>Ga0247735_1000442_pt1 | contig 16257 bp, 15 predicted proteins | sample UWRJL178409R2_FD_180934 | JGI IMG/M metagenome (GOLD analysis project Ga0247735, IMG submission 180934) | Plant litter microbial communities from Arlington Agricultural Research Station in Wisconsin, United States - UWRJ-L178-409R-2 | ecosystem: Environmental > Terrestrial > Plant litter >... | reverse complement strand
CGATGTTCCTGAACTCAGCCTTTATGACAACAGCACTAGTGCGGAAGAAGGCCTCTGGAGCAGGAGTGGTTGGGCTGGTCGGGGCTGACACGCCCGGGCCTATCCACACGTTCTTGCCGATAACCCGCGTTCTGCCTGGAGAAGTTTGGACGGACGCCCACCGATTACCTGGCCGACCATGGCTGGCTCGGCAACGACGTGTGGATGGCCCATTGTGTGCACCTCGATGACCGGGCGATCGCACGGTTCGCTGAAACGGGCACCGGGGTCGCGCACTGCCCGTCGTCGAACGGCCGCCTGGCCGCCGGCATCGCCCCCGTTCCGCAGTTGCTCGCAGCGGGTGTGCCGGTGGGCCTTGGTGTGGACGGCGCCGCGTCAAACGAATCTGGCCAGCTCGGCAGCGAAATCCGCCAGGCGGTGTTGCTGAATCGGCTGCGTGCCGGCGCAGACGGAATGTCCGGGCGGCAAGGCCTGTATATCGCCACCATGGGCGGCGCGCGCGTTTTGGGGCGCGACCGGGAAATCGGATCTATCGAAGTCGGCAAACTCGCCGACCTCGCGCTGTGGCGCGTCGACGGGGTGGAACACGCCGGGATCATCGACCCGATCGCAGCACTCACATTAGGCTCCCAGCCGCCGCTGTCCCGGCTGCTCGTGCACGGTCGAACGGTGTTGCGTGACGGGGAACTAACGGGGATCGATGAGCGCGCGGTGGCGCGAACCTCAGCGGCCGCCGCACGCACCCTGGCCGAGCGGGCTGGTCACTGATCCCGCAGCATCCCCATCTGTCTGCTTGGATAGGGGCATGAGTGATTCATCCAAAACCAAGCCAGAAGTTGAGTTCTACGAGGGCCCTGAGCCCACCGAACTCGTCATCATCGACCTCGAAGAGGGAACCGGCGCCGAAGCGACCGCCGGCGCTACCGTTGACGTGCACTACCTCGGCGTCGATTTCGAATCCGGTGAGGAGTTCGACTCCAGCTGGAGCCGTGGCCAGTCCATCAACTTTCCCCTCGCAAGCCTGATCAAGGGCTGGCAGGTCGGCATCCCCGGGATGAAGGTTGGCGGACGCCGCCAGCTGATCTGCCCGCCGGCCCTGGCCTACGGTCCCGCCGGCGGTGGACACCGTCTCTCCGGACGGACCCTCACGTTCGTTATCGACCTTCTCGGCACCAAGTAACCGCACCCTCCGGGTCAGGCGCGGGGCAACGCTGCCGGTATCAGGTAGCGTTGTCCCGTGAAAACCTTCGACGAACTCTTCTCCGAGCTGAGCGACAAGGCGGTGGCGAGGCCCGAGGGCTCGAAAACCGTCGCTGAGCTGGACGCCGGAGTGCACGCGATCGGCAAAAAGATTGTCGAGGAGGCCGCCGAAGTGTGGATGGCCGCCGAATTCCAGTCCGATACTGAAACTGCGGAAGAGATTTCCCAATTGCTGTACCACGTCCAGGTTCTGATGATCGCGAAAGGCTTGAGCACCGCGGATGTCTATCGACATCTGTGAGTGACGCTTAGTTGCGCCAACGCTCACCCCTCATCGATCACCAACCTGAAAGTACGTCCATGCTTCGAATTGCCGTGCCCAACAAGGGCTCCCTCAGTGAAACCGCAGCAGAGATGCTCGCGGAGGCCGGCTACACCGGTCGCCGAGACCCGCGTGCGCTGAACGTTGCCGACCCGCGCAACGGTGTCGAATTCTTCTACCTGCGCCCGCGCGACATCGCCACCTATGTCGGTTCCGGAGCCCTCGACGTCGGTATCACCGGCCGCGACCTCCTGCTGGACTCCGGATCGACGGCGAACGAAATCGCCAGTCTCGATTTCGGACAGTCCACGTTCCGATTCGCCGGGATCGCCGGCCAGTTCACCACCCTTTCCGATCTCGAAGGTGTTCGGGTCGCGACCAGCTACGCGGGCCTTGTTGGTGACTTCCTCTCACGCCACGGCGTCACGGCAAGCCTCGTCTCGCTCGACGGCGCCGTCGAGTCGGCCATCAAACTCGGTGTCGCCGATGCCGTCGCCGACGTCGTCTCCACCGGGTCCACGCTGCGTGCGCAGGGCCTGGAGATCTTCGGACCGGTCATCCTCGAATCGTCCGCGGTGCTGATCAGCGCCAAAGAGAACGTTCCCGGAATCGCCACCCTGCAGCGTCGACTCCAGGGCGTCCTCGTGGCACGCCAATATGTGCTTGTCGACTACGACGTCCCGGTCAGCCTCCTCGAGGCCGCGACCCTCGTCACACCGGGGCTCGAATCCCCAACGATCTCACCATTGCAGGATTCCGGTTGGGTCGCCGTTCGTGCGATGGTGCTGCGCGACGACACCAACCAGGTGATGGACGAGCTCTACGAACTCGGCGCCCGCGCCATCCTGGTCAGTTCGATCCACGCTGTGCGGCTCTGATGGCTGTTGCCGTCCGTGTCATCCCGTGCCTCGATGTGGCCGCCGGTCGCGTGGTGAAGGGTGTCAACTTCCTGAACCTGCGGGATGCTGGTGACCCCATTGAACTTGCCCGCAAGTATTACGAGCAGGGCGCAGACGAGATCACCTTCCTCGATGTCACCGCGACGGTCGACAACCGGGACACCACCTACGATGTGGTGCGCGCGACAGCCGAGCAGGTCTTTATCCCGCTCACCGTTGGTGGGGGAATTCGCCGCTCCGACGATGTAGCCAGGCTGCTGGCCAGCGGGGCAGACAAGGTCGGCGTCAACAGCGCAGCGATTGCCCGTCCAGAACTGATCGGGGAAATCGCGGACCGCTTCGGTGCGCAGGTGCTGGTGCTGAGCCTCGACGTGAAGCGCAGCGGTGCGACACCATCCGGGTTTGTGGTCACCACCCACGGTGGTCGCACCGAGACATCCCTCGACGCCCTCGAGTGGGCACTCGATGCGATCAACCGAGGTGCCGGCGAACTTCTGGTCAACTCCATCGACGCCGACGGCACAAAGTCGGGATTCGACATCGAACTCATTACCGCGATGCGCGCTATCAGCACAGTTCCGGTCATCGCCAGCGGGGGAGCCGGCGCCCTTGGGCACTTCGCCCCCGCGATTGCCGCAGGGGCAGACGCGGTACTCGCCGCGTCGGTGTTCCACAACGGAGAATTAACAGTGGGCGACGTCAAGGGCGCGCTTGCCGAGGCGGGAGTGGTGACACGATGACATCAACTGAACTCACCAGTGAGACCGTGGGTGCCGTTATTGACCGGGCTCGCTTCGACGACAACGGGCTGCTTCCGGCAATTGTGCAGCAGGAGGGCACCCTCGAGGTGCTGATGCTTGGGTACATGAACGCCGAGGCTTTGCGTCGAACCCTGACAGAGGGCCGGGTGACTTTTTGGTCCCGCAGTCGCCAGGAGTACTGGCGGAAGGGTGACACCAGCGGCAACCGGCAATACGTGCGCGGCGCTGCCCTCGACTGCGACGCCGACACCCTGCTGCTCACAGTGGACCAGCACGGACCCGCCTGCCACACCGGAGCCCACGCCTGCTTCGATGTTGATCCGCTCAACCCCCACATTGGACATCCCGATGAGTAGCACAACCCAAAATAACTTCGACGAGCGCCTCCGCGCCGGCCACCGGGTCGTCCCCGTCATCCGCGAGTTGTTTGCCGATGGAGAGACGCCCGTCGGTATCTACCGCAAGCTGGCCGTCGGCAAACCCGGTACCTTTTTGCTCGAATCGGCTGAACAGGGTGGAATCTGGTCGCGTTACTCCTTCGTCGGTGTGCGTTCCTTCGGTGTACTCACCCAGCTGGGGGATGCCGCGCAGTGGCTCGATTACGGACTCGGCAGTGACCGTGCCCTCGGTGCGGACGCACCAACCGCGCCGCTGGAAGCGCTGCGGCACCTCTACGAACGGTGGAGCACCCCGCAGGTCGACGGGCACCCGCCGCTGACCGGGGGCCTCGTCGGTTTTATCGGCTGGGAGGCCATCCGCCAGCTCGAGAAATTGCCGAACATCCCCCCGGCCGATTTCAGTGTGCCAGGGCAGGCCCTGTCCTTCGTCTCCGAACTTGTGGTCCTCGACCACCGCACCGGGTCGGTGCTGCTGATCGCGGCCGCCCTCAACGACGGCACCGACGAAGCGGACGCCCTCTGGAGCGATGCGCAATCGAGGCTCGACGCGATGCAGTCCGCGCTCGCCCAGCCCTCGGAGGCGTGGCTCGCCGAGGTAGACCTGACGGTGGAGCCCACCCCGATCCCGCGCATCGAACCCGGCGCTTATGCCGACGCGATCGAGAAATCGAAAAAATACATCCGCGATGGCGATGTCTTCCAGGTTGTGGTGTCCCAACGCTTCGACCACGAGATCACCGCAGACCCGATCGACGTCTACCGGATCCTGCGCACCCTGAACCCAAGCCCGTATATGTACCTGCTGACCCTGGTGGATACCGCGGGGGAGCCCTACTCGATCGTCGGCTCGTCACCGGAAGCACTCGTCAAGGTGCAGGATCGCCGGGTAACGATGCATCCCATCGCCGGCTCCCGACCGCGGGGCCAGTCACCGGATGCCGACCAGCACCTCGCCGAGGAACTCCTCGCCGACGAGAAGGAGCAGGCGGAGCACCTGATGCTTGTCGACCTTGCGCGCAACGACCTCCTGAAGGTCTGCACGCCTGGAACGGTGGAAGTGACCGAGTTTATGCAGGTTGAACGATTCAGCCACATCATGCACCTGGTGTCGTCGGTGGAAGGCAACCTGCGCGACGCCGCAAGTTCGATCGACGTTTTCCGGGCGACATTCCCGGCGGGAACCCTCAGCGGAGCGCCGAAGCCGCGCGCCCTGGAGATCATCGACGAGCTGGAACCGGCCCAACGCGGAGTGTACGGCGGTGTTGTCGGTTACTTCGACTTCGCTGGCGACGCCGACCTGGCCATCGCCATCCGCACCGCGACAATCGTCGGCGGACTCGCCAGGGTCCAGGCCGGGGCAGGCCTCGTAGCGGACTCCGACCCGGAAGCAGAGCACCTTGAATCGCAGAACAAAGCCGCGGCACCACTGCGCGCCGTCGCCGTCGCTAACGCGATGCGACGCGTGATCTGATGAATTCACGTCGCCTGCGGCTCTACACAATCCTCGGGATCCCTCTTGCGGGTGCGCTGGTACTTCTCTCAGCCACCCAGCTGTGGTGGACCGTTGCTGTTCCCGGCCGGGAGATCGAGGTACTCGGCACCGAAGCATCCCCGGCACTGTCTGCACTGTCACTGACCGGGTTCGCCCTGGCAGCCGCACTGGCAATCTCCGGTCCCGTCTTCCGCATCATCCTCGGGGTATTGCAGATAGCCCTCGGCGGTACCATCGTTTTCGCCGCCCTCGCCTCGATCAACGATCCAACCCAGTCGTCGACCGCTTTGATCACCGCGGCCACCGGGGTTGCCGGGCCGGAATCGATCGCCGCCCTCGTCGAGTCCATCGCACTCACCGGCTGGCCGTGGCTCGCCGTCGCCGGCGGAACACTTTCTGCCCTTGTCGGCGTGCTTTTGGTGGCGACCTCGCGTCGCTGGCCCACAGCGTCGCGCAAGTACCAGGCCGTTCGCCTCGAAGCGGAAAACCCGGATTCCACGGCCCCCCGAGACTCCGTCGGCGACTGGGATGCGCTGAGCGACGGAACCGATCCCACCGACCGGTAACCCCCTATTATGACTGACGGTCGACGTCGGTTCCGATAGAGTTGAAGCCACCAGTAACACCATCTAGAAGGAGTATCGTGCCAGCAGAGGAACATGACGCCGAGGGAAACTCGCCCGCCGCATGGACGGCTGTCATCATCATGCTCGTCGCATTCACGGTTGGCACCATCGCCTTTTGGTTCGAACTGCCCGTCGTGGTGTGGCTCTCCGTTGTGGTCCTCGCAATCGGCCCGATCGTCGGCTGGTTGATGGCTCGCGCCGGCTACGGGGTCAACGGACCCAAGCACGCCCCCAAAGCGCACTCCTGACGTGCTCGTCGATCTAGTCGCCGGGGCACTGCAGGACGCCTCCGAACGCCGTAACAGCATCAGCCTCAGCCAGGTTGAGGCTGCTGCCCTTGCGCGGCCTGCCGCCCTCGACGCCCTCGAAGCGCTGGCTCCTGCAGAATTCGTCAAGATTATTGCCGAAGTGAAGCGCGCCAGCCCCTCCCGTGGCGCCCTCGCCGAAATCCCGGACCCCGCCGCACTCGCGGCACAGTACGAGACCGGCGGAGCGAGTGCCATCAGTGTGCTGACGGAGCAGCGGAAGTTCGGCGGATCCCTCGCCGACCTCGAGTCCGTCCGGGCGGCGGTGTCCCTTCCGGTACTTCGCAAGGATTTCATCGCAGACCCGTACCAGGTGTTCGAGGCGCGAGCAGCCGGCGCGGACCTCGTACTGTTGATCGTCGCTGCCCTCGAGCAGCCGCACATGCAGGAGTTGTTCGACCTGATCGGACAGCTTGGTATGACGGCGCTGGTGGAAACCCACAACGCCGACGAGGTCTCTCGGGCCCTGGATCTCGGCGCACACCTTGTTGGTGTTAACGCGCGCAACCTGAGCACCTTCGAACTCGACCAGGACCTCTTCGGTAGCCTGGCGGACTCGATTCCCTCGGGTGTTATCCGAGTGGCTGAATCTGCGGTCAAGTCGGCGGCAGACGTCGCCCACTACCGCGCAGCGGGCGCCGACGTTGTGCTCGTTGGCGAAGCCCTGGTCACCCACGGTGACCCAGTCGCCACCCTTTCTGAATTCCTCCGGTCCTGACCGGCGCATTCCTGCCTGACGGTTCCTGCGCCGATCGTTCCCTTCGTCACAACATTTGAGGTTCCCATGGCCCTGCGCGATCAAGTCGGTCCCTACTTTGGCGAATACGGCGGACGTTTTGTCCCCGAATCGCTCATCGCCACCCTCGACGAACTGGATGCTGCCTACCAGGCGGCACGCGTCGACCCCGAATTCCAGGCGGAGCTCACCGCCCTCCACGCCACCTACACCGGTCGACCCTCGATCATCACCGAGGTGCCACGGTTCGCGGAGCATGCCGGCGGAGCCCGGATCATCCTCAAGCGGGAAGACCTGAACCACACCGGCTCGCACAAGATCAACAATGTGCTCGGCCAGGCCCTGCTCGCCAAGCGCCTCGGTAAAACCCGCCTGATCGCCGAGACCGGCGCCGGCCAGCACGGCGTTGCCACAGCGACGGCCGCAGCACTGTTCGGTATGGAATGCGTCGTCTACATGGGCGAGGTCGATACCGAACGCCAGGCTTTGAACGTCGCCAGGATGCGGCTGCTCGGCGCCACGGTGAAGCCCGTGATTGCCGGTTCACGCACACTCAAAGATGCCATCAACGAGGCCATGCGTGACTGGGTCGCCAATGTGGCGAACACCCACTACATCCTGGGAACTGTGGCAGGCCCGCACCCGTTCCCGGTGATGGTTCGCGATTTCCACAAGATCATCGGTGAGGAAGCCCGCAGCCAGGTTCTCGAGTTGACGGGTAAATTGCCCGACGCCGTGACCGCCTGTGTTGGTGGCGGAAGCAATGCGATGGGTATCTTCCATGCCTTCCTCGATGACGCGGACGTTGCGCTCTACGGCTACGAAGCCGCGGGGGAAGGCCATCTCACCGAGCGCCACGCGGCTACCATCACCCGTGGACGCCCCGGCGTGCTGCACGGAACCCGCAGCTACATGCTGCAGGACGAAGACGGCCAGACCATCGAGTCACATTCGATCTCCGCCGGCCTCGATTACCCGGGAATCGGACCGGAACACTCCTGGCTTGCCGACATCGGCCGCGCCCACTACCTGCCGATCACCGACGATGAGGCCATGCAGGCTCTTCGGCTGCTGTCTCTCACCGAGGGGATCATTCCGGCAATCGAGTCGGCCCACGCCCTCGCCGGGACGATCAAGCTCGGCCGTGAGCTTGGGCCTGACGCCGTCATCCTGGTGAACCTCAGTGGTCGCGGCGACAAAGACATGGAAACCGCCGGTAAGTACTTCGACATCCTCGACACCGAGGCGCTCGAGAAGGAAATCACCGAACCGGCACCAGACGGAGCACGGGGAGACAACGCATGAGCCGTGTACAGGACGTCATCGCACAGCGGAAAGCGGAAGGGACCGGCGCCCTCGTTGGGTACCTCCCCGTTGGCTACCCCGACCTGCAGACAAGCATCGAAGCTGCCGTCGCTCTTGTCGACAACGGTGTCGACATCATCGAACTGGGGATCCCGTATTCCGACCCCGTCATGGACGGTGTTGTTATCCAGCAGGCCACCCAGCAGGCCCTGGCCGGCGGTTTCAAACTGCGCCACGGATTCGAAGCCGTCGCGGCCATCACCGCGCGAGTGGATGCTCCAATCCTGATGATGACCTACTGGAACCCGGTAATTCAGTTCGGTGTTGATCGTTTCGCCGACGAGCTGCTCGCCGTAGGCGGCGCCGGCCTGATCACCCCGGACCTCGTGCCAGACGAGGGTGCCGACTGGCTCGCAGCATCCGAACGCACCGGACTCGACCGGGTGTTCCTCGCCGCGCCGTCATCGACGGAAGCGCGCTTGAAGACCGTGGTCGAAAGCAGTCGCGGGTTTGTTTACGCCGTCTCGACGATGGGAATCACCGGCGCCCGCTCCGATGTCGACCAGGCAGCGCGGTCGCTGGTCGGCCGTCTTCGCGATGTCGGCGCAACAAATGCCTGTGTCGGTGTGGGAATCTCCTCCCCGGAGCAGGTCCGCGAAATCCTTGGTTACGCCGACGGCGCCATCGTCGGGTCCCTTCTCGTCAAGGCTCTGATCGATGGCGGTGTTGACGCCGTCGCACGCACGGCAGCCCACCTCGCCACCGGCAAGTAGTCTTACTTAGTTCCGACACGTGAAAGGTGACCATTTCATTGTTCGCCCCGCTTAGCATTCCCAGCCCCAACGCCGACTGGCAGTCCTTTTTTATTCCCCTCGGGGAGTGGTTCAAGTGGCTGCCCTTCGTTGACGCCTCCAACGGCCTCACGATCCATGCGTACGCGCTGTGCATCCTCGCGGGCATTGTTGCCGCGATCTGGTTGACCTCCCACCGCCTGACCCGTCGTGGCGCCGAGCCGGGGATTGTCCTCGACATCGCCCTCTGGGCCGTCCCGTTCGGCATCGTCGGTGGACGCATCTTCCACGTGATCACCCACCCGGATGACTACTTCGGGCCGGGCAAGGAACTCTGGAAGGTCATCGCCATCTGGGAAGGCGGCCTTGCCATTTTTGGTGCCCTCAGCCTCGGTGCCGTCGGTGTGGCCATCGGCTGCCGGTTCGCCGGCATCCGCTTCGTCAGCTTCGCGGATGCTCTGATCCCCGGACTACTGCTCGCGCAGGCATTCGGACGCCTCGGAAACTACTTCAACCAGGAACTGTTCGGCCAGCCGACAACCCTTCCCTGGGGGCTCGTTATCGATTCGCCGAACCCTGCCCTGCCGCTGGGCCTCCCTGAAGACACGCTGTACAGCCCGACGTTCCTCTACGAGATCCTGTGGAACCTTCTTGGCGTTGTGGTGTTGCTGCTCATCGAACGCCGCCTGCGCCTGCGCTGGGGCAAGATGCTCGGCCTCTACCTCATCTGGTACGGCCTCGGCCGCAGCGTTTTCGAGACGATCCGCCTCGACCCGAGCGAATCATTTTTCGGAATCCGCACGAATGTGTGGGCTGCCTTTGCCGCCATTGTTTTGGGTATCATCATTTTTGCGGTGCAGTCGCGCCGGCACCCCGGGATCGAACCTGGTCCTTACGTGTCGGGTAAGGAATGGTCGCCGGATTCTTCTGGGGTAGACTCGGAAGAGACCTATTCGGACAGTGACGACTCCGGCAACGATGCCGCGAGCAGCGGCAAAGCAAGCAGCAATTCATCAAAAACTCCCGAACTCTCCGCCACAAGCGGTCAGGCAAAAAAGCCAAGCTAGCTTATCCACCCGGAACAGCTACGGCATCCACAAGTCCATGGGCCACTGACGTCCCTGCACGCATCCGCGTTATCGTGAGGACGGTACCTCATGGCTCTCACGCCACCCTTCTCGAGCTTTAGCTCGATCCCTGCTGCCACGGGTCTGTATGACCCGGGCCGCGAACGCGATGCCTGTGGGCTCGCGATGGTCGCCACCCTCCGGGGCACGGCTGGCCATGACATTATCGACCACGCCCTCGGTGCGTTGCGTAACCTCGAGCACCGCGGTGCAATCGGGTCTGACGCCGGCACCGGTGACGGAGCCGGCATCATCACCCAGATTCCGGACGAATTCCTCCGGGCGGTGGCCGGTTTCGACCTGCCCCCGGTCGGCAGCTACGCAGTCGGTACGGCGTTCCTCCCGACGGATGCCACGGAGCGTGAAGCACAGCAGCGCGCGATCGAAGCGATCGCCGTGCAGGAGCAGCTCGTTGTGCTCGGCTGGCGAGAAGTTCCGGTCAATCCGGAAGAACTCGGCAACCTCGCACGTGAGGCGATGCCTGCGTTCGAACAGCTTTTTGTCGCCTCCGTCCTCCTTGGGGAAGACGGCGAGCCCAATAAAGACATCGCGCTGGACCGCCAGACGTTCCGGCTGCGTAAGCGCGCGGAACGCGAGTTGGGTTCCTACCTGCCGTCGCTGTCCTGTCGCACCCTTGTCTACAAGGGCATGGTCACCACGCTGCAGCTTGAGCCGTTCTACCCCGACCTCAGCGACCCCCGCTTTATGTCGAAGCTCGCGCTGGTGCACTCGCGGTACTCCACCAACACGTTCCCGTCCTGGCCGCTCGCGCAGCCGTTCCGGATGATTGCGCACAACGGCGAGATCAACACGGTGCAGGGAAACCGCAACTGGATGCGTGCCCGCCAGTCGCAGTTGGAATCCGAGCTGATCGGCGACATCAAGCCGATCCTCCCGATTGTTACTCCGGGAGCCAGCGACTCTGCTTCCTTCGACGAGGTTGTTGAACTGCTCACCCTGACCGGGCGCAGCCTTCCGCACTCGATCATGATGATGGTGCCGGAAGCCTGGGAGAACCAGGTCGACATCGACAAATCGCGCCGTGACTTCTACGAGTACCACTCCATGCTGATGGAACCGTGGGACGGCCCCGCCGCACTCGTCTTCACTGACGGCTCCCTTGTCGGCGCGACCCTTGACCGCAATGGCCTTCGCCCCGGCCGCTACCTCGTCACCGACGACGGCCTCATTGTGCTCGCCAGCGAGATCGGCGTGCTCGACATCGACCCGAGCCGGGTTGTACGCAAGGGCCGCCTGAGCCCTGGGAAGATGTTCCTCGTCGACACCGTCGCGGGACGCCTGATCGAAGACGATGAGATCAAGGCAGAGCTCGCCGGCGCGGAGCCGTGGGGTGACTGGCTCGACGCCGGTCGAATCAACCTCGCCGACCTTCCGGACCGGGAGCACATTGTGCACACTCCGGCATCGGTGACCCGCCGCCAGCGCACCTTCGGATACACGGAGGAAGAGGTGCGAATCCTCCTGATGCCGATGGCGAAGATGGGTGCCGAACCTCTCGGCGCCATGGGTTCTGACACACCGATCGCTGTCCTGTCCCAGCGCCCACGCCTGCTGTTCGACTACTTCGCCCAGCAGTTCGCGCAGGTCACCAACCCGCCGCTGGACTCCATCCGCGAGGAAGTTGTCACCTCGATGAGTCTCGGGCTTGGCCCGGAGCTGAACCTCCTGAAGGCCACCCCGGCCCACGCACGCCAAGTAATCCTGAACTTCCCGGTGATCGACAACGATGAGCTGGCAAAAATCCAGCACATCGACCCGCGCCCCGGAAGCAAGGTGACAACCACCATCCGAGGCCTGTACCGCGCTGACAAGGGACCGAAGGCCCTGGAAAAGCGCCTCGCTGCAATGTGTAGCGAAGCGGATGCTGCAATCGCCGCTGGTGCATCCTTCCTGGTGCTGTCCGACCGGGACTCCAACAAGGACCTCGCCCCCGTGCCGTCCCTGCTGATGCTGGCCACGGTGCATCACCACCTGATTCGCCGCCAGAACCGCATGAAGGTCGGCATCATCGTGGAGGCTGGTGACGTCCGCGAGGTCCACCATGTCGCATTGCTCCTCGGTTACGGCGCATCTGCCGTGAACCCCTACCTCGCCATGGAGACTGCGGAAGAACTCGTTCGAAGCGGGATGCTCGAGGGCATCACTGCCGAGAAGGCCGTGAAGAACCTGATCAAGGCGCTCGGCAAGGGCGTCCTGAAGATCATGTCGAAGATGGGTATCTCCGTCGTCGGCTCTTACGCGGGAGCCCAGGCATTCGAGGCCGTTGGCCTCGGCCAGGCTTTTGTCGACCAGTACTTCACCGGTACCTCCAGCCTGCTCGGCGGTGTCGGCCTCGAAGTCATCGCAGCCGAGAGTGCGGCACGCCATGCCGACGCCTACCCGGAAGACGGCGCGGTGGTAGCCCACGAACGCCTCGGAACCGGCGGAGAGTACCAGTGGCGCCGGGATGGGCCGCCCCACCTGTTCAACCCGGACACGGTGTTCCGCCTGCAGCACTCCACCCGTGAGCGCCGCTACGACATCTTCCGCGAATACACCAAGCTGGTCGATGACCAGGCCGCGAACCTGATGACGCTGCGCGGCTTGTTCAAGCTGAAGCGCGACGTGCGCCCCGCAGTGCCCATTGATGAGGTCGAACCGGTCTCCTCGATCGTTAAACGTTTCTCCACTGGCGCGATGAGTTACGGCTCCATCTCGAAAGAGGCCCACGAGACGCTGGCAATCGCCATGAACCGGCTGGGCGGAAAGTCCAACACCGGTGAGGGCGGCGAAGACGTCGAACGACTGCTCGACCCGGAACGCCGCAGCGCCATTAAGCAGGTGGCTTCCGGACGTTTTGGTGTCACGAGCCTGTACTTGACGAACGCCACGGACATCCAGCTGAAGATGGCGCAGGGTGCCAAGCCCGGCGAAGGCGGCCAGCTGCCCGCTGGCAAGGTCTACCCCTGGATCGCGCGGACCCGCAATGGCACGCCCGGTGTAGGTCTGATCTCGCCACCGCCGCACCACGACATTTACTCGATTGAAGACCTCAAGCAGCTGATCTTCGACGTCAAGCGCGCCAACCCGAAGGCACGCGTCCACGTCAAACTGGTCAGTCAGGCCGGAATTGGTGCGGTTGCTGCCGGAGTGTCCAAAGCCCTTGCCGATGTGGTGCTGGTCTCCGGCCACGATGGTGGAACTGGCGCGAGCCCGCTGAACTCGCTCAAGCACGCGGGTACCCCGTGGGAGATCGGGCTGGCGGAAACGCAGCAGACTCTTATGCTGAACAAAATGCGTGACCGCGTAGTTGTTCAGGTAGACGGACAGATGAAGACGGGTCGTGACGTGGTTATCGCCGCGTTGCTCGGTGGTGAAGAATTCGGTTTCGCGACCGCTCCGCTCGTGGTCTCCGGCTGCATCCTGATGCGTGTCTGCCACCTCGACACCTGCCCCGTCGGTGTCGCCACCCAGAACCCGGTTCTGCGTGAGCGCTTCACCGGCAAACCCGAATTCGTGATCAACTTCTTCGAATTCCTGGCGCAGGAAGTGCGCGAGTACCTGGCTGAGCTGGGATTCCGCAGCATCGAGGAGGCGGTGGGACACCACGAACTTCTCGACGTCAACGGTGCCATCGACCACTGGAAGGCATCCGGCCTCGACCTGTCGCCGATCCTGGTCGGTCCGAAGTTCTCCGACGATGAGCCGCGCAGCAACAAGCGCGGACAGGAGCACGAGTTGGAGAAGCATTTCGACAACGAGTTGATTCGCCTCAGCCGCAACGTCCTCGACAACGGTGGAACCATCAAGATCGAACGGGAGATCCGCAACACGGAGCGCGCCGTCGGAACAATGCTCGGACACGAGGTCACCCTCAAGCACGGCCAGCATGGCCTGCCCACTGGATCGATCGACGTTACCCTGCGCGGTTCGGCTGGACAGTCGCTTGGCGCATTTATGCCCAGCGGCATCACGCTGCGCCTCGAAGGCGACAGCAATGACTACGTCGGTAAGGGCCTGTGCGGCGGCGAAATCATCGTCCGACCCGATCGCCGTAGTGTCTTCCCGGCAGAACTCAACGTTATTGCCGGCAACGTCATCGGTTACGGCGCGACGCAGGGGACGATGTTCCTCGGCGGCATCGTGGGGGAGCGCTTCCTCGTGCGTAACTCGGGAGCAACTGCCGTGGTCGAAGGTGTGGGTGACCATGCCCTCGAGTACATGACGGGCGGCCTCGCCGTGATCCTGGGTGTCACCGGCCGGAACCTCGGTGCTGGTATGTCCGGTGGAACGGCGTACGTCTACGGGCTCCGCGCCGAGCGGGTGAACGGCGACTCCCTGGCTTCCGGTGAACTTCGCCTCGAGTCCCTCGGCAGCGCCGATGTGGAGATCCTCACTGACCTGCTTCAGCGTCACGTTGCTGAGACCGATTCCAATGTTGCAGCCCGGATGCTCGACAACATGGACGAAACCATTGCGAACTTCGTGAAGGTTGTACCGCGGGACTACGCCGCGGTCATCCAGACACGGCAGACGGCGATCGACGAGGGGCTCGACCCCGATGGCGACGTTGTCTGGAACAGAATTTTGGAGGTAACCGGTGGCTGATCCCAAGGGATTCCTGAAGGTACCGGAACGTGAAACCCCCGCGCGGCGTCCCGTCGCGCTGAGGCTCATGGACTGGAAAGAGGTCTATGAGCAGGGCGACACCGCGACGGTTCGTAAACAGGCCGGACGATGCATGGACTGCGGCATCCCGTTCTGCCACCAGGGCTGCCCCCTCGGCAACCTGATCCCGGAATGGAACGACCTCACCTGGCGTGACGAGGGTCGCCAGGCCATCGAACGCCTTCACGCGACGAACAACTTCCCGGAGTTCACCGGGCGGCTCTGCCCGGCGCCCTGCGAATCCTCCTGCGTCCTGGGAATCAACCAGCCGCCGGTCACCATCAAGCAGGTCGAGGTTTCCATCATCGACCAGGCGTTCGCAAACGGTTGGGTGCAGCCGCATCCGCCCGAGCGTCTGACTGGTAAAACGATTGCTGTCGTTGGCTCCGGACCGGCTGGCCTCGCAGCCGCCCAGCAACTCACCCGCGCCGGTCACACCGTTGCCGTGTATGAGAGGGACGACCGTATCGGCGGTCTGCTGCGTTACGGTATCCCGGACTTCAAGATGGAGAAGAAGCACCTTGAGTCTCGTCTGGCGCAGATGACGGCGGAGGGCACTCGATTCCGTGCCGGCGTCAACATTGGTGTCGATATTTCCTGGAACGACCTCAAGGCTCGCTACGATGCCGTGATCATTGCCACGGGTGCGACAGTACCGCGCGACCTCCCGATCCCGGGACGGGACCTTCTTGGTGTTCATTTCGCCATGGACTACCTCGTCCAGCAGAACCGCTCGGGCGCCGGCGACCACGTGTCCGAGCAAATCAAGGCCGAAGGAAAACACGTTGTTGTCCTCGGAGGCGGCGACACCGGTGCAGACTGCATCGGCACCGCTCACCGCCAGCACGCGTTGTCCGTCACGAACCTCGCGATCGGCAAACAGCCGCCACTTGAGCGGGAGGAAAGCCAGCCCTGGCCGACCATGCCGACTCTCTTTGAGGTCTCCAGCGCCCACGAGGAAGGTGGAGAGCGGATGTTCCTCGCCTCCACAATTGAGTTTCTCTCCAACGAAGCGGGTGAGGTTCGGGCAATCCGCGTGGCGGAGACCGAATACCTCGACGGGCGGCGTGTGCCGAAAGCCGGAACGGAACGGGAAATTCCTGCAGACCTGGTTTTGCTCGCCCTTGGATTTACCGGTCCGGACGCCGATACGCTCGACCGCCAGTTGCGTGTCCCATTCGACGGCCGCGGCAATGTCGAACGTGATGCCACCTACCAGACCAGTGAAGCCGGAGTTTTTGTCGCCGGCGACGCTGGCCGCGGACAGTCGTTGATCGTCTGGGCCATCGCGGAGGGCCGGGCAGCAGCGTCCGCCGTCGACCGCTACCTCGAGGGTGATACCCAGCTTCCGTTCCCAGTCAAGCCGACCGACCGCTCAATCTCGGTTTGAGCCCCGCCGCAGTTACCGGGCGGAAGTAAAGATTTCACATTCCACCACTGCACCACCACTGCACCACCACACGAAGGAAGTCATGAGACGAGCCAAGATCGTCGCGACGTTGGGCCCAGCCACGTCAAGCTACGAAAACATCAGGGCAATCATCGATGCAGGCGTCGATGTTGCTCGTATGAACCTCAGCCACGGATCCTACGACGTCCACGAAGAGGTCTACAAAAACGTTCGGAA
>Ga0247735_1000441_pt1 | contig 16272 bp, 14 predicted proteins | sample UWRJL178409R2_FD_180934 | JGI IMG/M metagenome (GOLD analysis project Ga0247735, IMG submission 180934) | Plant litter microbial communities from Arlington Agricultural Research Station in Wisconsin, United States - UWRJ-L178-409R-2 | ecosystem: Environmental > Terrestrial > Plant litter >... | reverse complement strand
CGCAGCAGCACCGAGATCGCGAGCGTCTGGCCGGGCGGAGCCACCCAGACGCGCCCGAGGCGTCCGCGTCCCGCGGTCTGGTTGCCGGTGACCAGCACGCTGAGGTCGGGCAGTTCGGCCTCGGCAGCGCGGGCCACCAGCTCCGTGTTGGTGGAGCCGCAGGCATCCAGGATCTCGATGTCCGGCGACAGGGCCGCGCTCAGGGGGAGGTGCATGCCTCCAGGGTAGTTCGACGGAAGATGGCGGGTCTCTTTGTGGCCTTTCGACAAGAGACGCGCAGGGGGCCGCCGGTACAGTGAACGGGTGACTCCAGACGATTCCGCCCTGCCCGCTGCCGCTATCGACAACGATTTGCGGACGACCGCGGGCAAGCTCGCCGACCTGAAGGACCGCTACCACGAGGCCGTCACGGCCAGTGGCGAGGCGGCCATCGAGAAGCAGCATGCCAAGGGCAAGAAGACCGCCCGCGAGCGCATCGAGCAGCTGCTCGACCACGGCTCCTTCGTCGAGCTCGACGAGTTCGTGCGGCACCGCACCCACGCGTTCGGCATGGAGAAGAAGCGGCCGTACGGCGACGCGGTCGTCACCGGTACGGGCACGATCCACGGCCGCCAGGTCGCGGTCTACGCCCAGGACTTCACGATCTTCGGTGGCTCACTCGGCGAGGTCGCCGGCGAGAAGATCATCAAGGTGATGGACCTGGCGCTCAAGACCGGTGTGCCGATCATCGGCATGCTCGACTCGGGCGGCGCCCGCATTCAGGAGGGCGTGGTCGCGCTCGGCAAGTACGGCGAGATCTTCCGCCGCAACACCGCCGCATCGGGCGTCATCCCGCAGATCTCGATCATCATGGGCCCGGCCGCCGGCGGTGCGGTCTACTCCCCCGCCCTCACCGACTTCGTGATCATGGTCGACAAGACCAGCCAGATGTTCGTCACCGGCCCCGACGTGATCAAGACCGTCACCGGCGAGGATGTCGGCATGGAGGAGCTCGGCGGAGCACTCACCCACAACTCCGTCTCCGGCGTCGCCCACTGGCTCGCCAGCGACGAGGATGACGCGCTCGACTACGCGCGCACCCTGCTGAGCTTCCTCCCGGACAACAACCTCGCCGAGCACCAGGTCTACGACCACACGGTGGAACTCGAGATCACCGACGAGGACCGCAAGCTCAACAGCATCATCCCGAACTCGCCGAATCAGCCCTACGACGTCAAGACCGTCATCGAGCACATCGTCGATGGCGCCGACTTCCTCGAGGTGCAGCCGCTGTTCGCCCCGAACATCGTCGTCGGCTTCGGCCGGGTCGAAGGCCGCTCGGTCGGCATCATCGCCAACCAGCCGAGCGCTATGGCCGGAACGTTGAACATCGACGCCGGCGAGAAGGCGGCGCGCTTCGTGCGCTTCTGCGACGCCTTCTCGATCCCGATCCTCACCCTCGTCGACGTGCCCGGTTACCTGCCCGGCACCGACCAGGAGTGGACCGGCGTCATCCGTCGCGGCGCCAAGCTGCTCTACGCCTACGCCGAGGCGACCGTTCCGCTGGTCACCGTCATCACCCGCAAGGCCTACGGTGGCGCGTACATCGTCATGGGATCCAAGCAGCTGGGCGCCGACCTCAACTACGCCTGGCCGACCGCCGAGATCGCCGTCATGGGTGGGCAGGGTGCCGTCAACATCCTGTACCGCAACGAGATCAAGGCCGCAGAGGCGGCGGGTGAGGATGTCGCTGCCGTGCGCACGCGCCTGGCCAACGAGTACACCTACAACGTCGCATCCCCGTTCCTCGCCGCCGAGCGCGGCGAGCTCGACGGGGTGATCGAGCCCGCGGCGACACGTGTCGTCGTGATCAAGGCGCTGCGGGCGATGCGCACCAAGCGCGCAGAACTGCCGCCGAAGAAGCACGGGAACATCCCGCTGTGACCGAGCCCATGGCCGATCCGCTCGCGGGATTCCGGGTGATCTCCGGCGACCCAACCCCGACCGAGCTCGCCGCGGTGACGGCCGTGGTGCTCGCCCTGGTGGAGGAGGCGCAGGACGAGCAGTACGCCCTCGAGGCCGCCGCATCCGCTCGACCCGGGCCGTCGGCCTGGCAGCGCAGTCAGCGCGCCGTCCGGCGCCCGCTGCGCCCCGGATTCGGAGCCTGGCGGGGTTTCTCCGCCTGACCTTGCCCCGGTCCGTCGGCGTCATCGGTTTGCGCCGCGTACCCACCCGAGCGACGAAATCCGCAGCACACTCCGCCGAGGACAGCGCTGTCAGCAGCCGCCGACGGCGGGATTGCCCCGCACCCGAGGCGTTTGTACCCCTATTTGCGACGTCCGCTTCCGGCCGATTCGGGCGATTTCAGTGGTAGACAGACCGGTGGGGTACAGAATTGTACCCCGACAGTCCTCCTAAGTGACGACTTTGCGGAGCACCCCTCATCTTGCATTATTGATCTTGCTAGGTGTCTCTCATCGAGTTACACCACCAGATCATCAGCCGACTAGGGTAAGCGGGCTGATGACTTGGGGGCGGGTCAGGGCGATATTCGGGTTATCGCCCTGACCCGGGGCTTGAAACGGGACCGGCCTTCGGGCCGGCCCCGTTCTTCAGTTAACGGCCGGCGGCATCCGCTGTTCTGTGGGTTCTCGACGCCCTCGTGCCTGGACGTCCACCGTCTGGCGCGCCCGCACCGCCGCGCAGCGCAGCGCAGCACAGCACAGCACAGCACAGCACAGCACAGCACAGCATCCGGCCCCGCTCACTTCCGAAATGCAGGCAATTCGCCGTGACACGCCGCGCACCGGACCTCACCACCGGCGTGGCGCCGAAACCAGCATGGATTTCGCACACCTGTGAGCGCGCGGGGATGGTCCAGCGAGGGGCGGCAGAGCAGGCCGTGCGGCGTCAGGCCGTGGCGCCCGGCCGGACAGGCCGTCAGGCCGGTTCGAGCGTGCGCGGAATCTCGAGCCAGAGATCGACGCTGTCCTCGTCGTCGTCATCGTCCGCATGGCTGCCGAGAGCATTGGCGTGGCCGTCGTCGGGCGTGCTCAGCCCCACCACGGTCACGGCGACGTCGGATCCCTCCGGCACGGTGCGCACGATCAACTTCTCGGTCTCGGTGTCGCGGATCGCCTCGGCGAGCCGGTTGAGCACGCGCTCCAGCTCGCCCTCGTCGAGGTCGTCGAGACCGCCCTCGTCGAGCAGTGTGACCACGATGCCCTTGCGCCGCGCGATCATCACCTGCTCGCGCACGCGGTCGTTGAGCAGCTTGCGGCCGCGGATCTCGTCGCGGATCGCCCCCTCGAGGTAGAGACACTCGAGCCGCTGCCCCTCGGTGAGCTCGCCCTTGGATGCCACGATCTGCCGCAGCATCGGGAGCGCCATCCGGCTGGTCTGTCCGAGCCGGAACTGGCGCTCACTCACGTGCGCCTCCTGCGCCGCACGCCACTCCACCGCCTCACGCTCGGCCAGGGCGTACTGTCGCGCATCCCGATCGGCCTTGGTCAGCGACAGCGACAGCGCGAAGGAGATCGCCACCCAGACGGTGCTGCCGATGACGCCGTAGGCGACCAGTCCGCCGAGCCCCGACCAGGCGACCGTCTGCACGATCAGGATGCCGGTGCCGATGAATGCGAAGACCTGGCGCCGCCGGGTCGAGGTGATCACCATCAAGGTGCCGATCGCCGCGGTGTGCCAGGCGGCGTAGCTGTCTTTCGGCACGGTGTGCACCACACTCGTGACCAGCAGCGGTACCACCAGAGCGATCGCGACGTTGAAGGCGGCGAGCCAGATCGGCATCCGTGCGTGTTTCGACGGCCAGAGACTGGCGACGGTGGCGACGGCGTAGAGCACCATTGCAGCGATGTACGGCGCCTTCTGGGTCGGCACGCCGATCGAAGTCGCCGCGAGCACCAGGTGGTACGCCGAGAAGACCGCGGCGAGGCCGACGATGAGATAGCGCGGAACGCTGATGATCACGCGGTCACCCTTCCGAAGACGACATCGTCGGGCTCGGTGGTCTCCGGATGCGGCCACCGGATGCTGACCACGGTTCCCTCACCCGGCGCCGAATCGATGGTGACCAGTCCGCCGGCATTCGCGACCCGCTCGATGATCGACACACGGAGGCCGAGGCGTTCGGTCGGAACGTGCTGCAGATCGAATCCCTCACCGGTGTCGCCGACATCCACCTGGATGCCGTCGTCGGCAACGCCGTGGATCGCGAGCCAGCGCGACACCGTCTCGCCCCCCGCGTGCTGGAGGCTGTTCACCATCGCCTGCACCGCGGCGGAGTAGACCGCCTCGGCCGACTGCATCGGGATCACCCCGCTGTCGACGCCGCGCGTGCGCACCTCGAATGGCGCGGATAGGGTCGCGGTCGCGCCGATGATGCGCTGGGCGAGCTGGGACATGCTCACGGTGGCGTCGTCGTCGGGTGAGGCGGCAGCCGCATCCTTGAGATGCCCCATCGCGTTGCCAGCCATGCGGGTGGCGAGTTCCTTCGCCTCGGGCGTGTAGGCCCTGGCCGCGGAGAGCAGGGTCGTCAGCACACTGTCATGGACGATCGCGTCGACCTGCACGCGCTCGAGTTCTGTCGCGTGCTGTCGCACCGCATGGGCATAGCGGGAGAGAGCCGTGGACTGTGCCGTGTCCACCGATCCCGCCGCCTGCCGCAGCAGGGTGATGATGAGCAGCACCGCACCGCCCAACACCACGGCATAGGCGACATCGAGTCCCGCCGACTCGATGGTCTTGCCGCCACCGGAGGGCAGCATGCGCACGACACCGTATGCGATGGGTGCGGCGAACAGGTAGACGGTCGCCACCCACGTGGAGAAGGCGACGGCAGCGCTCGCGGTGGCGACCGTGCACAGGTACCAGAGCCACGGACGCTCCTCGGCGACGGCATCCGGGTGAAGCACGACGAACGGCCAGGCGACAACCGCGATCAGGAAGACGATGGCGATGTAGGCGTTGATCTCGCGCACGAACCGTCGCGCGATCGAACAGACGACGCTCACCAGCAGACCGCCGTAGATGGCAATGATGAAGACAAGTCCCCAGCCGGGTTTCAGCAGACCGATCTGCTCGAGGGTGGCGGGGATCGTCTGGGCGCCGAAGACGAGGCCGAAGATCGCGACCGATCGTGACACCACGGTCTCGATCTGCCGCCGGCTGATCGGATTGCGCGGCTGTTTGGCCTGCCCCGACAGCGGAGCGGGCGCCGGGCCGGGATGAGCCGCCCGGCTAGCGGCCATCGCCGCCGTCCGGGTCCAGACCCGGAAGGATGCCGTCTTCGACGGCACGGCGGAGAAGATCGACCTTGGTCGGGGCGGGGCGACCGACCTCGACGTACTTGACCCGGATGCGGTCGAGGTACTCGCGCGCGGTCGAATAGCCGATGCCGAGCTGCTGCGCCGCGAGCTTGAGCGGAAGCCCCGACGCGTACAGGTGCAGGATCTCGCGCTCACGACGACCGAGCTGCGCCTTGGCGAAGTCGCGGTCGGCGTCGATCGCTGTGGCCCATTCGAGGTTGTTGAGCACGTCGCCGCGGGCGACGGTCTCGACCGCCGAGATGACGGTCTTCGTCGCGGACGACTTGGGGATGACGCCGGCGGCCCCCGCGGCGAGCGCCTCGCGCACCGAGGCGACGCGGTCGGCGATGCTGTGGATGAGCACGGCCGAGCCGGTGGCCATCACGCGCTTCACGTTCTCGGTGACGGTGGAGCCGTCGCCGAGGGAGAGGTCGAGCACGACGACGTCGTTCTCCCGGCCGTCGAGGTTGTCGACGAACTCCTGAACGGATGCCGCGGCCAACACGAATTCGAAGCCCGCCTCGATGCAGGCAGCCTTCAATCCGAGGCGAACCGACTCGTGGTCGTCGACGACGGAGACCCGCACACCCGTGCGGTTCACCCCCGCGGTGGTTTCTTCTTCCGTGGCCTGCACCATGCGTGAATCCTGTCTCTCGCGGTCCTGATACCGCGGGGCTGTTCTGGAGTCAATGGTACTGGTCGGCAAGCACTGCACACTCTCAGCGACGCGGCGATAGACCGATCCTTCTTACCGACGCACCAGTGTGGCGACCGCCTCGACGTGGTGGGTGTTCGGGAACAGGTCGAAGGCGCGCAGACCGGACAGGTCGTAGCCGCGGTCGGCGAACAGCGCCAGGTCACGGCTGAGCGCTACCGGGTCGCAGGCGACATAGACGAGCTGGTGGGGCGAGAGTTCGGCCAACTGGTCGACGACAGCCTTTCCCGCGCCCGAGCGGGGCGGATCGAGCACGACGGTCGCGCGGCTGAGCCGTTCACGATCGGCCGCACTCGCGTCTTTCGCGAGGCCGCGCAGGTAGTTCTCCACGCGGGCGGTGACGGCGTTCGCCCCCACCCACTCGGCGAGGTTCTCGGCGGCGTGATCGGTGGCCTTGCTGTCGCTCTCCACCGTGGTGATGCGCACGTGGTTGCCGAAGCGGTCGCCGACGGCCGCGGCGAGAAGGCCGACGCCACCGTAGAGGTCGAGGTTCGCGGCCCGCGGGTCGAACAGGTTCTCGTCGATCCCCTCCTGCACGGCGGTGGTGAGGGTCTGCGCCGCATCGCGGTGCACCTGCCAGAAGCCGCGCACATCCAGCCGGAATTCGCGCTCGCCCACCCGCTCCACGATCCGCTGCGCCTTGGGTCGCTCCGTGCGGTCTGCGCTGCCCTGCAGCACGAAGGGGTTGCCGACCGACGGCACCACCAGGTCGATGTGGTCGGCACCGGTGAAGTGCTCGGTGAGCGGCGCGATGACCTGCGCCTCGGCGACGGCCAAGGGCAGGGCTGACACCGGGATCACGCGATGCGAGCGTGCGGCATAGGGGCCGACCGTTCCATCAGCGGCAACGTGGAGACGCACGCGGGTGCGCCATCCGGTGCCGTCGTCTGCGCCGGGCAGGGTCTCGACGACGACGTCGCGATCGATGCCGGCCATCCGCTGCAGGGAGTCGGTGATGACCTGGCGCTTGAGCTCACGCTGGTGGGCAGAATCGATGTGGCCGAACTCGGCGCCCCCGGCCCGGTCCTCGGGTGCGCGGTCGACGGATGCCTCGGCCCAGACGTGATCACGGCGGTGCGGTGACGCCTGCAGCACGCTCACGGTGTCGGCGCGCCAGAACGACTTCTTGGAGTCATCCGTGATCTCGGCGAGCACGGTCTCGCCCGGGATCGCGTCGCTGACGAACACCACCCGGCCATCGAGGCGTCCCACCGAGATGCCCCCGTGGGCGATGCCTGTAACCTCGATTTCGACCTGCGTACCGCGTGCTTCACCCATCCCTCGAGCTAACCACACCCACCCTGTTAGGAGCTCGCGCATGACCCGCCTGTACCTCGCCTCCACCTCTCCGGCTCGCCTCGCCACCCTGCGCGCGGCCGGCATCGAACCGGTGGTGCTGCCCTCCCACGTGGACGAGGATGCCGCGGTCGCCGCCGCCTCGCCCCTCACCCCGGTGGAGATGGTGCAGCTCCTCGCCCGGCTCAAGGCCGAGGCGGTGCTGGGTCCCGACGTGGACGGCTTCGTGCTCGGCGGCGACTCCGCGTTCGAGCTCGACGGCATCGTCTACGGCAAGCCGCACCTTCCCGAGGTGGCGCGGGAGCGCTGGCTGCTGCAGCGCGGCAGGACCGGCCACCTGCACTCCGGACACTGGCTGATCGACCACCGGGGCGGCACCCTCCACGGCGCGGTCGGTGCTGTCGCCACCGCGGCGGTCAGCTTCGCCGACGACATCAGCGACGAGGAGATCGACGCGTACATCGCCACCGGTGAGCCGCTGCAGGTGGCGGGGGCGTTCACCATCGACAGCCTCGGTGCTCCCTTCATCCGCGAGGTCGACGGGGATCCGCACGCGGTGGTCGGCCTGTCGCTCACCACCCTGCGGGAGCTGTTCCTGCGCTTCGACGTCGCCTGGCCGACGCTCTGGAATCGTGCGGGCGCGCTGGGCGAGTTGTAGAGCATGGCAGTGGCTCGGGCATCCATTTTGTAGGCGCCCACCAAAGAGCGCCGCGATTCTGCCAATAGGCTGAAGAACTATGCCCAGCATCACGAAGGTCCTGATCGCCAATCGTGGCGAAATCGCCGTACGAGTCATCCGGGCAGCGAAGGACAGCGGAATCGCCTCCGTCGCCATCTACGCCGACCAGGATCGCGACGCTCGTCACGTCAAGCTCGCCGACGAGGCCTACGCCCTCGACGGCGCCACCAGCGCCGACACCTACCTGCGCATCGACAAGGTGCTTTCCATCGCGCGGCGCTCCGGTGCGGATGCCGTGCACCCCGGCTACGGCTTCCTCGCCGAGAACGCCGAGTTCGCCCGCGCCGTCATCGACGCCGGCCTGATCTGGATCGGCCCCTCGCCCGACGCCATCGAGAAGCTCGGTGACAAGGTCTCCGCACGACACATCGCCGAGCGCGTCGGGGCACCGCTCGCCCCCGGCACCCTCAACCCCGTCTCCGGAGCCGACGAGGTGCTCGAGTTCGTCGACACCTACGGACTGCCGGTCGCCATCAAGGCCGCCTTCGGTGGCGGTGGCCGCGGCCTCAAGGTCGCCCGCACCCGCGAAGAGGTGCCGGAGCTGTTCGATTCCGCGGTGCGCGAGGCTGTCGCCGCCTTCGGGCGCGGAGAGTGCTTCGTCGAGAAGTACCTCGACCAGCCGCGCCACGTCGAGACCCAGTGCCTCGCCGACGCGTACGGCAATGTCGTCGTCGTCTCCACCCGGGACTGCTCACTGCAGCGCCGCCACCAGAAGCTGGTCGAGGAGGCACCCGCGCCGTTCCTCACCGACGAGCAGAACGAGCTGCTGTACACCTCCTCCAAGGCGATCCTGCGCGAGGTCGGCTACCTCGGTGCCGGTACGTGCGAGTTCCTTGTCGCCAAGGACGGCACCATCTCGTTCCTCGAGGTGAACACGCGGCTGCAGGTCGAGCATCCGGTCTCCGAGGAGGTCACCGGTATCGACCTGGTGCGCGAGCAGTTCCGCCTGGCCGAGGGCGGCGTGCTCGACTACGACGACCCGAAGCCCGAGGGTCACTCCTTCGAATTCCGCATCAACGGCGAAGACCCGGGGCTGAACTTCCTGCCCTCCCCCGGCCCCGTGCAGACTCTGCGCTTCCCCGGCGGCCCGGGCGTGCGCGTCGACAGCGGTGTCACCACCGGCGACGTGATCAGCGGCGCCTTCGACTCCCTGCTCGCCAAGCTGATCGTCACCGGAACCAGCCGCGAGGATGCCCTCGAGCGCGCCCGCCGCGCGCTCGACGAGTTCGAGGTCGCGGGGCTCCCCACCGTGCTGCCGTTCCACCGCAAGATCGTGCGCGACCCTGCCTTCATCGACTCCCCGTTCCGCGTGTACACGCGCTGGATCGAGACCGAGTTCGAGAACGACATCGAGCCGTGGAGCGGATCGCTTCCGGATGCCGCCGTTCCCGCCGCCCGCCAGAACATCGTCGTCGAGGTGGACGGCAAGCGCATCGAGGTCTCCCTCCCCGCGCGTCTCGGGGCTGTCGCCGGAGGTGCCCCCGCTGCGGCCGCCGCCCCCAAGCGTCACGCCGGCGCCGGGGCGGTCTCCAGCGCCACCGGCGACTCGGTGAAGGCGCCGATGCAGGCCACCGTGGTGAAGCTCGCGGTCGCCGACGGTGATGCGGTCGTCAAGGGCGACCTCATCCTGGTGCTCGAGGCGATGAAGATGGAGCAGCCGATCACCGCGCACAAAGACGGCAAGATCGGCAACATCACGGCGGCGGTGGGCACGACGGTCGCCTCCGGCACGGTGCTGCTCGACATCGCGAGCTAGGGGCGCGGGCGGCATCCGCTCTGCTGCTGCGCTGCGCGGCCGTCATCTGCTGCGGCTTCGTTATTCAGGAAGACGTGTGACCTGCGTTGCGGGAGTGACGGATGTTTTCCACTCCGCCACCCCTAGTCACTCCAGTCTCACACCCTCCTGAATCCCGAGTCAGATGATCGCGGGAAGTTTCCTGAATACAGCCTTTCCGGGGCGGGAAGATCCTGAATCCAGGACTCGCCGTCCCAGGTGATGCTGCGCGAGAGCGCCGAGAATCATCCGCTCGCACCACGGCCAGTCCGCCGTGACGCGTGCGTAGCTCAGGCGAAGGTCGACGTACCCACGCGCCCCGAGTTCTCCGTCCCGCCAACGATCGCGCTCGAAGGCGACGTCATGGTCGTGGAACTGTCGACTATCCACTTCGATCACGATCGTCGTGCCGATGAGGCCGAAGTCGACGCGGCCGATCCCTGACATCGTGACCTGCTGGCGATACGGGACGCCGAGCGCGTCGAGTCGCTGCCTGACGAGTGATTCCGGACCAGACTCGCTCCCTGGTCGACTGCGCGATGCGACGAGGCGATCGCGCGCAGGCGCATCACTGAACAGGACGCTGTAGTCGCCGGTCTCGTAGCCGAAGAGGGTGCGCGCCGTATCCAGGCACGCGATCGCCGTCTCCTCGTCGCTCCAGCGCACAACCTGCCGGAGCGCCCGCTCGACCGGCACACGCCAACATTCTGGCCCGAGCTCAGGCGTCGAGCCGTCTCTCAGCCAGTGGAGCACGATCTGGTCGTTCGCCGTGTCGGGTGTGAGCGGCTGCGCCGGGTTGGAGAATCGGGGCGGAATGTTCGTGCGTAGCCGCGATGCATTACGCCCCACGGAGATGTGAACTCGACTGTCGAAGCCCGACCACAGGCCGTACGAGCGCGCCGCACTCAGACCAGCGAGCATCCCGCCGACACGGACGGCGACGAGCGACGCTTCGGTGGCCCGGCTCGTCGCGTAGCGGGCTTGCCGCACTCGGCGGACGATACCGTTTCGCACCGCGGCGGTGATGTCGTATCCGCTCAGGCCGGCGGCGATCAGTTGCTGTCGGGTCGCGATGCCGCCGCGGCGGTCGATTTCTGTGCGCACATCCAGTGCACGATTCGAGGTGAACATCCTGACAGTGTTCTGGCGCGACTCGACTCGGGCGTCACTCGTCACCCGCTTTCGGGAGAACCCGGATTCAGGAGCCGGTGTGAAGGACGGGACTCGAGTGTCTGGTGAGAATCCCACCCGTGCCTCGGGTAACGGGAGTCTCGCCAGCTCCTGAATAGAGCTAGCGCGGGACGGACAGAACCCCGATAAGGCGCGGCCGTGCGTGGCGGGCTAGTTGACGATGTGCATGGCCCGCGCCGCCTCGGTGATGCTGTCCGAGAGGGACGGGTAGACGGCGAAGGCGCGCGCGACCTCGTCGACGGTGAGGCGGTGCTCGACCGCCATCGAGATGGGCAGGATCAGCTCGGATGCCCGCGGCGCAACGATCACGCCACCGATGACGGTACCGCTGCCGGTGCGGGCGAACAGCTTCACGAAGCCGTCTTTGAGGCCCATCATCTTCGCGCGCGGGTTTGAGGCGAGCGGCAGCTTGTAGATCTCACCCTGGGCGACACCGTCCTCGATCTGCTTCTGCGTCCAGCCGACGGTGGCGATCTCGGGCTGGGTGAAGATGTTCGAGGTGACGTTACGCAGCTCGGTCGGGTTCACCGCATCCCCCATCGCGTGGAAGATCGCGGTGCGCCCCTGCATGGAGGCGACGGATGCCAGCGGCAGGAAGTCGGAACAGTCACCGGCCGCGTAGATAGACGGCATCGATGTGCGCGCCACCCGGTTGACGCGGATGTGCATCGAGTCGGTGAGTTGCACGCCCGCCTCCTCGAGGCCGATGCCCGCCGTATTCGGGATCGAGCCGACCGCCATGAGACAGTGGCTGCCCTCCACGATCCTGCCGTCGGAGAGGGTGGCGCGCACGCCGTCCTCCGTGCGCTCCACCGAGTCGGCGCGAGACTTGGCGAGCACGGTCATGCCGTTGCGCTTGAACACGTCCTCGATCACGCGGGCGGCGTCGGCATCCTCGCCGGGCAGCACCTGGTCGCGGGAGGAGATCAGGGTCACCTTCGACCCGAGCGCGGTGAAGGCGGAGGCGAACTCGGCGCCGGTGACACCGGACCCGACCACGATCAGATGCTCCGGCACCTCCTGCATCGTGTACAGCTGCGTCCAGGTGAAGATGCGTTCACCGTCTGGCTTCGCACTGGGCAGGATGCGGGGACTCGCCCCCACCGACACGACGATGGTGTCCGCGTCGATCTCGTCGAAGTCGGTGCCGGTGCGCCCTTTGCCGGTGGAGACCACCACGCGGTTCGGTCCGTCGAGGCGTCCCTCCCCGTGCACGACGGTGACGCCGGCCTTGATGAGCTGGGACTTCATGTCTTCGGACTGCTGACGAGCCAGGCGCAACAGCCGCTGGTTCACCGCCCCCAGGTTGACGGCGACCTCGGGACGCACGGGGCGCCCGCTGTCACCGCGGGTGAAGAACTGCACGCCGAGATCGGCCGCCTCACCGATGGCGTTGGCGGCCTCCGCCGTGGCGATGAGGGTCTTCGACGGCACGACGTCGGTGAGCACGGCGGATCCGCCGACCCCGACCCGCTCGACCAACGTGACGTCGGCCCCGAGCTGTGCGCCGGCGAGCGCGGCCTCGTATCCGCCGGGGCCACCGCCCACGATCGCGATGCGTTGCTTGCGCTCGAATTCATAGGCCATTCCCTCATTCTCGCGTAGCCGAAGATACGCGGCCAAACGATCACGTGAATGCCGGTCGGCAATAGAGTGGACGGATGTCCAATCCCCTCGACGACCCGACCACCGATCCCTTCGAGACGGCCTCCATCGCCGCCGCAGAGATCGCCGAACGCACGGGTGTACCGCACCACGATCTCGCCCTCACCCTCGGCAGCGGATGGGGAAGGGCGGCCGATCTCATCGGCGAGACGACCGCCACGATTCCCGCCCACGAGATCACCGGTTTCAGCAAGCCCGCACTCGAAGGCCACGTCGGAACCCTCCGCTCGGTGCTGCTCGCCGATGGGCGTCGCGCTCTGGTGATCGGTGCCAGGACGCACTACTACGAAGGCCACGGCGTGCGTCGCGTCGTGCACTCGGTGCGCACCGCCGCCGCCACAGGGGCCACGACCATGATTCTCACCAACGGTGCCGGCGGCATCCGTGAGACCTGGAAGCCCGGCACCCCGGTGCTGATCAGCGACCACATCAACCTCACCGCCGACTCGCCGCTCGAGGGCGCGACCTTCATCGACCTCACCGACCTGTACTCGGCTCGCCTCCGTGCGATCGCGAAGTCGGTCAGCCCCGACCTCGACGAGGGCGTGTACGTGCAGTTCCGCGGGCCGCACTACGAAACTCCCGCCGAGGTGCAGATGGCGAAGACGATCGGCGGCCACATCGTGGGCATGTCGACGGCGCTCGAGGCCATCGCCGCCCGCCAGGCCGGCATGGAGGTGCTCGGACTCTCACTGATCACCAATCTCGCGGCGGGAATACAGAAGACCCCATTGAGCCACGCCGAGGTGCTCGACGCCGGCCGCGAGGCCGAACCGGTGATCGGTGCGCTTCTCGCCCGAATTGTGGAGGAGCTGAAGTGACCCTGCTCGAGGTGGCGACGGCCTGGCGCGACCAGGATCCCGACGACGAGACCCGCGCCGAGCTCGACGCGCTGATCACGGATGCCGCGGCCGGCGACGAGGACGCCGTCGCCGATCTGCACGACCGCTTCGACACCCGGCTCGAGTTCGGCACCGCGGGGCTTCGCGGCCGCATCGAGGCGGGGTCGAACCGGATGAACCGCGTGCTGGTGGCCCAGGCTGCCGCGGGGCTTGCCGCCTTCCTGCTGGCGCGGGGGGAGCATCCGTCGATCGTCATCGGCTATGACGGGCGCAAGAACTCGAAGGTGTTCGCCACCGACACGGCAGAGCTGATGGCCGGTGCCGGTGTGCGCGCCATCATCCTGCCGCGCGAGCTGCCGACCCCGGTGCTCGCCTTCGCCGTGCGACAGCTCGGGGTGAGCGCCGGCGTGATGGTCACGGCGAGCCATAACCCGCCGCAGGACAACGGCTACAAGGTCTACCTCGGCGACGACGACCAGGGCTCGCAGATCGTTCCACCGTCGGATGGGGAGATCGCCGCGGAGATCCTGCGCGTAGCCGCCACGGCCAATGTTCTCGAGCTGCCGCGGTCGCCGCAGTACGAGACCGCAGACGAGGAGGTGGTCGACGAGTACGTGCGTCGCACCGCCGCGCTCGCAACCGGTTCGCCGGTGCTGCGCTACGTTTACACGCCGCTGCACGGCGTCGGGTGGGAGACCGCGCACCGCGTCTTCCGGGCGGCGGGCTTCGCGGAGCCGATCATCGTGCGGCAGCAGATCGAGCCCGATGCCGCATTCCCGACCGTCGCCTTCCCCAACCCGGAGGAGCCCGGCGCCATGGATCTGGCCTTCGCGCTCGGGACCGCGGAGAACGCGGACCTGGTGATCGCGAACGACCCTGATGCCGACCGGCTCGCGATCGGGGTGCCGTCCGCGGACGGCTGGGAGCGCCTCAGCGGCAACGAGGTCGGTGCACTGCTCGGCTGGCGGGCAGCGGAACGCCTCGCCGCGACCGACGGCCCCGGCGCCGGCGTGCTCGCCGCCTCCATCGTCAGCAGCCCCGCTCTCGCCGCCGTCGCCGCACACTACGGCCTCACCTACGCCGACACGCTCACCGGGTTCAAGTGGGTCTCCCGCGTGCCCGACCTGTCGTTCGGCTATGAGGAGGCTCTCGGCTACCTGGTCGACCCGGGCAAGATTCGCGACAAGGACGGCATCTCAGCCGCCGTCGACTTCCTCGCCCTCGCCACCGAGCTGCGCGCCGCCGGAAGCAGCCTGCGCGAGCACCGCCTGGCCTTCGCCGACACCTTCGGAGGGTTCGCCTCCGGCCAGGTCTCGATCCGCGTCTCCGACCTCGGGCAGATCCACCAGATCATGCAGCGGCTGCGCGCTCACCTGCCCAAGGCGATCGGCGAGACCGCGGTGTCGCGGGTCGACGACTTCGCCGACGGTTTCGAACAGTTCCCGGCCGGCGACATCCTGCGCTTCTGGCTCGCCGACGGATCCCGCGTCATCGTGCGCCCGAGCGGCACCGAGCCCAAGGTGAAGGTGTACCTCGACGCGTCCAGCACCGAGGGCGCAGCGGATGCCCGGCTCGCCTCAGCGCAGGCGAAGGTCGTGGCGCTCGAGTCCGCGATGCGCGCTCTGCTCGCCTGACCCGGCCATCATTCAGGAGGTCGCGGTGCTGCTGAGCCCCGTGGGACGAACGTTGCCCACACAGGCACCCCCTGTCACTCCCGCACCACCGCCTCCTGAACTCGGGAGAGACGAGCGGTGGCGGAGAAGCTCCTGAGGGGGGATTAACCGAGGGCCTCGTCGAGCTTGCGCGCGAGCTCGTCGGTGTCGAAATAGTTCTCGATCACGATCACGTCGGCGAACGTCTTGCCGATGGCCTCCACGAACTCGGGCGAGGTGAGGATGATCTGGGCGTCGGAGGCCGTGGTCGTCAGCGACGCGATGTCGGCGGCCGTGACATCCGCTTCCAGTCCGAGTCGGGCGAGCACCCGCTCCGCGTTGACCTTCAGGATGCCGGAGCTGCCGATGCCGGCCCCGCAGATGGCGACGATCTTCACTGCTGATCCTTCGTGTCGGCGGGGGCTCCCATGATCTCCAGCACCTCGGCGGCCGTCGTGGCGCCCGCCAGCCGCTCGATCGCGTCGGAGTCGTTGAACACGTTGGCGAGCGAGGCGATCGAGGCGAGGTGCCCCGCGGGGGTTTCGATGGCGAGCCCGAGCACGACCCGCACCGGGTCGTTGTGCGGATGTCCGAACGCCACCGGGGTGGCGAGCGTCACGACCGCGAGACCATCGGCCAGCACCTCGGGCCCCGGCCGCGCGTGCGCGAGCGCCAGGCCGGGAGCGATCACGACGTACGGCCCGTGCTCGTCGATCATCCGCACCATCTCGTCGGCGTAGCCGGGTTTCGCGGCTCCGGCGGCGGTCAGTGCCTGGCCGGCGAGGCGCACCGCGGCCTGCCAGTCGGCGGGTTCCGCGCCCAGGATGATGCCGGCGTCGGAGAGCGGGGGTACCGGCACGGTCAGGCCCTCTCGAAGCCGTCGACGATGAGCTCGACGAGCTCCTCCCGATCTTCGAGCGGCAGGAAGCTGGCCGCCGCCGCGTTCAGCTGGAAGTTCTCCAGATCGCCGAGGTCGTAGTCGAAGGTCTCCGCCAGCACAGACAGCTCCCGACTGAGCGTGGTGGCGCTCATCAGCCGGTTGTCGGTGTTGACCGTCACGCGGAAGCCGAGCTGGTACAGCAGATCGAAGGGGTGGTC
>Ga0247735_1000440_pt1 | contig 16335 bp, 14 predicted proteins | sample UWRJL178409R2_FD_180934 | JGI IMG/M metagenome (GOLD analysis project Ga0247735, IMG submission 180934) | Plant litter microbial communities from Arlington Agricultural Research Station in Wisconsin, United States - UWRJ-L178-409R-2 | ecosystem: Environmental > Terrestrial > Plant litter >... | reverse complement strand
CGGCATCGCCACCCGCACCCGCGAGCACATCTTCAGCTGCACCTCGCACGCCCGCATCAACTGAGTCGCCCCATCGCGCAGCATCCGCTCGCCCCCAAACTTTCGAATCGGAGTACAGCATGACCAATAACAACCTTCGCGTCGCCATCGTCGGTGCCGGCCAGATGGGCGCAGACCACATCAGACGCATCAGCACCAAGATCAACGGGGCCGACGTTGTCACCGTAGTTGAACCGAATGCGGAGCGCGCTGCCGCAGCGGTCTCCACCCTGCCGGGCGCCACCACCCGCAGCAGCATTGAGGATGCGCTCGCCCACGACGAACTCGACGCCGTACTCATTGCAACGCCGGGCCCGTACCACGAGGCCGTGCTCATCCCGGCGCTGGAAGCCGGCGTCGAGATCCTCTGCGAGAAGCCGTTGACGCCGGATTCGGTGTCGTCGCTGCGCATCCTGGAGTTTGAGCAGAAGCTCGACCGCCCGCACATCCAGATCGGTTTTATGCGCCGCTTCGACGCCGAGTACCTGCAGCTGCGCGAGCTGATCAAATCCGGTGACGCCGGTGCGGTGCTCGCGCTGCACTGTGCCCACCGCAACCAGTCGACCGGGGAGGGCTACACCGACTCCATGCTGATCACCGACTCGGTGGTGCATGAGATCGACGTGATCCCGTGGCTGGTGGGGGAGCCGATCGTCTCCGTCGAGGTAAAAAAGCCGCGGCGCAACTCGCTGGCGCCGTCGTGGCTGAACGACCCGCAGCTTGTGTTGTTCGAAACAGAGTCCGGGGTGCTGGCCGACGTGGAGATCAACGTCAATTCGCAGCTGGGCTACCAGGTCACCACCGAGGCCGTCTTCGAGCGCGGGGTCGCCGAGATCGGCAAAACCGCCGGCATCCGCCTGTGGCAGGACGGCCGCTGGGGCGGAAGCGAGCACCAGTCGTTCACCACCCGGTTCGCCGCGGCCTACGACTCCCAAATCCAGCGCTGGGTGAACGCCGCCCGCCAGGGACGTATCGACGGTCCGAACGCCTTCGACGGCTACCTGGCCGCTGCCGTCGCCGAGGCCGGTGTGGAAGCGCAGGCCTCCGGCGCCCGCGTTGAAGTCAACTACATCGCCCGTCCCGATTTCTACGCCCAGGCGTAGGCCCTCGACCCACCCGCCTGTAGAAAGAGCATCCCCGTGAAAATCGCACTGGATCCCACCCCGTTCCACCACAGCCACGCGCTACTCGAATTTCCGAAGGTCACCGCGGGCCTCGGATACGAGTGGATGCAGCTGACCCCGCACGCCGATTTCATCCCGTTCTTCTCCCACCCACGCGCGGACAATGCGCTGGTCGCCGACCTCAAAAAGGCCGTGAAGGATGCCGGCATCGGGATCTCGTCGTTGCTGCCGGTGCAGCGCTGGTCTGGTCCAGACGAGATCGCCAGGCAGGGCGCGGTGCGCAACTGGAAACGCATCATCCAGATCGCCGTCGAGTTGGAGGTGCCGGTGATCAATACCGAATTCAGCGGGAGGCCGGAGTCGGCGGAGATCGCCGAGTCCCTGTTTTTCCGGTCGATGGAGGAACTGTTGCCGATCATCGAGAGTGAGGGCCTGACCGTGCGGATCGACCCGCACCCCGATGACTTCGTGGAGGACGGGCTTGAGGCGATCCGGATCCTGCGCGGACTGAACTCCGACAGCATCGGGTTTGTGTATGTGGGATCGCACACCTTCCACATGGGGTCCGACCCGCTGTCGATCATGGCGGCGGCCGGTACGAAACTGGGTACCGCCTACGTGGCCGACACGTTCGACCACCACCGTTCCCACGGGTTGCGGTACATCACCAACCCGCCCGGTAACGCTGTGCGGGTGCACCAGCACCTGCGGATCGGCGACGGCGACGTCGACTGGGACCAGTTCTTCACCGGGCTCGCCGGCAACGGTTTCTTCGACCGAGAGGACAGCATCCTCGTGTCCAACGTGTTCGCCGAAGACGAGAGTGCGCCAGAGGTCTCCCGGTTCCAGCTCGACACGATCCGGCAGCAGATCGCGCGGGTCACCACCGCCTGACCCGGCGTCGCCGTGTAGGGCAGGAGGCATTGTTTCGCGCGACACTCCATGACAGAATGTAAGGACATAGTGACGAAGCTGTCACTGGTTCCCAATCCAGAAAGCACACTGTCCCATGCCTCTTGTACGAATTGATCTTCTCCAGGGTCGCAGCACCGACCAGGTCCGTGCCATCGCCGACGGAATCCACGCCGCGATCGTCGAGGTGTACGGGATCCCGCCGCGCGACCGCTTCCAGATCATCAGTGAGAATCCCGCAACGATGATCATCGCCGAGGATGCCGGTTTAGGGTTTGAGCGCAGTGACGGCACCGTGATGATCCAGATTTTCACCCAGCGCGGTCGGACCACCGAAACCAAGCAGGCGCTGTACAGCCGGATTGCCGAGAAGCTGGGGGAGGTCGGGGTCGCGGGCGCCGATGTGTTTATCGGCTACGTCGAGAACGGCCCGGAGGACTGGTCATTCGGCTTCGGCCGGGCGCAATACCTCACGGGGGAACTGGCCGTACCGGCTTCCCGGGCATAAGGCCCCACTGGTACCGGCCAACACCAGCACAGGGGCATCCCCGATCATCTCGGAACCGCCCGCCGATTTACAAGGAGATTTGAATGTCTGACACCGCAACGCCCACGTCCCCGGTCGAATCGACCTCGCTCCTGCGCGCCACCCAGAGCACCCGCACGAGCCTCTGGAATGACTCGGCCGACCCCGCCGAACTCGCCACCTCGATCACTTTCGGCGCCGTCGGCGCGACCTGCAACCCGGTGATCGCCCTCGCCGCCATCCGCGCCAACATTCCCCTGTGGACCGAGCGCCTGCACGAGCTCGCCGCGCAGCATCCCACCGCCACCGAATCGGAACTCGGCTGGAAAGCCGTCGAGATGCTGTCGATCGAGGCGGCGAAACTGCTGGAGCCGATCTTCCACACCGAAAACGGCCGCAACGGTCGCCTGTCGATCCAGACCGACCCGCGCTTCCACCGCAACGAGCAGGCGCTGGTCGAGCAGGCCGTGTACTTTTCCACCCTCGCCCCCAACATCATTGTGAAGATCCCGGCCACCGCCGTGGGAATACGCGCAATCGAGGAAGCCACCTATCGCGGCGTGAGTATCAACGCGACCGTGTCGTTCACCGTTCCCCAGGCCGTCGCTGTGGGGGAGGCCATCGAACGTGGCCTCGAGCGCCGCGATGCCGAAGGCCTCGACACCTCCACGATGGGACCGGTCTGCACCATCATGGGGGGCCGCCTCGACGACTGGCTGAAGCAGAGTGTTGAGCGTGACCGGATCCTGGTCGACCCCGGGGTACTCGAATGGGCCGGCGTCGCCGCGCTCAAAAAGGGCTACGAGGTTTTCCAGGAGCGTGGGTTCCGCACCCGCATCCTGTCAGCCGCCTTCCGCAACCACCTGCAGTGGAGCGAGCTCATCGGGGGAGACCTCGTGGTATCGCCGCCGTTCGACTGGCAGCTGCGCATCAACGAGAACAACCTGCCGGTCGAGCCGCGGATCGACATTCCCGTCGACCCGAAAATCATCGAGGTGCTGCGCACGAAGGTGCCCGAATTCAGTCGCGCCTACGACGTCGACGGGATGACCGTCGAGGAGTTCGAGGAGTTCGGGGCGACCCGCAAAACGCTGCGCCAGTTCCTCGACGCCAACGTGCAGCTCGAAGAGCTGGTGCGCGACATCCTTGTTCCCGCCATCAAATGACCCAGCCACCCGGGCACCCACGATGACTGTTGATGAGACACTCCCTGGTGCACACCTTCCCGACCAAACGGACGGATCGGAGATCACCTTCCGCACCCGCAAATGGGTGCGACCGGAGGATCTGAACGCCAATGGGACGCTTTTCGGCGGCAGCCTGCTGAAGTGGATTGACGAGGAAGCGACGATCTACACAATCCTGCAGCTCGGCAATGGGCGGGTCGTCACCAAGTACATCTCCGAGATCAACTTTGTCAGTTCCGCACGCCAGGGCGACCTCGTCGAGATGGGGCTGCGGGCGACGAAGTTCGGGCGCACGTCCCTGACGATGCGGGCGGAGGTGCGCAACATGATCACCTGGTCCAGCATCCTGACGGTCGACACAATTGTGTTTGTGAACCTCGATGCCGAGGGTCGTCCGGCCGAACACGGCTTCAGCGACATCACGGACTCGCGCGACCGGGTACCGGCGTCCGGAGTGGGACCCTTCACCCCGTGATGGTCGGGGCCGTGTCTCAGCGGATGCTGGCGATGGCGTCGAGCACCCGCTGGGAGTACCCGGCGGACAGCGGGGCGGACCCGGCGCCGACTGCCGCGGCCTGCTGGCCTTCGGCGTCGGCAATGCTGGTGAGGTAGGCCTTCACAATCTCGGACCGCTCAGGATCGGCGTATTCTTCGCAGGCGATCAGGTAGGAGACCAGGACGAGCGGGTACACACCGGCAACCGAGCTGGTGCGGTCGACGTTGATCACGAGGTCGTTCGGGTTGTCGCGCTCCGCCAGCGGCGACGCATCGATGACCGCGGCGGCCGCCTCGGCGGAATACGGCACAAAGGCGTCACCCACCTTCAGTGCGGCGACGTCGAGGTCGCCGGCACGCGAAGCATCCGCATAGCCGATGGCGTTCAGTCCGCCACCCACGGCGTTCACCACGCCGGAGTTTCCCTGGGAGGCCTCACCCGGATACGGGAAGGCATCGGCGGCTGCTTGCGGCCAGGCGTCCGGCACGTTCTGCTGTAGGTAGTCGGTGAAGTTCTTGGTGGTGCCGGAATCGTCCGACCGGTGTACGGCGGTGATCTCGGCATCGGGAAGTGCGGTGCCTGGGTTCAAGGTGGTGAGGGCGGGGTCGTTCCAGCGCGTGATGGTGTTGGAGAAGATGCCGGCGACGGCAGCAGCATCCAAATTCAGGGTGTCGACACCATCGATGTTGAAAATGAGCACAAGCGGCGACAGGTAGACGGGAAGGTCGATGGCGCGGGACCCGGTAGCGCAGCCAACGAAGGTGCCCTCCAGTTCTGCGGCTGTCAGTGCGGAGTCGGAACCGGCAAAGTCGAGGCCGCCGGCGATGAACTGTTCGCGACCGGCCCCTGAGCCGGTCGGATCGTAGTTGACCGTGACACCCGCGTTGTTTCTCTGGAATCCGGTCACCCACACATCCTGTGCGGCGGACTGGGCGGAGGAGCCCGCACCGTTGATGGTGCCGGACAGCGAGCTCGGTGTGTCGCCGCTCTCATTCGTCGCGCAGCCGGCCAGCAGGACACTGGCCAGGAGAAACGTCCCGATCGTGGTGGGGATGCTCCGGCGGGTGCGCTGCGAGGTCATACGGTGCGGTCCTTTATGGTGCGGTAATGGGCAGTCAGGCCGCGGAATCATCCGGAGACGCCGGCGGGACGCCACCGTCCCCAGCTCCCGGCGACCGAAACAAGACTACCCGGAGGTGAACAACTGCCCCTACTTATGGGTCTGGCGGGTGAGCACTTGGTGAATTTGCCGTGTCCCTTCGGTGTTCAGGACGGCGCACCGATTTCGACCAGCACGCGGGGGAGCTGCTCCAGCAATTCCCCGGCCAGGAACCCCAGTGGGCCCACCTGCACCGCAAGCCGGTCACCGGCGGCCGCATGCGCGTGCGTTGCCCATACCGCCGCCTGCGCGGGCTCCGCACCCCGCGCGCAGAGCCCGGCGATGGCCCCGGCCAGGACATCGCCGCTTCCGGAGGTGGCGAGACCGATCGTGCCGGTGCCCACCGTCCACAGGTCGCCGGCGGGGGAGGCGACGAAACCCTGGCAGGACACCACGGCACCGTAGCGTTCCGCTATTTCGCGTACCTCCCCGGCAAGGCTGTCCGGGTCGGAATCATCCGTCAATTCGCGATCGAGCAGCCGGGCTGCCTCCCCGGTGTTCGGGGTAAACACGAGCCGCCCAGACCAGGCGGCGACCGCCTCGGGAACCTGCGAGGCAATTCCCAGCGCGAAGGCATCGAGCACCACGGTGGCGTCGGCGGAGACCAGCGCGGGAAGGGCCGCAACAAGCCGCCGCGTGCTGTCAGCCCCGGTCAGTCCCGGGCCGACCAGCACACAATTCGCCGCCGCCAACTCGTCGGCCGCTTCCTGCAGGCGCGTCCCGGGTGCGAGGGAGATCACGCCGCTCTCCCACACGGCCACCGCGACGTGCGGGGCCACAGTGGCCTCGACGGCCAGGGTCAGCCTGCCCGCCCCCATCCGGAGCGCGGCGATCCCGGCCAGGATGGCGGCCCCGGGGGCTGCGGCGGCACCACCGATCACCACCACCTGCCCGCGGTCGTACTTGGAGCCGCCGTCGCCGGGATTGGGCAGGGCCCACTGCCTCAGCAGGTCTGGGGTGATGGTTTTCTCAGCGCGGATGGACATCGGGGTTTCCTGGATGTTCGGTGACGGGCACACCAAGCTTCTCGAGGTGGTCGCTGTGTGCGAAGACGTCGAGGGTCCAGGTGGTACCGTCACCGGTCCGGCTGAGCCGGGTGACAGACGCGTTGGTGACGGTGTTTTCGCGCGCGAAATCGAGGAGCTGCCTCTCGTTCAGGCCAAGGCAGATGTAGAGGAGAAGCATCACAACAGCGTCGTGCGCGACGATGAGCACGGTGCCCTCGGTGCCCGGCACGTCGGCATCGCGCAGGAATGAGCGCACCCGCAGGGCGACATCCGCCCAGGATTCGCCGCCGGGCGGCCGGTAAAAGAATTTGCCCAGCCAGCGCCGGCGCTCGGCTTCGCCGGGGAACCGAGCCTCGACACCCCGCGAGGTGAGCAGGTCGAGGATGCCCAGTTCGCGGTCACGCAGGCGCTCGTCAACGAGGATTGTTGTCGTCAGCCCCGCTTCCTCGAGGGAGAGCGCAGCGGTCTGCTCGGCCCGAAGGTAGGGGGAGCACCAGATCCTCGACGGTGCGCGATCGCCGGAGTTCTCCGCAAGCCAGTGGCCCAGGGCCTTCGCCTGCTGCCGACCGGTGGGTGACAGCGGCACATCGGCGTCCCGGTTGTCGACGGTGATTGTTTCGAGTCCGGAGAGTTCCGCTGCGGTGGCAGCGAGGTTGGCGACACTTTCTCCGTGTCGCACGAGCCACATCTGTGTTGCACCCATTGCTTCAGGCTATGGGCGGCCACACTCCGCGAGGAGGGGTGTACTTCGGTGCCCTGCTCCTGCGATAGGGCGCCGTGGTGTGACCGGCCGTACTGCCGGGATCAGCGGTGGTTCTCAGAAATGATGGTGCGCACCTGATCGTGTAGTACTCCGTTGGTGGCCAGCGCGGTACCGTGCCACGGCCCGTCTTCACCGGTGATCGCGGTGAACGTGCCACCGGCCTCCTGGATGATCGGGATGATCGCCCCCATGTCGTAGGGCTGCAGGTCGAATTCGCCCACGATGTCGAGGGCACCCTCGGCGAGCAGCATGTACGACCACATCTCGCCGATTGCGCGCGAACGCCAGACTGCCCGGGTCAGGGCGATGGCCGAATCGAGGTATCCCGCCTCGTCCCAACCGGGAAGGCTGTTGTAACTGAGCGATGCATCCGCGAGATCGGTAACGCCGCTGACGGACAGCCGGCGAGCCTCCTCGCCGTTTTCCTGCAGCCAGGCGCCGTGACCGGTGGCAGCCCACCAGCGTTTGCCCAGTGCGGGCGAACTGACCACACCAACTACGGGCACCCCGTCGATGGCCAGGGAGATCAGGGTTCCCCAGATCGGCACTCCGCGGAGGAAGTTCGCGGTGCCGTCGATGGGGTCGATAATCCACTGCCGGGAGGAGGAACCCTCGGTGCCGTACTCCTCGCCGAGGATCGAGTCGCTCGGCCTGGCCGCGCTGATGCCGGCGCGGATCGACCGCTCCACCGCCTGGTCGGCATCGGTGACGGGAGTCCGGTCTGGTTTGGTGGTGACGACCAGGTCCACCGCGGTGTAGCGGTCAAGGGAGATCAGGTCGGCGTCACCGGCAAGGGCGAGGGCGAGGCTCAGGTCATCAGAGAGGGAGTAATCGGTCACCCTGCCAGCGTATCGCCGCGGGATGGCCGGCAGGCAAACGGGATGCTGCTGCCGGACCGGGTCCCTACTGGGCGAGGGTCAGCAACAGGCGTTGCAGCGAGTCCAGGCGCAGCTTCCCAATCTCGCCGAGTTTGCCTTTCGCTGCCTTCTCCACCAGCACGCAGTCGGGAGCATCCGGAAGATGGGTGCAGCCGCGCGGGCATTTCTCGGCGATTTTCGCGAGGTCACCGAAGGATTTGAGGATATTGTCCGGGTTCACGTGGCCGAGGCCGAACGAGCGTACGCCGGGGGTGTCCACAATCCAACCGTTACCGATGCGGTAGGAGATGGTGGACGAGGAGGTGTGTCGCCCGCGGCCGGTAACGTCGTTGACGCGGCCGATTGCCCGGTTGGCGCTGGGAACGAGGGCGTTGACCAGGGTGGACTTGCCGACCCCGGAGTGGCCGACGGCGACGGTGGTGTGACCTTCGAGCATGGCTTCGAGTTCCGCGATCGGGAATTCGTCCGTACTGCTGCGGATGACCTGGAAGTCGAGTCCGGCGAAGTTTGCGAGGAATTCGCCCGGGTCGGCAAGGTCGGTTTTTGTCAACACCAGGATCGGGGTGATGCCGGCGTCGTAGGCGGCGACGAGGTAGCGGTCGACCAGGCGCGGTCGTGGCTCCGGGTTGGCCGCGGCCACCACGATGAGCATCTGGTCGGCATTGGCGACGATGATGCGTTCGACCGCATCGGTGTCGTCTGCACTGCGGCGAAGCAGGCTGCTGCGCGGCTGCACACGCACGATTCGCGACAGGCTGCCGGCGTCCCCGGAGGTGTCTCCGACAAGGTCGACAAAATCCCCGGTGACAATGGATTTGCGGCCGAGTTCGCGCGCCCGGGTGGAGATGGCGCGGTGCTCTTTTTTGGTGCCCTCGTCGACGATCACGCCGTAGCGTCCGCGGTCGACCGAGATCACCCGGCCGGTGACGGAATCGGCATGGTCCGGCCGCTGTTTTGTGCGCGGTTTGTTCGCCTTCGGATTGGGGCGTACCCGGATCGACGATTCGTCGTACTCCTCGTACGCGTCATCCCCGACGTCTGTGAGCCAGCTCATCGGTTACAGCAGTTCCAGCGGGTTCAGGGCGGGAGCTGCAACTCCCAGCAGTGGTCCGAGCCAGAGTTCCGGGAACTGGGGCATCGTTTTGGCCGTTGTGCCGATGTCGTCAATCTCAACGCCGGGGATGGCGAGGCCGATGATGGCCCCGGCGGTTGCCATCCGGTGGTCCTCGTAGCTTTTCCACAGTCCGCCGTGCAGCGGGCGGGGGTCGATCGCGAGGCCGTCCTCGAGTTCGGTGACGGAACCGCCGAGGTTGTTGATCTCGGCGGCGAGGGCGGCGAGACGGTCCGTCTCATGTCCGCGCAGGTGACCGATTCCGACTATCCGGCTGGGCCCACCGGCGAGTGCGGCGAGGGCGACCAGCGCCGGGGCAAGTTCACCACCGGTACTGAGGTCGATGTCGATACCGGACAGCTCGGCCCCGCCGATCACGCCGACGCCGCCGTCGACGGTGAGTGTTGAACCCTCGAGGGTGACGGTCGCGCCGAAGAGGGGCAGCAGGTCGGCGAGGTCCGCACCGACCTGGGTGGTCGAGGTTGGCCAGCCGGTGATGGACACGGTGCCGCCCGCCACAAGCGCGGCGGCGAGGAACGGTGCGGCGTTCGACAGGTCGGGTTCGAGATCGACGTCGAGGGCCTGGATCTCGGCGGCGGGAACCACCCAGACGCCCGGTTCCGGGTTCTCCACCACAACGCCGCGCGCGGCGAGGGTAGTGATGGTCATCTCGATGTGGGGGAGGCTCGGGAGCTTTTCGCCCGTGTGGCGCAGGGTGAGCCCGTTGGTGAAGCGCGGCGCTGCCAGCAGCAGCCCGGAGACAAACTGGCTGGACGCCGACGCGTCGATGGACAGGTCGCCGCCGAGGATGCTGCCGGTGCCGTAGAGGCTGAACGGCAGGCAGTAGCGTCCGTCGTCGTTGACGTCGACACCGAGGCCGCGGAGGGCTTCGATGACCGTGCGCATGGGGCGCCGGCGGGCACCTTCGTCGCCGTCGAAGGCGACGGGACCGAGTGCGAGGGCGGCGACCGGCGGAAGGAAACGCATCACCGTTCCGGCGAGGCCGCAGTCGATGGACACGCCCCCGCCAAGTTCGTCGGGGGAGACCAGAAGGTCGGGCCCGTAGGCACCGTCCCCGGCAACCTCCTCGATGCGGACACCGAGTTGGCCGAGAGCCTGGATCATCAGGGCGCTGTCGCGCGAGTGCAGCGGGGCGCGCAGCAGCGACGGGCCGTTCGCGAGCGCCGCCAGCACGAGTTCGCGGTTGGTCAGGCTTTTGGAGCCGGGCAGCTGCAGCGTCGCCGAAAGCGCCCCTGTCGCCTGGGGAGAAGCCCACGCGCCGGGAGCGGCGTCGGCAACAACATCCTCTTCACCGTAGGGACTAAAGGACTTTCCGGAATACCTGGAGATCTGCATCGGTTACCAGAGTATCGGCACTTGGCCGTCTCGGCAGAAGAAGGAGGAACTATGGCATTGGTTTCTATTGCGCCGGAAAGCACGTTGCTGCGCGACTTAGAATTGTCGCTAATGACTGATACAACCGAGCAGGAAGACCCACGTGCTCTCTTTGAGAGCCAGGCGATTCCCTACATGGACCAGCTGTACGCGGCTGCGATGCGTTTGACGCGCAATCCCTCTGACGCGGCCGACCTCGTGCAGGAAACGTTTATCAAAGCCTTCCAGGCTTTTGGACAGTTCCAGCAGGGCACCAACCTGAAGGCCTGGCTCTACCGCATCCAGACCAACACGTTTATCAACAACTACCGCAAAAAACAGCGTGACCCCTACCAGGGCACCATCGACGACCTCGAGGACTGGCAGATTGGCAACGCCGAATCGGCCACCGCTACTTCGGGACGATCGGCGGAAGCCGAAGCGATCGACCATCTTCCTGACAGTGCTGTCAAGAACGCCCTCCAGGCGATCCCGGAGGATTTCCGGATGGCCGTGTATTTCGCCGACGTCGAGGGCTTCTCCTACCAGGAGATCGCCGACATTATGAAAACCCCCGTTGGCACCGTGATGAGCCGCCTCCACCGCGGCCGCCGGATGCTGCGGGACCTACTTGCCGACTACGCGAAGGAACGTGGCATCGCCACAAAACCTCCGACAACCCGGCGACCAGTTTCTAGGAGTACAAAATGACCGACTGCGGTTGCGACAAAGCCAAGGCAGAGCTCGAGGAGTACCTGCACCGTGAACTCAGCGATGCCGATTTCACCGACATCACGGAGCACCTCACCCACTGTGAGGACTGCACCACGGAACACCTTGTGGGGCTGACCCTCAGCAACAAGGTGCGCAAAGCGTGCCAGGAGAAGGCTCCCGAGTCGCTGCGCACCGCTGTGCTTGGTCGTCTCAACGACATCCGTGTCTAACTAACCCTCCGGAAATACACCGAACCCGGTCAGGTGTGCCGGTCGGATGCTGCTGCCTTTGGCGCGGCATCCCCTTTGCGCCCCACAACAAAGGTCGTGGTCCCGAGTCGGAAGAGTGAATCTTCCGTCTCGCGACCACGACCTTGTGTGTGGTGTGCGCTGGAGGGTGCCGGTTAGCTGTCCAGGGTCAGCGCGCGGTTGATCAGTTCAGCCTGTTCCTGCGCGCTGCGCTTGTTCGAGCCGGTGGCCGGTGAGGCCGACGCCTGGCGGGAGGAAACCCCCACCGGACGACCGGTGATCCGCTTCGACAACTCGAGGCTGATGAACGGCCAGGCTCCCTGGTTTTCCGGTTCGTCCTGCGTCCAGATGAGATCCGCATCCGGGTACTGGTCGAGCACACTATTCAGCTCGGTGACGGGCATCGGGTAGTACTGCTCTACCCGGACGATAGCGATCTGCTCCTTGTTGTCGCGCTTGGCGAGCTCGGCAATCAGGTCGTAATAGATCTTGCCCGAGGTGATCACCACGCGCTTCACCGCCGACTTGTCGCTGACCCGGACATCATCGATCACCGGTTCGAACTTGCCCGAGGTGAAGTCCTCGACGGGGCTGGTCGCACCGCGCAGGCGAAGCATCGCCTTCGGGGTGAACACGATCAGCGGACGGCGCGGACGGGCGTAAGCCTGGCGGCGCAGCAGGTGGAAGTAGGACGCGGGCGTCGACGGGCGCGCCACGGTCATGTTGTTCTCCGCACACAGCTGCAGGTAACGCTCGATGCGGGCAGACGAGTGGTCGGGGCCCTGGCCCTCGTAGCCGTGCGGGAGCAGCAGCACAACGCTGGAACGCTGGCCCCACTTCTGCTCGGCGGAGGAGATGAACTCGTCCACGATCGTCTGGGCACCGTTGGCAAAGTCACCGAACTGGGCTTCCCAAAGCACAAGCGCGTCGGCCCGTTCGACCGAGTAGCCGTACTCGAAGCCCATCGCGGCGTACTCGCTGAGCAGCGAGTCGTAGATCCAGAACCGGGCCTGCTGGTCGCGCAGGTTCGCCAGCGGCAGCCATTCCTGGCCGTTCTCCCGGTCGTGCAGCACCGCGTGGCGCTGCACAAACGTTCCACGACGGGTGTCCTGTCCGGCCATCCGCACCGGGGTGCCCTCAACAAGCAGGGAACCGAGGGCGAGGAGTTCGCCGAACGCCCAGTCAATGTTTCCGCTGCGGCTCATCTCCACACGCTTTTTCAGCAGCGCCTGCAGCTTCGGGTGCACGGTGAAGCCGGCGGGCGGGTTGTCGTGGGCGTCCCCGACGAGCTGGATCGTGGAAGCATCCACGCCCGTCGTCTCTGGCTCGCCCACGGCGTCGTCCTGCTGGGAATCAGGCCGTTCGAGATCGGAGTCAGAACCATTGTCGGCGGTGATGATCGGGATCGACCCGGTCTGCGCGGCGTGGGTTTCCGCGAACGCGCGCTCGAGGCGGTCCTGGAAGTCCTGGTGCGCCGCTTCGTACTCTTCCGCGGTGATGTCGCCGCGACCCACGAGGGCCTCGGTGTACAGGGTGCGGATGGAGCGCTTCGCCTCGATCAGGTTGTACATCAGCGGCTGCGTCATCGAGGGGTCATCGCCCTCGTTGTGGCCGCGCCGGCGGTACCCGACGAGGTCGATGATGACGTCGCGGTGGAATTCCTGGCGGTAAGCGAACGCGAGGTCGGCAACACGGATGACCGCCTCAGGGTCGTCGCCGTTCACATGGAACACCGGGGCCTGGATGGTTTTGGCAACGTCGGTCGAGTAGATCGAGCTGCGGCCCTCGCCGGGAGGGGTGGTGAACCCGACCTGGTTGTTGACCACAACGTGGATCGTGCCTCCCGTGCGGTAGCCGCGAAGCTGCGACATCTGCAGGATCTCGACAACAATGCCCTGGCCGGCCATTGCCGCATCGCCGTGCACCATCACGGGGAGGACCCCGAAGGTGCCGATCGGCTTGCGGTCCTGTTTGGCGCGCACGATACCCTCGAGCACACCGTCGACCGCCTCGAGGTGCGAGGGGTTCGCGGCGAGGTAGACGGGAATCTGGCGGCCGTCGCTGTTGGTGAAAGTGCCCTCGGTGCCGAGGTGGTACTTGACGTCACCGGAACCCTGCACGGTGCGGGGATCCTGGGTTCCCTCGAACTCGCGGAAAATCTGGCCGTAAGTTTTACCGGCAATGTTGGTCAACACGTTCAGTCGACCGCGGTGGGCCATACCGATCGCGACCTCGTCGAGGCCGGTCTCCGCAGCATCCGTCAGCAGTGCGTCGAGCAGGGCGATGGTGGATTCGCCGCCCTCGAGGCTGAAGCGCTTCTGGCCGACATACTTTGTCTGCAGGAAGGTCTCGAAGGCTTCGGCCTCGTTGAGCTTGCCGAGGATACGCATCTGCACGTCATGGCCGGGCTTGGTGTACGGCTTCTCGATGTGCTCCTGCACCCAGCGACGCTGCACCGGGTCCTGGATGTGCATGTACTCGATACCGATCGTGCGGCAGTAGGAGTCGCGCAGCATCCCGAGGATGTCGCGAAGCAACGCGACCTTGCGGCCGCCGAGCCCACCGGTGACGAATTCGCGGTCGAGGTCCCAGAACGTGAGCCCGTGACTTTCGATCTCAAGGTCGGGGTGGGAGCGCTGGCGGTACTCGAGCGGGTCGACGTCGGCCATCAGGTGGCCACGAACCCGGTACGAGTTGATCAGTTCCTGCACACGCGCGGTCTTGTTGACCGCGTCGGCGAGGTCGACGTTGATGTCGGTCGACCAGTGGATGGGCTCGTAGGGGATACGGAGGGCGGCGAAGATGCCCTCGTAGAAGCCACGCTCGCCGATCAGCAGCTCGTGCACCTTCTTGAGGAACTCGCCGGATCCGGCACCCTGGATGACACGGTGGTCATAGGTGCTTGTAAGCGTGATTGTTTTACCGATACCGAATTCGGTCAGGGACGTGGCGGATGCTCCCTGGAAGGCAGCGGGATACTCCAACGCCCCGGCGCCAACGATGCAGCCGGCACCGCGCATCAAGCGCGGGACGGAGTGCTCGGTGCCAATACCGCCCGGGTTGGTGAGCGAGATCGTGTTGCCGGCGAAGTCCGCACCGGTCAGTTTGTTGGAACGGGCGCGCTTGACAACGTCCTCGTAGCCGATGAGGAACTCACCGAAGTTCATGGTGTCGGTGCGCTTGATGCCCGGAACCAGCAGGGCACGGGTGCCGTCCGGCTTCGGCAGGTCGATCGCGATACCCAGGTTGATGTGGGCGGGAGCGACAACGGACGGCTTGCCGTCGACCTCGTCGTAGAAGACGTTCTGGCTCGGGAACTCCTTGAGGGTTTCCACGATCGCCCAGGCGATGATGTGGGTGAACGACACCTTCCCGCCGCGGGCACGCTTCAGGTGGTTGTTGATCACGATGCGGTTGTCGATCATCAGCTTCGCCGGGATCGTGCGCACACTGGTGGCGGTCGGAACGCTCAGGCTGGCGTCCATGTTCGACGCGAGGCTCTTCGACATACCCTTGAGGGTCGTGACGACGTTCTGGTCCTCGACCGGGGTGGCGTCCTTGCCGGTGGCAGGAGCCGAGGGGGCCTGGGCCGGGATCGGCTGCGGCTTCGCCTGCACCGAAGTGGTGCGGGCAATCGGCTGCGAGCCGGTGGCCGGGGCGGGGCTTGCCGCGGGAGCCGGGGCAGCGGCGGGGGCCGCGACCTCATCGGGGATCTGGGCTTCACCGCCGTCGGCCTGGTCGGACGGGTTCGGCTGGGCAGGAGCCGGGGAAGAGGAAACCGACTGGATCGGAATCGACGTTGTTGGTGTTGGGTCTGTAGTGCCGGCGCCGGCGGTTTCCGCTATCGACGCGCTGGGGTGGTAACTCTCGAGAATCGGCCACCAGGATTGGTCTACCGAATTCTTATCCACGATGAATCGCTCGTACATCTCGTCAACGAGCCACTCGTTTGCACCGAATTCACCCGCCGCTCCATCTTCAGAGGTGACACCGGTTACTTGGCTAGACACAGCCGACCGCCCACTTTCGTTTCACTCGATTGCGCGTTCTGTCGCTTGCGACCCGCTCTGGTCGCACGTTTTCAAGACTAATCGGTCTGGAGAATGCCCGTGGCGACCTTCCGCCCGACGGGGGTGTTAAATTCCGTGAGTTTTACGAATCTTCGTCCGATCCCGGCTCTCTGCCCGGACGAGCCCCCACCGGGGCCGCGGATCGGCTGCCGTGGGGCGGGTCGCCGTTCCCGGTCACTACGAAAGCGGCGGATGCTTCCTCGCCCGGTGTGGCCCGGGCGTGGCGGCACCGCGCTGCGCGGCTACACCACGGCACACGCCGGTGCCAGGGCCCGGCGGCCGGGGCAGGGGAGCGGATATACTCGACAAACGATGGACGACCCGCCTCCTAGTCGCTCGGCCATGCGCCGGCCAGTATTGTTCCCGCCGACCTGCCCGGTCTTCTCCTCCCTCCGGGAGCATCGATGTATGAACTGATCATGCTCGGCATCGGCATCCTGCTGACCATCGGCACCGGCTTCTTCGTCGCCTCCGAGTTCGCCCTGGTCAACCTCGACCGCTCCGACCTCGAGCAGCGTGAGGCTCGCGGGGAATCGAACCTCGGCATCACCATCCGGGCGTTGAAGATCACCTCCACCCACCTCTCCAGCGCGCAGCTGGGCATCACCCTGACAACACTGTTGACCGGGTACACCCTCGAACCGGCGTTGAGCACCATCCTCGCCGGGCCCCTCGCCGCGCTCGGGCTGCCCGGGGCCGTGATCCCCGCGGTCGGCACGGTGATCGC
>Ga0247735_1000439_pt1 | contig 16344 bp, 17 predicted proteins | sample UWRJL178409R2_FD_180934 | JGI IMG/M metagenome (GOLD analysis project Ga0247735, IMG submission 180934) | Plant litter microbial communities from Arlington Agricultural Research Station in Wisconsin, United States - UWRJ-L178-409R-2 | ecosystem: Environmental > Terrestrial > Plant litter >... | reverse complement strand
ACCATGCACCGTGAAGTAAGTATATTAAGCGATGTACTTCTTACAGTAAACCCTGAAGCTTTTATAAACAAAAGCGACTGCAATATAGACGAATTGTGCGATGCCTTTACAAGGGTTTTAAATGGCGACACCTATTATAGTAAAACAATAGTAAACTACAGTAACCGTAAAGAAAAAGGCATAACCCTCGAGGATATAGACGTGCGCATTATTGTACTGCTGTCTAAAGGGATAAAAAACAAAAATCTGAGTAAATATATACCACTCACAGACAGCATTATAGCAACCCGAAAGCATCAAATTAAAAAACTGCTTAAGGTAGAGGGCGACGATAAAGAACTTATACACGTAGCTAAAAGCCAGGGATATATTTAAAATTTGGTTATCTGTTATTAATTTATTTTGTGGTGATGTTAACTACAAATCATATAGGTACTCATACCCCAATACCTCAACCACTTTATTACCGGAAACGGTTTTCCCTAAAGATATTTCATCGTGGTTAAATGTTGGCAAAGGCAAACCTAATTGCGCCGCCTTAGCGGTGTAATATGCTTCACGCGAAGAATGGTTAGGTGACACCCCGTTAAATATTTCTCCCCAGCTATTTGTTGCTATAATTTTCAGGATAACACCAATGCAGTCCTGTTGTTCGATTAAATTTATGGGAGCATCAGGATTAGCCAAATTCTCTTTACCGGCAAGATATTTTACCGGGTGCCTGCCCGCACCTATCAGCCCGCCGAACCGTAAAATTGTAGTTTTAAAAGCGGTAGCTTCTTCAAAAATTAATTCTGCCTGCAGCACCTGTTTGCCACTTTCGGTATCAGGCATTGGCAAAGTAAATTCGGTTACTAAAGCGGCATCATCGGCATAGACCGATGTAGAACTTACAAACAACACATTGCCCGTTCCCTCCTGCCCTATATAAGGCAACAGTTGCGCTAACCTTTCGGCATAAGTAACTTCATTTGCTTTTACCCGTGGCGGAATATTAATAATAAGCACGTCGCTACCACTTAAAAATGCTGAAGCCTGCGCAGCAATGTCTTTTTCTAAATCTACAATATAAGGTTCTATACCAGCCTCTATAAGCACCGTAAGTTTATCTGGCGTTGTTGTAGACCCCTTTACAGTAAAACCGGCAGCAAGCAATGCTTTGGCAAGCGGCAGCCCCAGCCACCCACAGCCCAATACAGATACCTGCATCATGATGCGTCTTTTTTAACGAGTATATAATAATCATTTTCCAGTGCCATATAGCCCTGCTCATACACAAAGTAGTAGGTATTGCCTGTTTTGGTTTGCAGCAGGTTTGTAAAATAATTAAAATCGAAACCGCGGCCGGCCAACTTCGCCTTTGTGGTTTTGGTTTTACCATCGGCGTTAATTTCGCAAAGTATACGGTAGTTGCGACGCAATGTATTGTTTACATTGCGCATAAGATTAGTGCTGTCTTTATTTATTTTATTATTATAACCATTGCGGCAGCCATCGCTGCAAAACTTCTTGTCTTCGCGGCCCACGATCTTTTCGCTACACTCCGGGCAGTTTCGTTCCATTATCCTTTTACCTGTCTTTTAGTCGATTTTATCTCGGTACCGGTACCTGTTGGCGCGGGCTTAGCCGGGCTAACCCTTGGCGCACGCGGTGTATTTGTAGCACGCGGTAAGGTATTTGTTTTTGTTGCAGCAGGGGTTTTTCTTGTAGGAGTAACCTTTGTGGTTCCTGTAACTCTTGGTGTTCTTGCGGGTGCGGGCTTAGGCACTTCTATTCCCTCCATGTGTATTTCGGTAAGGCTTTCGCTTTTAGGTTCAGGTTTGGTTACCGGCTGTTTTTTAATGCGGTATAAATCCTGGCGACGGTCTTTAAGTATTCGCACACTACCAAACTCGTGCAGCTCTTTAAGCAAATCCAAATCAACGTCTACAATAATGGTCATCTCAGTATTAGGGGTAGCTTCAGCTTTTATCCCGTTAGAGGGAAAAGAAAAATCTGACGGCGTAAATACAGCCGTTTGCGCGTACTGAATATCCATGTTATTAACCCCCGGCAGGTTACCCACACAACCGGCAATAGCCACATAACATTCGTTCTCTATGGCGCGTGCCTGTGCGCAGTGCTTTACACGGGTATAGCCGTTTTGAGTATCTGTAAGGAACGGTACAAAAAGTATATCCATACCCTCATCTGCCATTAGCCTGGCAAGCTCTGGGAACTCTACATCATAACATATCATGATGCCAATCTTGCCACAGTCGGTATCAAAAGTCTTGATCTCGCTGCCGCCCACCATACCCCAGTAGCTCACCTCGTTTGGTGTAATGTGTATCTTGGTATACATTTCATACGTACCGTCACGTTTGCATAAAAAGCCCACGTTATACAGGTTTCCATCCTCTACCATGGGCATACTGCCGGTAATGATGTTGATATTGTATGATATTGCCATTTCCTGGAAACGCTTGCGTATAGGTTCGCAATAACGTGCAATTTCCCTAATGGCATCAGCCTCACTAAGGTGGTTAAAGTCGGCCATAAGCGGTGCCACGAACAGTTCCGGGAACAACGCAAAGTCGCTGCCGTAACCCGACACCGCATCTATAAAAAATTCGGCCTGCTCAAATAACGCTTCTACATTAGCAAGCGGACGCATTTGCCATTGCACCAGCCCAAGACGCACCACGCTTTTCCGGGCATTAATAAGCACGGGGCTTTTATCGTAGTAAATGTTGTTCCATTCCATTAAGGCCGCATAATCCTGAGAGTCTTTATCGCCGTCAAGGTAGTTTCGCATTACTTTAATAACGTGAAAATCGTTGCTTAGCTGGAACGCCAGCACGGGGTCGTGTATTTCTTTAAGGCGTACTTTTTCTATATACTCTTTTGGAGTAGTGTCTTCAGAATTTTCGTTATAATTGGGCATCCTCCCTGCAAATATTATGCTCTTAAGGTTAAGCTGTTCGCATAACTCCTTACGGGCATCATACAATCGGCGGCCCAGGCGAAGCCCACGGTAGTTAGGGTCTATAAAAACGTCTATACCATATAATACTTCAGCGTCATAATCATGGGTGCTAAAGGTATAGTTGCCTGTAATTTTTTCGTACGTATGGTTTGCCGTAGCCTTTTTGTAATCTACAATAAGCGACAGTGCCGACCCTACTACTTTGCCATCTACCAGTACCACTAATTGCCCTTCGGGGAAAATTTTAAGGAGGCGTTTAATATCCTGCTCACCCCAGTAGGGTTCTTCCATATCCATATCAACCTCCTTGTAGGCGTGCTGCATGGTAAGGCGCAGTTCTTTATAATCTTCTATACGTAAGTTTCGTAGCTCAACTTTATTTATTATTGTCTGCATAATATTCTTTCTTCTGCGTATAAATATACAAAAACCGTTCCGTTTGTAAACGTTTGTGATTGGTTAAGGGGGTGTTAATAAAGTAGCATCTTAAATTTTATAGCTATTTTCACCTTAGCTCGAAGAAGGATTTTATTACAGCATTACTTGTGCGGTAACTTTAGTAATATCCTGTTCGCTATTTTCTATCAATTTGTTCAGGCATCAAGTTCATCTTTGATTTCAAAGAAATCAGGATTTTTTCCGGAAAACAATTTAGCGAAGTTTCAAATTCTATGCGATTATTCCAAATTGTAAAAACACTGGCTGCCAATAGCTCCGCCACCATACTCTAAAGCAAGTCTGTTATTTACAAGAATGTAAGCACAGCCGTCATTATAGGTTTTCTTTAAGCTATCGTTTACAGGCTTATCAAAAACATTAAACGAATACATGCCCATACCGCTGCGCTTAAAAGCGATTTTAGCAGGCTCCCCGCTTGAAATGCCTATGCAGTTTGCGGCATCTAATTTTGATTTCAACGTATGAAATGTTTGCTTTGTCCACCCTAAAGGCTTAATAATGCTATCCATCCTTTTGGTATCTGTTTCCAGGTTCCATTCTAAAAAATCTCTGTGGTAGTTGCCCGAAGGATCAGAGTGCAATGACGAAAACCCAAACCTGCCTAATGTATCATCATCTTCAAACTCTATTTCTACATGCTTGCCCGCAGGTACTATAGTATTGAAATACTTTTTAAGTTCATATATCTCACTCTTTTTATCGTTAAAACTTTCTTTAAGTTCAGATACGCTGTAATCGCTGTCGAAAGCACCCATAGCGTAAAAAATGACAACTATGTAACCTACAAAAACTATTATACCAAAACAGCCTATGGCTAAAACAATTTTTAAAACCTTCTTTATCATTTATTCTTTTTAATGGATTAGTAATTACAGCTTGGTAATTTCAAACACAATAGTTATACTTTCTTCAAGTTCAATTTCTGTGACCTCATATTTACTAAAAGCAGTGGGTGGAGCGGGAGCATTAGCAGCCATAGCAAGAGGCTTATATTTTGCCTCTTCAACTATGCTGTAAGGCATATCATTATTACCAAATTTAGACACACTTTTAACCTTTACGATTTTTACACTAAGCGCTCTGGCAATATTATCGGCGTTGTCCTTAGCATCTTCTATTGCTTTTTGCACAAGAATTTTACGTGTTGCTTTCTCCAGTTCGGGAGAAAGTCCAGTTTCATAATCTACCAGTACATCTTTATAATTTCCTGCCTGTAACTCCTGGTAAAAAAGCATCGAGAACCTTAGTATCAAGTTTAAATTCTATTTTTAAAGTATTTAAAGCTCTGAATTTCTTTTCATCTTCGCTATATCTGTCAGCAGTAATTTTATAGTTCTCTATTTTAATATTGCTTGCTGCAAAACCTATTTTTGCAAAAAAACTTTGAAGCTTCCCTACCTCATCATTAAGTTGTTTAAGAGCCGTTTTTTCCGATGCGTCTTCTTTGCTAACGTCTATGGTCAGGGTAACAACATCGGGCTTTACTTTTATTTTAGCATTACCCTGCGCTATTATCTCGCTTGTATTTACAGGAGTCTGTGCAAATATATTTACACAGGTAAATAGTAAAAGGATGGTAAGATTTCTCATGTCAGTAGTTTATTGATGATTTAAGTATTGATATTATTTAAGTTCCACGTACAAACGCTTACAAACACCTACAACCGAATGTAAATAGTTACTAACCGGTTAAAACGTAATGCCTGCCGCATCTTTGCAGTGTAGAAAATTACAACAAATAACAATAACTCTTAAAAAATTTACACGCCATGAATGCATTAAAAAACAAAGTACAATTAATAGGCAACGCAGGTAGTGACCCGGAAATTAAAACCTTTAGCGAAGGCAAAAAACTGGCCCGGCTGGTTATAGCCACCAACGAAAATTATTATAATGAAAAAGGCGAAAAAGTAACCGATACCCAATGGCATACCGTTACCGCATGGGGCAAGACTGCCGAGATTATAGAGAAGTATGTTACCAAAGGTAAAGAACTCGCTGTAGAAGGCAAACTAACCCACCGCAGTTATGACGACAAAAATGGCGAGAAACGTTACATTACCGAGGTAGTGGTGAGCGATGTATTACTATTTGGAAAATAGATTTGCAGAGATAATTTCACTAAGGATATAAGTTTAGTAGGAACGGCATGTTTATAGAAAATGATATATAGATTGGACATAGAGCTCCGAAGGAGCGGAACAGGCTATAAAAATACCCAAATCATGCAATAATTTTTGCTATCTTATAGTTAAGGGTCATAGACTTCTGTAATATGAAAAAAGTTTTTGTTCTTATCGTCTCCTTATTTGGTTTAGTGTTTTTTAGCACTTTAATTATTGCTGTGAGTATAGAGTTATACTATGCGAGAAAATTTAATGCTACCGATATTAATATACCACTTGCAAACCTTAGAGAAAAGTGGGGTAAAGAAGATAAAAGCATTACAGACAATGGTGAAACAGTCATTTTTTACAAAATGGGCTTTCTAGGCGACTCATACGTTTTTAAAATTAATGCTGACACACAAATGGTAAACAGCAAATTTTTAGATGATTAAATACCATAAAAAAAGAGGCCTTAAGCCTCTTTTACTATTTTACTAATGCCGGTGTAACCCACTTAAATATATGTGCTTCCTGTGGGATAACAAGCCTTTCGGATATTTTTGCCATCCTGTCCGGTAATCTCATAAGGTAATCACGGGCTTTTTCTGCCTCGGCTGTTAAACCTGTAATTTTATCTATCTGCCATTTTTCTACCAGCTTGCGTAATATATCAACATAGTCAGCAGCAGTATAGACTCCTGCACGCTGTGCCGAATCAGAAAACTGCTCAAAAGCACTGCTTATAGCATTACCCGATTCTCTTAAAAAATGGGCAGGCATTACAATTTTTTGCTTCATCATGTACTGGAAGGCCAGCATCATTTCGCTTGGGTCTACCTTAAATATCTGGTCTACAAACTCGCTGTAAGCCATGTGGTGGCGCATCTCGTCGCCCGCAATAAGCCTGCACATTTTAGACAGTTTATTATCGCCATATTTTTTAGCCATTTGCCCTACACGGTTGTGCGAAATATAGGTAGCCAGCTCCTGGAAACTTGTATATACAAAGTTTTTGTAAGGGTCGCGGCCTGTACCAATGTCAAAACCATCGTTTATTAAGTACTGTGTGGTAATTTCTACCTCGCGCATGTTTACACGGCCGCTAAGGTAAAGGTATTTATTAAGCACATCGCCGTGGCGGTTTTCTTCACCCGTCCAGTTACGTATCCATTTGCTCCATCCGTTACCCACATTTTCGGTTTGGTTTACACCCTCTACATCCATAAGCCACGACTCATAGGTAGGCAGTGCCTCCTCTGTAATGGTGTCGCCCACAAGTGTAACCCAAAAATCGTAAGGCAGGTCTTTAGCAATTTCGCGTAGTTCTTTTACCTCTTCATAAAAGTTTTCATTTTGCGAATCAGGCAGCAAATCTGTAGGCTGCCATATCTTTTCCACTGGTATAAGGTAGTTATCCACAAAAGAATCTATGTTCTTTTCAAGGAACAGCATTACCTCCAGGCGGACGTTTTTTATAGACATAGTATATTTTAGTTTTTTATTCCTTGTGTTACTGCATTTTCCGTTCTCTCCATCACCTCTTCAAACGGAATATTTTTTATAGCGAAAGGTTCCTGAATGGTAAATGTTAGCCGCGAGCCCAACCCTAACGGATACTGGCCAAAGCGCACTATCTTCCATGAGTTGTTTATACTAATAGGTACAATATACGCCGATGGGGCATATTTACAAAGTATTTTAAGACCGTTTTCACTAAAGCGCTTGGGTATACCGTCTTTACTTCGTGTACCTTCGGGAAATATAACTGCGCTTCTCTTATGTAGTTCTATATATTCGCCAAGGCTTTTTATGGCGGGCAATGCCTGCTTAGCGTCTTTTCTATCTATTAAAACGCTGCCGCCATGCCTTAAATTGTAAGACACGCTGGGTATTCCTTTACCTAATTCTTTCTTGCTGATAAATTTAGGGTGAAACTTTCGCATAAACCAGATGATGGGTGGTATATCATACATGCTCTGGTGGTTTGCCACTATAATAAGCGGCACACCCTGTGGTACTTTCTCTATACCCTTAAATGCAATAGTAGTGCCAAGAATATGAAGGCTCCTTACAAGGAGGCTGTTTAGCACATCGACACTTTTTTTATGTGCCCTGTAGCCAAACACATTAAAGCACAGCCACTGCACCGGATGAAAGATGAGCAGGAACACCAAAAACACCAGGTAAAATACACCAGATACGAAATAAGAGAGTACCTTTTCCATTTTGTTTATAAAAAATCCGCGTAAAAGTACTGTCTTTTTATGGAATAATAAAAACTTTTAATATGAAGGCGTGGTTTAACTGCTTTTGTTAAGGCGAGAACCATTAAGGCACAACATTAATCCCTTTAATGAACAAAGCTATAACGCAGAGATGCACAGAGGGAGCGCAGAGATACACAAAGAGATTAAATTGAATACAAGCCCGAGCTTACGCCTTCGGCGGGAGAACACTAAGCTGTGTACATTACTTACTAAAAATTATATAGTTTTTATACCCATAAAGCTTAGTGCTCTCGCAACAAAGTTGCAAACTGTCTTTTGTATCGCTGCGCTCCCTCTGTGCATCTTTGTGGTAGAGTCTACTTAATCTTCAAATTTTATCATAAAAAAACCACGCAGTTGCGTGGTTTTAAAAATTGTGACTCTTAAAAGATTAGCAATACTCGTCGTATGCATCTTTAAGGTTTTCAGCTATCATCTCTGCAGGACGGCCTTCAATGTGGTGACGCTCCAGCATGTGTACCAGTTCGCCATCTTTAAATAAAGCCATACTTGGAGACGATGGAGGGAAAGGGAACATAAGGCTGCGGGCCTCATCTACCGCTTCTTTATCTACACCTGCAAAAACAGTGATAATATTATCAGGGGTTTTGCCATTGGCAAGGCTCATTTTAGCACCCGGCCTTGCATTACGTGCTGCGCAGCCACATACAGAGTTTACTACCACAAGCGTAGTACCTTTTTGTGTTAGCGCATTCTTTACCTCTTCGGCTGTATATAAATCTTTAAAACCTGCATCCGATAGTTCGGCACGCATTGGTTTTACCAGTTCTTCAGGATACATAATTTTACTCTTTAAAGTTAAAGGTACAAAGGTAAATAAAAATTAATCAACTACTATAACCGTAATCTTTATTATTACATATTTAATATTCGCTGCACAAGCGCACTTATAAACAAGCCTTTAGGGCATTGCCATATTACCTCAAGGTCCTGGGCAAAAGTAGTTTCCTCGTCCAGAAACTTAAAAATGTGTGCTGCCCTTCCGTCCTTAAACATGGCACTAAATATACTGCTGCCTTTATGGTTTTTCTTTGCCAGTATATCCAGCAGCAGTAAATCGTAAAACCAGAATTTATTTTTTTTATACAGCCTGGTAAAATCGTCCTGCTTTTGCAGAAAGCTTACTAACTGTGCCGATTTTTTGTCGGCATTTCTAAACGTGTAGCCGGTACTGGCTTTTGTCCACCCGCCTGCCGACCCAATATTGAGTACGTTTTTACTGTTGTTTTTCCAGAACGGATAAGATGTCATCGGGATGCTGCCACGCTCTTTGTCTACAATTTCATACTCTGTAGCCCCCTTAGTTAATAAATACTCTTTTATAGCATCCTCATATTCTGCTTCGGGCAAAAGGTCTTTAGAAAACAGTGTATATTCTACAATAGCCTCGGTTTCAGAAAATGGCAGTACATACATAAAACGTGTATTGCCACGTTGGGCAACACTAAAATCCATAAACGAAGGCAGCTCAGGATTAAACACCGGTGTCGTTGTTTTTACTTGCCAGCCTATAAAATGCTGTTGCAGCACAGGGTATTTAGTTTGGCTTGCCGCCAATGCCGGATTATAAATACTGTTTAGCAGTTTATTGCAGGTATAACTTTCGGCTTCGGTCTTTACCAGCACATTAAAACCGCTGTCTTTAAAATCGATTACTTTCTGGTTAACAAACTCTATATTAGGATGCTTCTTTAATTCAGAGAAAATAAAGGTATAAAAGTCGATACCCTTAGTCATATTATAGCGGTACCCCTCAAAGTCAAGGGTGGTGGTAAAGCTTTCGTTGGCAAAAACAGCGGTGTCCCACTTTCTGTAAACAATACTTTGCCATGCGCTGCTACCCTGTTGCCAGAAACACCACGTGCGGTCGTTGGCCTGTTTTGTGTCGGAGTCAATTAGTAAAATGCTCACATCCTTAAACGCCCCCGATGTTGCCATGCGGTACACCGTCATTAAACTGGCAAGCCCCGCCCCGGCAAAAATATAGTGGTAGTGTTTCATCAACCCAAAAATACTCATTTATTGCCACATCATTATTCCGTTAAATATAATAGAGGGTTATTGTATCCATTTATTATTTAATAGATTTGTAAGGAGGGGTGTATTTAATAAACCTCATAATATTAAATTATGACTTCAAAAGAATTTGTAAGAAACTTTTATTTAGAAAAATCGAATCTATTGAATCTGTGTTTTGAAGATAGTAACGCATATGATATAGCAAAATTAATTTCCAACTTACAACTCGATCCGCAAAAAGAAGAAATACTTAAACAAATATTAGACGGTGTTTTAAGGGATGCTTTCTACTCTATCCTTTTAGGTTTAGATGGTGCGGCACAAATTGGCGAAACTCAGGAAACGTATAAAATTGAAGATGAAGGCGGCAATGAACTTACGGGTGGAGAGATTGAATCTCATGCTTGGGAATATTTTCATAATAGACGGTAACTTTCATCTCAAATCTGAAATCAAAAAATGATCAACAAGCGCCTACTCATAAAAAACCTGCTCGCCCATAACGACGAGAGCAGTTTTTATGACAAAAAGCGCCAGTTAAACCTGCATACTAAAGAAGGTAAAGGCAAGTTTGTAAAACACATTTGTGCGCTCTCTAACTCTAACCCTAACAATAACTCTTACATTGTAGTGGGTGTAGAAGACCACGATAACGAAATTATTGGCACTGATTTTTATGACGACAGCCGCATCCAAAACCTCGTTAATGCCTTTTTAATCAATCCGCCGCGCATACAGTACGAGAACGTGCCTTTTCCGCATTTGGCTAAAGACCGCGTAGTAGGATTGGTTACCATTAGCCCCAATGCTAAAACATCTTACTTTAAAAAGAATGTGCATACCATAACCGCAGGTACTGCATTTATTCGCCGCGGCAGCAACTCCCTACCTGTAGATACCGAACAGGTAAATACAGATAACACCCAGAACACCGATACGGTTACCGCAATAGAGAACAGCTCGCACAATAGTATAGAGTATACCCTGGAAGGTGTAATGGACTTTATAAACTACCGCCATAAAGACATGACGGCTAAATATAAAGTATTTAAGGAGCTGTTTGTAGTATGCTGGGCCGGGCATAAAAAAGTGGTTAAAGGTCAAACCTACTTTAGCCGTGTAGATATAGAATTGATAAACGAGCAGGTAAAATTATTTTATTCGGCTCTTGACGAAGTAAGTATAGAATATAATGATGACAGTTTCCTGATTACAGAATATGTGGCACTGGGGCTTAATGACAGGACGAGCTACTACCCACTGGAACGGGTAAGCATTAATTTTCAGGATAACGGTAATTATAAAATTGAGTCGGCCCTGCTATTCGAGCCGCCACAGTTTAACCGAAAAATGATGTTCCATATTTATAATTCAAACCTTGCGTTGCTGGATAAATTGCAAAAGGGCGTTCCATTATCTGAAAGAGAAAAGAAAGACATACTCAATCTGCCGCATACTCTTATGGTATGCTACCTTAACGGTTTTACCGAAGCGCGGTACAAACTTATAGATGCCAAGCCTTTGCTTAAAGCCTATCCGGAAGAAGCCGTTTATATTTCTTTTAAAGAGGCCATGCGCGTTATGCGAAAAATGAAATATGACCAGGCATTGTAGATTTTATTGCCAATGTATAGCAAAAGTATTTTTTGATACCAAACAAAACTTCTACCTTAGCCTTTTCTCATAATTTCACTTTAAATGAGCAGGACCCTTGTTATAGGCGATATTCACGGTAGTTATAAAGCACTGTTGCAAATACTGGAACGCGCCGCTGTTACCCCTAATGACCTTTTGGTTTTTCTTGGCGATTATGTAGATGGCTGGGGGCAGTCGCCCGAAGTAATAGACCACCTTATAAGCCTTAAATCGTCGCACAACTGTGTGTTTGTACGCGGTAATCACGACGAGTTGCTGCATAACTGGCTTACCACAGGCGAGTACAGCGAGCAGTGGTTTAACCACGGCGGCCGTATTACTATGGACACTTATAATGAACTGACTGAAGAAAAAAAACAGTTGCATACACTATTTTTAGAAAGTCTTGAAGACTATTATTTAGATGCAGATAACCGCCTGTTTGTTCATGCCGGATTTACTAATATGAATGGTGTAACGAGCGAATATTTCCCTAAAATGCTGTATTGGGACCGCACCCTTTGGGAAACCGCCCTGGCACTCGACCCTTCAATTGATATTTTACATCCTTATTACCCTAAACGTTTTACACAATATAAAGAAATATTTATAGGCCATACCCCCATTACCCGCATAGACGAAACCACTCCAGTAAACAGGGCTAACATTTGGAATGTAGATACCGGTGCTGCCTTTAAAGGCCCGCTTACCATTCTTGATGCCGACACTAAAGAATACTGGCAAAGCGAACCCGTGCAGGAATTGTACCCTGAAGAGAAAGGTCGAAATTAATTAATTTCAGATTTCAGAAGGTAGATTTTAGATTTAGCTTCACTTAGCTAAGTGATTGGAATAAAAAGATGTCAAGCCTTACTTTTAGAGATTTCTCCTTCGTCGAAATGGAAAAGCCGTTTGTTCCATTTCGACCGCAGCGTGGCGAAGTGGAGAAATCTTAGAGTTAACATGATAATAAATTATTTCCATTACATAAGTTCTAAACCTTGTAAAGTTTAGAAATACTGCCGGATTAGTCCGGGATTTTTTTTTATCACTTAGATATTATGGTTTAGCTTACGAACCTGCTACACTTTAGCATCAGCTAACTACCATCTGCAATAATGCCCCAAAAAGCCCTTTGCAGCTATCCCGCAAAAAAATACTATCTTTACCCACAAAATCGTTTTTTAATATCACACGAATCGTAGTGGCTTAGCCACGATCTATATATACAAATAACACTATGGCATGTACAAACTGTTCTACGGGATCTAAAGATGGTACCCCGAGAGGATGTAAAAATAATGGAACCTGCGGCACCGATAGCTGCAACAAACTAACTGTTTTCGACTGGCTTTCTAACATGACACTACCCGGGGGCGAAGCTCCTTTTGATTGTGTAGAGGTGCGTTTTAAGAACGGAAGAAAAGAATTTTACCGCAATGCAGATAAACTTACCCTGAGCATAGGCGACATTGTTGCTACCGAAGGCTCACCGGGCCACGACATTGGTATTGTAACCCTTACGGGCGAACTGGTAAAAATGCAGATGAAGAAAAAAGGTGTTAAGCCCCACGGCGAAGTACCAAAAATATACCGCAAAGCATCGCAAAAAGATATAGACATTTGGAGCGATGCCCGCGATAAAGAAGAACCAATGAAGGTTGTAGCCCGCGAAATTGCGATAAAGCTAAAACTGGAAATGAAAATATCTGATATCGAATTTCAGGGGGATGCCTCAAAAGCTACGTTTTATTACACCGCCAATGACAGGGTAGATTTTAGACAGTTGATCAAAGATTTTGCCCGTGAATTTAGCGTGCGTATCGAGATGAAACAGGTAGGTTTCCGTCAGGAAGCATCGCGCCTTGGCGGCATAGGCTCTTGCGGCCGCGAACTTTGCTGCAGTACCTGGCTAACCGACTTTAGGAGTGTAAACACATCTGCAGCACGTTACCAGCAGCTATCGCTAAACCCGCAAAAGCTTGCAGGACAGTGCGGTAAACTTAAATGCTGCCTTAACTATGAGCTTGATACGTATCTTGATGCCCTTAAAGGCATGCCTGATATGGATACTAAGATATATACCGAAAAAGGCGACGCTGTGTGCCAAAAGGTAGACATCTTTAAAGGTCTAATGTGGTTTGCTTACCTTAATGATATGGCTCACTGGCACATTATTAAGGCAGAGCAGGTTAAAGAAATGGTAACGCTTAATAAAAATAAAGAGCGTGTACCAGCGTTAGAAGATTATGCTATAGAAGTTGCTGCTATAGAGCCGGAGAAAAACTTCCAGAATGCAGTGGGACAGGACAGCCTTACTCGTTTTGATGCACCTAAAAACAAAAAAAGAAGGCCTAATAACAATAATAAAGGTGGCGATGGCAGCAACAAAATTGTTGCTAAAAGCGCAGCCGGAGTAGAGGGCAGCAATAAAATTGTTGCTAAAAGTGCCCAAAATCCTGCGCAGGAAGGCAGTACTATTATTAAGCCTAACAATGGCAACAATAATAATAACAGGAACAATAATAATAAGAAAAAACCATCAGGTCCGCCTAAAAGTGGCCCTGCAATAACGCCTAACAACAAAAATGCAGATAATAAAAAATAGCCTTTTGGCCCTGGGGCTGCTGTTTTTAGTTTGCTCCTGCGATAAAGCAAGGGTTTTTGACGACTATAAAGAATATGACGGCAAGTGGAATAAAGATGCTGTTGCCGCATTTACATTTGAGCAAAAAGACACTACATCGCTGTACAACCTTTTTGTAACAATGCGAAACAATAATAATTACCCGTACAATAATATTTACCTTATTGTACAAATGGAAGAGCCCGGTACAAAAGTTACCAAGGTAGATACACTTGAGTACCAAATGGCGAACCCCGATGGAAGTCTTATGGGCAACGGCTTTAGTGATATAAAAGAAAGCAAGCTTTGGTACAAAGAAAAAGTACGTTTCCCTAAAGCAGGTAAGTATACTGTAAAAGTACAACAGGCCGTAAGGCAGGCAGGGCAGGTACCTGGTGTGCAGGAACTTGACGGGGTAACCGAAGTAGGATTTAGAATAGAATCAACACAATAGATTAAAGAGTGTTATGGCAGTAAAAAACAATAGCAATTCAGCACACGGTAATTCGTATTACGTTAAAAAGTTCTGGCAGATATTCGGTATCGGGTTTCTTTGCGTAGTGCTTTTTTTCCTGCTGGCTTCGTGGGGAGTATTTGGTAAAATGCCCTCGTTTGACCAGTTAGAAAACCCAAACTCTAACGTAGCTACAGAGATCATCTCGTCTGACGGTGTAACTATAGGTAAATTTTACCTGCAAAACCGTACCCCTGTTAAGTATGCAGAGTTGCCTAAATACCTTGTAGACGCACTGGTATCTACCGAAGATGAGCGTTTTTATGACCACTCCGGCATAGACGGGCGCGGCACTCTTAGGGCAGCATTAAGCCTGGGCAGCAGTGGTGGTGCAAGTACTATAACACAGCAGCTGGCAAAAAACCTTTTTCACGGTGAGGGATCTAAAAACCTGATAATGCGTATTATCCAGAAAGGTAAAGAATGGATAATAGCAACCCGCCTTGAGCGCCAGTACACTAAAGAAGAGATTATTGCAATGTACCTTAACACGGTAGACTTTGTTAATAATGCTGTAGGTATACGGTCCGCTACTAAAACGTATTTTGGCAAAGAGCCTAAAGACTTAACAGTAGACGAAGCAGCATTAATAGTGGGTATGCTTAAAAATCCTTCATACTTTAACCCGGCAAGAGAATCTAAAAGAAAACTGGTAACAGACAGGAGAAACACTGTTTTAAGCCAGATGGTTAAAAATGAAAAACTTACTGAGGCTCAAAAAACTAAATATGAAGGCGAACCTTACAAATTGCATTTCTCGCCAGAGAGTCACCAGGATGGTATAGCCACTTATTTTAGAGAATACCTGAGGGGTTTTATGGATAAATGGGTTAAAAGCCACCCTAAAGAAGACGGTACTGAATATGATATTTATACCGATGGCCTTAAGATATATACTACCATAGACTCGCGCATGCAAACTTATGCAGAAGAAGCGGTAGATGAACACCTTGCAAACCTTCAGGAAGAATTTAATATTCAGCAGAAGAAAAACACTAATGCCCCGTTTGTAAATATATCTGAAGCAGAAACAAAGAAGATAATCGACAGGGCAATGCGCAACTCTGAACGCTGGAGGATACTTAAAGACCAGGGCAAAGATGAAGATGATATTATAGCATCATTCAGTAAAAAAACCGATATGACCGTGTTTACATGGCATGGCGACCGCGATACTATAATGACTCCTATAGACTCTATACGTTATTACAAGCACTTTTTACAATCGGGAGTAATGAGTATGGAACCACAAACCGGCTTTGTAAAAGCGTGGGTGGGCGGTATAAACTACAAACACTTTCAGTACGACCACGTAGCACAGGGAGCAAGGCAGGTAGGCTCTACATTTAAGCCCTTTGTATATGCAACGGCTATAGAACAACTGCACATGTCGCCGTGCGATACCATACTCGATGAGCCTTTTAGCATGCCTAAAGGTAAATATGGTATAGATGCCGACTGGAACCCACAAAACTCTAACGGCCAGTTTAGAGGTATGGTTACACTTAAACAGGCTTTGGCAAACTCTATTAACACTGTATCGGCCAAACTTATTAATAAAGTAGGGCCAAAAGCAGTAGTAGACATGACCCACAACCTTGGAGTAACGTCTAAAATACCAGAGCAGCCAGCAATTGCACTTGGCGCAGTAGAAATTACAGTGAGCGACATGGTTGCTGCCTACAGCACCTTTGCTAACCAGGGCATGTATGTAAAACCTACTGTTA
>Ga0247735_1000437_pt1 | contig 16376 bp, 15 predicted proteins | sample UWRJL178409R2_FD_180934 | JGI IMG/M metagenome (GOLD analysis project Ga0247735, IMG submission 180934) | Plant litter microbial communities from Arlington Agricultural Research Station in Wisconsin, United States - UWRJ-L178-409R-2 | ecosystem: Environmental > Terrestrial > Plant litter >... | reverse complement strand
TCACCGAGCAGATCGAGCGTCTCGCGGTCGCCCGCGCCTCGAGCGCCGAGATCGGCAAAGTCGCCATGGAACAGGGCCTCATCCCCCTGCGTTGGGACGGCTGGGCGAAGGTGCAGATGGGCCTGACCAGCGTCGAAGAGATCATGAGAGTTGTCGTATGACCCCGCCTGCTGACTTCCCGTTCGATGGTGTAGACCCGCAGCTGCCGCCGCCCCCGCCGTCGTACCTCAACGCACCGCCGCCCAGTGTGCCGCCCGGGGGATTCGCCGACTACTCGTCTGCACCCCCGCCGCCCCCTCCCGCGGCGTTCGACCCCTCGGCCTTCCCCCCGCCGTTCGACCCGAGCGCCTTCCCGCCGCCGGGCGGCCACCGCCAGACCTACCAGGCCCCCGAGACGCCCGCGGCCGCGCCGCCCGTCTACGACTCCGGCTTCGACCCGTCGATGTTCGCGGCGCCGACCGCCTCCTACGACACGGCCTTCGACCCGTCGGCGTTCGCCGCGCCCGCCTACGACCCGCCGACGTACGACGCCGCATTCGACCCGTCGTCGTTCGCGGCGCCGTCGCCTTTCGATGCTTCCGCGTTCGAGACCGGGGCGGATGCCACGATCCCCACGTTCGACACAGCGGCGTTCGACACGGCGGCGTTCGACGCCCCGCTGTTCGACACGGGGGCGTTCGATGCCCCGCCCGTCTCCAGCTCCAGCCCGCCGGTCTGGGAGGCGCCGATTCCCGAGGCGGCTTCCGCAGCTCCGGCTCCGACGTACGAGCCGCCGGTCGCCGAGCCGGCGCCGGCGCCCGCGTTCGAGGCACCGGCTGCCCCGCCCGTGGCGGAGTCGGTCACTCACGAGGCGCCCGTCGCTTTCGAGGCGCCGGTCGCTCCGGCGCCGGTTGCGCCCGAGCTCACCAGCCGCCGCGCCCAGCGCGAGCGCGCGCAGGCCGCCGGAATCGAGTTCGCGTTGCACACCGGCCCGGTCGACGTCGCCGCGCCCGTCGTCGAGGCTCCGGTTGTGCCGGCCCCGGTTGCCGAAGCCCAGGTCCCGCAGGCCCCGGTCGCTCAGGCTCCTGTTGCCGAAGCCCCGGTCGCTCATGCTCCCGTTGCCATCGCTGTGCCCGAGACATCCGCTCCGCCACTCGGCCAGGTCGGCAGCGACCCCGACCTCGTCGCCGCGCTGAACGCGGTCGTGCAGCTGCGCGCGTCCGACCTGCACGTCGGCGTCAATGCCGCGCCGATGATCCGCATCGACGGCGGCCTGCGACCGATCGACGGTCTCGAAGCGTGGGATGCCGAGAAGGTCAGAACCGCGCTGCACAGCATCATGACGCCCGAGCACCGCGACATCTTCGCGACGGCGCTCGAGCTCGACTTCGCGTACACGCTCTCGGAGACCTCGCGTTTCCGCGTCAACATCTACCAGCAGCGCGGCGCGCTCGGGGCGGCGTTCCGACTGATCCCGACCGAGATCAAGCAGCTGGCTGCGCTGGGGATACCCGAGAGCATCGGCAAGTTCGCGCAGCTGCCGCGTGGCCTGGTCCTCGTGACCGGACCGACCGGATCGGGCAAGTCGACGACCCTCGCGGCCCTGATCGACATCGTCAACTCGACCCGTGCCGACCACATCGTGACGGTCGAAGACCCGATCGAGTTCATGCACCAGAACAAGATGTCGCTGGTCAACCAGCGAGAGGTCGGTCACGACACCCACAGCTTCAACAACGCGCTCAAGCACGTGCTGCGGCAGGACCCCGACGTGATCCTCATCGGCGAGCTTCGCGACCTGGAGACCATCTCGGTGGCGCTGACCGCCGCCGAGACCGGCCACCTCGTCTTCGCGACTCTTCACACGCAGGATGCGGCGCAGACGATCGACCGAATCATCGATGTATTCCCCCCTCACCAACAGGGGCAGGTGCGAGCGCAGCTCGCGGCGACACTTCAGGGTGTGGTCTGCCAGACCCTGGTGAAGAAGGTGGGCGGCAGCGGTCGTGCCGTTGCGACAGAGGTGCTCATCACGACTCCCGCTGTCGCGAACCTCATCCGTGAGGGCAAGACGTATCAGATCCACTCGGTGATGCAAGCCGGGCGCGATCTCGCGATGCACACGCTCGACCAGCATCTTGCGGACCTCGTCAACGCAGGGCAGATCAGCCACACGGCGGCGTACGAAAAGGCACACGACCTCGAAGACCTCAAGCAGCTCATCCAGCGCGCCGGCGGCGGAAGCGGGACGTCGATGAACAGCAGTGCTCCCGCGGGCTCGATCGACTTCGGAGACGCCTACTCGGGACGGAACCAGTAATGGCTACTGCGAGCCGCACTTTCGTCTACACCGCCCGCGGCGGAGACGGAAAAATCGTGAAGGGGCGCATCGACGCCAACAACGAAAGCGCAGTCGTCAGCAAGCTGCGCACTATGAGCATCTCGCCGATCACGGTCGAGGAGGCCGGTCTGGGCAAGGGGCTCCAGATGGAGCTCTCGCTGGGTAGCTTGGGTCGCAAGAACGTCGGGCTGAAAGACCTCGCGATAATGAGCCGCCAGATGGCGACGATGATCGGTGCGGGGCTGTCGCTCATCAAGACGCTGAGCATCCTCTCCGATCAGACAGAGAACAAGGAACTCGCTCGCATCCTGAGCCTTGTACGCTCGGACGTCGAGAACGGGGCAGCGCTGTCGGATTCGCTACGCAAGTTCCCGACGGTGTTTCCGCCATTGATGATCCACCTCGTGCGCGCCGGCGAGACCGGCGGTTTCCTGGACACGTCGCTCGAGGGTGCTGCGGCGAACTTTGAAGCCGACGTGAAGCTTCGCGACACGATCAAGTCGGCGCTGGCGTATCCGGTGATCGTTCTGATCATGGCTATTGTCTCCGTCTTCGCGATGCTGATCTTCATCGTGCCGGTGTTCGAGAAGATGTTCGCCGATCTCGGCGGCGAACTGCCTCTTCCGACGCAGTTTCTCGTGGTGCTCTCGAAGAACATGGTCTGGGCGGTGCCACTGATCATCGTCGTCGCTGCCGCCTTCGCGGTGTGGTGGCGGGCGAACAAACACACCGACGAAGTGCGCGGTGTCGTCGATCCGCTCAAGTTCAAACTCCCCGTATTCGGGATGCTGTTCAAGAAGGTGGCCGTCGCCCGGTTTGCCCGCAACTTCTCGACGATGATCGGTGCGGGAGTGCCCATTCTGCAGTCGCTGGGGATCGTGGGAGAGACTTCGGGCAGCTGGGTGGTGGAGCAGGCGCTGAAACGAGTACAGGACGCCGTCAGGCAGGGAAAGACGGTAGCCGGGCCGATGGCCCTCGAGCCTGTCTTCCCGAGCATGGTGACGCAGATGGTCGCCGTGGGCGAAGACTCCGGCTCGATGGAAGTCATGCTCGAGAAGATTGCCGACTTCTACGAGGCCGAAGTCGAAACCACGACCAAGGCACTGACATCACTCATCGAGCCGCTCATGATCGCCTTTATCGGCGTGGTCATCGGCGGCATGATCGTCGCGCTGTACTTGCCCGTTTTCAGCATCTTCAGCGAGATTCAGTAGTCAACCTCGACGTTGCGCGTTGCCCTCGTTTTGGGGGCGTGCTAACGGCCTTCACCCCCCTATTTGAGGGATTTCGAACTTCTGAAGCGTCCCCCACGATTGCTTCTGGGGGTCAGTTTCATCGGGGGCCACCTGTCCGCACACACCTAGACAGGAATCACAATCATGTTCGTACGCATCAATGAGGCTCTCGAAGCCAGCCGCGTCAAGCGCGAAGAGAACGAAAAGGGCTTCACGCTCATCGAGCTCCTCGTCGTCGTTCTCATCATCGGCGTTCTCGCCGCCATCGCCATTCCGATCTTCCTCGGCCAGCAGGACGCGGCCCGCGACAACGCGGCCAAGGCGCAGGCCACGCAGGCGAAGACCGCCATCGTCGCCGCTCTGACGCAGGGCACCATCACGAAGGCAACCATCCCCACCGGCACGACGCCGACCCTTACAATCCCGGGCTTCACCGCGAGCAGCGAGATTCCGGTCACCGTCAACAAATCCACGACGGGCGACGACTTCTGCGTTCAGGCCAAGCACACGGGCGGCGGCAAGACGTTTGCCGTTGACGTAAAGGGCGCGGCAGAAGCCGGATCCTGCTCGGCTGGCGTCTTCAGTACCACTCAGCCGGCCGTAACGCCGTAGTCGGCCATATTTGGTACGCGTGGGGCGCCCGACTGGCGCCCCACGCGTACGGCCTTAAGCAGTCCGACATTCGGCACGAAGGGGAGGGTCGTGGCATGAATGCATCACTGAACGACCCGCGTGACGACGAGGGCTTCGGCATGGTCGAAGTCGTCGTGTCCATGCTGATGATCGCGCTGCTCGCGATCGCCGTGCTGCCCATCCTCATCCAGGGCCTCCGGGTCTCGGCGACCAACTCCACGATCGCCACGGCGACCCAGATCCTCAACGACAAGCTCGAGGCGGCGCGATCAATCGCCCCGCAATGCTCGCTCGTCTACAGCACGCTCAACGGCACCGAGACCGCGACCGTAGTCGACCCTCGCGGTGTCTCGTTCCGCGTCGACACCGTCGTCGACACGTGCCCCGCGTCCATCACGACCGCCCGCACCGTCGCGGTGTCGGTCTCGGTCACCCGCATCGACACCAACGCGGCTCTCGCGAAGGCGACCACGAGACTCTTGGTCACCTCGTGAGCCCCGAAGATCGAGCCGACGCCGAATCCGGGTTCACCCTTGTCGAATTGATCGTCTACGTTTCCTTGCTCGGAATTATCATCACGGTTGTTTCCGGCATCTTTCTCAGCTCGCTGAGCGCTGAGAAGTCGGTGCGCACCGTCGTTCAAGCTACGTCGCTAGGGCAGGTCGCCGCTCAGTCGGTTCAAGCGGGTATACGGAATTCATCTGACTTCAGGCTGCAGTCGTATTCGAACAACGACCAGCTCGTTCGCGCGCGAGTGGCGGGCAGCGATTCGGCTCTTACCTACGGGTGCGCGGCCTGGTACTACTCGGCCGCAGACCGCACCCTCCGGCACAAGACTTCTGCGACCGCGATCGCGCCGCCCACGGCGGCGCAACTCGCGACCTGGCTGCTGCTGGTCGACGGCGTCGTACCGGCCACTACTACTCCCGTGTCGACGCAGATTTTCACTGCCGACCCGGCTGCTCCGCAGCAACTCGACATCGCATTCGAGGTGGCCTCCGGAGGAAGCGACCCGAATGCCGCCATCTCCAGCTCGGCCGCGCGCCGCCTGACCGAAGCGAGTGCCCAGTGCTTCTGACCCGTTCGATCCGAGAGATGCGTCGCCGGCTGCACGGCGAGGAACAGGGTGTCGCTCTCGCCGCGGTGCTCGGCATCTTCGCTATTGGTATCATCCTCAGCTCGATCATCCTCGCCTCGATCACCAGCGGTCTCGGGTTCACCTCGTCGACACGCGCAAACGTGCAGTCCCAGGCGGCTGCCGAGGCCGGAATCGCTGTCGCGCAGGCGAGCCTTCTCGCCGGAACGTGCGCGGCCAGCGGGAACGGCAACTATGTGACCGTAGGAGGGGCGGAGCCGGAATACACCGCCTCGATTTGGCGGCAGCGCGCGGATGGCACGTGGGAGCAGGGCTGCCCCGCCTCCGCCGCCGGCACGGTACGAATTCTCGCGGGCGGGTCGGCCGCGACTCCCGGAGTCAACGGCAACACTCTCGCAGACGAGTCGACCGTAGAAGCAATCTTCTCGGTCCCAAGCGCGCCCGTCGCCATTCAGGCAACCGGCCCCGCCGTCTACTCGTACTCGGCCAATGGGTTCGGTGGCTCGGGCAACCTGCAAACTGCCGACGGCACGATGCCTAATGTGTTCGTCAAGAACGGCAACGTCGACTGCAGCGGCGGCACCGCGATGAAAGGCGACCTCGTCGTCTACGGCAACGTCGAACTGAGCGGCGGCTGCGGTGTCACTGGGTCTCTCTGGGCCACGGGGACTGTGAAGCTCTCCGGAGGTGTCAGAGTCGGCGGAAACCTCGTCGGTTCGGCGGTCACTATCAACAATGGACTTGTCGGTGGGACGCTTTGGTCGCCCGGGACAACTTCCCTCACGCAGCCGGCGATCGGTGGGAGCGTCGTTGCCGGTCCGCTCACGCTCACCAGCGGTTCAGTTGGGGGAAGCGTTTGGTCGACGGGCGCGTTAACGACGAGCTCCAATGTCACAGGGAACGTCTCCGCAGCGTCTGTCAACGTGTCCGGGGGCACTCTCGCGGGCAGCGTCTGGTCTGCTGGTCCCGTCGCCATCTCGATCCAAGTGGGCGGCAACGTGTCCGGGGGAGCAATTACCTTCAACGGCGGCAGCGGCATCTCGGGCAATGCTTGGTCGACGGGGACAATCACATCGTCATGGGGGCAGAACATCCGAGGCAATGCCACAGCAGCGGGCCTGGCGCTCAACGGTGGTCACGTGCTCGGGCGGGCTTGGACGAGCGGCAACGCTCATCTGATCACGGCAAACCCCGGTGCCGTATACGCGAAGTCGACTTCTGGCGGTGGAACCGCCAACCCGCTGTCGGTCACGCCTTCCGGAACACCGACGTCGTTCAAGCCGGCCGCGGCGGGCGCATCGCCAGTCGCCCCACCGGTAATTGCGACACCCGTCATTCCAGAGTGGGTGGATTTCGACTACCGAGCTAGCGACTGGAGCGGATTCGTTCCGGTCACGATGTCGGGAGCCTGCAGCTACAACGAGATCAATGCGGCGCTGCTCAGTGTCGGGTCGTCGAAGGCGATCCTCGACCTGCGTACGTGCACCAGCGCGGTCTCCCTCGGAGGGGCCGGAGAGCTGAACCTCAATAATGATCTGGTGATCGTTGCGAAGAAATTCGATTTGAGCAATGGCAAATTCACGTCGACGGGTAACAACAAGCTCTGGTTGATCACTCCCGACACGCAGATCACGACGCCTACAGCCCCGATGGCCTGCGGTGCTGACCGCGGCTTTGTTATGACAGGCGGCTTCAAGATCGCGGACACGATTTCGACCATGGTTTACACCCCATGCAAAGTCACTATTACATCGAGCATCGCTTTCCGCGGCCAGGTTTACGCGGGAGGGGCGACGATCGACGGCGCTGCGGCACTTACCTACCGGGGCGTCGGACTTCCGGGCGTCGATCTCGGTCTCGGTACCGTGGTCGGCGGCGGCGGGGGAACCCCCTCGGTCTGGACGCTGAGCTCCATCCGTAACGTTGCTGCACATGGGTAGTCTGGTCGTCGTCTTCGCCGGCATTCTCGGCGCGCTCATCGGGTCTTTCCTGAACGTCGTCATCTGGCGGATCCCTCGCCGCGAATCGATCGTGAGCCCAGCCAGCCATTGCCCGCGCTGTGACACCCAGATCCGCCGGAGAGACAACATCCCCGTTCTTTCGTGGCTGATCTTGCGCGGTAAATGCCGCGACTGCGGCGCACCGATCTCTGCGCGCTACCCAGCAGTCGAACTCGGGACAGGTGTCTTTTTCGCCGCGGTGGCCTGGTGGCTTCTTGCAAGCACCGACGAGATCGCTACGGGCTACATGATCGCGGCCACCGCACTCGCGCTAGCCGCCTTTCTCTTTCTCGCCGCCATCTCGGTCGCTCTCGGCCTCATCGACATCGACACCCATACCCTGCCCAACCGCATCGTGTACCCGTCGTTCATAGTCGCGGGCGTGCTGCTCGTCGCCAGTGCGGTCGTCTCCGGCGACTACTTCGCTGTAGCGCGGTGCGCCATAGGGGCGGGGGCGCTTTTTTCGGCGTATTTGGTGATGGCGCTCCTCTACCCCGGCGGTATGGGGTTCGGCGACGTAAAGCTCGCGGCACTGCTCGGCCTGTATCTGGGCTTCCTCGGTTGGCCGCAACTCGTCGTCGGTGCTTTCGCACCATTTTTCATTGGCGGCTTATTCAGCATTGCGCTGGTGGTGCTAAAGAAAGCCGGACGAAAGTCTCGTATTCCGTTCGGGCCGTGGATGCTCGTGGGCACCTGGGTGGGGATTTTCGCCGGAGCGCCCGTCGCGGGCTGGTATCTGCGATTGGTCGGACTCGAGCAATGATTTTCGCAACACAGCAATACAGGGGGAACTGAATGGCCAAGGGAATAGTCGGTCTCGACATCGGTCGCGACACGATCAGAGCCGTCGAGATCGAGGGCGCCGACAAAGCGCGACCGGTCGTGGTGCGCTACGCCGAGGTGAGTGTGCCCGAGGGCGCTGTGCGCAGCGGCGAAGTCCGCGAGATCCACACTGTCGCGGTAGCGATCCGCAACCTATGGTCGACAGGCGGATTCAAGTCGAAGAACGTCGTCATCGGGGTGGGCAATCAACGTGTACTAGCGCGCGACCTCACGGTTCCCCGTATGGGTCTGGAACAGATCAGGGAGTCCCTGCCGTTCCAGGTGCAGGAGATGCTGCCAGTTCCAGTTGCGGACGCTCTACTCGACTTCTATCCCATCTCCGAGGCCGAGACGGAGAACGGACCGGTCGTACACGGCCTGCTCATCGCGGCCATCAAACACTCGGTCGAGGCGAATGTCAGTGCGGTGCGCCAGGCGGGCCTGACTCCCGCGCAAGTCGACCTCATCCCGTTCGCGCTCACGCGAGTTCTGTCACGGGGCGTGGAGACCGCCGGCACAATTGCTCTCATCGACGTGGGCGCCAGTACGACAAACGTCGTGATCAGCGAGGACGGAGTGCCGAAGTTCGTCCGGATGATCCCCACGGGAGGCGAAGACATCACGAGCGCGCTGGTCGAGCGCCTCGAAGTGAGCCCGCAACAGGCCGAAGCCGCCAAGAGAGCTCGGGGGCTATCCAATGCGCCCACATCGTCGGACGCGGAACGGGCAGTCGCAGAGGTGATCCACACCAAGGTCGGCGAACTGCTGAACAGCCTGAGGAACACGTTGAACTACTACATGAACACTCACAACACGACCGTGCAGGCCGTGGTGCTTTCGGGCGGCGGCTCCCAGCTAGCGGGGCTGGCGCAGGCGCTGGGTGAGATCACCCGCATCCAGATCGTCGCGTCCGACCCGTTCGCGACCGTCGACCTCGCAAAGTCGGCGTCGAAAGCGAACGTCGACGCGAAATCGATGACGGTCGCACTGGGTCTCGCGCTTGGGAGCGCAGCATGAGCGGGGCAGCAAAGGGAGCACCCAGGCTCGCTCTTGGCGCGTCCCCCCGGGCCAATCTGTTGCCCCCGGAAATCAAGATGGAGGCCGTTCTCCGCGGTCAGCGACGGCTGCTCGCGACCATCTTCGTCGCAGTGTTGGTCGTGGTGGGTGCGGCCTATGCGCTCGTGAGCTTCGTCGCCCAAGGCGCCCAAAGCGCCCTCGATGCGGCGAACGCGCGCACGAGCACCATCGTTGCCGAACAAAGCGAATACATCGAGGTTCGACAACTCGGCAGTCAGGTCGTTGCGGCCGAAGAAGCGAGACTGGCAGCCACGGCCACCGAGGTCGATTGGTCGAGCTACCTTCCATTGGTGCGGCAGACCATTCCGGTCGGCAGCTCGATCACCGGTCTGAACGTGGTGTCGGCGAGCCCGGCCGTGCCTTTGGCTGCCCCGTCCAGCCCGCTCGAGACCACACGAATGGTCGAGATCGCGATCTCCGTGTCGATGCAGACGCTCCCTGACATCTCGCAATGGCTCGACACCGTCGCCTCCCTGCCTGGGTATGTCGACGCTGTGCCCGGAGGAATTGCGAGCGCAGACGGCGGGTTCACTGTCACGCTCACCGTTCACGTCGATGAATCAGCGAAATACAACCGGTTCATGCCCGAGTCGGAGGAGACGGAATAGTGTCGAACAGAATTTGGATCGTCGCGATGGTGCTCTTGTCGACAGCAGTAGTGGCGCTCGGCTGGTTTCTCGGTATATCGCCGAAGCTCGCCGAGACTGGCGCAGCGGCAACGCAACTGATCGCGGTGGAGGCGTTCAACACGCAGCAGGAGGTCGAGCTCGCGTCTCTCAAAGAGCAGTACGAAAGCATCGACGAAATCCGCGCGAACTTGGCCACCTTGCAGGAGGTTGTGCCTCCATTCGCCGACTACGCCGATTTCTACCGCAGCATCAACCGCCTGAGTGGCGCGCACGGTGTGGCTATCACGGCGATCACTCCGGGCGTGCCCGCACTCTTCAGCTCGGTGACGTCGCCCGACTCCGCAGAAGGCTCGGTCGAGGCCCCCGCCCCAGCGCCGACCGAACCCGCGGCGCCTGCAGGTACAGCGACGGCGGAGGGTCTGTACGCGGTGCCGATGAACCTCAGCGTCAGCGGCAGCTACGAAGCCACGACCGCATTCATCGGAGGCCTTCAAGGAGACGGGCGTCTGTATGTGGTGACGAACTTGGGTATCGCGCAGGCCGACGGCTCGTACACCACGCTGGTCACCGGCTACATTTTCGTTCTCGTCGATCCCACGTACGCAGCAGACAGCGAACAGTCCGCCGCGCCAGCCGCGGAAGCCCAGGTTACCCAGGCCCCAGAGGTCAGCCCGGTAGAGACACCGGCCCCCGCCGAGACGCCGGCCCCCGCCGAGACACCCGCCCCCGCAGAAACCCCGGGCCCCGGGCAGACCCCGACGCCCACGGGCACGCCGGCGCCGTAGCCCGAGCCACCGCGCCCCGGGTCCGCCATCGCGGCGGCCCCGGGGCATCCGCATTCCTTACACCACCGGCTAGCCTCTGCCGGGCCGTCGACATCCGTTGGTAGAGTGACACGACCAAATTTGGACGGCCGCTCGGCCTGTTAGAGGAGTACTTCGATGGCCGACAAGACCGACGAGCCCAACACCCCCACCGGCGAGAGCCCCGTCTACGACAGCCTGCGCGACACCAACGAGCCCGTCGTGGCGACCGTCGACGAGACCGAGACCGAAGCGGCGTACACGCCCCCGGTCGAGCAGGAAGAGATCGTCGTCGAGGAGGCCGACTCGGTGCAGTACCCCGACGAAGAGCCCGTCCGCGACACCGCGGCCTACGAGCCGGTCGTCCAGGAGACCCCGGCCCCCGACAACTCGCGCTACGTGCCGCCGGCCGCCACGGCGACCGCAGCGGCCGCGGCGACCTCGGCGCAGCAGCAGCCGAACGTGGTCTACGTGAACCAGCCCCAGGCGCCGGTCGAGAAGGGCAACCGCCGGTTCGGCGTGCTCATCTCGGTCGCCGCGACGGTCGTGTTCCTCGTGGTCCTCGCCATCGTCATGGTCATCATCTACAGCTCGCGCTCCGGTGCGCTGTACATCGACTTCCTCGGCCAGACCGCGTTCTACGTGCCCGCGCTGTTCTTCCTCGTCGGTTCGGTGGCGCTCGCGCTCATCCTCAACCGCGCCGGCTGGTGGGCACACGTCATCGGCAGCCTGTTCGTCGCGCTGTTCGTCTACTTCGGCACCATCGCCACCGTGCTCATCGTCAATGGCGTCGTGCTGCTGACCCCCGACCAGGCCGCCGAGCAGTTCCGCCAGGGAACGATCGCCCCCTTCACCATCGCCGCCGCCCTCGTCGCGCGCGAGATCGCGATCTGGGCCGGCGCGATCGTCGCCAACCGCGGACGCAAGCTCAAGGTGCGCAACGCCGAGGCGCTCGAGACGTTCCAGCGCGAGCAGGCCCAGACGCGCGGCTACTGAGCACACGATGGGTGACGAGCGCCAGCTCCCGCCTTCGCCCGACCCGCGCATGCTGCCGGTGCTGGCCGCCGTCACCTACACGGCGGCCGTCATCGCGCTGTGGGGGTTCGTCAGCCTCGCGCTGAACGTCGACGCGATCGCCCAGCGCGACGCCGGTCCGCTGCTCGGGCCCGCGATGGTGCTCGGTGCCGCCGTCGTCACGCTGGTCGCCCTGCTCAGGGTGCGGTCGCGCCGCTCGCCCACCGGCGCCGGGCTCGCTGCCGCGGCATCCGTCTATGTCGTTATGTTGGCGATCGGCGCGGTCGGGTACGCGATCGTGCGGGCGGATGTCTCGTGGCTCGTGCTCTTCGTCGGGGCGTACGCGCTCAGCCCGTTCGTGCTCGGTGCCGCGGTGCTGAGCGGCCTGGTCGTCGTGGGCGTCTGGGCGGTCACGCGGAGGCTGTGAATCCGGTGCGCTGCAGGCGAAATCCATTTGACCGCCAGCCCCACCGGGGATAGTATTTTGCAGGTGTGCGCTTTGTCGTGCGCTCCCGTATGCCCTCGTGGTGATGCAGGAGTCGCGAACACCGCATATTCAGGGTGTGGCCTCTGAGGTCGCCCCCCACGGCATACCCGGCATCTGCCGGGTCCAGATGAACTCGAGATGAACTGCAAGGTTCTCTCGAATGCTAACCATCATGCAACTGTCACCGTGCAGTTATTACAAGGAGTTACTTAGTGCCCACTATTCAGCAGCTGGTCCGTAAGGGACGCAGCCCGAAGGTCGTCAAGACCAAGGCGCCCGCCCTCAAGGGCAACCCGCAGCAGCGCGGCGTTTGCACCCGCGTCTACACGACGACCCCCAAGAAGCCGAACTCTGCACTGCGCAAGGTCGCTCGCGTCAAGCTGAGCAACGGCACCGAGGTCACCGCCTACATCCCCGGTGAAGGCCACAACCTCCAGGAGCACTCGATGGTCCTGGTCCGCGGCGGTCGCGTAAAAGACCTCCCCGGTGTTCGTTACAAGATCGTTCGCGGCGCCCTGGACACCCAGGCAGTCAAGAACCGCAAGCAGGCTCGCAGCCGTTACGGCGCGAAGATGGAGAAGAAGTAATGCCTCGCAAGGGTCCAGCTCCCAAGCGCCCCGTAGTAGCCGATCCGGTCTACGGCGCCCCCATCGTCAGCCAGCTCGTCAACAAGATCCTTCTTGATGGCAAGAAGGGCCTCGCCGAGCGCATCGTCTACGGTGCCCTCGAAGGCGTGTCCGCCAAGAACGGCCAGGACGCCGTCGTCACCTTGAAGAAGGCCCTCGACAACGTTCGCCCGACCCTCGAGGTGCGCAGCCGCCGCGTCGGTGGCTCGACCTACCAGGTCCCGGTCGAGGTCAAGCCTCACCGTGCCAACACCCTCGCTCTTCGCTGGCTCACGAGCTACGCCAAGGGACGTCGTGAGAAGACCATGACCGAGCGTCTCACCAACGAGATCCTCGACGCGTCGAACGGTCTCGGCGCCGCTGTGAAGCGTCGTGAAGACACTCACAAGATGGCCGAGTCGAACAAGGCCTTCGCGCACTACCGCTGGTAAACAGCGCCTTTTGAAGTGGCGGATGCCGCGGCATCCGCCACTTCGAATGATTGCTCCACCCATCTACCCAACTTCTTTCGGAGGAACTCCGTGGCACAAGACGTGCTCACCGACCTGAACAAGGTCCGCAACATCGGCATCATGGCTCACATCGATGCTGGCAAGACGACGACCACCGAGCGCATCCTGTTCTACACGGGCATCACCCACAAGATCGGCGAAGTCCACGACGGCGCCGCGACGATGGACTGGATGGCGCAGGAGCAGGAACGTGGCATCACGATCACGTCCGCTGCGACCACGTGTTTCTGGAACAACAACCAGATCAACATCATCGACACCCCCGGTCACGTCGACTTCACCGTCGAGGTGGAGCGCTCGCTCCGCGTCCTCGACGGCGCTGTCGCAGTGTTCGACGGCAAGGAGGGCGTCGAGCCCCAGTCCGAGACCGTCTGGCGCCAGGCCGACAAGTACGACGTCCCCCGCATCTGCTTCGTCAACAAGATGGACAAGCTCGGCGCGGACTTCTACTACACCGTCGACACCATCATCAACCGCCTCGGCGCCAAGCCGCTGGTCATCCAGATCCCGATCGGTTTCGAGAGCACCTTCGAGGGTGTCGTCGACATCGTCGAGATGCGCGCGCTGACCTGGCGTGGAGACAGCAAGGGTGACGTCGAGCTCGGTGCCAAGTACGAGATCGAAGAGATCCCCGCCGACCTGGTCGAGAAGGCGAACGAGTACCGTTCCATCCTGCTCGAGGTCGTCGCCGAGACCGATGACGCGCTCCTCGAGCGCTTCATGGAGGGTGACACCGACTTCTCGGTCGCCGAGATCAAGGCCGCGATCCGCAAGCTCACGGTCAACAGCGAGATCTACCCCGTGCTCTGTGGCTCGGCGTTCAAGAACCGCGGCGTTCAGCCGATGCTCGACGCCGTCATCGACTACCTCCCCAGCCCGCTCGACGTGCCCGCAGTAGAGGGCCACGACGTGCGCGACGAAGAGAAGATCATCGAGCGTCACCCGATCACGACCGACCCGTTCGCGGCGCTCGCGTTCAAGGTCGCCGTGCACCCGTTCTTCGGCCGCCTCACCTACATTCGCGTGTACTCCGGCCAGGCCGACTCGGGCGCTCAGCTCATCAACTCGACCAAGGGCAAGAAGGAGCGCATCGGCAAGGTGTTCCAGATGCACGCCAACAAGGAGAACCCCGTGGAGTCGATGGCCGCAGGCCACATCTACGCGGTCATCGGCCTGAAAGACACGACCACGGGCGACACGCTGTCCGACCCGCAGAACCAGGTCGTTCTCGAGTCGATGACGTTCCCCGAGCCCGTCATCGAGGTCGCTATCGAGCCGAAGACCAAGGCCGACCAGGAGAAGCTGGGTGTCGCCATCCAGAAGCTCGCTGAAGAGGACCCGACCTTCCGCACGGAGCAGAACCAGGACACCGGCCAGACGGTCATCAAGGGAATGGGCGAGCTTCACCTCGACATCCTCGTCGACCGTATGAAGCGCGAGTTCGGCGTCGAGGCCAACGTGGGCAAGCCCCAGGTCGCGTACCGCGAGACGATCCGCCGCACCGTCGACAAGCACGACTACACCCACAAGAAGCAGACCGGTGGATCCGGCCAGTTCGCAAAGGTGCAGATCTCGCTCGAGCCGATGGAGGTCACTCCCGAGAAGATCTACGAGTTCGAGAACAAGGTCACCGGTGGCCGTATCCCGCGCGAGTACATCGGCTCGATCGACGCCGGTTTCCAAGCTTCCATGGCTGTCGGCGTTCTCGCCGGCTACCCCATGGTCGGCGTCAGGGGAATCATCCTTGACGGTGCCGCCCACGATGTCGACTCGTCCGAAATGGCGTTCAAGATCGCAGGCTCGATGGCTTTCAAGGAAGCCGCTCGCAAGGCACAGCCCGTTCTGCTCGAGCCCCTGATGGCCGTCGAGGTCCGCACGCCCGAGGAGTACATGGGCGACGTCATCGGCGACATCAACTCGCGTCGCGGGCAGATCCAGTCGATGGAGGACGCCACCGGCGTCAAGGTGATTCGCGCAAGCGTCCCACTGTCGGAGATGTTCGGGTACGTTGGTGACCTTCGGTCGAAGACTTCCGGACGTGCTGTTTACTCCATGACGTTCGACAGCTACTCGGAGGTGCCCCGCGCGGTCGCCGACGAGATCATCCAGAAGAACAAGGGCGAGTAGCGCGCTGGAGCTATGGCAATCGCGCCAGCGATTGCGCGACGCCAGCGCCGAGGGAGCTTGCTCCCGAGGTGAGCGTTTAGTCCAAATGCAGAGGCGAGCCTCGCCCGAGTAACATAAGTACACACCAAGTCGCGAAGCATCCGATTCCCAGCATTTGAGAATCGGATGCCCAGCACCCGAGTCCTGAGGAGGACCCAGTGGCTAAGGCCAAGTTCGAGCGGAGCAAGCCGCACGTAAACATCGGAACCATCGGTCACGTTGACCACGGAAAGACCACGCTCACCGCAGCGATTTCCAAGGTTCTCGCCGACAAGTTCCCTTCCGCAACCAACGTTCAGCGCGACTTCGCGTCGATCGACTCGGCTCCGGAAGAGCGCCAGCGCGGTATCACGATCAACATCTCGCACGTTGAGTACGAGACCGAGAAGCGTCACTACGCTCACGTTGACGCCCCGGGTCACGCTGACTACATCAAGAACATGATCACCGGTGCCGCTCAGATGGACGGTGCAATCCTCGTGGTTGCAGCGACCGACGGCCCGATGGCTCAGACCCGTGAGCACGTTCTGCTCGCCAAGCAGGTCGGCGTGCCGTACCTCATGGTCGCGCTGAACAAGTCCGACATGGTCGACGACGAAGAGATCCTCGAGCTCGTCGAGCTCGAGGTTCGCGAGCTGCTCTCCAGCCAGGGCTTCGACGGCGACAACGCTCCCGTCGTGCGCGTCTCGGGCCTCAAGGCTCTCGAGGGCGACGCCAAGTGGGAAGACTCCATCCTGGAGCTCATGAAGGCCGCGGATGACAACATCCCCGACCCCGTGCGCGACAAGGACAAGCCCTTCCTCATGCCGATCGAGGACGTCTTCACGATCACCGGTCGTGGAACCGTCGTCACGGGCCGCGCCGAGCGTGGCACGCTCGCCATCAACTCCGATGTCGAGATTGTCGGAATCCGTCCGATCCAGAAGACCACGGTCACTGGTATCGAGATGTTCCAC
>Ga0247735_1000436_pt1 | contig 16381 bp, 13 predicted proteins | sample UWRJL178409R2_FD_180934 | JGI IMG/M metagenome (GOLD analysis project Ga0247735, IMG submission 180934) | Plant litter microbial communities from Arlington Agricultural Research Station in Wisconsin, United States - UWRJ-L178-409R-2 | ecosystem: Environmental > Terrestrial > Plant litter >... | reverse complement strand
GGTCGGAAGGGGATCGGGGTCTGGCTCGGGTGCCGGCTCGGGATCCGGGACGGGAACGGGATCGACCGTTGGCACCGGAGTTGGTGTGGGCGTCGGGGTCGGGGTCGGCGTTGGGGTGGGGGTCTCAGACGGAGTCGGGGTTGGGCTCGGTGTGACAACCGGGGTTTCCGACGCGGCGGGAGCCGGTGTCTCGGAGGAACCCGGTGCTTCTGGGGTTTCCGGAGCATCCTCGACGATGGTGCCGCGCACAAAAAAGATGGCGAGAAGCACAATGATCGCCACGATCAGGGTTGCCCCCACAATAACTAGGGCGATCATTGCGCGCGTCCAGACAAAGGGCGGTTTCCCGTCTCCACCATCCGCGGGACCATCGAACCGGTCACCGCCGGATCCGCCGCCGTCCCCGGACCCACCCGAGGCCCCGCCACCGCCGGCACCGAACACGGTGGTGGCCGCTGCGGTGTTGTAGGTCGGAAGGTCGTCGTCGAGGGGGGTGTACGCGTATGTCGGTGTGGTCGCCGGGGGTGCGGCTGCCGGCACCGGGGGCGGGAAGACGGGTTCCGGGGGAGCTGCTGCTGCGGCAGGCATTACCGTGGTGGCCTCGTCGACCGGGGTGAACGCTTCGGTCGCGGGCTCGGCGGCGTCGAAAAGCTCGGTGTCGGCGTTGGTGTCAGCGGCAGGACCAGTGCCAGCGTCGGAGTCGGCGGTACCGGCAACGGTATAGGCGACGGTGGCGTCTGGAACCGGCGCGGCGTCCGCCGGTGCCTCAGGCGCGGCGTCCGGGGCGGCGGCGCGTTTGCCCGTGGGCTTGTTCATAAACGGCTTCGGCTCGCTGACGCTGCCCCCGGCGATGATGGAATCGAACGGTGAGAGCGGGCCATCCTTCTCGTTCGGGGTTGGACCACCCGTGGTTGTGTCGTCGCTCATGGAAATCTCCGGCCCCCTCACGGCAGGTCCGTAAGCGCACGCAAGTTTATCGACCAACCCTGGACACACCCAATTGGGCACGGTGCCTGCCGTCGTTGTGCCCGCGCGCGCAGCTTACGGTGCGCTGCTCGCGATCGGCACAGGCGTCGGGACAAGGGAGCCCTCGTCTGGGGTCGACAGGGTGAGCACGGCTTCTTCGATGTGCTCGTTGTCCTCCAACCGGCGTTCGAGGCGACGGAGTCGAACGGCGAGGTGTTCCTCATTTTCGTTGCCGCTCAGGTCAACGGCGGCAACAAGGTAGACCCGCTCAGGTCCGACAAATTCGAGGTGCAGGTAGGTGACTCGCTCGACGTCGTCACAATCCAGGAGGAGGCCAAGCGCAACGTTGTTCAGTTCTTCGCTGGGCTCCTGACCCACGAGGAAGCGCCGGTTGCGGTCGATCAGCACGATGGCGACGATGCCGAGCAGCACCCCCACAAGGATGGAGCCGAGGGCGTCGTACACGGCGGAGCCGGTGAGTTGGTGCAACAGCACACCGAAAAACGCAATCGCCAGGCCGATGAGCGCAGCAGCATCCTCGGCGAAAACGGCGCGCAGTGTCGAGTTCGAACTGTTCAATACCTGCTGGATGGTCCCGGTGCCGCGAGCGCGGGCAGCGGCACGCGCCTGCCGAAGCGCCTGCGAGAACGAGATTCCTTCGAGTACAGCAGAGACTCCGAGCACAAGGTAGGCAATCCAATAGTCCGTTGCCGGTTCCGGATCGATGAGTTCCTGCACACCGTTCCAGATGGCAAGGATGGCTCCGGCGGTGAAGAGGCCGAAGGCGGCGATGGTCGACCAGAAGTATTGTTCCCGGCCATAACCGAGGGGATGCTTCGCGTCACGTCCGCCGGAGCCGCGGCGGTCAGCCACAACCAGGAAAACCTCGTTACCCGTGTCCGCCCAGGAGTGGGCGGCCTCCGCCATGATCGAGGCGGACCCGGTGAGGGTCGCCGCCACGGTTTTTGCGACCGCGACCAGCAGGTTCGCACCGAACGCGAGCACCACCGTGAAAGAAACCTTTGCCATAGGGCTTATCTTCCGCTTCCTTCCCGAAGAGTGCCAATCCGCCTCCGGGGGTGTGTTCAGTCGAGTCGCAGCACCGTGTCACTCATGTGCTCAATGACGTCGCTGTCGTGGGAGATGAACAGGTAACTGAGCGTGAGGTCACGCTGCAGGGAATCAAGCAGGTCGAGCACCTGCGCCTGGATGGTGACATCAAGGGCGGAGACCGGTTCGTCGAGGACAAGTACCCGGGGTTCTGCGCCGAGTGCCCGCGCGATCGCCACCCGCTGCCGTTGCCCGCCGGAGAGGGTGCGCGGTCGCCGCGCTGCCAGGGTGCTCTCCAGCCCAACACTGTCGAGCAATTCGCGCACCCGGGGCCGGACCGCGCTGGAGCGGGTGCTCGCGCCGTGGGTGATCGAATCGGTGAGCAGCTGCGCGACGGTGAAACGCGGGTCGAAGCTGGCCATGGGGTCCTGGTAGATCGCGCCGATCAGGCCGCGTCGCGGGCGTCGCTGCGTCTCCGGAAGGCTGCTCCACTTTTCGCCGAGCAGCAGCAACTCTCCGGCGTCCGGTTTCTGCAGCCCCAACGCGATGCGCGCGAGGGTAGTTTTCCCCGAGCCGGACGGCCCGACAAGGCCGAGGGTGGTGCCTTCCGGCAGGTTGAAATCCAGGCCGGAGAGCACTGTTCGCGGCGCTTCACCGCGGCTTGTGAAGGACACCGCGATTCCGCGGGCCTGAAGGGCAGGCGGGGTGGAGGGAGAGCCGGTCGCCGAGACGGACTGCGGCCGCGGATGCGTGCTGGCCGGCGGACGCGGCACCGCGCTGGCGGTGCCGGAAGTGGGAGTACCGGCGGTGATGCCCGCCAGCAGAGCCTGATGGCGGGGTTTTCCGGCCGGGGACGCCGCGAGCAGTCGGCGGGTGTATTCGTGGGCCGGCGCTTCCAGCACCCTGGCCGTTGGCCCCTCCTCCACAATCCGTCCGTCGGTCATCACCGCGACTCGGTCGGCGACTCGGGCCACGGCGCCGAGGTCATGGCTGATCAGCAGCACGGCCATTCCGGTGTCAGCCTGCCGTTTGATGAGGTCGAGGATGCCGTTGCGCACCTGGGCGTCGAGCGCCGTGGTCGGCTCATCAGCGACCAGCAGTTTCGGGTTCGCGGCGAGCGCCGCGGCGATCAGTGCCCGCTGGCGCAGGCCGCCACTGAGTTCGCCGGAGCGTTGCGCCGCCCGCACGCGGGGGTCGGGGATCCCGGCCTCGGCGAGCAACTCGAGCACCCGGGTGCGGCGCTGCAGTGCGGACAGCGAGGTGTGCAGGCGCAGGGCGTCGTCGACTTCCCGGCCGACCAGCCGAAGCGGGTCGAGGGAGGACAGCGCGTCCTGGGTGATGGTGCCCACAGTGGCGCCGCGCAGTTTCTCCAACTGGCGCCGTCCGAGCTTCGGGATATCGAGGCCGGCGACCCGGAGCACATCTGCGGTGACGGTTGCGCCGCCTCCGAGGAGGGACACCAGCGCCCGGGCGGTGACGCTTTTGCCCGATCCGGATTCGCCAACGAGCGCGAGGGTCTCCCCGGCGTTGATGGACAGGGAGATGCCGTCTACCGCGGCAGGAGCATCCATAGCACCAAATCGGATTGTCAGGCCGCTCACCTGCACCACGGGGGAGGCGGTCGTGTGGGCAGCGGCATTCGCGGCCTCCTGCGGCGGCAGGGCCGGCGACGGGGAGGCGGTGGGTCCGAGGGAAACGCCGGCCATCAGGTTCGCACCCTGTTCTGGATGCTGCGACCGAGCAGCGTAGTGCTCGCGGCGCTCAGCACAATGGCGAGACCGGGGAAGAAGGTCATCCACCAGAACGAGCCAATGTAGGTGCGTCCGGAGTTCAGCATCGCTCCCCATTCTGCCGCCGGCGGGGAGACGCCGAGGCCGAGGTAGCTGAGCGAGGACGCCCAGACGATGGACTGCCCAACACCGAGGGTGACAAGCACAAACAGGGTCGAGGTGACATTCGGGGCGATGTGCCGGGTGAGCCTGCGCCACCAGCCGCGACCGAGTACCACGGCAGATTCGACGTAGCCGGAGCGGCGCACACTGAGTACCTGGCTGCGGATCAGTCTCGCGTAGCCCGGCGCGGTGGCGAGACCGACGGCTACCGTCGAGGTGAGCGGTCCCGGTCCGGCGACGGCGATAAACAGCAGGGCGAGCAGCAGCCCGGGAAACGCGAACAGTACTTCGACGAGGCGGGTGGTGCCGGAGTCCACCCAGCGTGGTCCGAGCCCGCCGGCCACCCCGAGTAGCGCCCCGAGGCCAATGCCGATCACGGTGGCGGCGACGCCGATCAGCAGGGAGGGTGCCGTGCCGTGGACGATCCGGGTGAGCAGGTCGCGGCCTGATTCGTCGGTGCCGAGCAGGTGCGCAAACGACGGCGGTTGGAAGCTGGCGAGCGGGTTGATGGCTAGTGGATCCCCGGGCGCGATGAGGTTGGGGGCGAGGGCGGCAACCGCGAGGGCAAGAAGTACGGTTCCGGATGCTGCCTCGACGGCGGTGATACGCCTCATGCGATTGCCGCCTGGCGCAAACGCGGGTCGGCTATCCGGTCGAACACATCGGTGGCGGTGGTGAGCACGCTGTAGGCGAGGGCGACCACCAACACGATTCCGGTCACCAGGGGAACGTCGCGCAGCTGTACGGCGGACAGCAGGGTGCGGCCGAGTCCGGGGCGGGCGAACACCGTCTCGACCACCACGGCACCGCTGACCAGTGTGCCAAACGCCCAGCCGGACAGCCCGATGGCGGGAAGGGCGGCATGGCGAAGCGCGTGCCGCCAGATGACGCCGGAGGCGGTTTCGCCGCGCAGTCGTGCCGACAGAACAAAGGGGGACGACAGCGCGTCGAGTAAGGACTCCCTCATCACCTGACCGAGGAACCCCGCCAGGGGGATGGCGAGGGTCAGTACGGGAAGCACCAGCCCTTCGGGGCCGCGGGTACTGATCGGCGGGAACCAGCCAAGTGTGGTGCTGAACAGCAGCACAAGGGAGGTCGCGAGCCAGAAATGCGGCAGCGCAACGGCGACAACTTCCAGTCCGGAACCCACGGCGGCAGCAACGCGTCCCGAGCGGGTGGAGAACACCGCGACCCCAAGGGCAAGCAGCCCGGCGAGGGCAAGGGACAGCACCGCCAACAGAAGGGTGCCTCCGAGTTGTTCCCCGATCACCGCGGCGACCGAGTCTTTGAGGGAATACGACTGCCCGAAGTCGAGCATCGCGTACCGGGCAAGCTGCGCGAAATATTGCACCACGATGGGCTGGTCCAGCCCGTATTGCTCCCGGGCCGCGGCGAGCGCCTCGTCACTGGCCTGCGATCCTGGTCCGCCGAGGATAGCCTCGGCGGGATCCCCGGGGATCAGGCGAACGGCGATGAAAGTTACGGTGGCCGCGGCCCAGAGCACTCCGACCAGCCCAGCGAGGCGGGCGAGCAGCCACCGGGCTGCAGATCCTCCCCGCCTGGCCGGGGAGCGCTGGACTGCGACCAGCGTCACCGATCGAGCCAGGCCTCGGCGAAGGTGGGGGTCGACACGGTCGGCATGGCCCGCATTCCCTCCACTTCAGACGAATACAGGTAATGGTTCTGCTGGTCGAACAGCGGGAGGATGTAGTAGCCGTCGAGGATGATTTTCTGGGCGTCAGCGTAGAGCTGGGTGCGTTCGGCCGTGTCGGTGATCTCGGAGGCCCGCGTCAGAAGCTCGTCGAGCTCGGGGATGCTGACCTGCGAGTGGTTGGCGAAGTAACCACTCGGGGCGGGTACCAGTCCGGCGGAGTCGTAGAGGATCCGCAGCACGTCGGGGCCAACCTTGGTGTACGGAGCGCTAACCAGGTTGTACTCGTTCGCGCCGAGCACGGTGTACCAGCTGGAGAGGTCGAGCGGCTCAAGGACAACGTCGAAGCCGACCTCCTTGGTAGTGGCCTGGATCTGCTCGAACAGTGACTGCTCGGCGGGAACCGACTGGTTGGTGCTCACCGGGAATTCGAGGGTGAGGCGCTCGCCGTCTTTGGTGCGGTATCCATCGGCGTCGCGGGTCGTCCAGCCTGCGGCATCCAGCAGCGTGTTTGCTTCTTCCGGGTCGAAGGTGAACAGGTCGGGGTCACTGACGGCGGTCGCCTCCCGGCTCGACAGTGCGGAGTAGGAGCGCTCCGCGGTTCCAAAAAAGAGGCTCGTGATTCCGTCGTCCACCCCGGCGGAGCGGATGAAGGCTTCGCGGACACGTTCGTCGTCGAAGGGCGCTTTTCCGCTGTTGAGTTCGATGCGGTTGGATGCTCCGGGCCGCGGTGCTTCCAGCTCATTGATGGCGTCATTCGATTCGGCCGCGACGATCGCGTCCGGCTGCGCGTTGTCGATGATGTCGACCTCGCCGGAGGCCAGCGCGGCGTAGCGGGTGGCGGCGTCCGGGACAAAACGCCAGACGATCTCGTCGAGATAGGGCCCGTCGCCCTCCGCGTCGGCGGGGGGAGAGTTGTAGTGCTCGTTGCGGGTCAGCGTGATGCTGTTCTGGCGGTCCCAGGCGCTCACCACGAAGGGACCGGTGCCGACGGGGCTCTCACAGTTTTCGTCGCTGGTGCGGGCGAGGGCCGTTGGCGACTGGATCGCCACCCACGGCTGGGTCAGCGACTCGAGCAGTGCGCTGTCCGGGCTCGACAGGTTCAGCTGCACCACGGTGTCGCTGATTTCCTCGACGCTGGTGACTTTGCCCACGGCGAGGTAGCCGGTGGAGGAGGCCGTGGCGGGGTCCTGCACGTGTTCGATGTTCGCTTTCACGGCGGCCGCGTTGAACGGGGTTCCGTCGCTGAATACGACGTCGTCGCGCAGCGTGAACTGCCAGCTCAGGCTGTCGTCGGCTTCGGTCCAGCTGGTGGCCAACCACGGGATTGGGGCACCGGTGCCGTCGAGTGAAACCAGCGATTCGAGGTACTGGGTGGCGACAAGGGCCTGCGGATAGTTTCCGCCGACGTGCGGGTCGAGGCAGGTCGGTTCGGCGTCCCCACTTGCGTAGGTGAGGGTTCCGCCGGGGACCGGATTCCCGGTGGGGGCAGCGGCGTCACCGGTGTCGGCACCGGTGGTGCAGCCGGTCAGCGCGAGGGCGCTGATTCCCACGGCGGCAAGGGCGAGGGTGAGGCGGGGCGTACGCATGGGGGTGCTCCTGAGAGAGGGATACGGGAAGTGGGCAATCCGGCACTGCACTGTGCAACAAATTGTGGACCCAGTACAACAATAGGGGACCGCGGCCTCCGGGGTACGACTGCTGTGCCACGATGGGGGAATGGCAGCAAAAGCGAGTGGTTCGGCGGGGCGCGTCGGCCGCCCCCAGTTGTCCTCCCGCGGGGCAATCGAGGAAGCGGCAGGGGAGCTGTTCCTCGAAAATTCGTACGCCCGCACCACCATCGAGCACATCACGATGCGCGCCGGGGTGAGCCGGGCGAGTTTTTTCAATTATTTCGCGGCCAAAAGCGACCTTCTCTGGGGTGACGTCGACCTGCTGGTCGCCGATGTCCGGATGCTGCTCGAGCGGCAGCCCTCCACCATTGCTCCCATGGACGGTGTGCGTGCGGCGCTGAACGACGCGACGGCCGGGATCGGCGCCGACCGGATCCCTCTCGCCGTGACCCAGTGGGACATCATGGGCGCCCGCGAAGAACTGCTGATGTCAGGACTCCCGCGCTTCGCCACACTCGCGGCGGCTATCGGTGACTATTTGCACCGCAGCAGTCGCGCCGACACCCTCGCCGTGCGTGCGGCGGCGTTCGCCGTTGTTGGCGCCGTCGCTGCGGCAGGTGCCGCCTGGTCGGCTGCCGGTCCTGGCCGCGGTTCCCTGGCCGCCACAATCGATGCCGCCATTGCCCCGGTCTGCGAGGGTTTCAACCCGACCATCACCGCGCCACACTGAGCACATCGATGAATGACCTGTTGGGCGATCCCGCCGCCGGGCGATTCCGCACCGCCTATCCCGAGATCGAACCCTACGATGCGGGCTTCCTGTATGTCGGTGACGGTCACAGCCTGGCCTGGGAGGCGAGCGGCAATCCGGATGGGACTCCGGTGGTGTTCCTGCACGGCGGCCCCGGCGCCTCGATCACACCGATGCACCGCCAGCTGTTCGACCCGAAGAAATACCGCATCATCCTATTCGACCAGCGCGGAACGGGCAGAAGTGTCCCGCACGCCAGCGAACCCGGGTACCCCTTCTCTGTAAACACCACGTGGCACCTGGTCGCGGACCTCGAGCTTCTCCGGGGCTATTTTGGTATCGATCGGTGGCAGGTGTTCGGCGGTTCCTGGGGGAGCACACTCGCCCTCGCCTACGCACAAAGGCATCCTGAGAGGGTCAGCGCGCTGGTCCTTCGGGGAATTTTCACCCTGCGCGCGCGAGGTTCGCTGGCTCTACGAGGGAGAAGCCGGCCAGATCTTCCCAGAAGCGTGGCAGGAATTCACCGCCCTGGTACCTGGCGCTGCACCCGGGGGATTCGTCGAGGCGTATCGGGTCCTGCTGCAGGACACCGACCCGGCCATCCACTTGCCTGCTGCGTTGCGGTGGGCGCGTTGGGAGTCCAGCGTCCTGCGTCTCCTCCCCGACGAGACCGGGCAGGATTCACTGGCGGACCCCCGCGCCGCGTTGGCCTTCGCGCGCATCGAGAACCACTATTTTGTGAATCGTGGCTGGCTCGTCGAGGGGCAGCTGATTACGAATGCGCACCGGCTCCGTGGCATCCCCGCCGTGATGGTGCAGGGCCGCTATGACATCTGCACCCCGCCGGTGACGGCATGGCAATTGCACCTGGCATGGCCGGAGGCCGAACTGGTGCTGGTGGGGGACGCCGGACACGCGTTCGACGAGCCCGGAATCCTTTCTGCGCTGATAACAGCGACCAATCGGTTCGCGGACCTTCGCTGAGTTCGACCTGACACCAGCTGCCCTAACGCCGGCAGGGCCGGGTAACGCGTGTGCGTCGTCCGGCCCTGCTGGTGCGTTGTTCGATATCAGGCAGTGAGCCCGTCGACCCAGTCCTGGTTCTGTGCGATCCAGTCCTCAACGATCTCGGCGTGCTCGCTGGAGTCGGCACCACTACTGAACAGCACTTCCTGGAGCGATTCCATGGCTTCGGACTCCATCGTGAAGTCAGCCAGCCAGCCAGCGACAACCGGGAAGTCATCAGCGAACCCGGAACGCGAGAACGAGTGGATTCCCTCACCGACACCCAAGGCGCCCTTCGGGTCGGCGAGGTCCTTGATGGGGAACGCGTTGTATGCCCAGTGCGGATGCGCGAGCGTGACCGCGATCCCCTCGCCGGCATCGGTAGCGGCCTTGAGCTCGGTGAGCATGGCGGCGGTCGAGGTCGGCTCGAAACTGAGGGTTTCAAGTCCATACCCGGGGATGACGTTGTTCTCGGTTTGGGTGGTCAGGCCGGCGCCCGGCTCGATGCCCACGATGGTGTTGTTGAAATAGTCGGCGTTGGCGGCGAGTTCGTCGAGAGAATCGATCGGCGCATCGGCGTTGACGGCGATGTTGTTTGTTGCGCCGGTGTACCAGGCGCCGAGGTCTTCAATCTCGTCGCCGTATTCCTCGAGCTGGTCCGCATGGGTGACCGGGAGCCAGATGTCGAGGTTGATGTCGTAGTCGCCGCCGGCGAGGCCAACAAACCCGGCGGAGAGGTCAGCAGGCTCCAGCTCGACGTTGTAGCCCTTGTCTTCGAGGATTGACGCCCACAAGTAGCTGACGGCTTCGCCTTCCGGCCAACCGTTGAAGACGGCAATGGAAAGATTCTGCTGGTCACCGTTGTCAAGCGTTTCGGCCGGTCCAGACGAGCATCCAGCCAGGGCGACGAGCCCGGCGGCGGCGGTAACGGAGAGGACGGTCTTGAGAGGGGAGCGCATGGATTCCTTTGTATGGATGGTGCATGGGGCTGCCCGTGGCGACAACCATCGTCAACGGGCGGGAACAACGGAGGGGCGGAAAAACGCTGTTGCGTTTCTCCGCCCCTCCGGCGTGGTCCGAGATTAAGCGGTGAGGCCGTCGACCCATTCCTGGTTCTCGACGATCCAGTCCTGGACGATCTGCTTGTAGTCGCTCGAGTCTGCGCCAGTGCTGAACATAACTTCCTGGAGGGTTCCGAGTGTTTCGGCGTCCATCTTGAAGTCGCCCAACCATCCGGCGAGGGTCGGGAAATCGTCGGTGAAGCCGGTGCGGGAGAAGGAGTGAATCCCTTCGGCAACGCCGAGTGCACCCTTGGGGTCAGCAAGGTCCTTGATGGGGAATGCGCTGTAGGCCCAGTGCGGGTGCCACAGTGTCACGGCAATACCTTCACCGGCATCCGTCGCGGCAGTCAACTCGGTGAGCATAGCGGCGGTGGACGAGGTGGTGTAGGTGAAGTCCTCGAGGCCATACTCCGGGATGACGTTGTTCTGGGTCTGGGAGGTCAGGCCGGCGCCCGGCTCGATGCCCACGATGGTGTTGTTGAAGTAGTCACCGTTGGCGGCGAGCTCCTCGAGGGAGTCGATCGGGGCATCGGCGTTGACGGCGATGTTGTTGGTCGCCTCTGTGTTCCAGGCGCCGAGGTCTTCGATGTCGTCGCCGTATTCTTCGAGCTGGTCGGCGTGGGTGACGGGTAGCCACACGTCAAGGTTGACGTCGTAGTCGCCGCCGGCGAGGCCAACGAACCCTGCGGAGAGGTCGGCAGGCTCCAGGTCGACGTTGTAGCCCTTCTCTTCGAGGATCGAGGCCCAGAGGTAGCTGACGGCTTCGCCTTCTGGCCAGCCGTTGAACACGGCGATGGAGACATCCTGCTGGTCGCCGTTGTCAAGCGTTTCGGCCGGTCCGGCTGAGCACCCGGCCAGGGCGACGAGCCCGGCGGCGGCGGTGACGGACAGGACGGTCTTGAGAGGGGAGCGCATGTATTCCTTTGTCTTGATGGTTTGTGATGCTGTGTGGTGCTGGGGAAAGTGGAACGGTGTTGCGGGCCGTGGTACTAGGCCGCGAGTTTTTGGCTTTCTTTGTTGCGGCCGGTGAACCAGCGCAGCGGTGACCGGCGTTTGCCGGCGAGAGCGCCGGAGAGCCGGTCGAGGAAGATAGCGATGATGACGACCGAGATTCCCGCTTCAGCACCGAGCCCAACGTCGATGCGGCTGAGGGCCTGGACGATCTGGCCGCCGAGCCCTCCGGCGCCGACCATGCCGGCGATAACAACCATCGACAGGGACAGCATGATGACCTGGTTGACCCCGGCCATGATTGTGGGCGTTGCCAGTGGCAGCTGGATCTGGCGAAGGATGCGCCAGGGCGAGGATCCGAAGGACTGGCCGGCTTCGACCACTTCACTGTCGACGCTGCGAATGCCGAGTTCGGTGAGGCGAACGCCGGGGGCCATCGCGAAGATGACGGTCGCGACGATGCCGGGCACAACACCAATACGGAAGATGATCAGTGCGGGAACCAGGTAGACGAAGGCGGGCATCGTCTGCATAAAGTCCAGCACCGGACGGAGGATCGTTGAGGCGAGATCGGATCGCGCCGCGAGAATTCCGAGTGGCACAGCGATGGCGATGGCGATGGCGCTGGCGACCAGGACGAGCGAGAGGCTCTCCATGGACGTCTCCCACTGGTTGACCCCCACGATGAGCAGAAGGCCTACCGCGGTGCCGGCAGCGAACTTCCAGCCCTTCACCATAAACGCGATCACAACGGCGGCGAGGATGATGACCCAGAACGGCGGTGTGATAAGGACGAATTCGACGGCGTCGTAGATGGCCGTGAAGACCAGGCGGATCAGATCGAAGAGGGGGCGAAGCGTGTCGGTGAGGACATCAACGCCCTGGTCGGCCCATTTGCCGAGCGGTATACGGAAGTCGTCCATTAGTTGTCTCCCTGCTGTCCGGCGGTGGATGCTGCAAGCTCGCCCTGGGCGAGCACTGTGTCAAGTTCGGCGTCCGGGATGATTGACACCGGTTCGATCACAGCCATCGGCGATGTGTTGGTGGGTACGTTGCCGAGTGCGGCAAGAAGCGTCACCCGGGGGATCACGCCGAGAAGGCGACGATTGTCGTCGACAACGGCGATGGGGAGGGGGCTTTCGACCGCGAGCTCGAAGAGGTCAACCAGTGCTGCGTCCGGAGAGACGGACGCATGCTCCTGGTTGATGATCTTGGCCAGGTCGGTATCGTTTGCCTTGACCTGGCGCATCACGTGGCTGTCACGAACAACGCCGAGCAGCGTGAGGTCACGGCCAAGCACAAATGCCGCGCCGGCCTGCAGGTCGCGCATAACTCGAAGCGCGCCTCGGGGGCCGGCGGTGAGGGGCACAACGGCGCGTGCCGGCTCCATCACGCTAGAGGCAGTGAGTACCCTGGCGCGGTCGACGTCCTGCACGAACTGGGCGACGTAGTCATTCGCCGGGTCGGTGAGGATGTCCTCTGGGGTACCGATCTGGACGATGCGGCCATCGCGCATCACAGCGATCCGGTCACCGAGGAACATTGCCTCGTTCAGATCGTGGGTGATGAAGATGATCGTTTTTCCGAGCTCTGCCTGCAACTCCAGGAGCTGCTCCTGCATCTCGCGGCGGATCAGCGGGTCGAGGGCGGAGAACGCCTCGTCCATCAGGAGGATGTCCGTTTCGGTGGCGAGCGCACGAGCGAGGCCAACACGCTGCTGCATTCCTCCGGAGAGCTGGGAGGGGTATTTGTCCTGCCAGCCGTCGAGACCAACGATCTTGACGATCTTCTGGGCGCGCTCGAGGCGCTCGGCTTTCGCCACACCCTGGACTTCGAGGCCGTAGGCCGCGTTGTCGAGCACCGTGCGGTGCGGGAACAGAGCGAAGTGCTGGAACACCATAGATACGTTCTGCTGGCGAACGCGACGCAGGGTTGCCGCGGGAACCCCGGCGATCTCGGTGCCTGCGATGGTAACCGAGCCACTGGTCGGCTCGAGAAGCCCGTTCAGCATTCGGATTAGCGTCGACTTACCCGAGCCGGAGAGGCCCATCACAACAAAAATTTCGCCCGGTTTGACATCGAAGGACGCGTCGATGACGGCAGCGGTTTCCTGCGTGCCGATTTCGTTGCGTGATGCGCCATTCTGCAATTTCCGAACGGCGTCCTTTGGTCGTCGGCCAAAAACCTTATACAGATTTTTGGCAGAGACGGAGGTACTGCTGGTCACGTTTTCCCTTGCCCAGCGCAGATCAGACAGCACGAATCGGAATTCGTGCGGCGACGGCGGCTGGTAATTCTTGCGGACGGGTCGGGCAAACGATCGCGAAAAGTCGTATCAAGCGGCGGCACATCGAGGTGCCTGCGGCGATGGTGAGTGGGTTCGCACAGCGGTCATGGGACCGCGTCATTTGCCGGACCATACGCTCCCAGCGCTTCTCGAAGAAGCGCTGAATTCGCGGCCTAGCGGAGTGTTTCGCTTTCAACTCTAGCGACTTGTGCAGCGTTTTGTCAGGCTGGAGAGAGCAGTCGACGAGGATTCTGCAACCGGTTTCATCCACTGTTCCGCTGTCCAGCAGGGATCGGGTGGGGGTAAAAGACGTTGCGGATTCGTTACTTTACGGGTGTTCAGCACCTGCTCCATTGCGCCTATTGATCTAATGCAACTAGAACAATAGAATCGAAGTATGCTCATTCGCGTTGATCCCAGCCTGGCGGTTCCGCTGTTCGAACAGCTCGCCGCAGCGGTGCGGTCCGAGGTTCTGAGGGGCGCCGTTTCCGTCGGCCACCGCCTGCCGTCGGCGAGGGAGCTCGCCGCATCCCTCGATATCAACGTGCACACGGTGCTGCGCGCCTATCAAGACCTCCGCGACGAAGGCCTGGTCGACCTGCGACGCGGGCGCGGTGCGGTCATCACCGCCCACGCGGAAAACTACCTGGCCCTTGCGGCCGTGCTTCCCCGTTTGGTTGCCGAAGCGAAGGCACTGAACCTGTCCCCAACTGCGCTTGCCGCACTAATCCGAGAGGCCTACTGATGTCCGCCAACAACACCTCGCGTACCGGCGCTGCCTCACCAACGCCGGTGACCACAAAGCCGGCATTTGCCGCAGCGCATCGGGGCCGGATCGTCGCGATTGCCGCCGTCGTCCCCGTAATCAGCGCTCTCGCGGGGAGTGCGCTGATGCTGAGTTGGAGTTCAGAACTGCCGGACCCGATTGCAATTCACTGGGATGCGGGCGGGAACCCGGACGGTTACGGAAGTGTCGGGGGAAACGCCGCCCTCATTTTTTGTATTGTGGTGGTTTTCAGCGGCCTGATCTCGGCCGCCGTCTCAACGACTCGCGCGACGGTTCTTCCCACAAAGTCTCCCCAATTTCTTGTCGCGACCAGCGTCTGGCTGGGCGTTTTTCTCACGATCGGCATTGTCGGTTCCGTGGCGGTGCAGCGGGGCCTGGATGATGCCGCTGCCGCCGGTTCACCGGTGACGTCCATGATCGTGGGTGCCGTCATCGCGACGGCTCTTGCGGCGGGGGCCTGGTTTGGGGTCCCGCGTGCCGCACTGCTGGACGACACCACACTTCCAGCTATCACCGCTTTGGAACTCGCAACACACGAACGGGTCCAGTTCTCCGAGACCCTGCGGCCGAGCAGGGGGTCGATTTATCTGTTGGTGCTGCTACCCGTGGCAGTGGTTGTCGCCCTTGCGGTTTTTGGTGTCACTGGCACGATCGGCGGGACCGAGGCTGTCCTCCAACCCTGGTGGCCCGTCGCAATCGGTGTTGTTGTGCTGGGAATCGAAGCTGCCTGCCTGGTGTGGAGGGTGCGGATCGATTCACGCGGGCTGCTCGTACGCAGCATCCTTGGCTTTCCGCGTTTTCGGCTCCCCTTGGAGGAGATCGTTGAGGTACGCGTGGTCGAGGTTCGTCCACTGGCCGAATTCGGTGGCTGGGGAATCCGCATCGCCGGGAAGCGTACCGGGATCATCGTGCGAGCGGGCAGTGCTGTGCAAGTGTCCAGGAGCAACGGCAAAATCCTGGTGTTCAGCACCGCTGATGGGGACAGGGCAACAGCGCTGCTGGCCGGGCTGCTTACGCGTCGGGATGCGGTTGCGGGCGTCTGATGCAAGTACCTCCGGCGGTAGCTGACGCGAACGCAGTCGCTGGGCTAAACTAGGCCCAACGACATCGATCCGGTTATCGCCGGGGAGTCTTCGGAAGAACCATTCCTCGCTGTGTGCCTGCAGCGGTGGATCAAGTAGAACCGAACGGGTCTGGCCCGTCACAGCCAAAGAACAAGCGGTCACAGCTGCGTCCTCACTCGGATGCGGAGGCGACAAGCGGGGTGGTACCGCGGCATCCGAAACACCGGATGGCGTCCTCGTCCAGACAAGCGTGTGACCTGGAGAGAAATGTCTTACCCCCGAAATCCCTCGAATGAGTCCGGCCGAGATGCCGAGAACACCGCTGGCAGCGCGTTTGGTGTCGCGGCATCCCCTAACTTCCCGGCCATCGAAGAGCGGATCCTCGATTTCTGGAAGCGCGATAACACCTTCGCGGCCTCCATCAGCGCCCGTGAAGGCGCCGACGAGTGGGTTTTTTACGACGGTCCGCCGTTTGCCAACGGCCTTCCGCACTACGGTCACTTGCTGACCGGCTACGCCAAGGATCTCTTCCCGCGCTTCCAGACCATGCGCGGCAAGCAGGTGCACCGTCGATTCGGCTGGGACACCCACGGACTGCCGGCTGAACTCGAGGCGATGCGGCAGCTCGGTATCACCGAGAAAGCCCAGATCGAAGAGATGGGAATCGCGAAGTTCAACGCGACCGCCCGTGAATCCGTGCTGCGCTACACCGGCGAATGGCAGGAATATGTCACGAGGCAGGCGCGCTGGGTCGACTTCGAAGACGACTACAAGACCCTCGACGTGACCTTTATGGAATCCGTCATCTGGGCGTTCAAGGAACTGCACACCAAGGGGCTGGCCTACGAGGGCTACCGCGTGCTGCCCTACTGCTGGCGCGATGAGACACCGCTGTCGAACCATGAGCTTCGGATGGACGACGACGTCTACAAGATGCGCCAGGACCAGACGGTCACCGTGACCTTCCCGCTGGTGGGCCCCAAAGCTGAAGCGCTCGGATTGACCGCCGTCCGCGCTCTGGCCTGGACAACAACACCCTGGACGCTTCCGACCAACTTCGCGCTGGCGGTCGGCCCGGCGATCGACTACGCCGTGCTGCCGAGCGGCCCCCTCGGCGCCGGAGATGGCGCGGAAGAGGGAGTCGCGGAGTATCTTCTGGCCGCCGACACCGTTTCCGCCTACGCCAAAGAACTGGGGTACGCCTCCGCCGACGAGGCGAAAGCCGCGATCAGCCGCACCGTTGTTGGGGCCGACCTCGACGGTGTGCACTACGACATGTTGTGGGACTACTACGCCGACACCG
>Ga0247735_1000434_pt1 | contig 16398 bp, 17 predicted proteins | sample UWRJL178409R2_FD_180934 | JGI IMG/M metagenome (GOLD analysis project Ga0247735, IMG submission 180934) | Plant litter microbial communities from Arlington Agricultural Research Station in Wisconsin, United States - UWRJ-L178-409R-2 | ecosystem: Environmental > Terrestrial > Plant litter >... | reverse complement strand
TCAAAATTCATATTTGTTGGTAGAGGCCGCAGTTCAGACCGGTTCCCGCGCTAAACTGCGGTTTGCAGCAGTTTGGACTGCGGTACTGCCAAAAATGGCCTTGGTAATCACAATCACGGTTCAATTACCAGTTTGGGCCAAACCATGCTAGTCCCTAACCTGTAATTTCAAGGCTCGTGGTACCCCCATAAACACTGGACATCACCGCCACAATGCTTTCCCAAGGATTAACATATTCATAAAAGCGACTGTGCATTGTTAGGAACCAAATCATGTCACCATGTCTGTGGCTTCAATCTTCGCATGCCGGGGTTTCGGAACACCTTGACCAATTACTTGTGTAAATTATAGTCAATCTCTCTATAACTACGCGCCTCTGCACGGAGATCTTGAGAACCCCGAATTATATGATTGATTTGATCTCTAAGATAGTCGACTACTTTCTTATAGAATAGGAAAGAAAAGATAAACCCAATTGTCTTCAGCATGTCAATGAAACATGCTTAAGAATTACTCGACGTCGGTCGCTTTAGCACCATCCCGAACTTTGATTTCAGATAGTCATATGAAAGAAGCGTTTGTCTTCATCCAATTTGGTTGCTCTTACATTGATGGTGTCGCGTCTTTCCGAATTCCATGGGGTCTGCAAATGATTCCTGCCATTGTCCTTAGTGCGGGTATGGTGTTCTTCCCTGAAAGTCCTCGTTTTTTATTCGATCACGGACAGTGCGTTCCTGGCAGATCTTAATGATTCATGAGACTAATATCTGGGACATATAGCGAGGACGATGCTCTTCAAGTTCTTGCCGATCTCCACGGTGGAGGAAACCCGTTGGATGAACTTGTCGTTCTTGAATACGAAGAAATCAAGCAACAGGTCTACTTCGAACGCACAGAAGGAGCAAAATCATACGTCGACCTCCTCATAGGTGGAAACCCGCGCCGTGTCATGCTCGGTATGAGTTTGCAGATGTGGTCTCAACTCTGCGGAATGAATATCATGATGTACTACATCGTCTACGTCTTTGAAGGCGCTGGTCTTACTGGCAGAAGAAGCAACTTGATCGCCGACGTACGTTTGAGTCCTATGTCCCGTTTTATTTGCTGCTAATAATGACACTTACAGTCCGTCCAATACGTGCTTAACGTCGTCTTCACCGTTCCTGCCATCTTATATATAGACAGGTGGGGTCGTAGGCCTATGCTTCTCATAGGAACTCTTCTTATGGGTTTCTGGATGTTCCTCGTCGGCGGTATCCAAGCTCGCTTCGGACATTGGGGAGCCGACGGAAACTGGGTTATCGAAAACAACCAAGCGGCTACCAGAGCTGTTATTGTTTGTTCGTATCTCTTCGTCTCCAGGTACGTTCTGCTCATCCAGGCTTCAATATACCTGGGCTCACATAGCTACAGTTTCGCGATTACGATGGGTCCAGTTTCTTGGACGTACCCCGCCGAGATATTCTCTCTGAGAGTACGTGGAAAGGCGGTCTCTTTGTCAACAGTGTGTCCTCAAGGCCAAGTATGACGATTCAAATCCCTGACGGTTATATGCAGGCTTCCAACTGGGCATTCAACACTGCCCTTGCATTCGCTGTTCCTCCGGGCCTCGACACCATAGCCTGGAAGACCTACTTCATTTTCGGCACCTTCAATTTCGCTGCCTTAATCCACATCTTCTTTATGTACCCCGAAACCGTCGGACGTTCTCTGGAGGAAGTGGAGGAGATCTTTGCTCAGGGACATGCGTACACTGCCTGGAAAATTGGAAAGAACGTTGGAAAGAAAACCCTGTCCGAAGTTGTTGAGAAGGCGAAGGATGTTCATGTAAGCTAGCATAATTTTCTCTGGGTCTTTTCACACCTTAAATTCTCCTTCTATCATGATGCTACCTGCAGGTTGAGCATGATTCCCACAGCCCAACAGAGAAACTTTAGAAGGAGGCTTGAGAACTATCACCGGACGAGTGTTATGCCAATCTCATGAACTCATGTGGCCTCTGATTTTGTATTTTAACGATGTCTTTGTTGAAACCCAACCTTCTTTGATAGTTATGGAGTCCATCACCCACAATTGAAGTATCTTTCTTCCAAATTCTTCACCTCAATTCCGTAGTCCGTCCGCAGTACGGGTAGCCTCTCAGCCAGCGCACGAGAGCTCATGAATATTTATGGATTGGGCTTGATTATGAACCATGTTGCTGATCCATCTGATCTGGATACTACCACTTCCCTTTGTGATACTCTGCTTGCATTTTTGCCCAATGATGTCAGCTTCACCACTCTTTGCTTACAGATTGATTATAAATTTATGAAAATTTCAAACGGTCAGTGTTTCAGGGGAGACCTTAGTCGTAACACTCAAAATTTACAATGGACGTACGCCTTAAGGTTATAATTCCCCCAATGTTTTCAGAAACTGTGTGGCCATTTCTTGGTACCGACCCGGAAATTTACAGTACGGATTACTAACAATCTAACCCAAATCTGTCGCCAGAAAAATTTCATTGGTACTGAGACATCATAACGCTAGAGAAATAGAGAGAACCATCGAAACAGTTCCTGAGCGAGGGAGAACCGAAATTTCACTATACCGATGGTTGCATGTTCAACAAAATATATCGCGAAAAATTAATCTGCGTACTACGCACCTTTAAGTCTGGACAACGAAATTGAAACACATGAATCAGTCTTCCTCGACAATCTCACTTTCCTGCTTTCTCCCCTTCCTGAAGGGCTTGGCGACTTTACTGATGAGGTTGCGTGTGCTGTTCTTGAATTTCCTGCGCAACTCAGATCGCTTGCTAAAGTTGGAATCATTGGTGAAGACCGAGGGAGTATCGGATCGTGTCTTCATCTTCTGTTTGCTTCCGAATTCCTCGAGCTGTTGTTGCACGTATGAATGTCCTCCCTGAGCCTGGGTGTTCTCGACCGTGAAACCAGAAGAGGTCGGGTTTTTATCCATCTAGTAAACGAGTAAAGCACGATGAATCTCTGATGATTGTGCCCAGCATCAGTAATCTTGAAGATTTGGGATGATGACGTGGGCGCTTACGATTTATGGCTGAATTAGCCTCTGCATGAAATTATAGAAAGGGCTTCAAGCTTTCCACTTCGAAAGGTGCAAAGAGCGAAGCGGTCCTGCAGTTCGACTGAGTAATATGGAGCTCTTTTATACCTGTCTATCTGACCACGCACATGCGCAGGTCCAGCATGTTCTCTTCACAGAGCACGCCCAATGTTTCTGGACCTGATTGTGATTCAGCAGCCAATTGGTGGCCGGATGTGATTGTGGCATTGGCCTCGACCCACTGCGCAGCAACCTTGACGCAACAAACACCCAAGTACTCAGTCCTGATGGTCTTACTATAGACCTCAGGTGACTCGTGACTTTACCATGAACTTGGCTCTTCAGAGCCCCAATAACAGTGAATCAGAATATTTTAGTTCGATTTACGAGATATGATATTCGAGAGTAATAGCCAGTAATACCAATTCAACACAGCTCTAGACCTCATTCGGACACGATTGATTTGTGAAAATTTACATACAAAGTTGCTTGAGTCAGATATGACTAAATATTAGTGGCCCCACAGGAACATGTAATCGAACCAAGGGGATGAAATTCTCGCCCAAGTCGAGCATACTTCAAATTGCAAGAAATATCTCGCAGACTAGAAATCGAGTATATAAATCATTCATCGCCGCACCATCCTCCCAATCGCTGACGCGTTGATCTACTCATACCATATGTGCCTTATCTTCGTCCCTTACAGGAAGCCGTATTTGCCTATGTATCCATAGTCACATTCATTGCAGTGACAGAAGTAAATCAGCGGCTCTCCAAGAAACTTAGACAACTCTCTAAATATACGTATTCGAAGGTAGCAGCGACGAAGGCACATATTGTACTGGATCCATTCGACATCAGCGCGACCGGGATCCAAATTAGCAGTGAAAGTGAAAGAGCGAAGGGAAAAGACGGATCAGGCGCCGCCGCTTATCACCGAATATCCCACGTTCTCTCGCCCGGGAAACCGGACCAAATTCGTGATCGCGTTTTCTCTTCCCACCTGCCATGTTCCACGATCGAGCTGACGACTAGCGTGATCGACGCAAAAGGAGCCCATATACTCCTACTCCAGATTTGCTATATGAATCTCGGATTCCGTCTCTGGCCGAAATCACAATGCCTGCCAGCTCATAACTCGACTCGGACACGTACCCGCTGTAAATCCGCGTTTTTCAGGTTCTCACCTATACTTTACACGAGAGGTATATCTTCATAGTCGTTTTTCATGACCAAAAAACTGATGGTGTCTACTCGAGCTCAGATCTCAGATATTGATCTCACCCTCACGATTGCTAGGACATCGACAACAGAATCTTCCAGCCTAAGTTCTTCCTTCAACACACCCGATCTTCCTCTCTTGCACGGGCTTTTCAGACCTCAAATCTAAACCTTTGAAGTTGGTATTTAACGACGGCACCATCGTTCGCGAAGGCGCATCGTAGTTTGAGGTTGGGTTGCTATCGCTGCAGCGCCTGGAACTTACCACCGGTGTATTTTGGTCGTCAGCGATTCGATCTTCCTCGGCTCGATGGTGTGTAAACTACCATTCTTTCACCTTTCAACCAACTAACGATAGACTGAATCCTAGCTTTTTGTATTCACATTTTTTGGTCACGTATGCGCCAACAATACTCGAGTTCATTCCGGAACCTGCTTGTTTCAAAAGCTTCAGTGGATCCGACCTTGGGTCTTGATGAACCTATGAAGCTGACAGCCAACGTCTGCTCAGATGTAGCACGGTGCGGATGGTCATTTCCGCAGTATTTGGAGGTTATAAGGCTAGAGTGACTGTTTCGATCTTCAGTAGTGCGCAACTTGCACTTTCCATTTTTCTACCAACTGACTGCAGGATCCTAGCCCGTTTTCATACTCGCTGGCCACGACGTCGAAAAAGGACAGGGTCAACTTTAGCTTCATCTCTTCAACACTGACGATGTATGTTGAATTACCCATTAGCCCGATTTTCACTCTGGAGACGCCTTCTTGGACGCACGACGTGATCAATAAATGAACTCAAGTCCATTTGCACCTATCCGGGTCGAAGCGGCTACCTCGTCGTAGAGCATATTTGTTGCCGTTTCATCACCAGAGCATATGCAGGCTTCAAGACTTGCTCCTTGCTGTTGTAGAACCAGCGTCTCTAAGCTCTGCTAAATGATTTCTATTATGCTACGCTGACGTATTCGTTCTAGCGACACCCAACCTATCCAGTTCTCTACGACTGGGACGGCGATGCTGCTGGCCTGATAGCTCAGTAACTCTACAGGGGGGAAAATGCGACGGAAATCTATGACCTGCGTCCTTACGTGTCGTTTCTTGCTTGAAACGGTGGTTTTGTGCTCTGGTGTTTAGGAACGCCACCATCTTGGACTCCTGTTGAATTCGGGCCCCGACCTCTCGGCCTGAAGTCGACTATGCGGCTCGAGTACTTTTGTCTTTTTTTCATTTGTTTCGCCCTTTGTTGTTCGGGCTCATAATTGGCAGACGATGTGATCGGACTTGGAGTGGGCCGGGTAGCAATTCAACCCATCATAGGCAAGTCGTATCTCCTCGTTCCTCTTTTACGCTATGTCAGCTAATGTGCCAAGATTTTCTCTGTTTAGATATCCTGTACGCGCTCCGAGTTTGTTACACACAGCTCGCCTTCCGCAAGTGTTGGTTCTTACTTAAAACGTCACTATTGAGAGATATCGATTCATACTTCTGTTCACCTTGGCCCTCGAGCGGTCATTTTTCATCCTGTCGTCCCCGGCTTGAAGTCATATATTCGACTCCAAGCCCCGTTGTCTTATTTTGTCTCTTCCTCTCAGTGTTGGCCTTGTTCAATCGCCTCCTACTCTCTGCAGCTGATGTGAAGTGGCCTGGGTGGAAAGGCGTCAATAGCTACCACCGCGTCTTCGTGTGGGTGGCTCTGGGGCTGACCCTATACACGTGTAGCCACAGGCGATGGACACCAACCACCAGCGAGTTCTGAATTTTTATGTCCCTCCCAGTTTAAATATTGAAATGTGCTCTTATGGCGGATTACATATCTCTCTTATACTTCTGTATAGAAGCAACCGACTAATATTGTGGACCTCGTGGCTGATAGCATGGCTTTTCTTACCGTAACCCAGTTGTGTCAGTATTGTGGCGTTTTAGTTATCTGAATCCGATAATCAGTAAGCACTGAGGCTACAAACATACAATTCCGAGCGTAGGACTGATTGGCTGGTTGGTCATCCATTATCTTGGCCGTGTCTATGAGTACACCTTGTCCCATCTCCATGGTTTCCAAATGCTACTGGTTCTCACTTCATGGGCTTTGATTTGTATTGAACCCCCTCTGTCTCTTTTTCATTCTTTACTTTCCATTCATGCCGTGTATCCCATCCATCCTATTTCCTGAACTTGCGGTCCGAGAGCTTCACACGTCCTATTATTCAATACCTATACAGCTTCATACAACCCTACTCGACTAATTACCAAAGCCAAACAGCGCTGCCAACCTCCAAGCCCGAGGCTCGAGCATCATGGAACCAACATCCTTTTTTACTACTCTAAAACCCCACTCGACGAAGTTCGTAATAAATGGGCTGATAGACGACAAAAGTAGGAGAATAATTCTTTGTTCGATAATATAAGAAGCCTGGAAGGTCGATCGGGTATGGGTAAGAACGGAGAGTCTAAAGTATACAGGTGTCTCCGGTTTGCTAGTACTCACCCTGAAAAATATTTGTGCACCGACTGGTTTGAGCAGTGGAATAGACTCATACTACCCATCGACGGCTCTAGAAACATCTCATTTCCACCAAGAAAACGAAATTTGGAAGTACACACGTTATCATACTATGTAGAAGACACCCGGGCCGAACCACAACTGTTACACACACTGCACAGCGCCGTGAGCTCGAGTTCGAGCAAGCTCCACGTTAGGGATGAGAACACTGAATGACCCATGTGCGATGTACACAACGAGGATCTGAGTGTGGACGTGAATAAAAAGAGGGAGAACCATGGGGAGATCGTATGTTCGAGAGTCTCCGTATGATTAAGGGATGCACACGGATCTTGGGGTTTGGGGCATTTCTCCTGTCCCATCTCATCGATCTCATCGGTCATTCTGGACGTCCTCTTCTTCCTCACTCAGGTCGGTATTTCTCCGCCGTCACCATTACCTGAGTACTTCGCCAATTTATGCCATTTAGAATCAAGCATCTAGTTTTGTCTTAACGCCGCCCACGTTCCGCAATCTGCACGTTTCCTCCTGACTCATCTCCTGTGGTTTGGGCACCTACGGTTACCCCGTTATTCCTGATCAGAGGTGATCACGCGTCTACTGACCGCCTCTAACTAGAGGTTTAAAGTAATGGTGGTAGGGGATTTCGAGGGTTTGAATGTCTGGAGACATCTGATGTAGGCCAAATGTCGCTTTCCTTCTTCCCTGTTGATGTCCAGTGACAAATGCCTCGATGTAGTCAACGTGGGTTGTGACTCAATTATTCTGTATTTTTAAGCTTCTTATTCCCCACTTCGATTACCCGCGCACCAACTTCACTTCCACATTTCTAATCTACCTTTTTCTCCACCTTGTAATGAGTTATAATTTTCTCTGTCTTTTTGATTATTGCTCAACTCTCATCCTCCCCTCCCACGTTCTCGGGACTTCATGTTTTACATTGCATCACGACGCCTGACTCTGCAGGGGTGCGCTATATTCTGCGTATCTGGGTGCCCGCCGTTTTTCTGTCATTCAAGTTCGGTAGCTGTGGTTTCTCAATGGGTTTAATCCTACAATTGTTTCGTGATTCATTGTATTTAATTTTGACTCTCATTGGCTTTGTGAAATGTAATCAGTGGCAATAGCGATTCCATTTTTCCAATGCCAAACGATAAAATAGACATACCCAACCAGCCAAGGACCCCCGCCCCCTCCGCTACCAAATGCCGACACCCAATTTCCATTTACACCGCCAAATGGTCCTAATGTAGCCCAAATGTACCAATCAAACTTCTTTGGGGCGTATCAGGCATGCTGGGATATTCGCTTCCACAAATAACAGGATGCCGTCACCAGGTCGGTATTGATACACCCCGAACTTACATATCCTGTACAGGTGTGAACCCAGCTCGAGGAAATTACTCCTACACGTTCTTGCATAATTCCTTTCATGCCGAATTTCGTCAGATTTGTTTGTGCATCTGTCTATCGTCCCATTTCTGATGAGGGTAGCGCTCTCAAGCAAACAAAAAAACATTATCGATAGCAAAAAAGTATGCTGGGGAGATTAATCTTTTTTTGGAAGTAGAGAGCATAAACCTGGTGAACATATGACTCAATTCACCGACGTTTCAGATGTTGTGCTGCGGAATTCTAGACGACCTTCTAAAGAGATCGGGAGTCCTAAGAATGATGCATCGCGTCAAGGAACGGTACTGTTCCTCTTCAACATGTGAAATTTTCTCGTATTTTCTTTTTCCTGCCCCGAGAACAAGACCGCATATTCATAATTTTCACATTTTGGTTATAGCATATATCATACGCCCTCTAAAAAAAATTGAAATCTTTTCTTAAAATTCTAGTGATATCGGGCAATGACCAAGCCATAACAGAAAAGTTCAGAACAGGAATATCCCTGAGAGGTTTCCACAAGGGCCAACCGATATCGTCGAAGCGAGTAATGTCATTTGTCCAAATTTTCAGTTTGGACGGATGTCCTTTTCCCAGAGCCAATACTATTGTTTCAGCATGTTATAAAAGCGCAATGTTTCCAGCCAATATTCTTCAGCATCTTTACTGCTAATATCCCGTCTCAAGCCACTTCTTCATCTCTCCCACTCTCAGCATGTTATTCCGCTCTGTTGCATCTCTCTTCGCCGGTGCCTTGTTCATCGGAGGTGCTCTCGCTGCCTTGACCCCTGCAGATGTTGTCACCAACATCGGCATCGTCACTCAAGTCTCCGGTAACCTTAATAATGTTCTTGGAGGGCTTAGCACCTCCACCCGGCCTGCGCAAGTAAGAACAATGTCTCAGGTAAGCGGAACCTGTCTTTCGAAAAGGGTACACCGACTCATGTTAAAATTCTGTTCTCCGACAGTTGGCAATGATTTCAACACCATTATTAGTAACCTTGCTGCATATGTTACCGCGATGCAAGCCACTCCGTCATTCTCTGACGCGGACGCTGGACCAATTGTGGACACCTTGCGAACAGTAAGTGAACACATTATTGCCCTCTTGTCATAACTAAAATCCGCCAATAGTTCGTTGGAGTTCATCAGGCTCTGTTGTCCACTGTTATCGGAAAACACTCAATATTCGCCCAGTTTTTCCTCACGGCGCCAATCGCTGGCGTTCTGAGGTCTCTCGAAGCTGGCATTGATGTAGGTCCAATAAATGGTGTGATGCGTGTATCAAACTGACATTTTGGTTTATATCAGTCTTTTGCGTTTGCAATGATCGACTTGATCCCAACTAAGAGCTCGGACGTAACTGGTTTTAAGAATGACTTGGATAACTCCGTTGGGAATACTATCACCCGCTATGAGCAGCTTTGCATCCCCAGCCCACTGTATCCAGGCTTACCACCGGTCTGCATTTCTTTGTAAAGCTACGGGGAGGTGGTGGAGGGAGAAATAGGTGAACTCGTATTCTGACGCCTCCATTCTACACCATAATTTCCCAAACAAATTCTTTTCATCTTTCTACGCTTGGCTGACACAAATAAAGAAATTTGAAGACTTATTTTCTATTTCTCATATCTTGTATCTTAAATAAAGATATTGCCGAAATCTATACATACCTTTTGCGCTTCCGTTTTAGAGCACACTTTCCTTGTTTGAAATCTGAAGCAGGTTCAGAATTTGTCGACGAATAAGAAGCATTCTTGGAACTGTATCTGGATCCTAATGAACGCAATATACGTTGGCCGGAGCGCAGATACGAGTGATAACAGCTGTCAGATATGGAATGTACACCGTGGATAACCACGAAATAGGCTAGATACCAGGCACGGCAGTCCAGCAGTCAGTGGTAGGCATAAATGTTTAGGCCAAAACACACCCACGACAAACGGAGTCTAGAATATACATACAAGAAATGAATGAAAGACATTACAGTAGATTGATAATAAAGAGGAGGGAGTGTGCAACCCAAAGTTCGTTTTTCAGTGTGGAATTTGGTCTGCTCGCAAATTTCAGACACCATCCCCACACCTAGATGGTACTGCAATGCCTATTCTGACTACCAACCAGGAGTTTTCCGAAAAAATACCCGGAGTATGGACATTATTGAATCCAATTTCCTCATACGGTCAAGTAAGTTAGACAACGTTAATCTTGTCTCAGTACTTGTGGTCGGCCCGTAGGTGCAGGACTGTAAAAGCGCGAAACTGAGAGGATATTTAACACTCGAAGGAGGAGAAGGCATATTTTCTGTGAGTTGTATATCATTGACCGGCAGGTTTACGCATTACTCTTCTCCTGTATACATCGAGCTGTCTATTGTGGTCGTGACGTCAGAATATTTGACGGTTATCTTGAAATCAACTAACCAATAAAGACTCCGAATGATCGCTCTTCTGTCTCAAACACCCACCAATCGCACATCCTTCTGCAGAACTGTGCCAACGACGCTTCGTCCTAATCAAGAATGTCCTCATCTCAACGCTGGTCTGAAAGTTCACAGCTATCCTACGACGTATTGCATGAGATCATCCAATATCTAGACCCAAATCACGATATCGATGCGTTGAGATCGCTTTCGACAACATGCCACACGCTATGTGTGCCTAGCCAGCGTCGTCTATTGTCATCAATAACTATATGGAAGCCCCCAGTCAAACACAGCAGCGTTCCACACGCCCACTGCCTCCTCAAATCGCCGCACCTTGCGTCCTATATCAAGCATCTCGATTACAAATTCAATTTCGGCGACGAGAACTTCCTGGAAACGGTTCTTATTATGCTGCCAGTGGACACCATCGAGGTGCTCAAAATCTCCACGCATAGCAGGATTGAGTATCACTCCTGTGGTCGTGTTTTGACGAGGGAGCTAATAAGGATCTTCCGAAGCTCCTCCCTGCGACGATTGCAGCTGCATGGATTGACCGGCATACCACGATTCACAACCGATATACCCAGCCTGACAACTCTATTTGTCGAAACCGTTCCATTGAAGGAAATAGGAGAAGACATACAACCGGTAACTCTCGGCTTGAAGTCTCTAACTGTGGCCTGGAGATTCAAATATGTCTCATACCAACTCAAGTCGGTCCTAAAATGTTCACCGCTCCTACAGAATATTCGATGTTACGGTAACTACCCAGTTCTCATAAATGATGCTGGAATTATGGTGACTTAATTTCTTTTTTTGAGGAGCCCTTTTCGTGGGGGCTGGTCTTAGCAACCTTGCAGACTTAATTATACAGGGAAACCTGAGAAACCTGTTCACGCTGGAGATATTTGCCAGGATGAAAAGCTCATGGAGTCTAGATCCGCTGGACGGCCTGGACCCAGTCATAGGGCTTCGTTCACAGCTCCACATATTATCCACCGAGGCATCAAAGAGTCGCTCTGGCACTACGCGGCTCCAAAACCTCCACATAGTCCTATCGGAGTTGACACCTCCCATTTTAAGTGCCCCCCTTCTTGAATCATTCGTGGGTCTGGATCTGGTCCTCTCTCAACCCGAATTTCGTTACCTTGAAACGATCAACATCATACTAGCCATATCATCTGAAGGCTCTATGGAACCGACATCGATCCTTCGAGCACGGGATGAACTGGAGGAAATCGAGAAGGCGACTTGTGTGGCGTTGTCACATACGGTTGCTGCGCACGGCGTTCAAATCTCTTGTGACGCGGTGAACCTTATTATGACTCATGACATATCTGATTTTTGGGAAATAAGAAGGAACGAGGACGGAATAACGGGGGAGAGTGTGAGCGTCTGGTAGATGCATGTAACTTGTAGCTAGCACGAACATGGTTTATGACCTTGCATTATTGAAAATCCTAGGATTTCTGTACTTTAGTCGCCAAACAGAAAGCCCATATGCTCCGAGACGCTCAACGTGCCAGTCGAGATCCCGATCTGTAGATCCATGACGTAGCGTGATCGAAAAGCGATGACGCGTTGTTTAGTGCAAAAGAGTAAACCACGTTTTCTTCATCCACCACCATGTTCTACGACCGAGCTCGCCGACTGGCACAGTTCAGCACCAAAGGACTCATACCCCGATAGGAATCTCGGATTCCATCGAATTCCATCTCCAACCCAAATTGCAATGCCTGCCAGCTCATAGCTCGACTCGAGCATGAAGCCAACCGTATCCCGCGATTTTCCAGAATCTCAACTAGTCTTAACGCAGGTGAATCTGCTCTGTCGTTCTTCATGGGCAAAAGGTTGATGGTGTCTACTCCCTCTCAGATCTTCGATGTGCATTTCTCACACGACGACGCCACGACTCGGCACTTGCGATTGCGAGGATCATCTAGGTTCGTGAATCCGATTTATCCAATCTCTGTCCATCCGCACACATATCTCGCCCATTCGTCTCCAGGGACTTGAAGTTGAAGCGTTGAAGTAGGACCCAATTACATCGAGCCTTCTGTACCTGACGCTGGCTGGCATTGTGAACTGTCTGAGAAGATGTATCAGATTTTGTAACTTGAGGTCCATCGCTTCAGCTCTCGGAGCCCATGATTGATGGATGTCCGTAGTGGGCATGTGGGTCTTCCTCAGCTTAAGGGTACGTCAACGACTTTTCCTACCATTCCACCAACTGACGAAATAACCTGCATAACATTTTATAGTAGTTGGCGAAATATGCACGATCGTAGGCCCAACTTGAATTTTATGCCAAGACGCTGGTTGACTAGACCTCCACTCCCACTCACGAGACACCCTTCTGGACCCCAATAGTTAACCACGAACATGGTTTTTGGTCGTTATTCTACCACCGAAGCATCCCCAGGCTCCAGGCGTCGCTGTTCTCTCAGCAGAACGACCGCTCCGATATTTCTGTCAAAATCACCACCGTGCTAATGTATTCCTCCGGGCCTTGGACACGTTCTCAACCGACGAAAAGAGGCCTTACCCTTCCCACCCGAATAAACTATTCTATAGTTTAAGACCAAGGCGACCATAGTTCTAATTCGATGGCTCTCAACATTTAGATGGGGAAATTTTGGGGACTGATACGAATGACCAGCGTCTTCTTTGTGCGTCGTTATCTGGAGTTGAAGTTCAACTCGTCATAGGCAAGCTGTATCTCCTCCTACATCTTTTAATCCACGTTGGCTAAAATTTTCAGAGAAGATTTCGTTTATTTAGATGTACCGCTCGCGTTGCATGCGCTCTCCCAGTACGCCGTGTTCTTCTTCTCCCCTCGTTTCTGACTCAGAAATATCATGTCAGCTGCGAATGAACTAGATATCCCTATGCTATCACTCGAGCAGTAGCATTCTATATCCGCTATCATCGATGGATTTTTTTCGATGCAATGTCCGCTGGTCGTGGTTAGTGTAATGGATGCTGTAGCTCATTTCACCCAAGCAGTCTCACCAGATACCAATGTCTTCGAATTTATATGGTTGTCGGGTCTGAGCCCGCAATTGGAGAGCGTATATGGCGGACAGTTGGGAACTAGATCTGTGGAGTAAACATTGGATGCTTTGCATTGCTCTCTGACATATTCACGAACGAAAGGCTCAGAAATTTCGCCTCATATGGTCGGTTGATTTGGTTCTAGTCAGTCTTGTCTTACAACTAATCTCACCAGTTAAAGCACTCTATATAATCCCACTGTTTACGCCTTGATTGAATCCTAACGTCTCTTCAGAAGATGAACCGTCAGAATATCACAGACGAAGCACTGTAGAAAGACCTGATGGTCAGAGAATCGATGAGGTGTGTGTTGTGCGAAGGGCGGTGCGAGTATCTCAGCGATCGTCTGAGATACGTACTGAACAGAGTCCGTGGAACGGTGGAAACGGAAGGTTGAAGTGTGGGTCGTGAACTGGGGTGCTCTTCGTGAGCTTGAAACTGGACGTAAACGTGGGTAGCTTCTCGTGAGCTGGACTGGACGTGCGTAAACTGAGCGTGCGTGAACGTGAACTGGGGTGCTTCTCGTGAGTGGGGCTTGACTAATCTTGTCGATTGGCGGACTGAACGAAACGGCGACGACTGGGGCGAACTGAGCAAAACTGGCGACGACGACGACTGGTGAGTGAGGGGGATCGATTCCACTATAGAGAATGTATTGTACATGGGGTTTTTATAGCAGATAAAATAGTATAGGAGGTAGAGAATCGAGGCACAGAGTCCAGAATAGTGGAAATACGGAAATGAACAATAAAAGATAATGATACTACCTTAGAGATGAGCGCGTGCGTGATGAACGACTTGCGCGTGTTTTCCGTGCTCAGCCACGGGTACCTTACAACACCGCTGCGAAGGCCTATCATCTGAGTTTATCTGTCGCAGAATTCTGCATATTCTCAGTTCTTCATTGCGTAATTTGGATTCTACGCAGCTTTCTCCCTATTGTGCCCTGATGACCTATCTCAATTTATATACTATTTCTTACATAATTGAGTCGGCTTGAAATATCTTAACGATCAACAAGAACTGAAAATGGTCGCTCTTCTATCACGAACCTCCACCACATCGCTCAACAAAAGCTTCAGAACTGCACCAAAACCCCATTCTCCTTCAAAAATGACCTCAACTCAAAGCTTGTCCGAAGATCAACGACTTCCATTTGACATATTGCTTGAGCTCATTCGTTATCTAGACCCAGATCACGACATCGAGACGTTGAAATCGCTTTCGACAACATGCCACGCGTTATATGCGCCATTCCAGCGTCATCTTTTTTCATCGATAACTATCCGGAAGCCCCCATCCAAACACATCGAGGCTCCTCAGGACAACTGCCTCCTTATGTCGCCTCATCTTATATCCTATATCCAGCGACTTGATTACAGGTTCGGTAACGGCGACGCGTACTTGCTGGAAATGGTTCTCAATCGGTTACCAGTGGAAAATCTTGAGGTACTCAAAATTTCCACGCATAACAGCTATGGATATAGCTCCTATGGCCATGGCGTGCCAAGGGAACTGATCAGGACCTTGAGAAGCCCTTGCATGAGGCGATTGCAACTGCACGGATTGGTCAGCGTACCTTGGTTCACAACTAATGCACCTAATTTGACGGACCTAGTCCTCGACATCCATTCATTCCAAAAACTAGCGGAGGACGTACAACCAGTGACTCTCGGGGTGAAGTCCCTAACTGTGACTTGGAGATCCTCGGTGATCTCAGACCATCTCAACTTGGTCTTCAGATGCTCACCGCTGCTATTGAAACTTCGATGTTACGGTAAGCGCTCAGAGCTCATGAATAGTGCTAGAATCGAGACTTATATTGGTTTGGAAAGCTCTTTTACCAGGGGAGGATCTTTCCGGTCTCGCACGTTCCATCTTAGGCGGAAACTTGAGAAATCTGTTCACACTGGAGATTTTCTCACAGATACATTATATTCGCCACGATCCACTTCGCAGTCTGCGAGCAATCAGAGGGCTTTGTTTCGAGCTCGACATATTATCCGATATGGCATCTTCGAGTCCCTCTGAAACTACAGGTCTTCAAAATCTCCGTATAGTCCTGTCGGAATTGAAATACCCCCTTCTCAATACCCTTTTGGACACATTCACGAACCTGAATCAAATCCTTTCTCGAGCCAAATTTTGTCATCTTGAAACTATCAGTGCTACCCTAGCCATATTACCCGACCCAAAAAAATGGCCAACGACCCTTCAGACGCGCGACGAATTGGGACGAATCGAGAAGGAGACTTGTGCTGCATTCGCAGGGACGGTGGTCGCACACGGCGTTCAAATCAGTTGTGATGCGGTGAACCTCGTTATGGTACACGAAGAGTCTGATTTCTGGGATATAAGAAGGAATGAGGACGGAATAACAGCGGAGAGAGTGTGTGTGTGGTAGAGAGATGTGAGTTCCTTTCAGCGCGAACGTGGTTTATGATATTTTATGCTTAACTTGCACTAGTAGAAACACCAGGTTTTCAGTCGCTGAACAGAAAGTGCTTTCGATTTCTGTTGGAAATATACTCTGAAAAACTGAAAAACAACATTCCACCCTGAACGACGCAAAGTTCCAAAGCAGATATAGTATGTGGCGGTAGAGATATACACATAGGTAAGTCACATTGTATCGAATGTTCGGTGTATAGAAGCTGTACAGTGTATCGATACAACGGGCCCGTGGGGCCCCATGGGGTCGGCCCCTAGCTATACTGTAGGGTACGGGATAGGCTAT
>Ga0247735_1000433_pt1 | contig 16418 bp, 17 predicted proteins | sample UWRJL178409R2_FD_180934 | JGI IMG/M metagenome (GOLD analysis project Ga0247735, IMG submission 180934) | Plant litter microbial communities from Arlington Agricultural Research Station in Wisconsin, United States - UWRJ-L178-409R-2 | ecosystem: Environmental > Terrestrial > Plant litter >... | reverse complement strand
ATGGCGCCGTCGCGGGCGAGCATCAGTTCGTCGGCGGCATCCCCGGCGAGCGGGTGGCCGATGTTTTGCAGCAGCCCGGCGAGGATTCCGGTGTACCACTCCCGGTGGCGCAGGATGACGTCCCGCACGGGGTCGACGGCGTCGGGGAATTCAGCTGCCGCGTTGAGGAAGGCGCAACCGCGGAAGTCCGGTCGGGCGATATCGGCGACGATCGCCGCCACCAGGGCGCGCAGGGTCGCTTCCGGATCGACATTCGCCTGGATCAGCTCGTCGATGTCGGTGCGGACTGCCGAGTGGGTTGCGTTCATGTACTCGAGGATCAGGCGGTCCTTCGAGCCGTAATGCTTGTAAAACGTCGCCTTGGTGACCGTGGACTCACTGATCAGCCGGTCAACGCCGACGGCGCGGATGCCTACGCCGTAAAACAGGCGCGTGGCGGTCGTCATGATCCGCAATTTCGCGGGGGCAGGCCGCAGGGCGGTCTGTGCGGTGTAGAGGGCCGTCACGGTGGCTCCTTGGCAGGTCCGGCTGGGCGTCCTGGGGCCGGTGGGGATCCAAAGGCGGGACCCCGGGCGTATGCAGGGGCGGACGAGTACTGACAGTAACACAAAGGAGGACAGACAGATTGGTCTATCTGTAAATGTGGTGGCCCCAGTTGTGGGGGGCTGGCGCTGCGGGGCGCGCCACGGAAGCCTGTTGGTGGTGCCTTCCCAGCGACCGGGAGGGCGAATGTCGTAAACTCGACAGGTGATCAACGGTGCCGTGACCCTGCCTCTAGACCTCGCGGAACTCAGTTTCACCGCCTCTGGTGATTCCCTGGTCCGTCGTACTGTGCTCCCCAGCGGGGTGCGTATTCTCAGCGAACAGGTGCTTGGAGCCCGCAGCGCGACGATTGGCTACTGGGTTGCTGTCGGCTCCCGCGACGAACTTCCCGAGACCTTCGGATCGACCCACTTCCTTGAGCACCTGCTGTTCAAAGGCACCGCCTCGCGCAGTGCACTCGACATCGCGGTGAGCTTCGATGCGGTCGGCGGCGAGCACAACGCCATGACGGCGAAGGAATACACCTGCTACTACGCCAAGGTGCAGGACCGCGACCTGCCGATGGCCGTGGACGTCATCGCGGACATGCTGACTTCCTCCCTGCTCGACCCCGAGGAGTTTGAAACCGAGCGCGGCGTCATCCTGGAAGAACTCGCGATGGCCGACGATGACCCGTCCGACGTCACCAGCGAGCGTTTCTTCGAAGCGGTCCTCGGGGAGCATCCCCTCGGGCGTCCCATTGGCGGAAGCGCCGAAACCATCAACGCCGTCACCCGTGACGCCGTCTTGAAGCACTACCGCGCCAACTACCGTGCCCAGGACCTCGTCATCACCGTCGCCGGGGCCGTCGACCACGACGAGCTCGTCGCCAGCGTCACCGCGGCCCTGCGTCGCGCCGACTGGAACCTGGACACCGAAGCGACCCCCGTCGCCCGCCGCAACCCGTCCGGGGAACTGATCGAACGTGGCAGCGCGCTCAGCGTTGTGCACCGCCCGATTGAGCAGGCCAACGTGCTGCTCGGTGTGTCCGGCCTCGCCGCGACCGACCCGCGTCGGGCGACCCTCACGGTGCTCAACTCCATCCTCGGCGGCGGAATGTCCAGCCGCCTGTTCCAGGAGATCCGCGAAAAGCGCGGACTCGCCTACTCCGTCTACTCTTTCAGCCCGAGCTACTCCGATGCCGGCCTGTTCGGTATCTATGCGGGATGCTCGCCGGCGAAGGTTGGCCAGGTCACCGAGTTGATGCTCAGCGAGTTCCACCGCCTTGGCTCGGGTGGCGTTACCGCCGAGGAGATGCAGCGGGCCACCGGCCAGCTCAGTGGAGCATCCGCCCTCGCACTCGAAGATTCAGACACCAGGATGTCGCGCCTTGGTCGCAGCGAGATCACCCTTGGCGAATTCCACGACCTCGACGAGTCGCTTCGCCGCATCGCACTGGTGACCCCGGATGGTGTTCGGGACCTTGCACTGGAGCTGGCCGCACGTCCACTGTCGATCGCCGCCGTGGGCACGATCGACGAACAGGCTTTTTCGGGGTTGGCAGAGTCGCCTGCTCCTGCACGCTGACTGACGGAAAACGGGACCAACCGCTATGAGTCATTTCCTTTACCTTGTGCGCCACGGTGAGCAGCAGGATGCCGAATACGGTCTGCCAGACGGACCGCTGTCCGAGCGCGGAAAACGGCAGGCCAGGGCCATCGCCGAGCGCCTCGGTGGTATCCCGTTCACGGGGGCATGGCATTCGCCGCTCACCCGCGCCTCGGAGACCGCCAGGATCATGACGGAACGGATGCCGGCGCTGGAGTCCGAGGCGAGCACCCTGCTGATCGACTGCATCCCGAGCGGTCCGACCCCGGACATGCCGCAGTCGTTCAAACCGTTTTTCGGCTCGGTGACCCCGGAACAGATCGACGCCGGTGAGGCGCAGATGTCGGATGCGGTGAACGAATGGTTCACCCCGTCGCGCGAAGACCGCCACGACCTGCTGATCACCCACAACTTCGTGATCGCCTGGTTTGTGCGGGAGACGTTCGGCGCGGCAGCGTGGAGGTGGATGGGAGTGAACCAGGCCAACTGCGGCCTGACCATCATCCGGGTGCGGTCCTCAAAACCGTCCGTTCTGATCACCCACAACGACCTCGGTCACCTGCCGGTGGAATTGCGTACGGGCCTGCCGGTCAACCAGCCGTACTGATCAGGGACTACTGATCAGGGCCTGTCGATCAGGCCGTACTTTTCCAGCCGCTGTGATTAATTGAGTGGTTTGGCGTACCAGTTCGTCGCGTTCGGGTTGCTGTTGTACGGCGGCACGTCGACGTAGCCGCTCGAGCGGTAAAGCCCACCGGCAGCGGCGAGGCTCGCGTTGGTGTCGAGCACCAGCTCCGTCGCGCCGAACTCCGCGGCGCGGCGCTCCAGTTCGCTGAGCAGTGCGCGACCGTAGCCGAGGCCACGGGTCACCGGCTGCAGCCAGAGGTGCTTGATCTCGAACCGCACCACGGCGGGGTCGTCAGTGGGGAGCCGACGGATTCCGCCGCAACCCACATCCGCAGCATCCCCGGCGAGGTTCTCACCTTCGACCACCACAAAAACACCCTGTGGCGGCACAAACTGCTCCGGGGTGGGGAAGGTGGTGGTGTAGATCCCCTGGGAGGCCGGGAACTCCGCGGCACGGGAGGCGAAATACTCGGTGAGGAGGGCGTGGGCCGAAGCATCCGTCACGGACGCTTCACGAAAGCTGATCATCGACCCAGCCTAGAACGCGGATGGCATGCTCCCGGCCTTGGTAGATTGAAGAAATGACAACACAGGTTGCCGTCATCGGCGCTACCGGCAAGATGGGCCAGCTGGCATCGCGCATCATCGAAGCCGCACCCGATTTCGAACTCTACGCCCAGGTCGGCTCACGGGACGAACTTTCCACAATGCTCGGTGCCGACCTCATCATCGATGTGACCCAGCCCGCTGTCAGCCAGAAGGTTGTCGAGTTCGCTGTCGAGCATGACATCAACGTGCTTGTGGGAACGTCGGGCTGGTCGAACGAGCGCATCACGGTGCTGGAGCGCACCCTGAAAACGAAGCCGTCCGTCGGGGTCGTCATCATTCCGAACTTTTCCATCGGCTCCGTGCTGGCGACCTCCTTCGCCGCTCTCGCCGCCCGTTTCTTCGACTCGATCGAAATCATCGAAGCGCACCATGCCGGTAAGTCGGACTCCCCGTCGGGCACCGCGGTGCGCACTGCGGAACTGATCGGAAACGCCCGGGCGGAACTTGGTCCGGTGATCGCGCCGCATGCCGACCAGCGTGCGCGCGGCCAGCAGGTCTCCAGCATCCCCATCCACAGCTTGCGGATGCAGGGCACCGTTGCCAGGCAGGACGTCATTTTCGGCGGAACCGGCGAGGTGCTGACCCTCACCCACGAGACGATCTCGTCGGACTCGTATGAGTCGGGCATCCTGCTGGCGCTGCGAGCTGCGCGGGAGGCGACCGGGGTTGTGGTCGGACTCGACAAACTGATCAACCTCGGGGCCCCCGGTGCCGCCGGGGCGACCGGCTAGGCGCACAGGCATGAAAAATCGGATCGCCTCGCTGCTGATGGCAGCACTGCTGGTGCTGTACCTGGTCTTTGTGATGCAGTACGCGTTTATCCTGCTCAGTTCGGGGGTGGGACTCGCCATTGCGATGGGAGTCGCCCTGCTGGTACTTCCGCTGATCGGCGCCTGGGTGCTCGCCTCTGACCTGCTGTTTGTGGTGCGCGGTGAACGACTCGTCAAACGGATGGCGGACGCCGGGGAACTTCCCGTCGACGACCTGCCGAGACTGCCGAGTGGTCGCATCGATCCTGCCGCGGCGGACCTCCAGTTTCCGCAGTTCCAGGCTGAAGTCGAGGCGGAGCCGGACAGTTGGAAGGCGTGGGTACGACTTGGCCTTGCGTACGACGCCAGCGGTGACCGCAAACGGGCCCGCTGGGCGACGCGCAAGGCGATCCGTCTCGAACGCCAGAAGTCCCCAACACCACAAACGCCGTAGCAACCAACCCCTCGGGGTGGCCGCTACGGCGGTGGTGTTGCTGCGGTGTCGCGGGTGCGACAACTTAGCTCAATTGCGGTTTTAGCTCAGAGGTTGTCGACCATATTCGCCAGCGCCGATTCCACCGTGGTGTGGCGGAAGGTGAACCCGTCGGCCAGCAGCCGCTCGGGAAGAACCTTCTGGCTTGCCAGCAGCAGGTCGAGACCGGCGTCGCCGAGGGCGGTGGTGAGGACAACTTCGGGGATCGCGAATTTATACCAGCGGTCGAGGTCGCGCGCCAACTCGTGCGTGATCCGGTCGGAGGTCGCCGGCGTTGGGCCCGCGAGGTTCACTGCACCGCTGAGCGAACTCGTCAGGAGGTGACGGATCGCGGCTGCCTCGTCGTACAGGCTGATCCACGGCCAGTGCTGGCCTCCGGTGCCAAAACGCGCACCAAGCCCGAACTTCGTCAGGGGAAGAAGCGGTGTGAACGCGCCCCCGGGACCCACAACAAGCCCGGTACGGAACGTCACCACCCGTGTGCCCTCCGGCGCGAGGTGCGCCGCGGCTTCCCAGGCCTCCACAACATCGGCGAGGAAACCCTCACCCTTCGACGACTCTTCCGTCAACCGCTCCGCCGGCCGGTCGCCGTAGTAGCCCACCGCGGATGCGTTCAGCAGCACGCCCGGGGGAGTGCTCGCATGGGCCATCGCCTCGGTCAACGCCTTGGTGGCGTCCAGCCGAGAATCCAGGATCTCCTTCTGGTACTTCTTTGTCCAGGGAAGCTTTCCGGTGGGGGCGCCGGACAAGTTGATGACAGCGTCGACCGAATCGACCAGCTTGGCATCAACCATGTGGGCGGACGGCGCCCAGTTGAACTCCGACGCCGACGTCGGTTCAGAACGGACCAGCCGAAGGACGGTGTGGCCGTCCTCCTCGAGCTGGCGCACCAGTTCCGTGCCGATGAACCCGGACGCGCCGGAAACCAGCACACGCAATCCGGGGGAGTCCGTACCGTTCGCCTGGTTTCCGGGTCGCGTCGAGGATGCCACTAGGCCAGGCTTGCTTCCAGGGTGATGGCGATACCGGCGAGCGCCTGTGACACGGGGCAGTTGGCCTTCGCGTCGTTGGCGAGACGCTGGAAGTCCTCGTCGCTGATGCCGGGGATCTTCGCGCTGACCAGCAGGTGGCTGCCCTTGATTCCCTCACCGGGGACGAAGGTCACCGCAGCGGTAACCTGCAGGCTCTCCGCGGTCGTGCCGAATTCGGCCAGCGCGTTGGAGAACGCCATCGAGTAGCAGGCGCTGTGGGCGGCGCCCAAAAGCTCCTCCGGGTTGGTCTTTCCGACTTCACCCTCTGCGCGGGCCTGCCAGGAGACGGGGAACTCCGCGGCATCCGAGGAGTCGAGGGAAGTGGTTCCTGACCCGCTGGTCAGATCGCCGAACCACAGGGTTGTTGCTTCGCTGGTGAGTGCCATGAATAATCCTCCTTGAGAAGACTCCAGCCTATGTCCGACTGCCTGTGAAAGGCAGCCGTCCACGGCTCATCCGGGCGCGTCACCGCATATTTGGCGACGGAGATGCACCCTAGTCTTACCCAACAATGCAACGAAGGGGTGGGGCTATGAACACTCGTGTCATCGAGATTCACCAAGAGCGTGGAGTCACCGGTGATCCCCAGCCCGAAAGCTATCGGCGGATCTTCGAGGACAGCCTTGTCCTTCCCGCGGCATCGTTGGCCATCGATTTTCTGGTGCGGATGAATGTGGTCGCCACGGGACATCCCGGTGAGTTCACCTACACGGATGCGAACCGTGGCTCTGGCATCGTTCGCTGCGTCGACTGGCCGGACAAAGATCTCGAACGGATCGTTGATTACTTTGTGGTCACGGAGCTCGGCGCGCAGCTGGGGTTGCGACGGGTTCCACGGCAGTGGGTCGACAGGGCGACGTACGCTCATCTGGCTTCACCGACCCGGAACCCGATTTTTATGATTGTGTTCGGGATGCTCGGCACCATCGCCATGGTCAGTGTTGCCGCAGCCTCCGCCTGGGGCCCCCTGGCTCCGGCAGCGGACACGGGTGCATTCGTGTGGACGACGCCGCTCTTATTTTTTGCGATCGGCGCGCTGTTTTTCGTCATCGTGGTCCAGCACGCACGACGCCTGAGATGGTGGTTGCGCGCGCGTGCCCTCGTCGTCTCGCGCGGCCAGCGGATGCCGCGCGGATTGCGCGTTTTCGAGTAATCCACTGGGGGAGTCACGCATCTCGAGGCCCGGTATGGGCAGCCCTGCCCATCGTTACCGCTGTGGTGAGCCCGTAGAGTCGGACCAGCTCGATGATACCGAGGGAAAATCATGAATATGTCCGATATGCAGTTCTCTATGGCTGCGATGCAAATCCGCACCATGGAAGCCCGGTTGACGGGCCAGCTCGCCGGTCTTCGGGATTCCCAACAGTGGACGGGGCCCGATGCTGATCGTTTCTACCAGCAATGGGATGCCGACATTCGCGGTCGTCTGCTCGCCGCCGCGACCAAACTCGACACCCTGGCCGTGGTGCCTTTCTTATGAGCACACGAATCGGAATGAACACCTCAATCGCTGAGGGTGTTGTGTCCTCGATCTCCGGACAGGCGATGGGCCTCGAAGGCATCGAACAGGAAGTGACCGCCGCGCGCCTCACCTCGATGAATCCCCTGGCCTATGCCCTGAGCCCGGGGTCGCTGATCCTGGCCCCGTTCAGTATCACGATCGCCGCCAGTGCCGCAGCAGACCTCGCAAATGTGCGTGCCAGCCTCAGCTACCTTGTGCAGACGCTTACCCAGGAAATATCCCAGCAGCGCGACACATCCAACAGCTTGTCATCCGCCGATCTTGGCTGGTTCCCGTCGAGGGTGGGGCCGAGCGGCACGGCGCCGGACGACATCGGGATTTTCGAGCGCGAACTCGAAATCATCAACACCATCGCGAACGCCGGGAACCTGATCCTGCTCGCCCGCGATGGTATTGAGGCGGCGAAGACCTGGCTGAAACTGCACCCGAAGGTTATGGAAGTCGCCGAGATCGTGCTGAAGGGTGGAAAGTTCATTCCCATCGCGGGAGCGTTGTTCTCCGCCATCAGCCTTGCCGTCGAATGGGACAGCGAAAATGTCTGGGGAAACTGGCGCAACGGAATTGGCCTCGCATTGGATGGAGCATCCATTGTTGCCGCGGTTATGCTCGTTCCCCCACTCACCCCTGTCGGTGCAGTCCTTTCCGGAGTCCTGCTCGGCGTGGGTATCGCGTGGGACCTCACCGACATCGCTTGGGACAAACACGACGAAGGAGAGTGGGCCTGGCCATGGGAATGATCCCTCAGTCCTCGTCCCGCCCGCACCAATCACCGGAAGAACCCAATGACTGAGACTCCCGCCATCGAACCACTGCGGTTCACCCTGTTCGAACTTGCCTACCTCCTCGCCGGAAGGACCGATGCCCATGCTGAACGAACCCGCGAACTGCTCGGGATCCCGTCGATCGTCGACGAGAGCGACACTGTGTACGCCGCAGGATTTGCCGGCCTGGTCGCCCGCGGATTCATCGACGACGACAACGGCACAGCGGTACCGAGGAATGCTGCCGGAATTGTCGCACTGACCCTTGGCACAGCATCCCAATGGATCTCGCTGGCCGTTCGCACCGCTGGCACCGTCGACATGTCGATACTGGTCGAGGGGGAACGGGCAAGCTGCCTGGTCCGCCAGGCTCCCGGGCCCACTTTTGACTTCATCTTCATCGAGCCGGGGCGCCGCATCGCCGATGTCGCACTCCTGCTTGTGGACGGCATCGTAGACACGGCTCCCTCCGTAGAGATCATGGTGCGCACGGCAAACATCACGGTGGATTCCTCGTTACTGGTGCTCCGCGACGAACAGGCCGGCTACCAAATCGGTATCGATCCCGTCTTCCCCGGAGACACCGGTTGGCCAGCCCCGGACCTTGTGCCCACCGCCTCGACCAGACAAGGGGCGCTTGATGCGCTCGCCGGTCTCGTCAACGCACACCGGGTCGCTCGATGAGGGGCGCACCATCCGCTGTCGGGCCGCTGATCGTTGGGTGTGCCAGCCTTCTCCTCGCCATTCTCTTCACCTGGCAGCAGCTGGAGAATGCCGATGCCCTGGCAGATGCCACTCTCCGGTCGCAATCCCTGCCGCTGATTTTGTGGCCGCTGGCGATCGCTGCCCTCTGGCTGGGGATCTACCGGATCGGCCCGCGCCGCCGCTACCTGGCCAGTACAACACCCGAGCAGAGAGCATCCGACACAATCGCCGATCGAGCCGCCGCGAGACAGCGACGAATGGGAGGAGTGCCGCCGAAGGGAACACCGCCCGATTACGGCACCCGCATCGACCCGGAGGCACCGGAACAATCGCCGGACCGCTAGCCTAGAGTTGTGTCTACAACGCATAATCCCTTTGGCCAGGTACTCGTCGCTCTCGTCACCCCCTTCACCGCCGATGGTGAAGTCGATTGGTCTGACGTAGAGAAGCACATCGACGACGTCATCAACGCCGGGGCAGACGGCATCGTGGTCACCGGAACCACCGGCGAGACCAGCACGCTGACCGACCCGGAGAAGATCCGGCTGGTCGAGGTTGGCAAGGCTGTGGCCGGCAACCGCGCGAAGATCATCACCGGTGGTGGCTCCAACGAGACCGCCCACGCCATCGAGCTCGCCAAAAAGAGCGAAGCGGCCGGCGCGGACGGCAACATGATTGTCACGCCGTACTACAACAAGCCCACCCAGGCCGGGGTGCTCACCCACTTCCGGATGATCGCCGACGCCACCGACCTGCCGGTCATCCTCTATGACATCCCCGGTCGCACCGGGATTCCGATCAAGTACGAGACCATCCTGCGTGCGTCCAAGCACCCGAACATCCTCGCGGTGAAGGATGCGAAGGGCGACCTCGCCGAGGTCAGCCGGGTTCTCAACCAGACCGACCTGCTCTACTTCTGCGGCGACGATGCCCTGGTGCTCCCGTCTCTTGCGATCGGTGTCACCGGCCTCATCGGCGTCACCGCGAACATCGCCTCGATGCCGTACCGGCACATGATCGACGCCGTCAACGCGGGCGACCTGGCCACTGCCACCGCCGCGCACCGGGCTCTCGAGCCGCTGGTGCGTGCGACAATGACCCATGTACCGGGTACCGTAGCTGTGAAGTACATCCTCCACGGCCTCGGCCGTATCGGCTCGCCCCGTGTCCGGCTTCCCCTTGTGGGACCGGAAGAGTGGGAAGCCGCGCAAATCGAGGATGAGATCGATCTTGTTAAGGACATCGCGGGCGTCAGCTTCGCGAACTTCCGACCTGACCGCAACGCTGCTGCGGGCGGTGCGCTGCCGAAAGTGGCAGGAACCACCCGCTAAACCACGGTTTGCGAACGGTGCCCTCTCCGGGGCGGCACCACACCACACAACTTTGAACCTGGGGCTCGAGGCCCCACCATCCAACCAAACAGGAATTAATGCCAGTTAACATTTACGAGCCCGCACCGCTGAAACCCGGAACCCTTCGCGTCATCCCCATCGGGGGTCTCGGCGAAATCGGCCGGAACATGACCTCTTATGAGATCGACGGCAAGATCCTCATCGTGGACTGCGGTGTGCTTTTCCCCGAAGAGCACCAGCCCGGCGTCGACCTGATCCTCCCCGACTTCTCGCCGATCCGCGACCGCCTCGAAGACATCGTCGGTGTTGTGCTCACGCACGGCCACGAGGACCACATCGGAGCGGTTCCCTACCTGCTGCGCCTGCGCGCGGACATCCCGCTGATCGGCTCCACCCTGACGCTTGCCTTCATCGAGGCGAAGCTCAAGGAACACCGCATCAAGCCGTACACCCTGACGGTCAAGGAAGAACAGGTCGAGCAGCTCGGCCCGTTCAACCTCGAATTCGTCGCGGTGAACCACTCCATCCCGGACGCCCTCGCGGTCGCCATCAAGACCAAAGCCGGCGTTGTCCTGCACACCGGTGACTTCAAGATGGACCAGCTTCCGCTGGACGACCGGATCACCGACCTGCGTGCCTTCGCCCGTCTCGGCGAGGCCGGCGTCGACCTGTTCCTGCCGGACTCGACCAACGCCGACGTTCCCGGCTTCACCGCCAACGAGCGCGACATCGGGCCGGTCCTGGCCTCCGTCATCGCCAAGGCGCCTCGCCGCGTCATCGTCGCCAGCTTCTCCAGCCACGTGCACCGTGTGCAGCAGGTTCTCGACGCCGCCGTTGCCAACAACCGCAAGGTTGTGCTGATGGGCCGCTCGATGGTGCGCAACATGGGTATCGCTGCCGACCTCGGTTACCTCAAGGTGCCGAACGGTGTGCTCATCGACGCCAAAAAGGCCGTCGACCTTCCCGACAACCGCCTCGTCTACATGAGCACCGGCAGCCAGGGCGAGCCGATGGCCGTCCTCGCCCGGATGGCGAACCTCGAGCACCAGATCGAGATCGGCAAGGGCGACACCGTTATCCTCGCCTCCAGCCTCATCCCCGGCAACGAGAACGCCGTCTACCGCGTTATCAACGGCCTCACCAAGCTCGGTGCGAACGTTGTGCACAAGGCCAACGCCAAGGTTCACGTCTCCGGCCACGCCGCCGCGGGCGAGCTGCTCTACTGCTACAACATCTTGAAGCCGAAAAACGTGCTCCCCGTGCACGGCGAATACCGCCACCTCGTGGCCAACGCCGACCTGGCCATCCAGACCGGTGTGCCGGAGGAGAACACGATTATCGCCGAGGACGGCACCGTGATCGACCTCAAAGACGGCTACGCCAGCGTTGTTGGGCAGCTCGACCTCGGAATGGTCTACGTCGACGGCTCCAGCGTCGGCACCATCACCGAAGCCGACCTCAAGGACCGCCGGGTGCTCAGCGAAGAGGGATTCATCTCCATCTTCGTCGCCATCGACAAACAAACCGGACAGGTCATCGTTGGCCCCGAGATCCAGGCCCGCGGATTCGCCGAGGACCAGAAGGTCTTCGACAGCGTCCGTCCCCAGGTGATCAAGGCGATCCAGGATGCTGCTGCGAACGGCACCCGCGACACCCACGGGTTCGCCCAGGTGATCCGTCGCACCGTCGGCCGCTGGGTCAACACCCAGCACCGTCGTCGCCCCATGATCATCCCGGTTGTTATCGAGGCATAACCCTCCACCCTCGCCGGAATCAAGCAGCACCCAACACCACGACCGGCGTCTCGCCCGGCCGTGGTGTTGTGCTGTGGGTCCGTCGTTGGTGAGCCGCCGCACAATCAACGGAAAGAATTCTTCACTGTCCCGATGCGGGCAGCGAAGCAGCGCAGTATTCTCGCTCGTGTCAGAACGATGTAGGGATGCGGATGTCTGTAGCGCGCAAATGGGTTTTCCCCATTCTTCGAATTGTGATCTTCGCCGCCATTGCGGCCGCCCTGGTCAAAATCGCGTTCTTCGCTGATCCGCAGGTGGAGGCCGGTCCCGAGTTTCCCACCGGGCAGATCGTCGAACCGCAGGTGGCGGTGACCATCGGCACTATCCTCAACAATGTCGAGGTGCAGGGCACTGTTGCTGCGGATGCTGCGCGTGCGGTGCCTGCCACCCTCGCGGGGGAAGTGAACGACATCGCCGTGCCGGTCGGCACGACGGTCGCGGCAAACGACCGCCTGCTCACCATCCGTGCGGAAGTGCCTGGCGTCGTCTCCCCTGATGGCACGGTGGCCGCCCCGACCTACAAGTACGTTGCCGTGCGTTCGCCGATCGCCGGGGTGGTTTCAAACCTCGCCGTCATCCTTGGGCAGGTCGTCTCGGTCGGTGATGCGGTGGGCCAGGTCGCGCCGCCGAGTTTCAACGTCAGCGGTGCCCTGAAACCGGACCAGCTCTACCGCCTGCTCAACCAGCCCACCGAGGCTACCGTCACCGTCACCGGGGGACCGGCTCCCTTCACCTGCACGGGGCTCACCCTGACCACCTCCCTTGCCGGCGCACAGCCGCCGGCCGAAGGGGTCGCCGAGGGGGCCGGATCGGGAACCACGGCCAGCTGCGCCGTCCCCGCCGAGGTCAAGGTCTTCACCGGGCTCCAGGCGACGATGAGCATCCCCGGTGGTGTCGCGGAGAACGTCCTGGTGCTTCCGGTAACCGCGGTGGAAGGCACCGCCCAATCCGGTAACGCCTACTTTGTGCTGGAGGACGGGAGCACCGAGGTCCGGCCGATCGCACTCGGGCTTACCGACGGCACCCACGTGCAGGTGGTGTCCGGTCTCGCCGAAGGGGACATGGTGCTGCAATTTGTGCCGGGAGCCCCGGAGAATTCCAATGTCCCCGAGGGGTGCACCGCCGATGGCGACGGCAACGTGGTCAGCTGCGGTGGGTAGCGTCCATGAGCATCCTCCGCCTGGAGTCCGTCACCCGCACAGTGCGGCTGCCGGACGACGAGCCGCTGGACATCCTGCGCGGCGTCGACCTTGAAGTATCCGTCGGTGATCATGTCAGCATCATCGGGCGTTCCGGATCCGGCAAATCGACACTGCTAAACCTTCTCGGGCTCCTGGATTCACCCACCACCGGCGATGTCTACTTCGACGGCCGTTCCTCGGACAAACTCTCCTCCCGGCAGCGTGACCGGGCGCGTGGGCGCGACGTCGGCTTCATCTTCCAGCAGTTCAACCTGCTCGGCGGGCGCACCGCACTGGAGAACGTGGTGACCCCGCTGCTGTATGCCTCTGGCCGCCAGTTCTGGAAACGGGAGAAGATCGCCCTCGAGATGCTCGACCGGGTCGGGCTCAGCCACCGGGCAGCATCCCTGCCCGACAAATTGTCCGGCGGCGAGCAGCAGCGGGTGGCCATCGCCCGGGCCCTGGTGCGCGGGCCGCGCCTGATCCTCGCGGACGAACCGACCGGCGCCCTCGACGTGGAGACCGGTGCGACCGTGATGTCCCTGCTCGACGACGTGGCGGAGAGTTCCGGCGCGGCGCTGATCACCATCACCCACGACATCGCTGTCGCCGCCCTCGCGCGGCGCCACTATCGGCTCGAGCGTGGTGTGCTCACACCGATCGACTCCCCGCGGGACGTCGCGCCGACCGCCGGCACGGCCCCGGGTATCGAGGCATCCGACGAAGAAAAGGGATCCGACGTGGCGGGGGAGCCAGACGCGCGCGAGGTGACCGCGTGAGCATCTGGTCCTCCCTCGTCGGCGCCGTTGTTGAAGCCGGCCAGGAACTACGCATCCACCGCACCCGGGTGCTGCTGAGCCTCATCGGGGTCGCCGTCGCGGTCTGCGCGATCACTTCGGTGGTTGGCCTCGGCGGGATCGCCGAGCAGTCGGTCCGCGAACAGGGCGAGAAGAGCGGGGGTCGTCCGGCAACCCTGTTTATCGGCGCCAGCCGGGCCGATGGCCAGCCCGTCACCCGGGATGCTTTGCGCGAGGCGATCGATGCCGCGGCGGCGCGCTACTCGATCAGCTATGTCTCCGAAAACTCTTACGCCCAGCAGCAGGTCCAGTACCTCGACGGCGCAGCGTCGGTCGAGACCCGGCTGGTGGATGTCCCGTACGCGGCCATGCACCGCATCGAGCTCGCCGAAGGATCCTGGTTCACCCCGTCCGACCACAATCGCCTCGCCCCGGCGGTGGTGATCAACCAGGGGATGTACCGCCGTATCGGTTCCCCCGCACTGGCCAGCCACCCGACGATCGCGCTGCGCGGCGACACCAAAACCGTCGGGGTTGTTGTCGGGGTCATCGAGGTGCCCTACCAGGACGACTACGACTCGATGTTTATGCTCGGCGACGCCTACGCGGCAATCGCCGGCACTGTGGTGCTCAGCGAGTTGAGCCCCAATTTCGAGGTGTGGGTGCCAGAAGGGATCTCCGCTGAACTGTCCGGCCTGCTTAGACGGGACCTGGTCGGGGCGTTGGGGGAAGGCACCCAGGTGCAGGTCGACCGACAGGACGCCGGCGCCTACAGCGAGGAAGACCCCTACGCCTCCATCCGGCTGCTGGTGGGCGGGGTCGCCGGCCTCGTGCTGTTGCTCGGCGCCCTCGGGCTGGTGAACATCTCCCTGGTGACAGTCGCCCAGCGGGTCCGCGAGATCGGCATCCGACGCAGTTTTGGGGCCACCGCCGGCCGGATATTTTTCGCCGTGATGATGGAAAGTGTGGTCGCGACGGTGATCGCCGGCGTTTTCGGGGTGGCCGCGGCGGTGCTCATCGTCCAGAGTCCGCTGGTCCAGGGCTGGATCATCCCGGCCGGGATCAGTGATACCCCGGCCTTTCCCCTGGATGCTGCGCTGTTGGGTCTCGCCGCAGCCACCGGGGTCGGCGCCGTCGCCGGATTGCTCCCGGCGCTGGTCGCCGTGCGGGTGAAAGTGATCGATGCCATCCGCTTCTAGGCGAATTCCGCTCGGACACGCACCGCCCACGCGCACACCCGGCCGAGGGGGAGGTACCGTAGAGCGTATGGCTGACAGCACTAAACCGACTTCGCGAGCCCGCACGGGAACGCCGCGTTCGGGGACGGCGCCGACCAAAAAGATTCCCGCCACCACCCGGCAGTCGACACCGCGCGGCTCCTCCAAAGTACCGGCCCCGCTGCCCGACGAGGGCCCCGGCCTGCTGTCGAAGGGCTGGATGTCGCTTGCCCATGTGGTGGGCGGCGCGTTCCGTGTCTTTGGGCAGGAATCGCTTGTCAAAGAGGACCGCCGCGACGGTGTTCCCTTTTTCCTTTTCCTGCTGGCCGTCGCCGGTGTTGTTGTCGAATGGTTCAACCCACTCGACCCGGTAGCCCTCGCCTTCGACGCCTACACCTTCGGCGGTGTTTTCGGGCGGGTCGCCTTCGCGCTTCCGGTCATCATGATCTTCTTCGCCGGCTGGCTGTTCCGGCATCCGGCGAGTGTGCACGACAACACCCGTATCGGCATCGGGGTCGGTGTGCTCGTCAGCACCATCTCGGCCCTCTGCCACATTTTCTCCAGCCACCCGCACCCCTCCGGCGGGATGGAAGACCTCGCCCGCGCCGGGGGACTGGTCGGCTGGGTCCTCGCCGCCCCGCTGCTGGCAATCGGTACCGCCTGGTTGGCCACCCCGATCATCGCGATCCTGCTGGTGCTGTCGATCTTTATCATCACCAAAACCCCGCCGAACCGGGTCGGCTCACGCCTGCGTGAGCTCTACGCCTACCTCTTCGGCGCGCAGCTCGAGGAGCCCGCGGCCAAGGAAGCACGCAAGGCCGAGGTGGAAAGCCTCAAATTCGAGCCGACCAGCGACCTCGGGCTCGACGACCCCGACCCGGCGAGCCTGCCCTGGTGGCGCCGCAACAAAACCAAGCACGACGAAGATTCCGGTTTCGAGACGCCCGTCGTCAGCATCGACCAGCCCACCGACATCATCGACCGCACCAAGCGCGGTGACTCCGGCGAGTTCGGCATCGAACTGCTCGAGGAGCTCGTGCGGGCAGAGGATGCCGTCGACCGCTTCACCGGCGAGATCGACACCACCGGTGTCACTGCTCTCCGCGAGGACGAGCCGTCCCTCAAAGAGGACCCCGCCGGCCTGCTTCCCGGATTCGTCCAGAAGGCGAGTGAACGCGGCGTTGCCGGCGAGTTCGAGGGCGAGGATGCTGCGGAGACCGCCGTTATCCCCACGCTGGAACCGGTGGCTGCGGCCACATCCGCCGTACCCGGCCAGCGCCCGACCCTCGCGCCCTACCGCCTTCCCCCGTCGACCGTGCTCACGGCCGGCACCCCGCCGAAGGCCCGCAGTGCCGCGAACGACGAGGTCGTCGCCGCCATCACCGAGGTGCTCACCCAGTTCCAGGTCGACGCGAAGGTCACCGGCCTCAGCCGCGGCCCGTCGGTCACCC
>Ga0247735_1000432_pt1 | contig 16429 bp, 16 predicted proteins | sample UWRJL178409R2_FD_180934 | JGI IMG/M metagenome (GOLD analysis project Ga0247735, IMG submission 180934) | Plant litter microbial communities from Arlington Agricultural Research Station in Wisconsin, United States - UWRJ-L178-409R-2 | ecosystem: Environmental > Terrestrial > Plant litter >... | reverse complement strand
TTTTGGTAACCGGGCTCAGCGTGTGGCATACTCGATGAGTTGTCCGCTACGGCCCCATCGTATAGCGGCCTAGTACGCCGCCCTCTCACGGCGGTAACACCGGTTCGAATCCGGTTGGGGTCACACAACATGAAGGCCCCCGGCATGTGCCGGGGGCCTTCTGTGTTTCACCCGAATGCGTGCATCGGCCCGAATGCGGCTCGTGTCAACGGAAATCGGGGTCAGAAGCGTATCCGGCGCGTGGGCGTCCGGAGCTGCACCCAAATAGCGAGCCGCTCGTCGGCGTCCTCGAGGTCGAGCGCGAACAGCTCTGTCGCACGACGCAATCGGTACCGAAGCGTGTTGGCGTGCACCCCCAGCTGCGCGGAGGTCGCCCTTACATCGCCCATAGCATCGAGCCAGGCAACGACAGACAGCGCGAAGTCGGTCTTATGCTCGCTGTCGTGCGCGAGCATGGCCAGGATCCCAGGGTGCTTGAGTCGAGGCTCCCGCTCGAGCGTTTCGCGCACGTGCTGCATCAGTACTCGCGTATGTACATCGGCAAGCCGCGCGACGGTGGGCAGGGACACATCGTCCGTGATCACCCGCAAGACGTCGTCGACCTCGCGGCGCAACGCGGGCAGGGTAGCCGGGTCGTTGGTGACTCGACCGACTCCGACGCGGACCCGGTCGGCGAAGGTCGACGCGAGTGAACTGAGCGCTCCACGCGCCAGACGTAACGCGGCATCCTCATCGCCTCCCGGTAACAGCACGTATGCCGCGCGAGTCGTCGTCGCGACTCCCGCGTCCGACCGAAACGCGAGGACGTAACGCGAGAGGGCGCTGCCGAGGTGGGAGATCAGGACGCTCGGTCCGTCATCCAGTGGCACCCCGGCGAACCCCAGAAGCACAACGCCCGCGCCGGCTGGAAGCGCAAGCCGCATCGCCACCTCGTCGGCCGGCCAGGCGCCGTCCAATGCGCCGAGCAGGGCACCCTCGCGCATCTGGAATTCCAGTTCGTCGGCGTTCCTGCGGCGCAAGATGTTGAGCGCTGCGAGGCGGGCGCCGTCCAGCAACGCACGTTCGCCGTCCTCCCCGATTCCCCCCGCCGGTTCGATCGCCCATATCGACCCCAGCGGCCGGTCTCCCGCTCGCATGGCAACAGCCGCACGCGGGAGAGCGCCGAGTTCATCGGGAAACCGGACGATACCGTCAGCCGCTATGAGCCGGCGGTAGCGTTGCAGGTTGTGCTCGATCTCGGGCACCCGGCGACTCAGTATCCCCTCTTGTCGCAGCGGGTCGATGCGCTGGTCGGGCAGCGAGGAGTACGCGATCACCTTACGGTCGAGGTCCTCGATGGCCACGGCACCCCCGATGACAGCGGCCATCGCGTTCGTCAGTGCGAACAGTTGATCGGCGGATGCGTCGGCGGCGCCTCCGACTCCCTGCGAGCCCAGCAGCGACAGCAGCAGAGAGTCGAGGTGGCGCCACGGCACGTCGTCGTCGGCGACAAGTACGGTGACCCCGCTTTCAGATGCTTCCGCGACGAGCTCGGTTGCGTCCGCGCCACGCTGCTTGAGAACGATTCCGCAATATCCGCGTAGCCGGGAGGCGTGCAACAGCTGCACTGCCGCGGGGGAATCGGGCGAGAGTCCTGGTACCAGCAGGAGCGCGTCAACGCCGTCCGGGAGCGGGTCGGCCGGGTCATGGAGCAGGGTTCCGCGCACGGAATGGTCGAGACCTCGAGGTGCGGCCAGTACTCGCAGCATCGGGGTGCCGATTGTTGCAAGCAGGGCTCCCATGCTTGTGGGATCGGACAACGTCATGACTAGATGCTAGGCCGATCCGCCAAAGACGGGAGGTTGTTGCGGCTTCTAACGTTCGAGGACCTGCACCATCTCCTATCCGAAAGCGAGAAGATTCATGATCGCACAACGCCTTACCGCCGCAGCGCTCGGCGTCGCCCTCACCGCTGTGGGTCTCACCGCGTGCAGCACTCCCGCCGACCCGGCGACGCCGCCTGCTTCCGGCGACGCGAAGCTCTCCGACCTGCTTCCCGAGAAGTACGCCGACGGCATCAATGTCGCGAGCGGCGTGTACGCCCCGATGGAGTTTCTCAATGACGACGGCAAATTCACCGGTTTCGACTACGACCTAGGGCAGGCAATCGGCGATCTGCTCGGGACCAAGCTGACATTCGAAACGCAGGACTTCACGTCGATCATTCCGTCACTGCAGTCGGGTAAGCACGACATCATCATGTTCGGCATGAACGACACCGCCGAACGCCAGAAGGTGCTCGACTTCACCGACTACTTCTACGCCGGGCTGGCCATCGTGGTGGCCAAGGGCAACCCCGAGAACATCGGCGGGCTGCTCGACCTCTGCGGTGAGACTGTGGCGGTCGCCAAGGGCACGACCCAGGCCGACTTCGTCAAGGGCCAGGGGGATGCGTGTTCCTCGGCGGGATCCGACCCGATCACCGCTCTTGAGCTGCCGACTGAGGGCGACGCGCTTCTGGCTGTTCGCTCCGGTCAGGCGGTCGCCGATGTGTTCGACGCCGCCCCCGCCGCCTATACGGCGGAGACGGCTGGCGACGGCGAGCAGTTTGAGGTGGTTCACGACCCCGACAACCCGAAGGGTTTCGGAGCCGTTCCCACCGGAATTGGAGTGCTGAAGGCGAACAAGGACCTCACCAAGGCTCTCCAGACGGCCTTGCAGGAGCTCATCGACGACGGCACCTACAAGAAGTTGCTCGACAAGTACGAGCTGTCCGACTACGCGGTCGATTCCGCTGAACTCAACGGGGGGAAGTGACGGCGAAAGCCGGAGTCTCTCGCGAACATCACATCAATGCAGGCGGCGCTCCCGCCGCAGGCATCGATGATGTGATCGCCAAGCCTCTCCGGCATCCCGGACGCTGGGTCGCCGCCGCGATCATCGTCGGCATCGTCCTCACCGGCATCACATCGGTGTGGGGCAACAAGAACGTCGATCACCCGACCATCGCGCACTTCATCTTCGATCACCGCATCGTCGAGGGCGTCGGCATGACCATCGCCCTGACCGTCTGCGGCATGGTTCTCGCCACCGTGCTCGCGATCGTGCTCGCAGTGATGCGCCTGTCGCCGAACCCCGTGCTCCGCACGACCGCGTGGGTCTATGTCTGGTTTTTCCGCGGCACCCCGCTGCTGGTACAGATCGTGTTCTGGGGATATCTGGGACTGTTGTACACGAACGTCACGCTCGGCATCCCCCTGACGCCGATCGAGTTCTGGTCGGCGCCGACGAGCACGATCATCACGCCGTTCATCGCTGGCCTCCTCGCACTCGGGCTCAACGAGGCGGCATACGCCTCGGAGATCGTCCGCGCCGGGCTCCTCGCTGTCGACCCGGGCCACGTCGAGGCCGCCTATTCCCTCGGCATGTCTCCCAGCTACACGTTGAGGCGCATCGTGCTGCCGCAGGCGATGCGCGTGATCATTCCGCCGATGGGCAACGAGACCATTTCGATGCTGAAGAACAGCGCTCTGCTCGAGTTGATAGCGGTGCAAGAGCTGTACACCCGCGCCAGCGATATCTCGGCGCAGAATCTGCGCCAGGTAGAGCTCCTGGTCGTGGTGAGCCTCTGGTACCTGTTCCTTACCACGGTGCTCTCGGTACCGCAGTACTACCTCGAACGCCGCTATAGGCGGGGTGTCGGGCGAGCTCTGCCGCCCACGCCGTTCCAGCAGGTGCAGCGGCTGGTCCGAGGCGTCCGCGCGGCCTGGCACCGGCGCAACGCGCCGGACGAGGTGCCCTTCGAAACCACCGAGATCGAGATGAGAGAGCCCCGATGATCCTCACGGCAGACGCCGACGTGCTGGTCGATGCCCGCAGCGTGCGCAAAGACTTCGGGGCCAACCGCGTCCTCAAGGGCATTACGCTCGCCGTCAAACGCGGCGAGGTGATGTGCCTGCTCGGGCCTTCGGGGTCGGGTAAGTCCACCTTCCTGCGCTGCATCAACCACCTCGAGCGCATCGACGGCGGTCGCATATACGTCGACGGCGACCTCATGGGCTACCGCGACCAGGGGCGCTCGCTGCACGAGATGAAGCCGACTGAGATCGCCCTGCAACGCCGGCAGATCGGGATGGTGTTCCAGCGCTTCAACCTGTTCCCGCACCTGACGGCGCTCGAAAACATCACCGAGGCGCCGCTCGGCGTCGCCCGCGAGAAGCGGGCGGTCGCCCGCGAGCAAGCGCGTGAGCTGCTCGACCGCGTCGGCCTCTCCGACAAGGAGGGTTCCTACCCGGCCGAGCTCTCGGGCGGACAACAGCAGCGCGTCGCGATCGCGCGGGCCCTCGCGATGAAGCCGAAGCTGATGCTGTTCGATGAGCCGACATCCGCTCTCGATCCCGAGCTGGTCGGTGACGTGCTCGGCGTGATGCGCGACCTCGCGCTCAGCGGGATGACGATGATCGTGGTGACCCATGAGATCGGATTCGCCCGCGAAGTTGGCGACCATGTCGTGTTCATGGACGACGGTGTGGTGGTCGAGTCGGGCAGCCCCGACGAGGTGTTGAGTCGTCCCACGCATCGCCGCACGCGAGCGTTTCTCGAGAGTGTGCTCTGATGCCGACAACCCAGTTGATCGTCCGCGATGTCGAGCGAGATGAGATGGCCGACTGCTTAGCGCTCTACAGCGGGGTCATGGGGCTGCGTCCTGACGACGGCGGGATCAACGTGCGCCTGCTCACGGCGCTGAGGGCGAATGGCGGACTGGTGGTTGGCGCCTTCGCCGACGACCTGATGGTCGGGTTTGCCTATAGCTTCCTCGGTCGCGACGAGGCGGGCTGGGAGTACCAATACTCGCAGCTAGCGGTAGTCGAAGCCGATTGGCAGGGCAAGGGCGTCGGCCGCCGGCTGAAGCAGGGCCAACGTGAACGCTGCCTCGCGAACGGCGTCACCCGCATGCGTTGGGCGTTTGATCCACTCAAGATCCGGAACGGGCATTTCAACCTCAGCGTGCTCGGTGCCGACCTGATCGCGCTCGTACCGGACATGTACGGCGACCGCGGATTCGGCATCGATGCCGGCACGCATCACACCGACCGGTGCATTGTCGAATGGAATCTGCACGATGCGCACGAGCGCGGCCCGATCGGCCTGCGGGACCTGCCCTCCGCTCTCGATGTCGGGAGCCTCCTCTACCGCGCGAAAGACGTTCTTCTCCCCGTACCAGTCGATTGGGGCGGGTACCGCGCGGAGCATTCCGAGCGCGCCGCCGCGCGGTTGATCGCTGACTACCGCACCGCCTTCACGCGGGTACTGGCCGAGGGCTGGGTCGGCGTGCGCTGCGAGTCGGGCGGCGATGGCGTCGCCGTTTACCAGTTCCAGCGGCCGGAGGCGGCGGCCGCATGACCATCGTCGTGACCGACATCACGCTCTCGATCGTGCGCCTCGACCTGGTGCACGAATTCGAGACCAGCTCGCACCGCAAGAGCGCGCTCGAACACATCGTCATCGCCGTGCGTTCGTCCGACGGTGCGATCGGCTGGGGAGAGTGCGCGTCGCCCTCCGATCCCTACTACGCCGGCGAGACGACCGAGACCTGCTGGCTGATGCTGCGCGATTACCTCGGGCGCCACCTCCTCGGTCAGCCGTGGGAGCATCCCGACCACGTCGCCGCGCTGCTCGCACGCGTGGCGGGCAACAACTTCGCGCGGGCCGGCCTCGAGATGGCGTGCTGGGACCTGTTCGCGCGGGTCCAGGGGCAGCCGCTCGCCCAGGTGCTCGGCGGCTCCGCTCCGACGATCGAGGCGGGCGTCAGCCTGGGCATCGAGCACACCATCGACGATCTGCTCCAGCAGGTCGCCCACCACGTCGCCGACGGCTACCGACGGGTCAAGCTCAAGATCCGGCACGGCTGGGACCTCGAGCCCACGCGGGCGGTGCGCACCGCGTTCCCCGACCTCGCACTGCAGGTCGACGCGAATACCGCCTACGGTCGCGAGGACATCGACCACCTCCGCGGGTTCGATGACCTGGGCCTGCTGATGATCGAGCAGCCGTTCGACGAGGACGACTTGCTCACACACGCGGAACTGCGCCGCCGTATCGCGACGCCGGTATGCCTCGACGAATCGATCACCTCGCCAGCTGTCCTGCGCACCGCGCTACAGCTCGGGGCGGCCTCCATCGTGAACATCAAGGTGTCGCGGCTCGGGGGACTTGGCGCGGCTCGAGAGGTGCACGACGACTGCCGGGCGGCTGGCATTCCGGTCTGGTGTGGCGGCATGCACGAGTTCGGCATCGGACGCGCGGCCAACCTCGCGATCGCGAGCTTGCCCGGTTTCGTGTTGCCGTCTGACGTGTCAGGTTCCGACAAGTACTACGCGCTCGACATCGTGGCTCCGCCGATCAGAGCTGTCGACGGTCTAGTCGCCGTGCCGTGGAACTCGCCAGGCATCGGGCACGAGGTCGACATGGCGATCGTCGAGCTGTTCACGCGACGCACGGAGCGCCTCGTCCTCGCCGATGGTGCTCCCGTCCGGGGCCGTACTGCTCGCCGACCACCTCGCACCCCGCCCGAGAGAAGGAAGCCATGACTGATCGACCCACCATCGCGGTCACCCTGGGACGCGACCTGCCTGACCGCCCAGGCTCGTACCGCCTCGCGGACGGCTACACGAAGGCCCTGCTCGCGGCTGGGTCGATCCCAATCGCCCTGGCCCCTGGGCTCGACGCCGCGTCGGTGCGCTCAGTGCTCGCCGACGTTGACGGCGTGCTGCTTCCCGGCGGGGTCGACCCACACCCGAGCCGTTTCGGCGAAGAAGTGCACCCCTCGACCACGATCGATGAGGAACTTGACGCACTGGAGTACGAGGTGGTCGCTGCTGCCCTCGAACGCGACCTTCCGATCCTCGGGATATGTCGGGGGGGTCAAATCGTCAACATCGCGCTCGGCGGAGACATCATCCAGCACCTCGAGCCGGGGCCAGTGCCGCACAAGCAGCACGAGCCACTCGACATCGAGACGCACGAGCTGCGCCTCGAGCCTGACTCGATCCTCGCGCGGCTGTACGCGACGCACCTGATGCACGTCAACAGCTGGCACCACCAAGCGATCGGCCGGGTGGCAGACGGACTGCGCGTCGTGGGGCGGTCGGAGGACGGTGTGGTCGAGGCCGTCGAATCGTCCGACCCGCGGAAGTGGATTGTCGGTGTGCAATACCATCCGGAGCAGCTGCGTTCGGGCGGGCATGCCCGTCTGTTCGACGAATTCGTGGCCGCGACCCGTGCCCGTAGGTCGGAGTGAGCACGCGGGTCGAGCACGATTCGCTCGGGGAGAGCTCGATCCCCGCCGAGGCCTATTGGGGCATCCACACCCAGCGCGCGCAAGACAACTTCCCGATCACTCGCCGAACCATCGCCGACTACCCCGACTTGATCGTCGCTCTCGCACGCGTGAAACAGGCGGCAGCACGCGCCAACGGCGAGCTTGACACACTGCCCGGCGACATCGTCGGGGCGATCGATGAGGCATGCGAACAGATCGTCGGGGGCGCGTTACACGACCAGTTTGTCGTGGGAGTCATTCAGGGCGGCGCAGGCACCAGCACCAATATGAACGCGAACGAGGTGATCGCGAACCGCGCACTCGAGCTGCTCGGCTTCGAGCGCGGCGACTACGCGAACCTGCACCCGATCGACGACGTGAACCGTAGTCAATCGACGAACGACGTTTATCCGACGGCAATCAAGCTGGCCATGATCTTCGCGCTCCGGCGCCTGCTTGTCGAGCACTCGTTGCTCGCAGGTGCCTTCGAAACGAAGGGGCGCGAGTTCGCGACGATTCTCAAAGTGGGGCGCACGCAACTGCAGGACGCGGTGCCGATGACTCTGGGCCAGGAGTTCCACGGGTTCGCGACCACGCTGCGCGAAGACCATGCTCGTCTCGGTGAGGTCATCCCGTGGCTCGCCGAGATCAACCTTGGGGCGACCGCCATCGGCACGGGCATCACCGCCGACCCCCGCTATGCCGAGGCGGTGCGCAAACACCTGTCCGCGGTCGCCGGGCTACCCATGGTCACGGCGCCCGACCTGATCGAGGCGACATCCGACACCGGGGTGTTCATGACTCTGTCTGGCACCGTGAAGCGCGCTGCGGTCAAACTGTCGAAGGTCTGCAACGACCTGCGGCTGCTGTCGTCGGGTCCACAAGCCGGGCTAGGCGAGATCTTCCTCCCGCCGCGTCAGGCCGGGTCATCGATCATGCCGGGCAAGGTGAACCCGGTGATCCCCGAGGTGGTGAATCAGGTCGCTTTCAGTGTGATCGGGGCGGATGCGACGGTGACCGCTGCTGCGGAGGCGGGCCAGCTGCAGTTGAACGCCTTCGAGCCGGTGATCGCCCACAGCATCCTGCAGTCGCTCGCCTGGATGACGAACGCGTGCCGCACATTGCGAATCAACTGCATCGACGGGATTAGGGCCGACGAACTGCGCCTGTCACAGCAGGTCGCTTCGAGCGTCGGAGTCGTCACCGCGCTGACGCCGTACATCGGATACGCAGCCTCCGCCGCCCTGGCGAATACCGCTCTCACGACGAACGTCACCATCGCCGAGCTCGTCATCGATGCAGGGCTCATGTCGCGGGAAGACGTCGAGCGGGTTCTGTTGCCCGAGCGGTTGTCCGGCATAGCCGCCGTGACCGGCGCGATCTCCATCCTCCGATCGGACACGCCATGACCGACCTGGCTCTGACACATGGTGGGACGATAGTTCGACTTGGTCGCCCTGGCTGCTTAGCGACCATCCGCGCTGGTTCGAATCTGGGTGGGGTCACACAAGAAGGCCCCGGCATGTGCTGGTGCCCGTTAATCGGCCACCCAGACCAGGATGTCGCCGGGCTGGCACTCCAGCACCCGGCAGATCGCATCGAGGGTGCTGAAGCGCACCGCCTTGGCGCGGCCGTTCTTGAGCACCGAGACATTGACCGGCGTGATGTCGATCGCGGCGGCGAGTTCGGAGACGGACATCTTCTTCTTGGCGAGTTCGACATCCAGATTGATCACGATCGGCATCAGACGACCTCGGCGAGATCCTGCTCGAGGCGGAAGGCGCTGTGCAGCAGTCCGCGCATCACCACCACCAGCAGGGCAAGGCCCGAGCCGATGATGGTGCCGAGCACGCCGAGAATGAAGGCCGCCGGTGGAACCATGCCCAGCACCATCAGGCCGATCAGTGAGCCGAGGATCAGCACAGTCGCCAGCACGACCGCGCCCAGGATGACGTCGACCCAGGCGAACGCGGCCTCGCTGAAGATGCTCGACTCGCGCACGAGCGACAGCAGCCGCCAGACGCAGATCAGCACCACCTGCATGCAGGCGAGGAAGATCACGGCGATGACGTCCCCCGGAATCATCAGGAAGTCGGCCTCCGGGTTCATCCCGGCGACCTGTGCCGCGTAGACCGGAACGATCCAGACCTGACAGACCAGCAACAGCGCCAGCAGCACCGCAATGAGCGTCTTCAAGCTGATGATTGTCGCCGTACGCATCTTGCCCCTATCGATAATCGGTGTTCTACTATCGACAAACGATACATGGGCACGACCATCGAAGGGAAGATCAGCATGAAGACCGACACCACCCCGGGCGTCACGGATGCCGAACGCGCGGGCGAACCGCACGTCCTGTTCTCGGCATGGATGCGCCACTTCATCATCAATCGCGAGCGGCACGCGGCAATCGAAGCCGGCGTCGACTGGGAGGCGCCCGCCGATCTCACCCACGACATCCGTCGTGCCTTCGTCCGTTCCTTCCAACGCTTCGAGCTCGGTGAGGGTGGGGACGGCGGCCGCCTGCTGCGCAAGGCCGGTGCCGTCGCCGGGGTGGCGCAACTCCAGGCGCTACGGCTGCTGGTGCGCGAAGAGCAGCTGCATTCTGAGCTGTTCCTCCGCGGGTTGCGGCACCTGGGAGCGCCGACGCTGGAATCGCACTGGTCGGATCGCGCCTTCACCGCGCTGCGACGTGCCCTGGGGCTGCGCACCGAACTCGCCCTGTTCCTCACCGCGGAGACGGTGGCGATGCCGTTCTTCGTCGCGCTCGCCGCCTACGAGCAAGACGACGTGATCCGCACCATCGGTCGCCGCATCGTGCTCGATGAAGAGCATCACGTCGACTTCCAGATCGACCAGCTCGCCCGTGGTTTCGCCATGCTGCGGTCAGGGGAGCGTCCGCTGGTGCTCGCCCTCTGGACGGTCGTCGCCATCGGTGCGACGACGGTGCTCGCCATCGACCATGCCCCGGCCCTGCGTGCGTGCGGTCTGCGGCCGGCGGCCTTCGCACGGGAAGCACTGCGCGGGTTCCATCGGGCGGCGCGAGCCACCCTGTGGCCGAGACCTGCGACCATGGAGCGATGACGGACCGAGCGATGACGGACCGAGCGACGACGAACCGAGCGATAGCCGACGAGCGCTGGCCCGCCCTCGCCACGGAAGACTGGTCGGACACCCGCGCGACCTTCCACCTGTGGACACAGATCGTGGGCAAGATCCGCATGGTCTGCACGCCCGCGGAGAATCACTGGTGGCACGTGCCGCTATACGTGAGCGCGCGGGGGCTCACGACCGGTGCCATCCCCTACGGTGGCGGGGTATTCGATCTCGAGTTCGACCTGTTCTCCCGCGAACTGGTGATCCGTCGCAGCACGGGCGATCGACGCTCGGTGCCGTTGCGGGCGATGTCGGTCGCCACGTTCTACCGCGAGGTGACGGATGCCCTGCTCGCCCTCGGCATCGAGGTCACGATCCACGCCGCTCCCAACGAGGTCGACCCGGCCATCCCGTTCGCGGACGACGAGACGCACGCCAGCTACGACGCGGCGAGCACGCTGCTGTTCTGGCGTCAGCTGACCCAGGCGCAGCGGGTGTTGCGCGAGTTCCGGTCGCGGTTCAGCGGAAAGGTCAGTCCTGTGCACCTGTTCTGGGGTGCGCTCGACCTGGCCGTCACCCGGTTCTCCGGCCGGAGCGCCCCCGAACATCCCGGGGGAGTGCCCAACTGCCCCGATCGGGTCATGGTCGAGGGATATTCCCATGAGATCAGCAGTGCGGGCTTCTGGCCCGGCGGTGGGGCGGAGGGCGCCTTCTACTCCTACGCCTATCCGGTGCCGGACGGGTTTGCCGATGCAGCTGTGCCGTCGGGCGCGTTCTACAGCGAGGAGTTCGGCGAGTTTCTGCTCCCCTACGAGGTGGTGCGCGCCTCGGCCGATCCCGACGGGTTGGTGCTGGACTTCCTCGAGTCGACCTACCGAGCAGCGGCCGATCTGGCCGACTGGCCCCGGTGAACCAGCCCGTGATCCAGCCCGTGAGCTGACGCGCTAGCGGCGGCGAGCGGTGCGCCCGCGCATCAGCACGCCGGAGAGCACCGTCGCCACGAGTACCACGCCGACGAACACCAGGAGCACCGGCGTGGGCGGTTCGAAGACGAGCGCGACACCGATCGCCAGCACCGGAATCGCGAGTCCCGAGTAGGCGATCAGGAAGATGAGAGCGAGAGTCTCGCCCTTCCGTGCGGGGTCGGCCAGTCCGACCGCGGTCGTCAGGGCCCCGCGGAACAGCAGCCCCACGCCCAGGCCCGAGACGATGCCGCCGACGATGAACACGATGAGCTGGGGCAGTACCGCTCCGAGCGCCACCAGCACGAGCCCGGACGCGCAGGCGACGATCGCGATGGTCAGCTGGGTGCGGGAGGAGAGTTTGGCCAGCAGCGTCTGTCCCACCGCCGCCGCGGCGAACACGGAGAACGAGGTCGCGCCGGCCAGGAGATGATCGTGGGCCATGAACGTGACACCGAGGAACGTCGGCGCCAGCGAGGTGAATAACCCGAACACGGCGAAGCCGGAGAACGCGCCGAACGCCGCGCTCGAAAAGGGCCCACGCGCATCCGCCGGTACCGAGAGTCGTTGCGGGCGGTAGCGCGGCGCCCGCTCCGGTGTCGACACGGTCTCGGGAACGAGAAGCAGCGCGGCGGCGGCGGTAAGCAGCACGATCACGAACACCAGGTGGGGCAGCATCAGCGGGTTCGGCAGGAACTCGGCGAACAGGCCACCGATCAGCGGCCCGAGAGCGAGCCCGCCGAGGTTGGCGGCGCCCGAGACGGAGGCCGCGACGATGGCGTTCTCGTCTGGGCGGGCGCGCGCTCGCAGCTCGCCCAGGTGGGCGGTCGCGGTGGCGGTGAGGATGCCGATGCTCGCCCCGTTGACCAGGCGCGCGACGATGAGCCCGGGCACCTCCGACCAGGTCAGGAACAGCACCGCCGAGAGGGCCGACACCAGTACGGCGATCACCAGGATGCGCCGCCGCCCCAGCCAATCGCTGACGTGGCCGGCCAGGTAGAGGCTGAGGACGACCCCGACCGCGTAGGCCGCGAAGATGACGGTGATGACGAAGGCCGGGAACCCGTCGCGCTGCTGATAGAGCGGGTAGAGGGGAGTGGGGACAGTGGAATACGCCATCACCAGCAGGAAGGTGACCGCAACGATCCAGAACCCGACCGCGTGACGCACCGTCGGTCGCGTGCGCGAGACCGTCGTGCTCGACATCAGCCCGCCGCCCGCATGGTCGCGGGGACCATCGAGACGGGTGCGGGGTGGGCTTCGCGCTGCAGTCGATCGCCGAGGTGGGTGAGGGCGACCGCCCCGCGCGAGTGGGGATCGGCGTAGAAGGTGCTGAGGGTGTGGCCGATGTGTCCCGGCACGGAGAAGTTCTGGAAGCGGAGGTCGACGAAGCCAAAGCCGTCGATATGGCTGCGCAGGCGTCCCGACCGTTGCGGCCGCGCGTCGTGACGAGCCCAGATCCTGCGGAAGTCGGCGTCACGGTGGGAGAGGGAACCGACTATCTCGCGCAGCCGCGGGTCGTCGGGGTCCGCGTGGAACCGCAGGGCGGCGACGGCCCGGTGCGCCGAGTCCTCCCACTCCTCCGCGCTGGTGCGAACGACCGGTTCGAAGGTCGACAGCACCAGATTGTTGCCCGGGTCGAGGTGACCGCCCCCGAGCGCGGCGGCGAGCCGATTGGCCGTGACCACATCCTGATTGCGGTCGATGACGACGGCGGGGGTGTGCGACCAGCACTCGAGCAGGCAGGTCATTCCCTCGTCAGGTTTCGCTGCCGGGTACGCGGTGCGCCGGGTGGTTCGCCCCACCGGCCGAGAGATACGCAGCAGATAGTCCATCGCGTCCTCGTCGAGCAGTAGTGCTCGCCCGATCGCGGCGAGAACCTGCTCCGACGGCTGCTGATGGCGCCCCTGCTCGAGGCGAAGGTAGTAGTCGGGGCTGATGTCGGCGAGAGCGGCGACCTCCTGGCGTCGCAACCCGTCGACGCGCCGATTGCGTTCGCGGGGGAGTGCCACATCCTCCGGCTGCACGAGGCTGCGGCGTGCCCGCAGATACGAGCCCAGGAGTGTACGGTTCGTTGGCATGCTGCCCTCTCGGGGGTGGGTGGCCAGCTATCTGGAATCTCGATTTCTCATATCGTCTGATGAATATAGCGCGGTCCGATCTGCGGTGCGGGTGGCTCAGTGAGGGCCACCCAGAGCACGGATGAATGCTCACGCATGGACATCGCCGCGATCCTGGTTACTCTGGCTGGATGGCGCGACTGCGAGAGTTCGATCAGGAGGCTCTGCTGGCGTGCGCGACCGATCTGTTCTGGGCGAGAGGCTATGAGGCGACGTCGATCAGCGACATCGCCTCCGCGTCGGGAGTGGGCAACGGAAGTCTCTACGCGGCCTTCGGCTCCAAGCTCGGTGTGTTCTTGGCCGTATTCGAACGTTATTGCGCCGCCCGAGTCGGAGTCGTCCGCGACGTCATGGCGGCCCCGACCGACAGCGGTCGTGATGCCGTCGACCTGTTCTTCCGGGTGATCGTCGACGACTGCGTCTCGCACACTCCGAGCTGGGGATGTCTCATGCTCAACAGCATCGCGGAGCTCGGAAAGACCCACCCGGAGGTGCTGGCCATCAGTGCGAGGGCGGTGGAGGAGATGGGCGCGCTGGTGGAGCAACGGCTTCTCGCCGCCGAAAAACTCGGCGAGTTGACATCCGCCTCCACCGATCTGCACGCGCTCGCGTCACAGGTGGTGCTCGTGTCGCAGGGGCTCATCAATCTCAGCCTGCTCGACGGTTCGCGAGAGCGCCTCGACGACATCGCCCAGATCTCGCTGCGCATGCTGCCGCTCGCCGCCTGACACCGCACGAGCCGCCTTCGCGGGGAGCTCCCGCCGCACGGGACCGCGCCCCAGGGTCGCCCGGTCAGGGGTACCAGTGCGCCGCGATGCGCCGGTAATGTGCTGCTCACGGGCGCAACGACGCCGTCCGTTCACTCCGAGAGGAACCACCATGACGGCCTGGACCGACTACCAACTCGACGCTCTGAGTGGCGCCACGGACATCCGTCTCAAGTCCCGCAAGGACAACGGGAGTCTGACCCCGGCCGCGATCGTCTGGGTGGTGGCCCTGGACGACAACATCTATGTGCGCGCGGACGGCGGCCAGGACGTCACGTGGTTCGAGCGCGCCCAGCTGAAGCATCGCGGGCGCATCACCGGTGGCGGCATCGAGGAGGACGTCGTCTTCGAAGAGCCGGACGCGTCGCTGACGGCCGCGATCAACGGAGCCTACGAACTGAAGTACGGCCGGTTCGGCGACCAGTACGTCGATGCGATCGTGTCTCCCGAGGCGGAATCTGCGACGTTCCGTCTGGTGCTGGAGGACGAGGAGGAGTAGCCCGGCGAGGCGGCCACCTCGATTCCGCCGGGGCGATTGGTCTGACTGCTCCTCAGGGAACCTCCGACCCCGCCCCATTCGGCATGCCCTGGGGCCGAGTATGACGAGCATGTTTCGGCTGTGAAACGGTCTGATATCGAACAGCGGCAGCTAGAGGCCATTGGCCGCAGGCTGCCACGGTGCCGCCACTAGCGTGAGCTTGGCCCGTCCCGGCCGCGAGTACATCTCTCGCCGCGCACAGGACTCTGGCCACTTCTCGTGCCTGCTCCGTCGTTCGAAGGATCCTCGCGTGCCCCGTCCTCTCCACCTGCCCTCGCGCCTCACCCGCCCGAGATCGCGCAACCTGATGTTCGCCGGATTGGCACTCGCCGCTCTGGTCGGCTCCGGCCTCTCGGCCCCCATCGCCGCGACCGCAGCGCAGCCGACCGGAGCGAATACGCACGTCGTGCGCACGGCCACCCCCAAGCCGATCGATGAGAGCACGCCGAACGACCCCAAGGCCGGCCGGTACGTCGTCATCTTGCGGGATGAGCCCGCCGCCTCGTATTCCGGAGGCACCGGAAAATACGCGGCGACGGATGCCTCCGGGTCGCGGCGCTTCGCCCCGGACGCGGCCCGCACCATCGACTACACGACCTATCTCACCGCGCAGCAGAAGAAGGTCAGCGAGTCGGTCACGGTCCACCCCCTTGCGCAATACACCCTCACGACCAACGGATTCGCGGCGGATCTCACCGCCGCGCAGGCGAAAAAGCTCAGTGCCGACCCGCGCGTCAGTCGTCTGGTGCCGAACGAGATCCTGCACGTCACCGACGAGAACACCTCAACGGGCTATCTCGGCCTCGAGGGGGAGAACGGCGTCTGGGCTGGAGTCGGCGGAGCGAGCAAGGCCGGCCAGGGCGTCGTCGTGGGAGTGATCGACACGGGCATCGCGCCGGAGAACCCCTCCTTCGCCGGTGACCAGCTCGGCACCGCCGACGGCGCCGCGCCCTACCGGGACGGCAGCTCCACGACGTTCCACAAGAGTGACGGCACCGACTTCCACGGCAGCTGTGTCTCCGGCGTGCAGTTCACGCTGGCCGACTGCTCCACGAAGATCATCAGCGCGAGATTCTTCGTCGACGGTTTCGGCAAGGACAAGATCGGCACGACCGCGACCGGCGAGTACCTCTCCCCGCGCGACGGCGTCGGCCACGGCTCGCACACGGCGAGCACGGCCGCGGGCAACGGCGGGGTCACCGCCGAGGGTCACGGTTCGACCATCTCCGGCGTCGCGCCGGCGGCGAAAATCGCCGCGTACAAGGTCTGCTGGGCGGGGCCGAACCCGGCGGCGGAAGACGACGACGGATGCGCCACGGCCGATCTCCTCGCCGCGATCGACGCGGCCACGGCCGACGGCGTCGACGTGATCAACTACTCGATCGGTGGGGGCTCCGCATCGTCAACCGATTCGGTGACCGACCAGGCCTTCATGCGTGCAGCGTCCGCCGGGATCTTCGTCGCGGCCTCGGCCGGCAATAGCGGGCCGGCCGCATCCACCCTCGACAACGCCTCCCCCTGGATCACCACCGTGGCCGCCTCCACCATCCCTGCTGCCGAAGCGACTGTTCGTTTCGGTGACGGCAGCACCGCGCTCGGCGCGTCGGTCACGGTGCCGACGGCTGGCCTCACCGGGCGCCTGGTGT
>Ga0247735_1000431_pt1 | contig 16494 bp, 12 predicted proteins | sample UWRJL178409R2_FD_180934 | JGI IMG/M metagenome (GOLD analysis project Ga0247735, IMG submission 180934) | Plant litter microbial communities from Arlington Agricultural Research Station in Wisconsin, United States - UWRJ-L178-409R-2 | ecosystem: Environmental > Terrestrial > Plant litter >... | reverse complement strand
GTTTCTGTCCGAATAGTAGAGATCGATGTTTTCCTTTCTGTCAGCACATTAGAGGTTGCCGACATATCCTGCATATCAGGAATTAGAACATCTTTTATATCCAACTGAATATCAGCAGGAATTCCTTCAGGCTCTGCTACTACAGTGTGATAAATAACTACATATTCACCACGCAGGCGGCCTTGTATGTAGGCATTATAATCGAATACTTTGCGGGTAACAGGTTGTGGTGCGTAACACATAAATTTTGTGTATGGCAAATATCGCTGGAAAGATTGTAGGGAAGTATTGAACGAATTACAGTTATAATCCGTGGCTGCAAAGATACGATTTTTTTTGGCCACGAATTACACAAATTGTACTAATCATTTTAGAATCCAAAAAACTCAAAATTGATTTACTATTTGTGAAAATTCGTGTAATTCGTGGCTAAAACACATTAACAGTTTCATGTCATTTAAATTGATAAATTTGCATATATAAATTTTACTATGAAAGCTAAAGACATAGAACGCATATCGAAAGCGCTGGGCGACCCCACCCGGCTGCGCATACTCCAGGAAGTTAAACAACGGGAATGGATGCAGTGTGCTGATATTTGCGGACTTGTAGATCTTGCGCAACCTTCTGTTTCGCATCACCTTAAGCAATTGGGCGACGCCGGACTCCTTATATCCGAAAAGGAAGGCCGCAATATAAAATACTCTATAGACAGCGAAATTCTTGATGGCTACATCACCTTTTTAAACACCCTTAAACAGTAAATTTCTGTTTAAAAAAAAACATATAGAAAAATATAAATATATAAATTAATAGATATACATTTGTAGTGTATTTAGATAAGAGCAAAAAGCTATATTAAAATACATTGATTTATTTAAATATATAAATGTTTTAAAAGTTTAAGTCAACACAAGATGAGTTTAAAATTAGAAGGCAAAGTAGCCATCGTAACCGGAGCTTCAAAAGGAATTGGAGCCGGTATAGCAAAAGATTTAGCAAACGCAGGCGCAAAAGTTGCGGTAAACTATGCATCGGATAAAGACGGTGCAGATAAAACGGTAAGCGAAATAACCGCAAATGGTGGCCATGCCATTGCCGTTCAGGGGTCTGTAACCAGTACCGAAGATATTGCTCGCATTTTTACCCAGGCAAAAGAAGCCTTTGGCAATATAGACATTGTAGTAAACAATGCCGGTATCTATAAATTTGATGCGGTACAGGATGTTACCACAGAAGAGTTTAACAGGCAGTTTCATACCAATGTGCTGGGGCCAATTTTTACCACCGCCGAAGCATTAAAACACTTCCCGGAAACCGGTGGCAGCATTATTAACATCAGCTCTGTAATAGCCACCAGCCCAAGCCCAAATGCAGCAGTATATGCCGCTACAAAAGGTGCGCTTGATACACTTACTAAAACACTGGCACTGGAACTTGCCCCTAAAAAAATAAGGGTAAACACGGTATCGCCGGGCATTACAGAAACCGAGGGTACACATACCGCCGGAGTAATAGGCAGCGAGTTTGAAGCACAGCTTGTAGCCACTACGCCATTGGGCCGTTTAGGCCAGCCGGAAGATATTGCCGGTATTGTAACCTTCCTTGCATCAGACGATGCCGGGTGGATTACAGGCCAAAGGGTAAACGCGTCGGGAGGTTTATAATTAATCGTTTTATAATCCAGTTCGTTAAAAGGCAGGGAGTTATTTCCCTGCCTTTTTTTTATTTAATGGAATGCGTATGACACGGATTTAGCGGATCGAGCCAATATGAATAAATTTGTGAAATATCTACCGTTTAGTGAACCTTACCCCACCTGAACTCTCAGAAAGATATATATTTTTTAATACTTAATTAGTGTCCTCACCCCCAACCCCTCTCCGAAGGAGAGGGGAGCCAACGCCCGACCTTCTTCTCTGAAAATTTAGCTATTAAACATTAGTGTAGCTGCTCCCACTCCTCTGGAAATATTTAGTGACGACCCTATTTGACCTCGCCCCCAACCCCTCTCCCTTGGAGAGGGGAGCCAACGAAGGGTATAGTTCGAGAAAATTAGTGTAAATTAGGCTGATTTAACCAGAAACATTCGAGTGTACCTGCACCCTCTCCTTTGGAGAGGGCTGGGGAGAGGACGGAAAAAATATGCTCAAACGATAGGCAAAGTAAGTCCCGACAGATATCTTGAAGGTGAGGTCCATCGACCAATCTATCCCCCTTAGCCCCGATAAAGCCGGTATCCCCTGCAGCGCAGCAAAGGGATAAAGGCGAAAGCGGGACCGGCGTTTGTAAAAATGCGCTTAGCCAACCGCTCTGAATAAAATTTAAGATCTATTAAATAATGATTTTCTTATACTACGATAGACATAATCTTTATTTTACACTATGAATATCCTAAAAATTTCATTACTTTTAAAGCACATGAAAGATGCTATGGTAGAGATTGATATAGAACAGGAAAACAAGGCGATTGCCAAAGAATATAAGGAATTGCTGCGAATTAGCTATCAAACTCTTACAGAGGAAGATAAGAAACTGATACGTAAAGCGTTTGATGTGGCTGTAGATGCCCATAAAGACCAACGCCGCAAAAGTGGTGAGGCTTATATTTTTCACCCAATTGCGGTGGCTAAAATTGTAGCGTCGGAGATTGGGCTTGGTGCAACATCCATAGCCTCTGCTCTGCTGCATGATGTGGTTGAGGATACTGATATTACGGTAGACGACATTCGCCGTATGTTTAACCCTAAAATTGCACAGATTGTTGAGGGGCTTACCAAGATTGCACAGGTAAAGACCGATCAGGAAATAAGCATGCAGGCAGAAAACTTCCGTAAGATGCTGCTTACCCTTAATGATGATGTGCGTGTTATACTGATAAAGATTGCCGACCGCCTTCACAATATGCAGACTATGGAAAGCATGGTAGAATATAAGCAGGCCAAAATAGCATCTGAAACCTTATACATTTATGCACCCCTTGCCCACCGCCTGGGATTATACAATATAAAAAACCAGCTTGAAGACCTGGGCCTTAAGTACACAGAGCCGGCAGTGTACCACGATATTGTGGGCAAGATGAAGGAGACTAAGGAAGAACAGGATGCTTATATAAAAGCAATATCGGACGTGCTGAAAACATCGCTTGACAGCGAAGGCATTGAGTATGCCATAAAAGGCAGGCCAAAATCTATCTACTCCATCCGCCGCAAGATGCTGGCACAGGGCGTTAGCTTTGATGAAGTGTATGATAAGTTTGCACTCCGCATTATTTACAAAAGCGCCAGTCAGCATGACGAGAAGTTCCTGGCCTGGAAAATATACTCTATAGTAACAGACCATTACCGCCCAAGCCCAAGCAGGCTAAGGGACTGGATATCATCACCTAAATCTACCGGGTATGAGGCACTGCACATTACCGTTATGGGGCCTAAAGGCCGCTGGGTAGAGATACAGGTGCGCAGCGAACGTATGGACGAGGTTGCAGAGAAAGGTTATGCTGCCCACTACAAATACAAACAGGGTGCTAATACAGAGGAGCACGGGCTTGAAACCTGGCTTAATCTGCTTAAGGAGGCACTGGAAAATTCGTCGGGCAATGCGGTAGATTTTGTAGAGGATTTTAAGCTGAACCTGTATGCAAAAGAGATCTATGTTTTTACCCCCAAGGGCGAAATAAAATCGCTGCCCAAGGGAGCTACCTCGCTGGATTTTGCTTTCAGCATCCACTCAGAGATTGGCATCCGCACCCGTGGTACGCGTGTAAACGGCAAGCTTGTGCCGCTTAACCATGTGCTTAACAGCGGTGACCAGGTAGAGGTTATCACCTCTCAAAACCAAAAGCCCAACCAGCACTGGCTGGATTATGTTACCACATCGCGCGCCAAGAACAAAATTAAAAACGTTCTTAACGAGGACACCAAAAAAATTGCCGAAGACGGTAAAGAACTTCTTACCCGCAAGCTGCGCCATCTTAAAATATCGCTTAACGAGACTACGATTAACGAACTGGTAAGTTACCTTAAGCTAAAAACCAGCCTCGACCTGTTTTACCGTGTGGGCGTAGGCTCTATAGATAATCAGCAGCTTAAAGATTATGCCTCGCTTAAGAGCAATACCTTTATGAATTTCTTTAAAGGTAAAATTAAGCGTACACCTAACCTGCCGCAGGAACAAATTCAGAAAGACGAGATAAGCCGCAATTATGACCTGCTTGTTTTTGGCAAGAACGAAGATAAGCTGGATTATAAACTGGCAAGCTGCTGTAACCCCATACCGGGCGATGACGTTTTTGGCTTCGTGACCATTAATGAGGGTATAAAAGTCCACAAAAAAGACTGCCCTAATGCTATAAGGCTGCAAAGCAATTATGCCTACCGCATTATGCCGGCCAAGTGGATAGACTCGTCTCAGGAAGAGTTTAAAGCTACTCTTAAAATTACGGGTATGGACTCGCTGGGGCTTACTAACGAGCTTACAAAGGTTATTAGTAACAACATGCATGTTAACATACAAAGCATATCGCTTAGTGGCGATGCCGGTATTTTTAACGGGCAGCTTACCGTAGTGGTACAAAACAACGCCCTGCTTAAGAAGCTTATTGAAGCCATTAAGAAAATTGACGGGATAGATAAGGTAACAAGGATTTATAATAATTGATTTTAAAGCCACGAATTGCACAAATCCACGCGAATTTCATCAATTAGTAAAAATTTGTGCAAATTTATGTAATTCGTGGTTGACATTTATAGTTTGTAACTACCGACTTTTAACCAACTAATCTTTCACTTAAAAAAAATTAGCTTATCTTTGTACATTGATTAATAAACCATGGAAAATAATAAAAACCAGGATATTGTAAAAAATGTCTTCACAAAATTTCTTGAAGACAAAGGGCATAGGAAAACCCCTGAGCGCTATGCTATACTCCAGGAAATATACAACAGCCTTGAGCATTTTGATATAGAGTCGCTTTATATTAAAATGAAGAACAAGAACTACCGTGTGAGCCGTGCTACGCTGTACAACACGATAGAGCTGCTGCTGGAATGCGGGCTTGTGCGCAGGCACCAGTTTGGCCAAAACCAGGCACACTACGAAAAATCGTATTTTGACAAGCAGCACGACCATATTATCATGACCGATACCGGCGAGGTAATAGAGTTTTGCGACCCAAGGATACAAAGCATCAAAAAAACGATAGAAGAGATTTTTGGTATTGAAATTCATAACCATTCTTTATACCTTTACGGCAACAAAAAAGCAATACCTGCTCCTGCTGCCGAAACAGAAAAAGCCGAAAGTTAAATAAGCGGCTGACTATAGACAGCAAAAGCAAACCAACCCTGAATAAGGATTGGTTTTTGTTTTTAAGGATACTAACGAACAATAATTGCAACATAAACAACAAACTAATAAGGAATGACCGTAGATTTACTGCTCGGATTACAGTGGGGCGACGAAGGCAAAGGAAAAATTGTTGACGTACTTACTTCAGGATATGATATTATAGCCCGTTTTCAGGGTGGCCCTAATGCAGGCCACACGTTAGAATTTGATGGTATCAAGCACGTGCTTAGAACAATACCATCGGGTATTTTCCATAAAAATTCGATTAACATTATAGGTAACGGCGTTGTTATAGACCCGGTAGTTTTTCAGAAAGAACTGGAAGGCCTGGAGAAATTTAATATCGATATTAAATCGCGCCTGCTTATTTCGCGCAAAGCACACCTTATATTACCTACCCACCGCCTGCTTGATGCTGCCAGCGAAGCGGCTAAAGGTAAAGCAAAAATAGGCTCTACCCTTAAGGGTATTGGCCCTACCTATATGGATAAAACCGGCAGGAACGGTATCCGCGTAGGCGATATAGAGCTTGCTAACTTTAAAGAGCACTACCGTGCCCTTGCAGATAAGCACCAGGCAATGATAGCGTTTTATGATGTAGACCTTCAGTATGACCTTGAAGAACTTGAAACCGAGTTTTTTGCAGCGGTAGAAGTACTTAAAACACTTACTTTTATAGATAGCGAAGAGTACCTTAACAAAGCCATGAAAGCAGGAAAAACTATTCTTGCCGAAGGTGCACAGGGATCGCTACTTGATATCGATTTTGGTACCTACCCATTTGTAACCTCATCTAACACTACTGCGGCAGGTGCATGTACCGGTCTTGGTATTGCCCCTAATAAGGTAAAAGATGTGTTCGGGATATTTAAAGCATACACTACCCGTGTGGGCAGTGGCCCCTTCCCTACCGAGCTTTTTGACGAAGATGGTGCTACTATGGCACGTGTGGGTAACGAGTTTGGCTCTGTTACAGGCCGTGCAAGGCGTTGTGGCTGGTTAGATCTTGTAGCTCTTAAATATGCAGTGCAGGTAAACGGCGTTACACAATTATACATGATGAAGGGAGATGTGCTTTCGGGCTTTGAAACCTTAAAAGTATGTACTGCTTATAAATATAAAGGTGTTGAAACAGATTATTTTCCGTACAACATTGAGCCTGAAAATGTAGAGCCTATTTTTGTTGAGAAAAAAGGCTGGGCTGCCGACCTTACCGGAATCAAGAATTTTGAAGAACTTCCGGTAGAGTTTAAAGAGTACATTGCTTTTATTGAAGAGCAACTTGAAGTACCTATTAAAGTGGTATCTGTAGGCCCGGACAGGACACAGACCATTACTAAATAATACACAAAAGCCGCTCCATTAAAGAGCGGCTTTTTTATTAGAGTAACATTTTGATGAAAGTTACTGCTTTACTACAGCCGTTATTTTAATGGCCGTACCAGCATTAGCCTTTACCATATATGTTCCGGCAGGATAAGTAGCCATAGATACATTTACTATATTAGCTCCTGCTTTGGCTGTAAATAACTGCCTGCCCATCATATCATAAATCGTAATAGCATCAATAACGTTGTTGCTTTTTAGTGTAACAAAATCGTTAGTTGGGTTAGGGTATGCTTTAAATGTAGTGTTTGTAGCCTCTTTTACACCGGCTACTTCTGTAACAGTGATAGTGCCCTGCATCTGTGCCCTGAATGTACCATCCCAATAAGTTGTAGAACCTACAGCATCAAACTGATGCGTAAAACTATTCATATACAATGGGCCGCTGTTAAAAGTTTCGGTACCACCAGTACTTATAATAGAGTGCGGAAAGAAGTCTGAACATACCCATGTAACGCTTTCACCAACCTCTATAGATATACTAAATTGTTCCTGTGGTGTATTAGTTGCCCATGTAATTGTATTTTCCTGTGCATTAGCTAAAGATACTAATCCAAAAAAAAGCATAAAAAGTAATTTTGCCTTCATAGCATTAAAAAATTTAAGTGTGTTTGTAATTATTTAAGTCGGCAAAATTAAGCCCAATTGCTTATACAATTTCTCTCCTATTTGTGAAATAAACCTCAAAATTTACCACAAAAAAAGCCCCGCAATGCGGAGCCTTCCTTTGTAAAACACTTGTTTGTGAAGAAGCGTGTGCTATTGTTTTACTACATTCATGCTTTCTGTCTTACCGCCAGAAGTTACCTTAACTATATAAGTTCCTGCAGGGTAATTATCCATATAAAGTTTAACTGTAGGGGTGCTTGCCACACTGCTTAAAACTTGCCTGCCTGTAAGGTCGTAAACGCTTACCTGGTCTACAACGTCTTTAGCATTAATAGTAAGCATATCATTTACCGGGTTGGGAGAAAATGTAATTTTGGTAATTTTTACATCTTTAACACCTGCAACGGCAGATACTGTAATAGTACCCCTCATATTGCTGTGGTAAGCACAAATATAAGGTACCGCCCCTACAGTGTTAAACGTATGCGAGTAGGTTGTTCCTGCGGGAAGGTTACCACTGTTAAAAGATTCTACTGCACCGGCAGATGTTTCTACTGTATGAGGCATAGCGTCTGTAAGCATCCACATTACGGTATCTCCCTGGTTAATAGTCATACTGGCCTGAGCCGTAGGAACATTAAAAAACCAGTTAATCATGTGGGTTTCCTGGGCGTTCATGGTAAAGGCTCCGAAAAGGAACATTAAAGAAAGTAATTTTGATTTCATAATTGTTTGTTTTAAATGTGTAATTTGTCCGTAACAAATTAACAATATTTAAAACCGGTAATCCGTATCCATTGAGTATAAGCAGCTTTCAATTTAGAATATGCACACTTTCATTTAGTATACGATTTATCCAATATCAACACTTTTATAAGCGTTAAGCTTATCGAGGTATAAAATCGTCTTAGTATTATCTTCGTTTTCAGAATACATCATTTCAAATTTAGCCCCATATACAACTTCATCAAATGTGTAAGACGTACTTATGGCAACGGTATTACTAAATAAATCATCAAAAGCTTTTACATATGTTATTATCTCTCCCTGTGCTGCGTCAAAATCATTTTTGGTAAAGCCATAAAAAGGGCTTTGCTCTGTAATTGGGTGCACAATAGTCCAACTTAGAGACAGTGCCGTTATCCTTTCCATCTCCAGCGGCAGCACATAGAACTTATTTACCGGTGTGCCATCTTCCCCAATAACCGTCATGCCTAGTGTCATACGGGCTTCGGCATCTATAAGTTTCGTGTTCTTAAAGGGAGCCAGCCGTATCATAAAAGCAGTACCGCCCTGATAGGGTGCAATGAGTGCATGGTGCGAAAACTTAACAAATGCCTTGGGCCTGCTAAAACGCCCGTAAAATAAACCTGTGGCAATGGCAAAACTAAGCAACCCGGTAAGTGCTTCGGCAGCCGACAGTGCACTGGTTAAAAATCCGCTTGGGCTTATGTGCCCATACCCTACTGTGGTAAATGTTTGTGCGCTAAAAAAGTAGGCTTTGCCAAATTTTAGCCACTCGCTCCCTGTGGGGTCTATACCATCAAGATATTCTATACCAATGGCATAATACAGTAATGCAAACACAAAATTCACGACCATGTAAAATGCTACCAGCAAACCCAGAAACATCCAGCCAGACATGTTAAGCATGGTGTGGTACCAACTTATGCGGCTAAAGAAAGTAAGACCGCGCTTCTCTATATTAGCGGACCCATCTTTGTTTATAAACCGGCCGCCATAACTGGACGGATTGGTACCAAAGCCGGAAGTGTCAATCGTTTTTGCCTGGGTGTTTATTTTTTTTCTGAGGATGTCCATGGGGGTGCTAAATTGTATTCAAATGTAACAATAATGTTTCTGTATTCATACCGTCCCACCATGCCATAAAAAGCAGGAATAACAAACAATTGTAAGAAAAATAAACTCGTACTATGTAACATATTTTTAAAAACGCATACTTATATAAACAACAACCAGTATTAGTATAGCATTTTAATTATTACATTTGATATATAACCAATCATTATTAATTTAATCATCAATCAACAAATCAATGAAAAACGTAGTTGCAACCATTCTGGCTTTCAGTGCAATGAGCATTGCAGGCGCACAGGAAAAAGAAAAGCCCAAACCGGGCAACCCCTCACTGGCTTCATCTAAAGAAGAACTTGTTAAACTGGCAGCAGCAGAAAAAGGCACCTACAAATACACGGTAGCCGATTACTTTAAAAAGCCGTCCCAGTTTTCGTTCCAGTTTTCGCCTAACGGGCAGTACCTGTCCTACAAAGAAAGGGATGCTAACGGTAAAAGCCATGTATTTATTAAAAACACAGCTACTAACGAGGTAAAACGCATTATTGAAGAGAAAGATGAACTTATTCGTGGCTACAATTGGGCAGGCAATACGCGATTGATATACATGCAGGATAAGGGCGGCGACGAAAATTTTCATATTTATGCGGTAGACCTGGATGGCACTAACAAAAAAGACCTTACCCCTTACGATGGTGTTAAGGCAAGCATTAGCAAAATGCTGAAGGAACAGCCCGATTATATGATCGTGGAAATGAACAAGGATAACCGCGAAGTTTTTGAACCTTATAAGATAAATATCAAAACCGGAGAAATGGTTAAACTGTTTGAAAACAAAGACCTTGCAAACCCTATAGGTGGTTTTGATTTTGATAAAAACGGAAATCTAAAAGCGTATACCCAGCAGCAAAACGGCACCGAAAATGCCCTATACTACAGGGCGGGTAATGACAAACCTTTCGAAAAGGTAATACAAACATCATGGAAGGATAATTTTTCTATTATTGCTTTCGACTATACTACCCCTAATCCTAACGATGCCTTTGTTGTTACTAATACAGAGAATAACACAAGTGAAATTATACTGTATGACCTTGCCTTAAAGAAAACCATTAAGAAGGTATACAGCAACCCAACATTTGATGTAAGCGGATTGGTAACGTCGCGCAAACGAGGCTATGAGGTAGATTACTATTACTATAGCGGCGAAAAAGAACATATAATACCGGTAAGTGCCACTTATATAAAAATCGATGCTAAACTAAAAAAACAGTTTGGTGATAAGGAAGTAAGCATAACCGGAGTTACCGATAATGAAGACAAATGCCTTGTTTATGTAACCAGCGACAGGCTTTATGGATCGTATTATTTATATGATATTGCTAAAGATACCTTTAAAGAAATAATGAACCTTGCCCCACAGCTTAAAGAAGCTGATATGGCCGAGATGCGTCCTATAAAATTCACATCGCGCGACGGGCTTACTATTTACGGGTACCTGACTATACCTAAAGAGGCCTCTAAATCTAAGAAAGTGCCGCTGATAGTTAACCCACACGGTGGCCCTTATGGCGTTAGGGATAACTGGGGCTTTAACCCCGAAACCCAACTTTTTGCAAGCCGTGGCTATGCCACGATACAAATAGATTACCGCGGATCTGGCGGTTATGGCAAGAAGTTTTTTGTTGCCGGTAATAAGCAGATAGGCCGCAAAATGCTTGAAGACCTTGAAGATGGTGTGGCATATGCCAAAACACTCGATTTTATTGATGGTAGCAAAGTGGCTATTTATGGCGGAAGCTACGGTGGCCTTGCAACCCTGGGCAGCCTTGTAAAAACACCCGACCTTTATAAATGCGGTATCGACTACGTGGGGGTATCTAACCTGTTTACCTTCTTTAAATCGTTCCCTGCCTACTGGAAGCCTTTCCTGCCGCAGGTGTATGAGCAATGGTATGATGAAAACAGTGCCGCCGACCAAAAAATCATGACCGAGGTATCGCCTGCCCTCAATATAGACAAGATTACCAAGCCGTTATTTGTTGCGCAGGGCGCTAACGACCCAAGGGTTAATATAGATGAGAGCGACCAGATAGTATCTAAACTAAGGTCTAAAGGTGTTGCTACTCCTTATATGGTTAAGTATAACGAGGGGCATGGCTTTGGCCACGAAGAAAACCAAATAGAACTTTACCAGTGCATGGTAGGTTTCTTTGCTAAGTATCTTAAATAGAGATATTATACAATAAATACAGGAGCCCTAAATTAGGGCTCTTGCTGTTTTTATTATCTTATTACTAACTATAAACAGGCAAACTATGCTACTTGTATGTATCTTCTCAATAACGTTTACATTTGGTTTTTCTTTAGTTGGACTAACCATCAATAACCTTATAAAAGAGAAACCCTTTTACAACAATTTGTCTAACTTAAATTTTATAGAGAGTGATACCGCTAACCGTTACTTAGGTGTATTATTTTTCAGAAAACTGATACTCAATTCATTTTGGAGGCATTTTAACCAAACTGTAAAAATTACCGAGCGCCCTGACCGTAAAAAATTGCTTGCCCTGAGAAAAGAAATGACCTATGCCGAAATTAGCCATCTCATTGCTTTTGTTTGTGTAGTTATTACGGCAATAATAATAAGGCCAAAGAGCCATCTTTACAGCGATGCTTTTATATCTATACTAATATTTAATATCATTTTTCACATCTATCCACCGCTGCTGCAGCAATATAATAAGAGAAGGCTGGATAAGGTTATTTACAAAATGCCCGCGTAGAGACGCAATGCTTGCGTCTCACTACATTCATTTCATGAAACAAAAAAAAGCCCCACATACGTGAGGCTTCCTTTATTTATGTAGTCATTGCACCGCAAGGTCTCTGCAAATTTACTTTGTAAGGTACATTTTACGGCGTGAGTACAATTCGTAAAACTGATCGTCTTTAAGGTCGTCTATAAAGAGAATGCTCTCTCCCGTAGATTTCATTTCCGGGCCAAGCTGTTTGTTTACACCCGGGAATTTGCTAAAAGAGAATACCGGCTGTTTTATGGCATAACCATTAAGCTTAGGGTTAAAAGTAAAATCTTTTACTTTTTTAGCACCCAGCATAACTTTAGTAGCATAGTTAACATAAGGTTCGCCATATGCCTTAGCAATAAACGGAACCGTGCGCGATGCCCTTGGGTTAGCCTCTATAATATATACAATATCGTCTTTAACAGCAAATTGTATGTTTATAAGCCCTACCGTTTTAAGCGCCAAGGCTATATTTTTAGTATGGTCTTTAATTTGCTGCATTACAAACTCGCCTAAGTTAAACGGTGGCAGTGTAGCATTACTATCGCCACTGTGCACACCACAAGGCTCTATATGCTCCATAATACCTATAATGTAAACATCTTCGCCGTCGCAAATTGCATCGGCTTCGGCCTCAATAGCACCGTCAAGGTAATGGTCAAGAAGCAGTTTGTTGCCCGGTATGCTTTTAAGCAAATCTATAACGTGGTCTTCCAGTTCCTGTTTGTTAATAACAATTTTCATTCCCTGCCCACCCAGTACATAACTTGGGCGCACAAGCAGCGGAAAGTCTAACGTATCTGCAAGCTGTGTAGCCTCCTCTGCACTTTCGGCAATACCAAAGCGTGGAAACGGAATGTTAAGCTCTGTAAGCAGGTCAGAGAAACGGCCCCTGTCTTCGGCAAGGTCAAGCGCATCAAAGCTTGTCCCTAATATTTTAATACCATACCTGTCCAGTTTTTCGGCAAGCTTAAGGGCAGTCTGCCCACCAAGCTGCACAATAACACCTTCGGGTTTTTCATGGCGAATAATATCATATATATGCTCCCAGAATACCGGCTCGAAGTACAGCTTATCAGCCGTATCAAAATCAGTCGATACTGTTTCAGGGTTACAGTTAATCATTATAGTTTCATAACCACACTCGGCAGCAGCAAGTACACCGTGCACACAAGAGTAATCAAACTCTATACCCTGACCTATACGGTTAGGGCCAGATCCTAATACTACAACCTTCTTTTTATCGCTCACAATACTTTCGTTATGAACATAACGGGTACCATCGGCACGCTGAATCTCGGCTTCAAAAGTAGAGTAGTAGTATGGCGTTTTTGCTTCAAATTCGGCTGCGCAGGTATCTACCAATTTGTAAACACGCTTTACCCCCATTTCTTCGCGCTTGTTGTACACTTCACTTTCAAGGCAGTCCATCATATGGGCAAGCTGCCTGTCGGCAAAACCTTTTTGTTTCGCTTCAAGAAGTAATTCTTTAGGCAGTGTATCTATCTTAAATTTAGACACCTCTTTTTCAAGGCTGTATAATTCCTCATATTGTTTAAGGAACCACATGTCTATTTTAGTAATTTCGTGTATGCGGCTAAGCGGGATACCCATTTGTATGGCATCATAAATTACAAACACACGGTCCCAGCTTGCGTGGGTAAGTTTGTCTATAATCTGCTCATAATTGGTATAACCTTTACCATCGGCGCCAAGCCCGTTACGCTTAATTTCGAGCGACTGCGTAGCTTTATGCAGCGCCTCCTGAAAGGAACGCCCTATACCCATAACCTCGCCTACCGATTTCATCTGAAGGCCTAACGTGCGGTCTGCACCTTCAAATTTATCAAAGTTCCAGCGTGGTATTTTTACAATAACATAATCAAGTGTAGGCTCAAATAAAGCCGAAGTTGATTTTGTTATCTGGTTTTGAAGCTCATCAAGGTGATAACCAAGAGCCAGTTTAGAAGCTATTTTAGCAATAGGGTAACCGGTAGCTTTAGATGCCAGTGCCGATGAGCGAGATACCCTTGGGTTAATCTCTATAGCAACAATATCTTCTTTTTCATCCGGGCTTACAGCAAACTGAACGTTACAGCCACCGGCAAAGTTGCCTATACTGCGCATCATCAGGATAGCCATATCCCTCATTTTCTGAAAGGTAACATCGCTTAGTGTCATGGCAGGGGCCACAGTAATACTATCGCCTGTGTGAATACCCATAGGGTCCATGTTTTCTATAGAACAAATAATAACTACATTATCATTTTTATCGCGAAGCAATTCAAGTTCATATTCTTTCCATCCTAAAAGTGCTTTATCTATAAGCACCTCATGAATAGGTGACATTTCGAGGCCGTAGGTAAGCAAGTTGTCAAAATCTTCTTTTTTGTGTACAAAAGCAGCTCCTGTACCACCCAGCGTAAACGACGGGCGTATAACCAGCGGAAAACCAAACTCCTGCGCTATCTCTTTACCTTTAAGGAACGAGTTAGCTGTTTTTGCAGGTGCAGCAGGTATACCTATCCTTTCAAGCAATTGCTTAAACTGCTCCCTGTCTTCGGTAATGTTTATGGCATTAACGTCTACCCCAATAAGGCGCACGTTAAAATCTGCCCATATCCCTTTTTCCTCAGCCTCAAGGCAAAGGTTAAGAGCCGTTTGCCCACCCATTGTTGGCAGTACAGCATCTATATTAGGGTGTGCTTTAAGTATCTCTACTATCGATTTTGTAGTAAGCGGTAACAGGTATACATGATCGGCCATAGAAGGGTCGGTCATAATAGTAGCCGGATTAGAGTTGATAAGGATAACTTCTATCCCCTCTTCTCTTATAGATCGTGCGGCCTGAGAGCCGGCATAATCAAATTCGCAGGCCTGACCAATAACGATGGGGCCCGAACCGATAATTAAAACAGATTTGATGGAAGTGTCTTTAGGCATTGTATGTGTTGTAGTTGTGTTTATTATGTGCCCGCTTAAGGGTATGCAAATTTACAATTTATTTTAAAAAAAATCCCCATTGTTCCTGTAGTTATCGGGAGGGGTGTTTTTTAATCTGGGTATAAAAAAAGGCGTTACTAAAAATAAGTAACACCTTTCTTTATATATGTTTTTTCAAACATTATTTCTTGTGGCGAGGTTCGCTAGAAACAGTAAGTTTATGTCTTCCCTTAGCCCTTCTGCGAGCAAGTACTTTTCTTCCGTTGGCAGAAGCCATCCTGTCCATAAAACCGTGCTTATTTCTTCTTTTTCTCTTTGATGGTTGAAACGTTCTCTTGCTCATTGCTTTGTATCTTTAAATCTTGTTGAAATATCTTATTCTTTTAGCCTTACGGTATAGCTATCCTAAAACCGAGTGCAAATATACAAAGGTTTTTTTTCTCTACAAGTAGTTTTATAAAAAATATTTTATTTAATCGCATTCTTTAATTTTACTACCTTTGCACCGCAAATTTATACATAATTATGTTTAATAAAAATCTGAAGCTGGTTTTAACAGCTATAATAGTTTTAGTAGCCGTTTGGCAGTTTGTAGAAGGTAATATAGGTAATGGTATTTTCCTTTTACTACTATCTGGTATTTTTGTATTCCTTTATTTTAAAAATGAAATGATACTCCTTGCCTTCCTTAAACTGCGCAAGCAGGATTTTGACGGTGCCAACAAATACCTTGATAAAATAAAAGACCCGCACACAGCCCTTGTAGCTAAGCAGGAAGGATATTACAACTACCTTAAAGGTATTATGTTATCGCAAACAAACCTTACACAGGCAGAGAAATACTTAAAGAAAGCAGTAGAGCTTGGCCTTAATATGGACCAGGATATGGCAATGGCAAAACTTAACCTTGCCGGTATTGCAATGAGCAAAAACCGTAAGATAGAAGCCGAGAAACTTTTAATAGATGCCAAAAAGCTCGATAAGCAGGGAATGCTGAAAGAACAGATTACCATGATGAAGACCCAGTTAAAAAAGGGCCCTCAAACACAAATGAGAAGATATTAATTAAGACCGCCGATTGGCGGTTTTTTTGTGGGTTGCTTTTTCTATATTTGATATTATAAATCATTGTATGCAAAAAGCAACTTTATTTTATTTACTTATTTGTACTAATATCTTATCTGCACAAAATTTTAATAAAAGTTTTGAATCATTTTGGGGAGATACATTTTGGGAATTTCATTTTTTTAAAAATGGAACATTCACAAGAACATCGGGTGGACATTTTGGAGAAACTGAGGTTAAAGGAGAGTACCTTTTAAAAAACGACACTATTACCATACTTAAAGGATATAAAAATACTTATGGAACTATCTCTGAAAAATATGTATTAGATTTTGAATCGAAGATGATCGATACAAAACAACTGTATGAATATGAAGAGATGAAGCCGAAAGAAAATAAATCGACCTTTTCAGAAATAAAAAGAAAACTTGTTACTGCCACAAAAACGGATACTCTAAAAAAAACTATATCTCTTCAATATTACGGTAAGGAAAAAACTTATTTTGACGAAACTTATGCT
>Ga0247735_1000430_pt1 | contig 16532 bp, 12 predicted proteins | sample UWRJL178409R2_FD_180934 | JGI IMG/M metagenome (GOLD analysis project Ga0247735, IMG submission 180934) | Plant litter microbial communities from Arlington Agricultural Research Station in Wisconsin, United States - UWRJ-L178-409R-2 | ecosystem: Environmental > Terrestrial > Plant litter >... | reverse complement strand
CGTTCCAGAGTGCCGGATTGACGCAAGAGTTTGTCTACCAGGGTGGTTTTACCATGGTCAACGTGAGCAATGATGGCGATGTTGCGTAGATTTTCGATCACTTGTGTATCTCGATCAGAGGATTCGGTCAGCTGGATACTTCTATACAGCTATTTATAACGTCAGAGTCGGCCAAAAGCCGTTACGGCTAGACGACTGGCGTCGGGGGGCCGGTGACGCAAGCCACAGGCAAACAGCCCCGGGCACTTAGCTCGGTCTATAAACGCGCACATTGGCATACCCCTCACTGAGCAAATGGTGAGCATGCAGGCGACTCATGACGCCTTTGTCGCAATACAACAGGTACTGGCGCGTGTTATCCAGTTCCTTGAAGCGGCTGTTCAGTGCATAGAACGGCAACGCCTGTATTTCTATACCAGGCAGCATCAGCGGGTGGTCTTCCTGAGCATCCGGGTGACGGATGTCGATGATGACCTGACCAGCCAATGCCTGACTGACTTCTTCTATCTCGACACTGCGGCTCAGATCGTCGATAACCCGATCAATCGATACCAGCTTGGCATTTTCGAGCGCTCGCTCTAGGACCGCCATGTCGAACTGCTGCTCTTCATACTCAACGCGATTACGCTTGGCGTTGGTTTTCGGGTTGATCGAAATCACCCCGCAATACTCAGGCATGTGCTTGGCGAAATCGGCAGTGCCAATTTCCACCGCCTGATCGACGATGTCCTGCTTGTGGCTGGTGATTAGCGGACGCAAAACCAGTTTGTCGGTCGCACTGTCGATCAGCGAAAGGTTGGGCAGCGTCTGACTGGCCACCTGAGAAATCGCTTCGCCGGTTACCAGCACATCGATTTCAAGACGATCAGCGATAGAGGATGCAGCGCGCAACATCATACGCTTCAAAACTACACCCATATGACTGTTATCGACTTTCTGCAGAATTTCTCCGAGAACTTCCTCGAAAGGCACGCTGACAAACAGCACTCGCTGGGAACTGCCGTACTTCTTCCAGATGAAATGCGCGACTTCCATCACGCCCAGCTCATGGGCGCGGCCACCCAGATTAAAGAAGCAGAAATGCGCCATAAGCCCGCGGCGCATGACCTGATAAGCCGCCACCGTCGAATCGAAACCGCCGGACATCAACACCAGGGTCTGTTCGAGGGCGCCCAGCGGATAACCGCCGATGCTGTTGTGCTGGCTGTGAATCACGAATAACCGTTTGTCGCGAATTTCCATCCGCACCACGATTTCCGGCTTTTTCAGCTCGATACCGGCCGCGCCACACTGCCGACGCAACTGACTGCCGACATATTTTTCGACATCCATGGAGCTGAAGGTGTGCTTGCCCGCCCGTTTGCAGCGCACTGAAAACATCTTGCCCGGCAGCAAATCACCGTAGTGCAGCTTGCACTTGGAAACGATGTCGTCCATGTCACCCAGCGGATACTCGGCCACTTGCAGGAAATTGGAGATGCCCGGCATACAGCTCAGGCGCTCAGTCATTTCCTGCAGGACTTTCGGATCGGTCAGCCGGGTCTGCACCTCGAGGTTGTCCCACACACCATCCACCACCAGTGCCGGGTCCAGGTCGCGGAGCACGGTACGGATGTTCTTGCCCAGCTGACGGATGAACTGCTTGCGCACCGGCGGGCTTTTGATAGTGATCTCGGGGAAGACTTTTACGATTAGTTTCATGAAAACAGCGCGCGAGGTGCCAGCCGAAAAAGAGGGGGCGGGATTATAGCGGAAATTGTTCAAGGTTTAACCAGTTATCGTGCAACCAATCATCGACGCACCAAAAAAGGTCTCGCGCACCACGGCAAGCCTCATTACGGTGCGTGTTTTTTTAGAAAACTGGCTTTAATGCCCTTTTTTGCTAAGGTTTGGGGCAATAAATCCATCTCGGGGCACTGGCATGCAATTTGCTCCCTTGTGAGGCAGGTTGCCATGGCAGAGTATTCGCGCCGGCATCACCCAAATTCTAAGGGCCTAAAACATAAAACGGCCCGAAGCCACCCGGAGGACACCATGTCGAAGTCGGTTCAACTCATCAAAGATCATGACGTAAAGTGGATTGATCTGCGCTTCACGGACACAAAAGGTACTCAGCACCACGTGACCATGCCGGCTCGCGATGCGCTGGATGACGATTTCTTCGAAATCGGCAAAATGTTCGACGGCTCCTCCATCTCCGGCTGGAAAGGTATCGAAGCTTCCGACATGATTCTGATGCCGGACGACGCAACAGCCGTTCTCGATCCGTTCACCGAAGAGCCAACCCTGATCCTGGTTTGCGACATCATCGAACCGTCGACCATGCAAGGTTACGATCGCGACCCACGCGCTATCGCTCACCGCGCTGAGGAATACCTGAAGTCCACCGGTATTGGTGACACTGTATTCGTAGGCCCGGAACCAGAATTCTTCATCTTCGACGAAGTGAAGTTCAAGTCCGACATCTCTGGCTCCATGTTCAAGATCTTCTCCGAGCAAGGCTCGTGGATGTCTGATCAGGACGTAGAAGGCGGCAACAAAGGCCACCGTCCAGGCGTGAAAGGCGGCTACTTCCCGGTTCCTCCGTTCGACCACGACCACGAAATCCGTACCTCCATGTGTAATGCCATGGAAGAGATGGGTCTGGTGATCGAAGTTCACCACCACGAAGTGGCAACTGCTGGCCAGAACGAAATCGGTGTGAAGTTCAACACCCTGGTCAAGAAAGCTGACGAAGTTCAAACCCTGAAGTACTGCGTACACAACGTTGCTGACGCATACGGCCGCACCGCGACCTTCATGCCTAAGCCTCTGTACGGCGATAACGGTTCGGGTATGCACGTTCACATGTCCATCTCCAAAGATGGCAAGAACACCTTCGCAGGCGAAGGCTATGCCGGCCTGTCTGACACCGCTCTGTTCTTCATCGGCGGCATCATCAAGCACGGTAAGGCCCTGAACGGCTTCACCAACCCGTCGACCAACTCTTACAAGCGTCTGGTCCCAGGCTTCGAAGCTCCGGTAATGCTGGCCTACTCGGCTCGTAACCGTTCCGCTTCGATCCGTATTCCTTACGTGTCGAGCCCTAAAGCCCGCCGTATCGAAGCACGTTTCCCGGATCCAGCAGCCAACCCATACCTGGGCTTCGCTGCACTGTTGATGGCTGGCCTGGACGGCATCCAGAACAAGATCCACCCTGGCGACGCAGCTGACAAAAACCTGTATGACCTGCCGCCTGAAGAGGCCAAAGAGATCCCACAAGTTTGCGGCAGCCTGAAAGAAGCCCTGGAAGAGCTGGACAAAGGTCGTGCGTTCCTGACCAAAGGCGGCGTTTTCAGCGACGACTTCATCGACGCTTACATCGCCCTGAAAAGCGAAGAAGAAATCAAAGTACGTACCTTCGTACACCCACTGGAATACGAGCTGTACTACAGCTGCTGATCCAGTCGCGTCAGCCACTTTGACGCACTGAAAGAGGCCTCCTTCGGGAGGCCTTTTTTGTGGGCGGGATTTGGTACCCATACATATTTATTACCCATAGCTGTCGCATCGAGGGCAAGCTTGGAAAAATATCTGTAGGAGCTGCCGCAGGCTGCGAACCGGTTTGCATGACACACCATGATTCGCAGCCTTCGGCAGCTCCTACAGAAATGCATTTCAGTTCGATATTTACGCGTTTGAGGCGAGATCAACCATGCCAAACCCACTACGACTGATTTTCCTGATCGCAAGCCTCACCAGCCTGAACGCTTGCGCTGGCACAACCGCTTCCATTCCCGCCGAACTAGCCCCACTCCTCACAACCATGAGCGAACGCCTGAACGTCGCCGATCAAGTCGCGCTGACCAAATGGGACAGCGGCAAGCCCATTCAGGACAGCCCTCGTGAAGCGCAGGTGATTGCTGCGGCTGCGAAGCTTGCGCCCGCTTACAAGCTCGATGCCGAAGAGGTCAGCCAATTCCTGGCCGCGCAGATAGAAGCCAACAAATTGGTGCAGTACGGCCTATTGGCAAAATGGAGCGAAGCAGGCAGCGCGCCGACCTCGGTCCGACCGGATCTGGTTCAGCAAATTCGGCCGCAACTGGATCAGCTACAAATCCGTTTTCTGCAGAATTACGCCGCATTCGCGCCCTATCGTCAGGATCCACGATGCCCGAGTTGGCTCAACCAGCAACGCCGAACGCTATCCTCGGATGCCCTTCACGATCTGGCACTGATCCGCGCCGCAGGTGAGTTGTGTGTGATCCGCAAATGAAACCTGAGCATTCCAACTGATGTGTTCTATGCTGCGCCACACCGCCAGCCGCTTTATCGCTCCCGGAGTCTGCATGCTTCAACGTCTCGCCTGCCTGCTGCTGATCATGCTCGCGCTACCTGCCGCAGCGCAGATTTATCGCTATACCGACGCCAACGGCAATACCGCCTTCAGCAACCAGCCGCCTGATGGGGTGAAGGCTCAGGTTGTCGAATTGCCGCCGCTCAACAGCGTCGACTCGCAGAAACTGCCCAGCCAGAGCGCGCCCGCCCCCAGCCCGCCTTCTCCAGTACCGCTGCAAGAAGTTGCCTACGAGAAGCTTGAGCTGACAGACCTGCCTGATGGTGGGGCACTGCGCGCCAATAACGGGACGTTCACTATAGGCGTCGCCATTCAGCCTCGCCTCGCGCCCGGGCATCTGCTGCAACTGCTGGTCGATGGCAATCAATATGGGCAGCCGGGCAATGTTCCGCGCTTGCAAGTCGTCAACCTGGACCGGGGCGAGCACAGCTTCGCTGTCGTGGTACTGGATAACGGCCGCATCATCCAGCAAAGTCCGACCATCACTTTTACCGTGCAGCGAGTCCATGTCGGCAAACCGTAGTTCTACCTTCGCTCGCAGCGCTCTGCTGTGCCTGTTGATGTCACTGTCGATCCCGGTAATGGCAGACGTGTACACGTACATCGACGCTGAAGGTAATCGGGTTTTTACCGACCAGCCGCACAAGAACGCCAAGCGCGTGGACATCCCGCCCAGCAACAGCACCACCGGGACGCCGCCAAAACGACCGGTGCAAAGCAGCCCGGCCAAAGCCAAATACAAACCGTTGTTTCGCTATCAGCTACTCAGAGTGCTGGTGCCCGAGCCAGACGCCACCGTTCGCAGCACACCCGGCGACTTGATCGTGACCGTCACCAGCGATCCGGCATTGCAACCTGGGCACAACTATCAACTGCTGGTGGACGGTGCGCCAACTGCCGGGCCAGGGCGCAGTCCTGTATTCCCGCTAAAGAACATCGACCGAGGAACTCATCAACTGTCGGTGGTGATCCTCGACGAAAAAGGCAAGGTGCTCGAAAGGACACCCAACCAGCCCTTCCACATGCAGCGCATCTCGTTGGCTCAGAAACGCGTCGCCAACCCCTGCCAGTTGCCCGAGTACGGCGTACGCCCGGAGTGCCCGATCAAAGACAAGCCGGAAGAAAAATCCAGCTTCCTGCCTTTCTTCTGAGGCAAGGCCACGCCGCCTCCAACCAGGCGCTATATTGGTGCAAGATATTGCAGCCAGCCTGACCCAGCATCCCATTTTGGTTCGAAATTGTTTGAAACCAATGAACCATTGCGACGCACCGACCGAAAAAAGCCCGGTTTTGCAGATTAAACGCTTCTTTTCGGAGCCTTGGTTTGGTTTTTGCAACTTGGCATTAACAGCCCTTTATCTGCACGGCATACGACTGTATCCGTGGCGTTACCAAAGCTGGGTAAGACCAACCAGCGCCTGCGATCCAAGGCTCGCCTGGGTCTGCAATGTGCCAAAAGAGGTCAACGACTTTAATGACTATCAGCGACGCGCTGCACCGTTTGTTACTCGACAACCTCACCACTGCCACGATTCTGCTCAACGCCGATCTGCGTCTTGAGTACATGAACCCCGCAGCGGAAATGCTGCTGGCCATCAGCGGCCAGCGCAGCCATGGGCAATTCATCAGCGAGCTTTTCACTGAGTCTGCCGAAGCGCTGAGCTCGTTGCGTCAGGCAGTGGAACAGGCTCATCCGTTTACCAAGCGTGAAGCCATGCTCACCGCTCTGACTGGTCAGACGCTTACGGTGGATTACGCCGTAACGCCAATCCTCAGCCAGGGCCAAACCATGCTTCTGCTTGAGGTTCATCCCCGTGACCGCCTGCTGCGCATCACCAAGGAAGAAGCTCAGTTGTCCAAACAGGAAACCACCAAGATGCTGGTGCGTGGCCTGGCTCACGAAATAAAGAATCCGTTGGGTGGCATCCGCGGCGCGGCGCAATTGCTGGCCCGCGAGCTGCCTGAAGAAAGCCTGAAGGACTACACCAACGTCATCATCGAGGAAGCTGACCGCCTGCGTAACCTGGTGGATCGGATGCTCGGCTCCAACAAGCTGCCTTCTCTGGCCATGACCAACGTACATGAAGTCCTTGAACGGGTTTGCAGTCTGGTCGAGGCTGAAAGCCAGGGCTGCATCACTTTGGTGCGTGATTACGACCCAAGCATTCCCGACGTATTGATCGATCGCGAACAAATGATTCAGGCGGTGCTCAATATCGTGCGCAACGCTATGCAGGCCATCAGCAGCCAGAACGAGTTGCGCCTGGGTCGTATCAGCCTGCGTACACGCGCCATGCGTCAGTTCACCATTGGCCACGTCCGTCACCGACTGGTCAGCAAAATCGAAATCATCGACAACGGCCCAGGTATTCCAGCCGAACTCCAGGAAACCATTTTCTACCCAATGGTCAGCGGCCGCCCTGACGGTACTGGGCTTGGCCTTGCGATTACGCAGAACATAATTAGTCAGCATCAGGGACTGATCGAGTGTGACAGCCATCCCGGCCACACCACGTTTTCGATCTTCCTGCCGCTGGAACAAGGAGCAGCTTCGACATGAGCCGTAGTGAAACTGTCTGGATTGTAGATGACGACCGTTCCATCCGCTGGGTGCTGGAAAAGGCCTTGCAGCAGGAAGGCATGACCACGCAAAGCTTCGACAGCGCCGACGGCGTGATGAGCCGCCTGGCCCGTCAGCAGCCGGACGTGATCATCTCCGACATCCGCATGCCAGGCGCCAGTGGTCTGGACTTGCTGGCACGCATTCGCGAGCAACATCCGCGCCTGCCGGTCATCATCATGACCGCTCATTCAGATCTGGACAGCGCCGTTGCCTCCTATCAGGGCGGCGCTTTTGAATACCTTCCAAAACCGTTCGACGTCGATGAAGCGGTTTCTCTGGTCAAGCGCGCCAACCAGCACGCCCAGGAACAACAAGGCATGGACGTTGCGCCAACCTTGACCCGCACTCCGGAAATCATTGGTGAAGCGCCAGCGATGCAGGAAGTGTTTCGCGCCATCGGCCGCCTTAGCCACTCCAACATCACCGTATTGATTAATGGTGAGTCGGGTACTGGTAAAGAACTGGTCGCCCACGCCCTGCATCGCCACAGCCCTCGTTCGGCTTCGCCGTTCATTGCGCTGAACATGGCCGCCATTCCGAAAGACCTGATGGAATCGGAACTGTTCGGCCACGAAAAAGGCGCGTTCACCGGCGCGGCCAACCTGCGTCGGGGTCGCTTTGAACAGGCTGACGGCGGGACATTGTTCCTCGACGAGATCGGCGATATGCCTGCCGACACCCAGACCCGTTTGTTACGCGTGCTGGCTGATGGTGAGTTCTACCGCGTTGGCGGTCACACGCCGGTCAAGGTCGACGTACGAATCATCGCCGCGACTCACCAGAATCTGGAAACTCTGGTGCAGGCGGGCAAATTCCGTGAAGACTTGTTCCACCGCCTGAATGTGATCCGCATCCACATCCCGCGGATGTCTGATCGCCGCGAAGATATTCCGACCCTGGCCAAACACTTCTTGAGCCGCGCCGCTCAGGAGCTGGCAGTAGAGCCAAAACTGCTCAAGCCGGAAACCGAGGAATACCTCAAGCATCTGCCTTGGCCGGGTAACGTGCGCCAGTTGGAAAACACCTGCCGCTGGATCACTGTCATGGCCTCTGGCCGTGAAGTGCACATCAGCGACTTACCGCCTGAACTGCTGAGCCTGCCACAGGACGCTGCGCCGGTAACCAACTGGGAGCAGGCCTTGCGTCAATGGGCCGACCAGGCGCTGGCGCGCGGTCAGTCCAGCCTGCTGGACAGTGCCGTACCCACCTTCGAACGCATCATGATCGAAACCGCCCTCAAGCATACCGCAGGCCGCCGTCGCGACGCCGCCGTATTGCTGGGTTGGGGCCGCAACACCTTGACTCGCAAGATCAAGGAATTAGGCATGAAGATCGATGGTGGTGACGATGACGAGGGTGACGAAGGCTGATTAAAGCGTTCACAAAAAAGCCCAGGGTTGCGTCAGCAGCTCTGGGCTTTTTTATGGGTGCAGTCCTTTTGCCACTGTCATTTATGACAGTTTACAAGCCAGACTCACGGTGATTAGCTCCGAGCAACCCTATTCCTTCAAGGACTCAAGGAGCTGATGGTTATGGATAACCTCCTCGCCCAAATATGGCGATTCACCCCCGAAGAACGCGCCAACAACGCTCGCCTTCTGGCTGCGCTCCCTGATGCTGCTTGCGTCGTCAAACGTGACCGTATCGTTGATTACGAAGTCGTCGAAATGGCAGCGTTGTTTCGCAATGGTGAGCTGACCTCGACCGAGATAACGGTCGCCTATCTCAATCGTATTGACCTACTCAATGGTGCGTTTGAAACCTACGACGAAAATGGAGGCTACAACGCATTTGTTCGCATCGATGTCGAGCAAGCGTTAGAGCAGGCGGGACTCGCCGACTCATGGCTGCAAAATCCCGACGACGAACGCGGACCTGCGCCACCACTGTGCGGCATCCCCATCGGGGTCAAGGACTCCATTGGTATTGCGGGGCGCAAGAGCACCAATGGCGCGGAGGCTTTCAGCCTGAATCTGGCCCTCAAGGATGCAACCTGCGTTGCCAAACTCCGAGCGCAAGGCGCGGTATTGCTTGGGCATAACACATGCTCAGCATATTCAGGCATCACGACGGGGACTTTTGCCGGAAATGCCTGGGATCCTGACCGGATTCCCGGTGGATCCAGCCAAGGCTCGGGTGTTGCCCCGCTAGCGCGACTGGCAGCAGCATCTCTGGGAGAGGAGACTGGCGGCTCGCTAATTATTCCCACGGCTGCCAACGGGGCTAGCGGAATCAAACCTTCCTTGGGCCTCGTATCGGTCGCCGGGCTCATGCCAGGCCAGAACGGCCTGGATGTCATAGGGCCCATTTGCCGCTCTATACGCGATGCATCATTGATCCTGTCGGTCATTTCGGGCACAGATCAAGTTAACGATCCTCATACCCTGTCTGCCCCCATACCACTTCCAGAATTGCCCATTGCGCCCAACGACGATCCTCAGCCACTGGCAGGCATGTCTATCGGGATCCCACAGAAAGACTGGATGAGACAGCGCAATACTCCACCTGCCGAAACCTATGATGATGACTACAAAACAGCTTTCAATCGATTCAAAGGGCAGCTGACACAACTGGGAGCCAGGCTCATCGACTTCCCTTTCCTCGACCTGGGTAATGCTGATGACGCGCCTTTCTCCGGGGGAGAGGTGCTCGGCATGCTCCCTGATAAGGACGGGCATGAAACTCCAATCACCCAAATGTCTGCTGTTTTTTTATCCAACTTGTTCGAGACACAGCAAGGGCCTGCGATCGAAGCCTTCGCCGAAAACATCAGTCCTGAGCACCGACAAGAACTTTTGTACCGCTACGATCCAGAAAACTTCTTGAAAGTTAACGGTGCCATTCCCGTAGCGTGGCGATTGGAAGGTGAGCGCCGTCGGCGCCTGGAGCAAGCAGCCTGTCAGCAAGCACTGGATGCGGCGGGCGTAGACTTCATGATGGTGATGCCGTTGGGTGCTCACATCGGGCGAAGATTCGAAGGCGAAGGGATATCAAACCAGCGCGCCAATTACTCTTCACCCAACCTTCAAGGCTGGCCGATGTTGAGCTTTCCTATTGGCTACGGCCAAACCGGGGTGCCTCTTGAGTTGCCGATCAACGCAGCATTCTGGGGCCCGAGATTCAGCGAGCCTCTGATCATCCAGGCAGCAATCGACTTTCAGCATCGCTTTCCTGACTACCATAACGCAGCGCCTCCTGACCCAGTATTCACCTCACGCCGCCCGGCAAATGTCCCTCGCGTGCAACCTGAGACGCCCGAAAACACCACTGATCCTCTCCTCAAGCAGAGGGCTAGATCATGAGCGACCTCACTACACCATTCTTCACCGTCAGATGGATGCCGCCGATGTGTTCGGGTTTGCTCCCTGTCCATCCATCCAGAGACGATCATCCCTTCATGGCTGTCGGCTGGAAAGCTAAGCCTGGAACAACTTATTACCCCTGGCGGTTAAGCCCAGCCCTTTCGATTGTTCACATTTACTGAACAGTCAAGCCAACCAGTGCCTATTTATCCCTTGCGTTTAACATGTGAAAGTACCTCCACATTCAGCACGGAGTTGCAGCATGACCCAGACCACTCACCGCAAAGTCGCCATCGTCACCGGCGCTTCTCGCGGCATTGGCGTTGAAATAGCCAAACGCTTATCAGCTGATGGCCTGGCCATCGTCGTGAATTACGCTAACAGCGCCAGTGAAGCCGAAGCCTTGGTTGCCGAACTGATCGGCAATGGCGGGCAGGCCATTGCTGTAAAAGCGAACGTAGCCAACGCGGACGAGGTTCGCGCCATGTTCGACGTGACCGAGCAAAAGTTGGGCAAAGTCGATGTGCTGGTCAACAACGCTGGCATCATGAAAACCATGCCCGTCGCTGACACCAGCGACGAGCTGTACGAGCAGACATTCGCCATCAACACGCGTGGCACCTTCAACACTCTGCGTGAAGCCAGCGCGCGGATGAACGACGGTGGGCGGATCATCAATTTCTCCAGTTCAGCACTGGCGTTGAACATTCCGGGCTATGCGATTTACAACGCAACCAAAGCGGCGGTTGAATCCTTCACCCATGTCTTTGCCAAGGAACTGCGCGGGCGCAAGATTACGGTCAATGCCGTCGCACCTGGTCCGGTAGCGACCGACTTGTTCCTCAATGGCAAAACCGACGAGCAGATTCAGAACTTCGCCAAGATGCCCCCTCTGGAACGGCTTGGCCAGCCGGAAGACATCGCCAATGTCGTGTCCTTCCTGGCCGGACCTGAATCAGGCTGGATCAATGGGCAAATCCTGCGAGCCAATGGTGGGTTGGCTTAAAACTGCTTGTTGGAGCGAGGCTTGCCCGCGATTCATTCGCTGCGGTTAATCAGACAATCCGCATCGAACTTATCGCGGGCAAGCACCGCTCCCACATTGAGAACGTGGCGTTCGCCAATCTCGGTTTCAACGCACCAGATGCAAGAACTGCATATGGCGTTCGTACTGGTCAAGTATGTCGTTGATCACTTGTTCCTTGGTGTAACCCACCAAATCGTAATCCTGGCTGCCTTCGCTCAGGTGAACCTCAGCGCGGTAGTAACGACGGTTGTTCAGTTGCTTGGAACCCATGCCGCCTCGGGCAAACGAAGGCGTGAAGAAGCCTTTCATCATCACCTGATAAATGAAGGGTCGCTCTTCGCCATGGCCGATTTCCAGGCTAACGCTGTCATTAGCCGGATCGGGCTGAGTGACAACATTCAGGCCTTTCTCGGCGAACACCGCGGTTACATCCTCAATGGCTGGTCGAACAGTCTGCTCAAGGAAGCGATACACCTCGTCTCGCGACGGGTAATGCACAGCCTGACTCAACCGCTGACGCCAGCCACCACGCCGCGCCCCGGAAGCCGGAGCCAGCGAATACAGCTGAGCGATCTGGCGCTGGGACTCCATGAAGAACGCCTTATGCAGCCCCCACATCATCAGCAGCAGAATCAGCGAGAACGGCAGTGAAGTCAGCACGACGGCCGATTTCAGCGCATCGATGCTCCCGGAAAACAGCAGGCCACTGGTGATCAACGCCGTCGCCACACCCCAGAAAACCCGGAGCCATTTCGGACCATCCTCATCAGGGTTGCCGCCTTTGGCCGACAGGGTCGAAAGCACCACCGTGCCCGAGTCTGCCGAAGTGACAAAGAACACAAAGCTGATGAATACCGTCACGCCAATGACCGTCTTGCTCCACGGATAAGTTTCCAGCAGCAAATACAGTGTGCGCGAAGGATCATCGATAGCCGATTGACCCAGCGCGACCATTCCGTGATTGAGCACTTGATCAATGGCGCTGTTGCCGAAAATCGACATCCAGGCAAGGGTGAAGCCCAGCGGAATCAGCAAGACACCAAAGACAAATTCACGAATGGTCCGACCACGGGAAATCCGCGCAATGAACAGCCCTACGAACGGTGACCAGGCAATCCACCAGGCCCAGTAAAATACCGTCCAGCCGCCCAGCCAGTCGTTGGGCTTGTCGTAGGCGTAAACGTCGAAACTCTTGGTGGGCAGCGCCCCCAGATAATCACCGATGTTCTGCACCAACGTATTGAGCAGATGCTGCGTCGGCCCCGCGAACAACACGAACAGCAGCAGCGCACAGGCCAGCAACATGTTGATGTCCGACATCACGCGCACGCCCTTGTCGACACCCGCAATGGCTACCAGAATCGCCGCGCCCATCATCAGCGTGATCAGCCCGACCTGAATCCATTGGGTATGCGGCATGCCGAACAGGTAATCCAGCCCGGAATTAAGGTGCAACACCCCAAAGCCCATGTCGGCGCCCAGTCCGAAAATCGTCGCAATGATGCCAAAGCCATCCACCGCGTAGCCAATTGGCCCGTTAATACGCTTGCCAATCAGCGGATACAGCGCCGAACGCAACGCCAGCGGCAAATTATGGCGGTACGCAAAGTAAGCCAACGCCATGCCAACAAAGGCAAAAACACCCCAGCCGTGCAGGCCCCAGTGCAAGAACAACAACTGCATCGCCTGCCGCGCCGACTCGGTTGTGCCGCCTTCGCCCTGAGGCGGTGCGAGCATATGAGTCAGCGGTTCAGAGACGCAGAAGAAGAACAGCGTGATGCTGATCCCGGCGGCAAACAGCATCCCAGCCCAGGACAAATAACTGAATTCGGGCTCGTCGTGGTCGGCACCGAGCTTGATCTTGCCGTAGCCAGACAAGGCGGTGACCACCACGAAGACCAGATAAATCGTCATGGCCAGCATGTAATACCAGCCGACCGTATTGGCCGCCCAGTTCTGCGCCGCCAACAACCATTGGCCAGAGGCTTCGGGGAAGGCAATGACCACCAAACCGAACACCAAAATAAACGTCGCCGCGAAATAAAAAACCGGCGGATTCATGCGGACCAAACCGCTAGCGGGGGCAGATGCACTCATGAAACACGCACCTCCGACTCCGAGGAAAAGACAGCAACAAACGGGTTAAGCAAGGGTAAGCCTCCTGATATGAGCGGGCAGCGAACCACCGGTTTTAATTGAACGAGCGTTCAATTAAAACATGGAAGCGCCCACGAGGCCTAATCGCAGGCCAGTGGGTGCTGGCTCAAGTGAGGTTATGACGGGTGTTTCACGGGGTTCGTTCCCGAGGTGGGGAGGGACTGTTGCGAGGGATGTAGAAGGGTCACCATTCCCACTTGGCTTCTCGGAATTCGGCGTTTGGGATGACGGTTTTCAAGAAGGCGACGAACTCGTCGATTTTATCTTTTTCGAGGTGGACCTCGAAGCCGCTCAGTGGATAGTCCTGAAAGCTGGCGACGACCATTTTGCGTTTGCGGTCTATGAAAACGAGGTCGTAGCGAGCCCAGTCGGTGGAGTGATGCTCGACGGGGTTTTCCCAGTTGAAAAGGTTCATTGCAGCAATGACAAGCAGAGTTGCCGGAATAATAGCTCCCAACATTAACCACGGCGCCACCGATAACATTGCAAGTAAGCAAACGACGACAAATATAGCTATCCCCTTGAATAAGAAGTTTGCGAATTTTGGATAAAACAAGGAATAGTCAACCTCCGCCCCTTTTTGATAGACCCTATATTTATAGAGGGTTTGTTGTCTTATGGCAAAAAACCACATATATGAGTAAAATCCACTTCCAATGATTCCGATCTCAAACAACAAATCTCGAAAATCATCATCCTCCCCCAAAAGAAAACTACCTATCACAGCAAGAAAGCAGAATAAGAGCAGGACACCAATCCCTAGATCTCCAGGCAGGGTTGGCTGCGCATGCGCCTTTATGTCCCAGCTATTGAGAATTGCCATTTTACTGAACTCAGGAGTAGAAGATTTATTTTCTGATTCGTCAGAAGACATTTCGATGGATTTCCTTCACAAAAATAGTACTTTTGAAATTTAAAATTCCAGAGCTACTCACGAATGTTCCCTTCTATATACTCAACCTCACTCGACACATAGTGTTTGCAAAGAGTAAGAAACTCATCTATTCGGCCTTTTGGCAAAAAAACCTGAACGTGCAGATGGTTGTCGTTCAAGATATCCGGATTATAGCTTCGCTCAAGGACTACTAGATGTCGATTTCTATCAACGTATATTCGCTGCGGACGGTCCCAAGTGAAACACTCGCTGTCAACTTCATGTTCCCAAGCCATTAACTTAGCCGCAGCAAGGAGCACCATACCGCCGACGCCCGCAATGGCCCAGATCATACCCGGAGCTATCGAGATCAGTGTCAGTATGCAGACCACTGCAAAGACACCAAGCCCTCTGAATACATACTTTGAATACTTGAAATAATCTTCCCAGTATTCAACATGGCCGCCCTCACTGGAAATTTTATAGTTCCAGACGGTCTTTTTTCGCGCTACCCACCAAAAAAACCCCATTTGTATCGGAGCAACAACAGTAGTCACCTTAAAAAAATCTCGTGTAGACGAGTCCTCCATAAAAAAAATAATCCACAAATACACGCACATAGCTACCACGGTTAAAGAACCGAGCCCAGCATCAACCGGGAATATCCAGTTAGAATGGGCTTTTATTCTCCACTCCATAAGGGGTCGTACTTCCGTACACGCCTCCTCTTTTATACCCAGGTTCGGTTCTTCTGGACCGACGGAGATTGTTTCTTCCATAATAATAACTCTTATAAAGGTACAGGCAAAATAGCGCTATCGTCACGGCCGCCGAGTTTCTCAACCTCTAACGGGCTGTCAGACGAGCTTGGCAGTCTCCGTTCTTCGTCCACTGAGGCTCCATCCGCTAGTAACTCCATTTGGAAACGATAGCCTCTGTCAATTTTTTTTGCAGGCAGAACCTCAGTGGCGTACCAGACCTGAACTTCTACGTATTTTGACTTTTCGCCGATAGGAATCCATGTTTGCCAAATAATATCCTCACCTGGCTGTGGCAGGGATTTACACAGTTGATTATTACGAAGAAATTCTGCCTTTTTATTTGGCGTATTTCCCCATTGGCTAGTCGACTCCGGAGCGCCGTACTGAAGAAAATAGCGCTGTAGGCTGCCGCCTAAAGCTATTACAGGCATCATATGAGAAGGTCGATAACTGGTCAGCAGATTTACTTTAATTATCGTTCCTCGTAAGGCCGCAGGAATTCTTAACTGAAGCCAAGCTCCGGAGTGGACCTCCTCCACCCTAAAGCCTAGATCACCGGAGTTAGTCAACTTCATTTCTGTAGTGGGTTTAACGAACAACGTCGGCCTTAACTGAATTTCCCAAAACGCATGATTTTCCTCTTGCTCATTTTCGAAGCGCGCCCCTGAATGCCTCGACCAACTACATTTATTAAGCCATTCACCCACCACATCCTGCCTTAGGTAATTTAGAGCATAGGTTGCAAATAAGTAAACTAATCCTATGATAGCTGTCGTTGCTAAAAACCATGGGCTCATGACATAAGCGGCATATTTACCTTGGCCAGCAACTGCCCAAAAACCGGCAAAACTAGAAGCACCTCCAAGTCCTATCATTCCAGTTACTGCGGCGCCTTTAACTTGGAGCACGGATCTTCGCAATCCGGTCGCCGCCTGTATATCATCAAAGATGTCCCATAACTCCAGCGAAGCAGCCACAACCGCAAACCCGCCCAGCCCAACCAATTTCGGTCCAAATCCCTTTATCAGTTTCCCAAACTCTGGCCTGCCCAAGCGTCGCCATTGAGAAGCAGATTGCTGAGTAATATTTTTGTATTTTCCCTTTTCATCAAAGGCGCCTAGATCCTTCATCGCCCCCCACCCCGTCTCCACAAACACCGCCATCAACGCATTCCCCGTATACGCAGCAGCAGATGTCACCTTCGCCCAATCCTTCTTGCTCAGCTCTCCATCCCGGCTGGCGATTTCGTAGGTGACCATGGTGTTGAACAGGTTGATTGCCGCAATGCCCCAAGTAATCGCGGCAGCGTTGAGGCCGTGTTCGGCGCTCCAGGCTTTGGCTTGGTGGGTCCATTCCTGGGTGAGTTGGCCATTGCGGGCGAAGAAGGTGGAGATCTTGTTTTGCATCGCTTCGGCGTAGCGTTTGCTGTGGTAGTCGAACGGTTTAGGTTCG
>Ga0247735_1000428_pt1 | contig 16544 bp, 26 predicted proteins | sample UWRJL178409R2_FD_180934 | JGI IMG/M metagenome (GOLD analysis project Ga0247735, IMG submission 180934) | Plant litter microbial communities from Arlington Agricultural Research Station in Wisconsin, United States - UWRJ-L178-409R-2 | ecosystem: Environmental > Terrestrial > Plant litter >... | reverse complement strand
AACCCAAAGAAACGCAAGCCTAACGCCCAGAGGAAAAAGTATTGTGTTTTATCACCATATCCCACTGAATCCCAGGTTCTAATAGCCAAAGTTCCTCAAGCACTCAGGATAGGGCGGCACGGACGCCAGACTTCCAGGAGTTTTCGTCAGCTCTTGGAGTAGGAATCCGCCCCCTTTTTGCCAATCATGGCTTGTTTTCAGCGAATTGAACGCGTTTTTTGCCAATCGTCCGCCCAAATCCGTGAATTGAAGCTCTGGATTGCCAACGACCTCCTGGCAGCTACACCATCCGAAGCCACGATCTGAATCCTGTACTAGCTGGCTCCAACGACCCTAACATTCGCATTGCACCCAGAAATCTGAAGTTTTAGGTATCCAGCTAACCAAGGCCTCCCAGAACCGCGTTATCTCAGAGCTCCTAGAATCCATAAGAACCTGGCTTCTGCCAGCACGGGTAGGCTGCTGCACTATACAGCCACGAAACAAAGGCGAACAAATGAAAATCGCCACAGGCTGCTTGCCAAAGCCTCACTCCAGGTGGCATACTCCCCAGTTCTACGGCTTTACTGCCGATCCGGACGGTATCCAGCGGAATCCTGATGTGCCAAAAACCTATTGTATTTTATCGTCGCCTATGAGATAATACTTACAGTGGTAGAGATACCCATATAATCATAATCACAAGGAGATATTATGACAGCAACCAAAGCACCAGTTAAGGCTAAGGTAACAGTACCAGCCCACAAACTCGAAGTGGCTAAAACATTTCGCAAGAACATCGTCAAGTCAGTAACAGGTAAGGCTACCAGCTTACGTGACGAAGCAGGCAAGAAGATTAACCGTCAACACGTTATCACTTACCTCGAAGGCGACAAGGTCGTTACAGCAACCCTACAGATTATCTACGGGAAAGAACTACTTGCACACACTAGCAAGGACATCTTAGAGCTTACGAACCGCAAGGGCAGTGTCTATTACTTCGTACCAGTTGCTTAGTTAGGCACAGGATAGCGTGATTGGTGGGTCACGCTACTCCAAGCTCAGGCAGGGGACCTGGTGAGGTCTGACAGCTATTAGTCCTGCATACAGAGGACGCGATCACACCGCTGCTGGGCTAAGCCAGACAAATGTAATCCGCTACAGGCTATCGGGTAGTGGGGCGCCCGCATGGCGGCTAAGGCTGGCAAATGAATCTTAGGTAAGGCGAAAGAAAAGAAAGGCGGCCTGGGGGACCGAGCAGGGAGGCGAGAGGCCGAGCATTTCACGTGAAAACAAAAAACATTTCACGTGAAAACATTCCTGTGCCTGAGTCGTGGCTTCCGTGGGCGAGTGGGCATCCCTAGGCATCCATGGTATAGGGGCGGCCATGCCATAGCCTGTGGGAGCCTCACTGTTCTATTTTTGTTCGATTAAAATCCGTAAAGATTATTCATAAAAACTATTGACTTTTATCATCATCTGTAGTATACTTATAAACAGTAGAGAGGGACGCGACTACTACAATTATAATTATAAGCGTCTGAGGTATAACATTATGGTAGCAACTAAAGCAACTACTAAAGCAAAAGCAACTAAAGTAAAAATCGTAGTACCTAAGCACAAGCTACAAGTAGCGACTGATTATCGCAAGAACATTGTAAAGAGTGTAGAGGGTAAAGCATCAAGCGTACGGGACGAAGCGGGTAAAAAAGTAAACCGCCAACACGTGATACGCTACACCGAGGGTGAAAAGATTGTAACAACTACTATGCAGATTGTATACGGTAAAGAGTTACTAGCCCACAAGGTAAAAAACATTCTTGAACTAACCAATAGCAAGAAAAGCGTTTACTACTTTATACCACTAAGCAAGTAAACCCCACCAATAAAAAAGATGAGCGGAATAAACCCCGTTCATCTTTTTGTTTACGTGAGGCCGTAGCAACCCCCCTCGTAATTTTTTTTTCTAATTTCGCTGAGTGAGCCCGACAAAAGGTAAAGCGAAAAGCCCTAAGAACCCCAGCACGACAATCACGGGTGCTGCGAACGCAATGAGTATTGCAATCCACCCTATCGCGAGTGTGAGTATGACAAAAAAGAAGGTCAGTAAGAATAAGAATGCTGTGACGTTACTCACCCCCGACACTGCCGAGTTGGTATTTTTTCGGGTCGGATAAGTAGGAGTATTGGAGTTCTTTCGTCGTGATCGACCACCATACATCGTGAAGCCACCGCGTTTGATACCACCACCAACGACGATTTTACCACGCGTGACACCACCACCGACACGAATGCGAGACTGGTTCGATGCGAAACTCATATCAGTATGCTACCTTTCTTTGCGCGCTTCATTATTATTTTGCCTTCGTTGCCTAATGTATTTATTATGACACGATTTAGTATGCTACCAACTGAAGAAACGCTGAGGTGTGTGACTTCTGCGATGCGAGCGTACTCAATCAACCCCGTGCAATATGCGTGAAAGATGATGAGGTTGCGCTTGCACGAGTCGTAGTTCTTGTAGTACTCACGTTCTTCTGCGAGTCGGACTAGATTTTGGACGTTTCGGCAGCGTTGGACGCTTTCGCGTCGGGCGGGTGACAAGTCACCAAGGTATACCCATTCATTGAAGGTAACCACAGGTAACATATTAGTCTCGGTACTCGCGGTGGTAGTCGCGTATCTGGTTAGTGGTGTCGACTAGAACGTAGACGTATGCGACCGTGATGATCGTCATAAGCACTAGCACCCATATAAGTAAGATGTTGAATAATTTTTGACTCATTATAGCTCCTTTCTTGCATTAGCGAGTAACCCGCAACGCGAGCATATTACGATTGCTTCTTCATACCCTACCCATTTGTTCTCGTGAACCGTTTCGGGTTCAGTGATAGGTATTAGGTCGTGGTGACCGAAGAAACATCGAATACTACCCATTATCGTTTAACCATCTCGCTTATGAGTGGTTCGTTGAAGTCCTCTCTGGCGCGTCGGAGTTCTTCGTTACGGGTGACATCTTTAATGATTTGACTGATACGCGCTTCACTTAAATCGTACTTGTTAGCGAGGTCGTAAATGCTGTATTCACCAGTGCACCACTTTTCGAAGATGTTTCGGTTGCGTCGCCACATCGTTTGGTCGGTTATCTTTGGGTCTGGTTGGTTCGGGTTCTTGATCTGAAACTGCATTTGTCGAACAATCTGCGAGATACGTGAACCACGTAGACCTTTGTAACGCTTACCGAGAGACTCATAGGTGTACGCACCAGTAGCGAAGTCTTTGAATATAGCAATGTCACGCTTGATCTGCGTACCTTGAAGCTCGTGCTCTACCCGTATTAGCTTAGGTATCAGTCTGCGACATTCGATTACGCGACTGTTTCTGCGACTGTGATAGATACTATACATCTGCACCCCTGCTTTCTAGAGCTTCTAGTAATAGCGTTTCGTACGCATTGCTCTTGTTATCGTTGAAGTCGATACTCGCGAGATTTTCTACAACCTCGACAAGTGAGATGGGTAGCGTCATAGAGACGGTCTTCTTCTTACCGCGTGGTTTGTGATACTCGGTCGGTACCTGCTTAATCACCCCGTTCTTCATGGTGACTGCGTTGTATTGTTTCACTGGTTTGCTCATACAATAATTATATTGCATTTTTAGTTAAAATACAATAGTTTTTTTCAACTCTAGGACAACAAAAAACCACCCCTGAACTGGAAAGTAAGAGGGTGGTCATTCATATTCTATTACGTTAGTAGTGCGCTGTCAAGCAGAGTCTACCGTCATAGTGAAACGCGCAGAACGTTCGAATATACTCGTTGTCGGGTATGTCTGGGTAGATGTGCTTTGAGTCGTCAGGTACCAGTAGATCTGGCTTCCACCCGTGTTTTTCGAAGTACGCGTCTTCAATACGTTGGTAGTAGACCTTGGTATCGTCAGGTAGATTTTCTAGGACGCGTCGGAGCTGACCTACGGTCAGATAGAAGTCGTCATCATTTTTTGAATAGCTCATAAACTTACTATACAGGTGCCTCGTCTAGCGCACAATCGTTGACTTCGGGTACCCTCACCCCTATAATAGTGAGCTGTGTTAACTGATAAATAACACTTTATACCCCCTATAGGTGTGTATCAAAGGCATCATGGGCGATACTCACCGACTTATACACCCTCCTTATCGAGAGCACCGCGCTACCATGCGGTGTTTTTCTTTACCCCTCTCGAGCCTGTGATATTTCACTTCTATGTATAATCAAAATAGAATAAACAATTAGGTAAAACAACGCGTGAATAAAAATCTTGATAGTCTTTCAAGAGCCAATGCAACGGCCGTAGCAAAGACAAAGAACAATTTATCGACAGACTTTCTTCGGAATGGTGGGAGAACTATGTCTCCTTCTTGGTCTGCAACTACGATTACAGATAAGGATATGTACAGTGACTTCGGATACGCTGTTATTACTCGACGTGCAAACCGCACAGCAGTTATCGGTAAACGAAACATCTACACTAACGCTTCTAAGCGAGTCCTTGAATCAGCGAACCACGATAAGACTGCGGTAGTTCACCCTTACCTTCCTCTTATCCGCGAATCAAAGAACTTCTCTGAACGAGTTTTCTGGTACAACATCTCAACGTACCTCGACCTCGAAGGAGTCTTCTACCTATACGCAGCTCGACGCGTATACGCTGACGGACACTTAGGTGCAGTACAATCGTTCTCTCTTTTGAACCCGTACAATATCCGTAAAGTAATTAACAGCGAAACTGGTGAACTTGGTGGCTACATTGAATCTCGTAACGGTAAGACCCGCGATATTCACAAGGACATGATTATCCCTATCTCGCTCATGGACCCGTTCAATAGTGGCGGACACTTCTCAATGGCAGACGCGGCTCGCGATGCTCAGTTTACAATGAAGCAAGCCTCTGACTATGCTCGACAGGCTATTCAGGGTAACCTTAACACTCCTGGTATCATCTCTACTTCAATCGAACTAGAAGAAGAAGACTTTGCTAACTTTGTTTCACGTCTTCAGAACCACAACAAGGGTGAACCAATCTTCGGTAACGGTAGCGGTACTGTTGACTGGGTCGACATGCAACAAGACCTCGACAAGGCTGCGCTTGGTGACATCAACAAGATTCACCTCGACAACCTATTCGCTATCGGTGGCGTGTCTAAGACACTTATGGGTATGGAAGAATCTGGTACTGGTCGCGAAGTATCTCGTACACAAAAAGACGACTTCACAGAAAACGCGATTATGCCTCAGATCGAAACTATCATCGACGCATTGAACCTCGACTACCGAACACACTACAAAGACGAGTGGGAAAAGACCCACTACGAAATGGCTCTAGATAACCCACTTGAATCTGACCAAGACGCAGCTAAGGCTGCAGTTGAAGTACGACAAGCTGAGTTCGACGTAATGAAGGCACTAACTGATGCTGGTTATGGTGCAGATGTGGCTTCAAAGTTCGCTCGAGGCGAAATCGAAGTTACCGACCTTGGTAAGCCAGAAGACACAAAAGCTGACGATGGCAACGATGGTGACACTGACGGTGGCCCTGACCGAGGTGACGAAGACGTTGAAGAAAACGGCACTAAAGAAGTTGCTTACAACCTCAACGAGCTGGCTGATGATGACCTCGTAGAAATCATAGTCAACAAAGTCCCTATTCGTCAATTCTTACCTGACCTTGAAATCGAGTTCGCACACGAAGACAACCCTACCGCTATGATTAACTCAGCGGTAAAGGACGACACTACACTCATTACCCTTAACGGTATTGAAGCTAAAGACGGAGCAGTATCTGGTACTACCGACATCTTTGGTAAGTTTGAGAACGGTTACGTTAAACTGCTCACCGTATTATTCGATGACACAGAAGCCGCTCTTAAAGAAGTAACCAAGCGTTACTCAAAACAGAAAATCGCTGTTAAAGCCTAGAACGGTAGATCGTCTATCGTCGGGTTACCAGTACCCCACGGGTCCATTTCGATGGGCTCGTTTTCTTGTCGCTCTTCTTCCTTCTTCTTGCAGTCAACACATATAGCGACCCCGTCATCATCGTACGCACTGCTCGTAGTGGTGAAGCCAGCACACCGTAAGTGAATGATGTTATCGCAGTTGTCGCAGTAAATTTCATCAGCCTCTGCCATATAGTCTTTGCAAGTATCGCACTTGTTCGCGCCCATACGTTGGAGTATCTTGCCGTACTCTTCAGCTTTGATTTCTGCAAACCGCACCCGCTCAGCGGTGACAAGGTCAGTGTATTCGTCGATCTGCCACATTAGCTCATCACGACCACAGACACACTCAAGCAAACAACGCTTACTATGTACTAGCTTAGCGTCAATCAAACTAGCCCGTAGGTTTTCGCGTTGTTTCTTATAATTCATATCTCGCGTTTAGACTCTTCTAGCTCAGCGAGCACCAGCTTTTCAGCTTCTTCAAACTCAAGTTTACCGTACTTCATCGCAGACTCAATACGAGCGTCGAGCATTAGTTCTGCAATACTTGCACGAGCGTCAACCACACCGAAGACATTATGCTCATTGAATACGTTATCAGTGCTCTTAATGAAAGCGGTGATTTTAATTTCGTCTTTGTCAAATTCTAAACTCATACTAGTGGGTGATCCTTCTCGAAGTCTTCTATCAACTTCATTACATCGTTACTTCCACCGTGCATATAGAAATGCTCATAGCGTAAGTACGTATCCTTATAATCTGGCATAATTGCACCGAGCTGTCTGAAAACGCGCCAAGGTTTGTTCTCGATCTCGTCTAGGTCGAACAGTAAATCGTTCTGCGCGGTATCGACTGCATTATCAGCTTGCTCATCTGCAAAGCGCATAATCGCGATTTTCAACTCGTTCAAGTCTACCTTTGCGTCGAACTTACCGTTTGCGTGGTCGCCCAACACAACACCGTGTGCTTCACACCACTTACCAAAGTTGTTACTGAATAATTCGCTGTCGTTCATTACTGCTCTCCTAGGTTCATTGATTGTTGGTAATACACGTCGTCTAGCTCAGCTTGAATTGACTCAGCATTTTCGTACTGCTCTTTAATAATCACGCTCATTTCTTCGATGACATCATATATAGCTAAGTCACCGTCTGCGTGGTCATTGTGAAACTTATCAGTTGCACGGTGCTTAATAGCTTGCACACGAGCGTCTATCTCAGGGTTTACACTGACAGCACTCATAGGTTTTTACTCATCTCGCTGTATTCAGCCCAGTATTCTGGCCACGTTTGCTTGATCTTCGCAAGGTTGACCGCGTCAGCTTGTCGACACGCGTGGGCGAGTGCAACAACGAACGAACCACCAAAGATGGTCATCGCTTCAACAGTTGCATAGTCTTCTTCGGTATACATTACGTCTCCCTCTCTAGAAATATCTGGTTATAGTGACCTACATCAGGGTAGCTCGTCGCGTCTGCTGGTGCAGTATCGTAGCGAACATCTACTGAGACAAACCCGTCTTCACCATTTGACGCTATAGACTTGTAGCTTTTGATTACCGTACCCGCACCGTGGTAGGTGTTGACACGTTCACCTACTTCAAAGAGGTGTGTGAGTGTTCGCTCAACCTTGTTGTGTCGCCATTGAGGTAGAAAGTTAAGCAAGTGCTTAATCGAGTATTCAAACTTAAAGCTCGCCTTCATTAAGAGCGTCTGCTTGCTTCTACCGAAGTATTCGCTTCGCTTTGCGTCTTTGATTGCTTGCTTAGTGTCGATCATTACCAAGGTGCCCCGCCACCCTCAACTTTTTCGTGGTACTTAATATCAGGTAGCACCTTCATAATTTCATCAATTAGATAGTAGCTCTTTCTATCACCGCTGAATATCTCAATATCGCGCTTGCGGTCGTCAAAGTACCCGCTATCGCTATACTTGGGTTCATAGCCCCTGATTGACCATGTGTGCATACCACCTTGCGGTCCTACGGTAGCTTTAATACACTCGATATTTGCTAACGGTATTGCTTCGGTCTCCATGTGTCGACCCCTGTGTGTGCTATACACTTCGTGGGTGATGAGTAGGTGGTCGTCTACTATAGTTACTGGTTTCATACGGTTATAATACCACCGTTTGATACAAAATGCAATAGGTTTTATATCAATGTGCGTATTTTTGAACGTGAATAGCGTGGGTCTAAGCGTTGTCGCGATAAACGCACCACGCGAGCGGTGTTAAACGCGGTATCAGAGAACGCGGTGCGGTCAACTTCAGCGAGAACCTCTTCAATATCTATTTCTTGTGGGAAAACACCTATATCGTGAACGTGCTTGAAGCTAACCGAGTACACCTCACCCTGACTTACGGTGATGTCGCATATAGGGGTCATTAAAGTAGCGAACGCGGTTGAACGCATTTCATACTGGTTTTGCTGAAAATTGTTCCAGATGCCGTTCTTATCTATATATAGCAAGACGTTGGGGTTAAGTAGTACGCGATTGTCGTCTACCATCTCTATGCGCAGGTGCAAGAGGTCTGGTGAGTTGAGAATATGGTTGCCAAGCGTAAATATACCTTGTATAATAACCTTTTCTAACTCTGAATGGGTCATCTTTCGCTTTCTCTAGTGGTCACTTTGATGATTTGATCGTCATCTGTTAAAAACCAATATGTTTCACCGTCTTCGCATTCATGCTTAATAACACTACACGCTTTCACCACTTGGTCGGGGTTGTCGGGCATCTTTTTGTTGAAGATAGCTAGTTGTCGGTCTAATTCACTCATTGAAACTATCATAAAACAATAATATGTATAATACAAGAAGAAGAACGTATAGAGGTCATGCACAGACACTGCGAATGGTCTTCGAACGAAACAAACAAAAGTTTTACACAAAAAACGTCCCTTAAAACAAAAAAGGAATAGAAACGTGGAAAAAAGTAGAAATAGTTACTCTGTTACTGCCGAAGTAGGTGGTTTCACGGATGAGGGAGATGGCGTTGTATCATTCCCGAACGGACTAGTTATTACTGACGATTCTACGCAACGCAACGGCACACGATACGATATTGATTCAATGAGCCTCGAAGATTACGGTAACCAGCTTACTGCCGATCACGACGACACATTGCGAAGTCTTATTGGAAAAACTGTTGGTGTTAAGAAATCTGGCAACAAAGTTATTGTTGAGAAGATTATTTATGCTATTAAAGAAAACGCATACGCGAAAGTCGCGTACGACCTATTGGTTGGTGGTTTCTCAAATAGCTTTAGTATTGAAACTCTCGGTCGCCTTGATCCTGATACTGGCATCTACAACAACGCTGAGCTTTGTGGGTTAAGTCAGGTAGTTACTCCTAACAACTATAACGCACACGTTAACTCGTTTAACGAAACTGTCCACAATTCCTTAGAAAAAGCGAAAGCTGAGGGTCTCAAAGTCGACGGACTAGAGGAAAAATTAGTAATCGCACCTAAAGAGGAAAACATGGCAAAAGAAACAAAAATTTCTGAAGCTACTGAAGAATTTGTTGAAGTTAAACTCAACGAAGCTCCTACAGAAGCAGAAGAAGCAGACACAAAGGTTGTCGAAGTCCCAGAAGTGGTTGAAGTACCTGAAGAAGATACTAAGATCGTTGCTGAAGAAATCGAAGCCGTCAAAGAAGCCGAAGAAGTAGAAGCTGAAGAAGAAGTTGCTGAAGAAGTAGCCGAAGCTAAAGAAGAAACTCCTGAAGCTGAAGCCGAAACTGTTGAAGAGACTACTCGCGAAAAAGCTGAGAACGGTACATGGATCGAAACGGTCACTACCACTCGCACTAGCGAATACATCGAAACAGAAGAGGAAAAAGCAGAACGTCAAGCTCGAGAAGCTCGATGGGAAGCAGAACTCGCTAAAGACGATGACGCAGAAATCACCATCAAGGTTGACGTAAGCGACAACGAAGCAAGCGAAACAGTTGACAACGAAGCCGAAGAAACTGAAACCGAAGAGGTGGAAGCGACTGAAGAAGTTGTTGAAGAAAAAACAGAAAATAAAAAGGAAATTGAAATGACAAAAGAAGAAGCACAAGCTATGATTGACGCTGCTGTGAAGAACGCTCTTGACGCTCAAGTTGAAGAAACTGAGTTCGTTGAAGAAGCTCCTGTAAGCAAGAACGCTACAATCAAGAACCAACTTGCTCTTGCTATTGCATCAACACGTGACCTTAACGTTGAAGCGTACAATGAACTACGCGCAATCAACAAGGTTAACTACGACGCACTTGTAGAAGCTGGTAAAGTAGAAAACTCAATCAAGCTAGAAGACCTCGGTAACCTAGTTATCGGTCCTGAAGTTCTTTCAGAAGTACAAGGTAAGCTAAACAGCTACTCTGCACTACTTGAAGCAACTGACTGGCGTGAAACTGACGCGATCAAGTTCGCATGGCTATCACGTGGTACTACAGTTGACATGCAAAACGTATCAACTGGTTACTCAGGTGGCCTAACAACTGGTCCAATCGACGACGACGACCTATTGAAGCCATACGGTGAACCAACTTTCGCGCCACACGACGACGAACTAGAAGAACTTGCATACGTTACAGCTGTAGCTCTTGCAACAATCAAGTTCGCTGCTGTTGACATCATGCGTGACATTGCTAAGCAATTCACAAACGACTACGACAAAAAGCGCGCTCAACTTGTTATCGCTCGTCTACAACAAGCTGTTAACGCGACTGGTCAAACAGTTGAGTTCTCAGGAAGCACTGCTGACCTAGCAGAAGCCGTAGCTGAAGCTGCTGACAGCACAACTGTTGGTAAGTTGATCCTATCAAACAAGACTAAGGCTGCAATCCTACGATCAGCAATCACAGAACAAAACTTCGGTCTTGTTGCTGAATTGAACGCTGGTTCAGTATTCGGTACATCTTTCGTAACAGTCCCTAGCGACCTCCTACCTACGCTTAACGCAGGTGACACTCGTACTTTCCTAGTACACGGTGTAGCAGTTGTTGTTACTGACCCAATCTTCTACGCAGACATGAGCGCATTCACAGGACGAACATCTGGTGGTCTCTCATACGACGTAGACGGTCGTGCATCTTACGAAGTGAACGGTGAAGTTCGTTCAGCATTCCAACGCAACGAAGTTGTGATCCGTGGATCATTCTTCCGTGGTGGTGTTGTAACAGAACCAGAACTCGTAGCTTCAATCTCTAGCTCAGAAAGCTAAGATATAGTTGCAAAGCTCCCGTCTTATGGGCGGGGGCACCCAAGATAAAAAGAAAATAAAAAAAGGTATAAGAGAGTGACTATAGAACAGTACGAACAGCTAACGGGCAACACTGTATCTGACGAAGACGAAAATATGGTTCTCGCAGCAATCGCTCGTGCAATCGTTGAGCTTGAGTCTGCTCTAGGTTACTCTCTGACACCACAAACGAACATTTACAGTGAGCTTGGAAAGACCCATTACAACGGGTACTCCTTCGGTCAAACGCTACCAGTTCCCCAAAACGTCATCGACAATTTATTGCCTGCTGACGAACCTATTGGTGACCTGATGGTGTTTCCGCTTGAGCTCAAAGACAAATTCGCACTCGTACAGCCTTTTGACACTGCGTACCGAGCAAAGTTAGTACTCGTACTAGACGACGAAAGTTTCATCACTCTCGACGACCTACACGGTGCTGTCCCTCAGTACAACGGTAACGGTTGGGGCAAGTGGATCGAAATCGACGTTCCAGGGTGGTCTTACGACCCTACAGTTATCGCAACCTTCACGACTCTCTTCGCAGACGGTCACCCGAAGCAGATAAAGTTTGCCCTTGCACTCGATGCAGATTACCACGACGTGATGTCAGACCCAGCAATCCAATATCTCATTGCAGATATGGTTGACTACCGACTAGACTCAAACAACTCAGCAGCGATGGGCAACATCACTTCTGAATCTGTTGACGGTCACAGTTGGTCAAAGACTGACAAACCAGTAACCCCAATTAGCAGTAGCGATCATGTAGCAACAGTTGCTCTATACGCTGGTCCTAAAGGGGCTAAACGTAATAGGGTACCTGTACGATGATAAGCTATAAAGATAAAGTCAAACTGATCCTTGTTGATGCAGATGGGTACAATGACAAGACCGTCGTTCTAAACCAAACGGTTAAATCATTGTTTCACCTCGGTGGGTCATACTCACAGTCTGCAAGCGCAGAAGAACATGCAGCCGACGCTCATGTGTACTTAAACCCGAAAGACCCAATCGTTCTCGCGAACGCCTACCGTCTCGAAGGTATGTACATAGTCGCTAACATGTTCGGTGGTGACGAATCTGACGCATGGTACCGCATTGGTAGCGTCGTAGTGGGGCAACGAAAGTTACTCGCTAACAACGTAGACAATGTGCACTGCTTCTTGAACAAAGTTCACGCTCTCGCAGACCTACCAGAACCAGAGGAATCATAATATGCCGCTTGTTAAAAACATCAACGCTCAGGTCATCGGTGATAGTATCGACAACCACTTCGGGGTAGCCCTAGTACAGATCACAGAAGCGGTCATACGAACAGCTGACCCAAACACTCCGAAGAAGACTGGTGCACTACGTAGCTCTGCACACCCAACACGAGCTGGCCAACGCCAAGTTTCAGTTGAGTGGTCAGAACCATACGCAGGTGACCAAGAAGAAGGTATCGCATCAGACGGAACCCCGATCCACAGGTACACAACTCCTGGTACGGGTAAAGACTTTGCGAAGAACGCTATCAACAAGGTGGCACGAGGTGACGAAGCTATGATTATACTAGACATAACAATGATGGACGCGATATGACAGACCCAGTAACCGTATCAGATTCATTTGTACAATGGCTAGAGATCGAAGGGTATGGTGCATTCGGTAATAATATCTTTATCAACCGAATACCACTCAAAGCCCGAGCAGATAGCTACGTTATCACGACCAACGGTGGTCAGATAGTGCGAAGACTCATCACTGGAGAAGTGGTGAAGCAGTACCTAATACAGGTACAATACCGTGATACATCGAACAAAGACGTTGATAGAAAACTATTCAACCTCGAAGAACGATTGAACGCTAAAGACTGCTTCTACCTCGAAGGTTTTGATGTCGATTACGTGTCAACTGCACAGTTTGCTTCAAGTCAAGATATTGATACAGAAGAATTACAAACTGGCTTGCTCACTGTAAATGTTCAATTATACAGAGCGCCTAATAGCGCGCCAAATATAGAAAGTTAATAAGGAAACACAAAAATATGTTTAAAGGTCCTTTCACTGTACGATTTGGTGCGACAACCATTACCGACGTTATGGATTACAGCCCATCTTTTGACGTGACATCTAACGATTACACAACAATTGACGGTCGTACATCAACCATTACTACAGGTATTAAAGCATCTGTAGAGCTTCAACTACGTGGGCTAACCCCTTCATCAGTTGCAGCCGTACTTCCACAATACTTCAAAGCCAACGGTGAGATTCTCTCAACAGGTCAAGAAGTTACTAACGCTGATGGTGCTATCGACATCGTTCCTGCTGCATGTTCTGAAGAAGACATCGCGAACGACCTCGACATCCTTGACTGTACTGGTAACCTCGCAGTTCGAATTAACAGCGCAGTGGCAACACTAAGCTCAATCGACATGCAAGACGGTGCATTGCTTACAATTACTGTAGCATTCACAGGTCAACCTGGCCAAGGCGAAGCAGTTGCACAGATTCTTGGTGGTGGCGACACTACCGTCGACAGCTAATCTTAGTTATCGACAATCGAACACCCACCCTCGATGGCATTGCGCTATCGGGGGTGCTGTTTTTATCAAATCTATATAATTAGAGGTGAAATACAAATAAGTCCAAAGGAGACTAACACAAGATGTCACAGTACAATCTATCAGACAATATCAGCAAATCGTTCGCATTCGAGATCGACGGTAAAGTATACGATTTTCGACGACCATTAGTGTCTGAATTGAAAGCTAACCAAGCTATCCAAAAAGAACTAGAAGGCGCAACCACTGACGAAGAAAAGCAAGCTGTCTCAGACAAGATGCAACAATTCGTATACAGCCTTATCAGCCCAGTAGACCACAAGACATCAATTGAAGAAGCACTAGACGCTTCACCAATCAATGTTCTACAAGCCTTTAACAAAATGACTGAAAAAGAACTTTCAGCACAATAAAAAATGGCTACCGCACCTAAAGCACCTGTATCAATCAGTGCCAACGGTGGTTCAGTCAAAAACAAAAACCCCCAAAGCGATGATGATAGTAACAGTAACCGACGAACTTATGCGCTGGTCTGTTACTATTATCCGCAATATAAGCTCGAGGACGTTGAACAGATGCCTGCTCGAGATGTCAACTTGCTAATCAAGACAGCTCACCAGCAGAAAGCAGTCGAGTACATCAACCACGTACAGATTGCCGCAGCACCTCACTCTAAAAAGGGTGAATCAATCAAGAAACTAATCGACGAATACAAAAAACTGATCGAAATATGAACGACCGCGAAATAAAATATCTTCTAACTGGTGACGCGAGCAAGCTCAAGTCTGAATTGGCATCTGTACAAAAGCAAGCAGAGCAAACTGGTAAGAGTGTCGACCGCGCATTAACCAACGCTTTTAAGGGCTCTGCTGATGCACTCACTGCGACGTTCGCAAAGAACCTCGAAGCAATCAACAAAGGCCTTAACAACGTTCAAAAGGGTACTCAAAATGCCTTTAACGTGCAGAACGTCGCTGCCTACGCGAAACAACAATCGCAACTAGCCAACGAACTGCAAAAGATGGATCAGCAATACAAGACGCTGAACCGAACCGCTGACACTTACCGACAAACGCTTATGCGAACTGGTGCAGACGCTGCCACCGCTGGTCAAATCACAGCAACATGGGCAGACACCCAACGAGCCGCGCTTGAAAGAGCTGGTCGCTCAATGGGAACAGACCTCGGGCAACAGTTCGGTGGTCTTGCTAGTGTTGCACCTACCCTAGCGGCAGGTATCAAGCAAATCGACGAAGCGTCAAAAGAGTCAGAGAAATCTACCTCACGCCTTAGCCGTGGTCTCGAAGCGACAAAAACTGAGCTTGACAAGATTCACGCGAAGGACTTCTCACAACAAAGCAAGAGCATTCTTGATTTCGGTAACAGCGTACGCAAGTCAACTGGCGACATTAGCCGTATGGGTCTTGGTATCGCAGCTGCAGTCGCGGCTTTCTCAACAATCCCTATCCTGAAGACGGTTTCACTTATCGAGTCTGCACAACTTGGTCTTGAAAGCCTGCTGAAAAGTACTGAAGCAGCTGGTGAAGCAATCTACAACCTCTTCACATACGCGAACTCAACACCGTACGACACGTCTAGCCTTATCGCATACGAACAAAAGCTCGTATCAGTAGGTCTTAGCGGTCAACAAGCATTCGGTGTTATTCAACGTGTCTCAGACATCGGTGGTGCATTCGGTGCTTCATCTGACCAACTAGATCGTTTCTACTACGTTCTCTCTCAAATCTTCGGTGCTGGTAAAGCTACTGGTACTGACTTCTTGCAGATTCAAAACTCACTCCCTGGGTTCATCTCAGCAATCGGTGAAGCGATGGGCAAGAGCGCGGGTGAAGTTCGTGGCGCATTCGGTGACGGTTCAGTAACATCTGAAGTTATCGTCAAAGCATTGAACAACCTGACCAAAGCGGGTGGTGTTGCGTTCCAAGGTGCTATCAAGCAGTCTTCAACATTCGCTGGTATTATGAACAACTTGGCAGACAACCTCAAGCGCGTCGGTATGGCGTTCTTCGGTGTAACTGTAACCCAAAAGGGTATGATCGCGGCAACAGAAGGTCTGTACGCTCGACTTAAAGTTCTACTTACAAGCATTCTTTCATTCGTAGAAAACCCTATCACCGTTAAGGTGTTTGAAGCTATCGGTACCGCAGTAGGTAACCTGCTGACACTTCTAAACCAATACCCGCAAGTTATCGCTATTATGAGCGGTCTGTTCTTGGCATTCGCCTCAGACCTTATCTCACGTATCCCGTTCATTGGTAACTTGATTGGTGAAATCGGTTACGGTACTGGTCTTGTCGTCGGTCTCTTCGCAGCGTTGGTTGCGTCATCTAAAGAAGTGCAACAAGCACTCGCAGTAGCGTTCGGTCTTGTCGTGCAATTCGTTCAACAAAACAAGAGCTTATTCATCGACCTACTAGCTAACTTCCAAGTCTTGCTACAAGTACTTGGTCAAGGTATTGCACCTGCACTCATCATCGCGACACAACTGTTCTTGAACCTAGCACGGGCGATTCTATTCACAATCAACTTCGTTATCCACATCGCGACCTCAATTGCTAACGCGCTCGGGCCTAACGTCACACGAGCAATTACGCTGTTCGCAGTCTTCATCGGGGTAGGTCTCGCTCTAACCCCAGTAATCCTTTCTGCTGCCGCTGCGGTGCGTGTCTTCGCAGTTGCGCTTACATCTACAGCTGGTCGTCTTGTCTTCGTCATCGCAGGTATCGCAGCATTGATAGCCGTGTTCAGCGGTTTATTCGGTGGCAAAGTAGACACTTCACCTATCGCG
>Ga0247735_1000427_pt1 | contig 16603 bp, 10 predicted proteins | sample UWRJL178409R2_FD_180934 | JGI IMG/M metagenome (GOLD analysis project Ga0247735, IMG submission 180934) | Plant litter microbial communities from Arlington Agricultural Research Station in Wisconsin, United States - UWRJ-L178-409R-2 | ecosystem: Environmental > Terrestrial > Plant litter >... | reverse complement strand
CCAATCTCGGCTTGCATTGCCTGTCGCGCCGCGACAATCTCGATCCCGTCACGGCCTCAGAGTCTCATCCTGATCGCCGCTAATGTCTCACCCAGATCGCCGCGCGATAGTCCGGCTATGACTGGAGTCGGCTTCCGGATGCCGGTGGGTGGGAAGCCGGTGTCGGCAAGGCCGACCTAAAACGGCTGGCGGACTATTGGCTTGAAAGGTTCGATTGGCGGGCGATCGAGCGCCGGCTGAATGCGCTGCCCCACTTCATCGCCGACGTGGAGAGCGAGCATATCCACTTCGTCCACGTGCAAGGCGACGGATCGCGACCGCCGCTGTTGCTGCTTCATGGCTGGCCGGGATCCTTCATCGAGTTCGAGGCGCTTATCGCGCCGCTCGTCGCCGATGGGCACGATGTCGTCGTGCCGTCACTACCGGGCTTCGCCTTCTCGAACCCGATCACCGGCATCATCGGACCGCGCCGTGCAGGCGAGATCCTGCATGTTCTGATGGCGCGGCTGTTCGAGGGCTCGCGCTACATCGTACAGGGCGGCGACTGGGGCGCGCACATCGCAAGCTGGATGGCGCATGATCGGCCCGATGCGTTGCTCGGCTTCCATATCAACATGGTGAGCATCTTCGCCGAGGATGCAAAGCCGACCACCGATGCGGAAAAGGACCTGATGAGCCGACGCGACGTGATCTTCGATCAAGAGACTGGTTACAACCACGAGCAGGAAACGCGGCCCCAGACGTTGGGCGTCTCAATGGCCGACAGCCCTGTGGGCATGGCTGGCTGGATTTTGGAGAAGTTCGGCATGTGGGCGGACTTACCAAAACGGGCCGACGGCAGCCCGGACCTGTGGGCCTGCTTCACCGAGGAGCAGTTGCTGACCAACATCATGCTGTATGTCGGACCCGCGTCGGAGGTGACGTCGACGTGGATATACCGGGGCAAGCGGTTGGAGGGGTCGGACCAATTTCCAGCAGGTACGCGCATAACCGTGCCGATGGGGATCGCGGCGTTTCCGGATCCCGTATTCCTACCGACGCCGCGCAGCTTCGCCGAACAGACCTATAACGTTGTCCACTATACAGAGATGCCAGCCGGTGGCCATTTTGCGGCGTTCGAGCAGCCAGAGCTGATGCTCGCCGACCTCCGCGCCTTCATCGCAGGTCTCTCATGAAGTTTGCCAACGCCAGGACCTTGCGGATCGCCTATCTCGAAGATGGCGATGCTGACGGCTGGCCTGTCATCCTCTCGCACGGCTTTCCCTATGACGTGCATGCCTTCGACGAGGTGGTGCCGTTCCTCGTGCGCGCCGGCGCACATGTGATCCGCCCCTATTGCCGGGGCTTCGGCCCGACGCGCTTTCGTTCCGACGACGCGATGCGAACTGGCCAACAGGCTGCTCGGGCGCTCGACATTCTCGATCTCGCGGACGCGCTCAAGCTGGGGCGCCCGATCCTCGGCGGGTTCGATTGGGGAGGCAACGCTTCCTGCGTCGCGGCCGCACTGTGGCCGGATCGATTTTCGGGCCTTGTTTCCTATGCCGGTTATGACGTGATCGACGTTGCCGGACAGCGAGTGCCGCTGGATCCCCATCTGGAGCGCGTCTGCTGGTACCAGCATCTCTTCCAGTCCGAACGCGGACGCGACGGGCTGCGAGAGAACCGGCGGGAGATCGCCCGCATGCTGTGGCGTGAATGGTCGCCGGGCTGGCATTTCGACGAAGCGACCTTCGCCCGCACCGCTGAGGCTTTCGACAATCCGGATTTCATCGACGTCGTGATCCATTGCTATCGCTGGTCGCTGGGACTGACCGATGGGGAGCCAGCGCTTGCGAACTATGAAGACAGGTTGGCCCAAAAACCTGCGATCATGATCCCCGCGATCACGCTGGATGGAACGCAGGATCCGTTAAAGCCGGGCGGGACCGCACACCACGCGGAGGCGTTCGCTGGGCCGCATGAGCATGTCAGCGTGGCTGTTGGACACGCCTTCCCGGCAGAAGCGCCGGGGGTATTCGCTGACGCGATCCTGAGATCGCGGATTTTGATTGGCCCGTCGGCGCGTGGTCGAAGGCCCGTTTGAACGCTGCGCCGAACGCGCTTTCGAATTTATATCCCGCCGTCGGCACCCCGGCAGCCATCGACCATATCACGTCGTTCCGCGGGTCACTTGGAATGTCTGCTTCTACCCAGACCGGCCACCCAAGCTACATGCGCGCGAAGTCTCGAGCTCTTGCCGACGCAGATTTCGCTGTAAATGAGTCAGCAGGAGAGGCGGCGAAGTTAGCACGTTAAAACTTCGCGCTGATGCGGACATAGGCTTGCCGCCCGTAGGGGTCACCCAGCGTCGAGAGGTATCCGGTGTACAACGCCTTGGCAGGAGCCTTGTCGAACGCGTTGATCATGCCAAGTGTGAGTTCGTACTGTTTATCCGCCCCGAAACGTAGTCCATATTGCACATCGAAGACCGACCATGCCCCGACGCGCGCGACGGTAGGTGCGCCAACAACCTGCTGGTAATCGTCGATCACGCTCGAGACGTAGCGCCACGTTCCGGAGATGAAGTGATCGCCGACCGAAACATCTACGCCGGCAAGGTTGCGCCAGCGTGGCGCGGCGGCTGCGGTGAGTGGCGAGGTCTGGTAATTGTTGCGATGGCCGACGCCATCATAGACGATCGTCCCCGTGTCGACGTCATAGGTCGCCAGATAGCTCAGGTTGTTGCGCAGCGTGATATGCGCGGTGCCGATGTCGAAGCGGTAGTTCGCCGCGACGTCGATGCCCGACGTACCGGTGCCGCTTGGCGCATTGTACGAGGACACGATGACCGACTGCGCGACCCCGCTCGCGTCGCGGATGACATTCGGCCCGTTGGGAGCGGCATTGATGACCGCCTGCCCGTTCTGAAGCTGGATCTGGTTCTTGTACTTGTAGTGCCAGTAATCGACCGACAGGCTGAGGTTCTGCACCGGCAACAGAGTCGCCCCGACGTTGAACACGTCCGCCTTCTGCGGTTGCAGGCCCGGGTTTCCGTATTGCTGGACGGAGCGGAAGGTCGTTGATCCGTCGCGTGGATCGATGATGTTGGCGACGTTGGTCGAGATCAGCACTGCGGCGGAATTGGCGATGCTCGGCGCCTGAAACGCCTTGCTTGCCGAACCGCGCAGCGAGAGCTGCGGAAGGATGCGCCAGTTCACTGCGATCTTGGGCGCGGTCGTGCTGAAATTGCCGTAATCCTCGTACCGCGCGGCGGCGTTGACGTTGAGGCCTGTGACGACCTCGTAATTCGCTTCCGCGAACACGCTCTTGACCTCACGGCTGAAGGCGGTGTTACGGTTCGGCCCGAGGAAGCCGCCGAAGCCGCTCAGCAGCAAATCCGAATAGGTGTTCGACTGCTTTTCCTTGCGGTACTGCGCACCGACCGCAACATCGAGCGAGTGTCCGGCGATCTGCGCGAGCGAGCCGTTCACGACCGCTTCGCCGATCATATATTCGATCTTCGACAATGTCGTGACGTTGCTCTGGAGGTTGTAGATCAGCGACGGGTCCATCTTCGACACGTCGGCGGTGAAGGGGCTGAAATAGAGGCAGTTTCCGGCGCCGGGCTGGGCGCCGGCGCCCGGCCCGCTGTAGCGGATGTTGCAGTTCGGGCCGCCGTAACCGTTGAGCGCCGCCTGGAAGAGGTTCATGTCGGTGTCGCGGTCGGTCGAGGAAATATCCGCGCGCGAATAGGTCGCGTTGGCGGTGTATTTCCAGTTTCCGCTGATGTTTCCGCGCGCGCCGACGACGAACTGGCCCTGATCGACCTTGTCCTGGATCAGACGATATGGATAGCCGGGGAAGCCCTGCGAGCCGATCGCGCGGCCGATGAACGCGACGTCGACACCGAACGGATTGTAGGGGTTGCCCGCCGGCACGATCGGGGGCCGGGCGCCGACGCGGTTCTGTGCGTAGGACGGAACGCTGCGACGGTTCGAATCCTGATGATAGATGCCGATTTCCGCAAACAATGTCTGCCCCGGCGCGATCTCGAACGAGGTGTCGTTGTGAACGAGATAGCTCTTCGCCTCCGGGCGGATCGGATTCTGCGCCTGGAAGCTGAACTGGCACGAGCCGAGGCCGAAGCCCGGGCTGTTCGCCGATGGAACGTAGCGGCTCTGGCTTGCCGCCGAGCCGCAATTGGGGTCGACAACCGTCAGCGTGCCGGCAGATGACTTGAAACGATCGTAGAGCGTCGAATAGTTGTTGCCGTTGAGCACGACATCGCCGCCGGCTGCGGTCTGTGGCCGCGAATAGAGCGTGAATGCGCCCGGATTGGCACCGGCACCCGAGGACGGATTGAAGAAATTGGTGACATCGCGCTGGCTGTTCTGAAGCCCGGCCTGATAGCGATAGGCGGCGGAGGTGACGGTGTGGAACCGATCATTGCCGACGCCCCACATCGCCTGAACCGTGGCCGCCGGCGCATCGTCGATATGGGTATATTGGGCCGAGACCTTCAGGCCGTTGAACCGCGTGTTTGTGATGACGTTCAACACGCCCGCGACCGCATCCGCTCCGTAGGTGGAGGATGCGCCGTCGAGAACGGTCTCGACCCGGTCGATCGCGATCTCGGGGGTCAGGCTGTTGAGGTTGACGAACCCGTCCGCGGGTACGACGCGCCGGCCGTTGAGCAGCACCAGCGTCGCGCCGGCGCCGAGCCCGCGAAGATTGGCGGAACGGGTGTCGCGCGAGTCTGCGCCGCCGCCCTTGGCGAGATCCTGAATGCCGCCGGCGCTGCCGACGTTCTGCGGGATGAAGCGCGTGATGTCACCGAGCGACGTGACGCCGGTCCGGGCCAGGTTCGCGGAATCGATCGACAGGATCGGCGATGCGCGATCCTCCTGCCGCACATTGCGGAGGTAGGAACCGGTGACGACGATGTCGGGCGTGATCTCTGCTTGGGGAGGCGCCGCCGCGGGCGTTTGCGGATCGGCAGCCGGTGACTGTGGATCGGCGGCCTGCGCCGTCGCGGTCGTCGCCAGCATCATCGCGACGACGGTGATCGAAAGACCGCCGAGCAGTCGATGCGAACGTGCAAGCTGATTGATCACCGGCAGTATCCCCTTTTTGTGGCCGACTGCCGGACGCGCGAGGGATCATGCCGCCGAAGTCACACTGGCGGTCTATCAGGCAAGTCGCGGGCGACTGGCCTTGCATCCTCTCGACGACGTCCGGCTCCGGACGTTCTTGTCGCTGTATGAGTGGCCTGTTCCGTTCCAGAACAGAAATACAATCTTCTGATTGATCGATGCGTTGAACTGATAGTTACTGGCGCATGGTCAGGACGTCGCTGTGAGCGGCCTGAGTGACGAGCTTTTGCGCATCATCGGCGCGCAACCAGCCGTTCGCCTGCTGATCGGCGACGACCGCGCGGACTTTCGCCACGAACCCGTCGTGATCGCGGTAACGCTCTTCAAGCGACGGCCGTGGATCATGCGCGGCCAGCCGCTCGGCGCGGGTGCGGGCGAACGGTATATAGCCGCCGAAGAAGCCGCAGCCGCCGCCCTTGCCCCAGCCGACCGACTGGATGTTCCAGCCGAGGTAGGTGCCGAGCGGAACCTTGAGCTGCACGGAGGGAACGCCCGCCGTCTCGTTTCCGTCCGCGTTCACGCGCGGCACGCGCGACGGGATCACGCCGCGCACGACCGGCGGCTGACGCGTAATCGCGCCGCTTACATCATGGTAGAGGAAGCCGGTTCCCATGTCGTAATCGAGAAACGCGTTGAGCTTGCCGTCGGGGGAGGGCGCGTCCGGCCATGTGGGAAAACCGATCGCGTTCGCGTTCGCTTCGACCAGATCGCCCCCTTTCAGCGTCGGGTAGCGGCTCGGCGGCGGTGCCTTTCCGTCGCGGACCCACGCGATCAGCATGGCCTGCGCGGCACGCAGGCTTTCCCGCGAGGAGTTGGGGTTGCCGGGAAGCGCACAGGTCGGTGACTTCGGATCGCCATCGCTCTTGAAGCCGCCGGTCCACGAGCCGCCATGCGTGACCGAGGGGAAATAATAGCGCCGCACGCCGTCAGGGAGCGGCAGATCGGTCTTCGCATCGGTGCCGATCAGCCCGGGCGACATGCGCAGTCCCCAGAATTCCGCCGAGCCGAACGTCTCGATGATCTTCGGGCAGGTAGCGCTCGCCGTGCAGCGATCAAGCAGGCTGCTCGTGCCGCGACCACGCGCGACATCGTCATAGCGGCTCCACCACAATGTCCCTTCGCTGCCGGGTTCGTAGAGCGTCGCCGCGCCGCCGGGCACGGCGAAGCGCAGGTTGAGCGGCACCTGACGCGCGGCGATGTTCGGGTTGACGCCATCGAACACGCGCTTGCCGGCTTCGTCGGCGTTGAAGCCGAGATTGACGAAGCTCTTGAGGAAATTGCCCGATTGCGACGTTCCGCTCGCCACCGTCCAGCGGATCGCCCCTGCCGGGTTGGCGGTGCCGCGATCATCGGGCTTGCCGCTGCGCAGATACGCGACGAGATCGCGCGTCGCAGCGAAGCCGATCCCAAGCACCAGCGGATCTTTCCCCTGGTAGATCAGGGTATAGGCATAGGCAGGATCGAAGTCGCCGCGAACGCACAGCTTGGCGGGATCGGGTGTGCCGGGAAACGGCGTCTTGCTGCAATCGGCGAAGGCCCAGTCTCCCGAGGCGATATCGACGGGCCGCGCGGCGTCGCTGGTCTGTCGGAACAGCCGCGCCTTGGTCGTATCGAGCGATACCGGAGCGGGCCGCGCGGTCGGCTTGCCGATGCTGCCGGTGATCGGCAGCGATGTGGCGCCGGCTGGCATATCGACGAAGCGGGCGAGCACCGGCCCGGTCAGCGGCCCGCCGCCCGGGGCGTGCGCGACAGGGACGGTGGCGAACTGGACGTCGCTGCCGGGCGCCAGATCGCCCTGCCAGCCGCTTATCACGCGAACGTTCCCGTCGGGATCGGCCTCGATCGGCCAGCCGCCACGGTTGGGCACATCGTAGAACAGCACCCCGCTCGCCTTGGCGGGATCGACGGGGCGGGCGATCGCGAAGGTCGCCGAATAGGCGACACGCCCGTGCGCGTCGCGTGGCGCGCCTTCGATGTCGGTGATGATGCGGTTGTGCGTGTCGCGCGGGTTCAACGCCCCGAAGAAACGACCGCGAACGATTTCGTAGCGCGCGGAGGTGGTCGTCTTCGCCGGCGTGACACTGTCGATCTGAATGCGCTCGAGGCGTGCCGACACTGGTGCGGCCAGCAGGATCGCGAGCGCCGAGCCCGCGAGGAAGATGTGGACTTTCGACATGATCGAACCTTTCAGTCTGGGTCGATGACGAGATCGAGCAATTGCGCGCCGAGCGTCTTCCCGTGCGCATCGAGCGCCAGTGACCGGGTGACGCCGCCGCGCAGCGCGCCCTCCAACACGAAGTTGAGCGCACCCAACGCGGGAAGCTCGTAGCGGCGGATGCTGCGAACCGGCAGATCGGCGAGGTGCGCGGCAACGCGATCGGCCGTCACGTGCCTGGCCAACAGGCCGTAATCGGCCATCGCATAGGCGATGACGGCGATCTGCGAGATGTCGCCTTTGTCGCCGGTGCGGATGTGCGCCATGTCGCGCAGGATCATGTCAGGCGACCTCATAATGGACGGCGGGTGCGACTCGCGTGCGGTCGATCAGCGTCGAAGCCACCGCCAGCACCTCGCGGACGGCAGTGACGGCGCCGCCGCCGCCGAACGGCCCGTTGGTATAGAGCGACTCGACTTCGGCTCCGATCCGCTCGGCGGCGGCGCGTGTCTTGCTGCGGCCGGCGACGCGCACGCGGACTTCGCGGGGTTCGGGAGCATCCCCGCGACCGGTGCGATCGATCGCATCGATACCGATCACCTCGAAGCGGAGATCGGTGACGGGCACGCCGGTAATCTCGAGCCGCTCGCGCACGACATCGAGCGCAAGCCGCCCGCGCGCGACCGCGCCGGGGCCGGCATAGGAGATCTGACCTTCGCCGAAGAAGCCGTCGCCATAGCCGATCGACACTTTCAGGGTGTCTGGCTGCGGCGATCCGCTGCCGCCGGTGACCGCGACCCGATCGGGCGCGACCTGCTCGAACCCGACGGTGCGAAAGTCGGCGACGACATCCGCTTGCAGATACGCGCCGGGGTCGAGGATCTCGTAGAGCAACTGCTCCTTGCACGTTGCGACCGACAGGCGTCCGCCGGAGCCTTCGACCTTGCCGAGCACCGCCGAGCCGTCCGCCGCGATGTCTGCGAAGGGAAAGCCGAGGCGCGCCAGGTTTGGAACGTCCTTGATTCCCGGATCGGCGAAATAGCCGCCGGTGACTTGCCCGGCGCATTCGAGAAGATGGCCGACGACCGTGCCACGACCGAGCCGTTCCCAATCGTCGATCGCCCAGCCGAACGCATGGATCATCGGCCCCAGGAACAGCGCCGGATCGCCAACCCGCCCGGTTATCACCACGTCCGCACCGCCTGCCAACGCGGCGACGATGCCGCCGGCGCCAAGATAGGCATTGGCCGATACGATGGCGTCACCGAGGTCGCGGCTGGTGCCGGGCCGGTCGGTCAACGCGAAGTCGCCGGCACGCACGATGTCGAGCACGTCGTCGCCGGTAACCGCAGCGACGCGGAGTCCGGTAAGCCCCAGATCGCGGGCGATCCGCGCGACGAGGCGTGCGGCGCCGGCGGGATTGGCCGCGCCCATGTTGGTGACGATCCGCACGCGGCGCGCGTGTGCCGCAGGCAGTACCATGCGCATGCGATCCTCAAGCAGCGGATCGAAGCCGGCATCGGGATCGATCCGCCGTGCCGCCTGCGCAAGCGCGATTGTCCGTTCCGCGAGACATTCGAACGCAAGAAAATCGATTTGGCCATGCTCGACCAGTTCCAGCGCCGGCTCGATGCGATCGCCGGAAAATCCCGCCCCCGCTCCGATCCGGATCGTCCGCGCCGTCATAATGAGAAGATCCCGAAGAGAACGGCCGCGAGCGTCATCACGACAGATGCCGCGAACAGCCAGGGAATGGAGAAGCGCTGATGCGCGCCGAGTTCGACACCGCTGAGGCCGGCGACCAGAAACGTCGCGGGCGTGAGCGGGCTGACCGGGAAGCCGGTGGTCATCTGGCCGAGCAGCGCGGCTTGCCCGACCTGAACTGCGGGCACGCCGAAGTGACCGGCGACCTCCGCGATCACCGGCAGCACGCCGAAGTAGAAGCTGTCGGGGTCGAACAGCAGGCTGAGCGGCATCGCGGCGAACCCCAGCAACACCGGGATTCGCGGGCCGATCGCGTCGGGGACATGCGCCACCGACGCCTCGGCCAGTGCCTTGATCATGCCGGAACCCGTCATGATGCCCGTGAACGCTCCGGCGGCGAACAGGATGCCGGCCATCATCAGCGCCGCGCGGGCGTGGGCGTCGATTCGCTCGCGCTGCTGGCTGGCGGACGGGTAGTTGATGATGAGCGCCAGCGCGGTTCCGGCCATGAACACGACCACGGGCTCCATCAGCCCTGTCACCATCGTCAGCACCACGACGAGCGTGATCGCCACGTTGACCGGGTACAAAGCCGGCCGCCGCAGCGCGCGCTCGGCGTCGCTCGGTTCGTTGGAACTGGCTGTCATTGCCGGGCCAGCCGAAGCCGGTGCTTTCCGCGCAAGCGCGATGCGGCGCTCCTCGCGGATGCCCAGCCACCAAGATACCCCGAACACGAAGACGAGGCCGACGATCTGAACGCCGATCATCGGCGTGAAGATCGTCCCGACCGGCAGTTTCAGGGCGGCGCCCGCGCGTAGCGTTGGCCCTGTCCACGGCAGGAAGTTCACTCCCGCCGCCATCGACGCGGTACAGGCCAGCACACGGCGATCCATGCCGAGCCGGTCATACAGCGGGCGCAAGGCGGGAATGGTGATGAGGAAGCACACCGCGCCCGATCCATCGAGGTGGATGAGCAGCGCGAGCAGCGCCGTACCGACCGTGATCCGCGACGGTCGCTCGCCGACCAGCCGCAGCACCGCGTCGACCAGCGGCGCAAGCAGACCAGCGTCGGTCATGATGCCGAAGAACAGGATCGCGAAGACGAACATGCCGGCGACCGGTGCGATCTTGGTGAGGCCGGCAACGATATATTCGGGGACGGCTGGTGCAACGCCGGCCGCGATCGCACCCGCGATCGGGATCAGGATCAGCGCTGCGAGCGGCGAGACACGATTCGAGAGGATCGCGGCGAGCAACGATATGATCGTTGCCGCGGCTATGAGCGCCAGCATCCCTTCACCTCCTATCATGTCAGCTCGTTTCTGCTGCCATGATGCCGATGGATGATCTATCCAGCAATTCGACTTATCTGATGGAGCAATCAGCTTTTAATATCGATTGAAGACCGGTCATGACGGCGGCGAGAAACGCCTCGGCGGCCGGGGACAATGTGCGGTTCTCCAGACGCGCGACGCCGATCTCGCGCGAGATGCGGGGCAACGCCATCCGCCGCCAGGCGATATCGCCGCCGACACCCAGCATCGGCAATGTCGAGAGCGGCAAAAGTGTGACGCCGAGACCGGCGGACACGAGTCCGCCGACCGTCGCCAATTGCGCGCATTCGTACAGCGGGCGGACGAGCAGATCGGTCTTGGCAAAGGCAGCGTCGGTCAACAGTCTCACACTGCTGCGCGGCTCCATCGCAATGAAAGGCCGCTCCGAAAAGACGTTCCAGTCGACCAGCGGGCCGATGTCGTCGGCATCCTGTCTGCGACATACCAGCACACATTCGTCATCCATGATCGGATCGAAATGAAAGCCGTCGCCCGCAGCCGGCGGAGTCGTGATCGCGAAGTCGATCAACCGGTCGAGCATCTGCTGATACAAAGCGCCGGACAGATTGTCGCGAAGAACGATCTCGACCTGCGGATGCGTCTGCCGGAACCCGGAAATGATCGTCGGCAGGAAATGGGCTGCGGCGGATGGCAACGCGCCGACGATCACGCGCCCGCGCTGCCCGGCAAACGTCTGCTGAAGCTCCTCGAAGGCAAGATCGAAGTCCCCGGCCAGGCGCTCGACAGTGGGGAGCAACGCCGCGCCCGCCGGCGTCAGCGCGACATTGCGCGAATTGCGATCGAACAGGCGAACACCGAGTTCCTCTTCGAGCAGCTTGATCGTCCGGCTGAGGGCGGGTTGCGACAGATTGGCAAGTCGCGCCGTCTCGCTGAAGCTGCGGGTGATGGCGACCTGCATGAACAGACGAAGGCTCGACAGGCTCGGGGTGCGGCGCATGATCCATTCTCCCGCCGCATCGATAATCTCGGCTGATGGATATATGCAAACGCTCTATTTTAATAACCGAACTTTGTGGCCGATACGGGGGCATGAGAGAATCGGGGAGAGCGATAATGGTTCGAGCGGGCACGATGCGGCGCTATTTGCTGTTGGCGATGGGGAGCGCGCTTTCGATACCCGCCGCGTCCCGCGCGCAGTCGAACAAGCCAAGCGATCCGGACGCGCGCGCTGCCGCTGTCGAAAAGCAGATGACCGACGCCGAACGCGTCACGATCACTCACGGCATCATGGCGATGCAATATGGCCCCACCAAGATTCCGGGAGGCGTAATCCTCGGGGCCGGGTATGTCGAAGGCATTTCTCGGCTCGGCGTACCCGCACTCGCCGAAACTGATGCGAGCCTCGGTGTTTCCTATGTCGGCGGCGTGCGCAACGACGGTGCGACCGCGCTGCCGTCGGGGCTCGCCATGGGCGCGACCTGGGACCCGGACCTCATCCGGCGTGGCGGTGCGACGATCGCCGGCGAAGCGCAGGCGAAGGGGTTCAACGTTCTGCTCGCCGGCGGCATCAACCTCGTCCGCGATCCGCGCGGCGGCCGCAACTTCGAATATCTCGGTGAAGATCCGCTGCATTCCGGCCTGTTGGGCGGCGCCGCAATCGCCGGCATCCAGTCTCGGCATGTGATCTCGACAGTGAAGCATTTCGCCATCAACGCGGTCGAGACCGGACGCCAGTTCCACAACGCGGTAATCGGCGACGCGGCGCTCCGAATGAGCGACCTGCTGGCGTTCGAGATCGCGATCGAACGGGGGGATCCCGGCTCGGTGATGTGCGCGTACAATCGCGTCAACGGCGCATCGGCCTGCGGTAACGACGGGTTGCTGAACGGCGTTCTCAAGCGCAATTGGGGATATAAGGGGTTCGTGATGTCGGACTGGGGTGCGGTCCACGACCTCGATTTCGCGCTCAAGGGCCTTGATCAGCAGTCCGGCTCGCAGCTCGACACCAAGCTCTTTTTCGGCGCTGAACTCGCCGACGCCGCGCGCCGCGACAAGCGCTACAAAGCGCGCCTTAGCGACATGAACCGGCGTATCTTGCGGTCGATGTACGCGGTCGGGATCGATAAATTTCTGCCGACCAAAGCGCCGATCGACTTCGAGGCGAATGCGCGGGTGGCGCAGGACGTCGCCGAACGCGGCATTGTGCTGCTTCGCAACCGCGATGTCCTGCCGCTGACCGCCAAGGCGCAGCGGATCGCGGTGATCGGCGGGTATGCGGACAGCGGCGTACTGTCCGGCGGCGGCTCTTCGCAGGTGCAGGGCGTGGGTGGTCCCGCCGTGGCGATCCCCACCGTCGGCGGTCCATTCGCGGCGATCCTCGCACAATCCTACCAGCGTTCCTCGCCGCTCGACGCGATCGTGGCGCGTGCGCCCAAGGCTGATGTCGTGTTCCGAAGTGGCCGCTACGTCGCCGACGCGGTCGCCGCGGCGAAGAAGGCCGATGTCGCCATTGTCTTCGCAACCCAGTGGATGACCGAAGGCCTGGACGCACCCGACCTGTCGCTTCCCGACGGCCAGGATACGCTGATCGCCGCCGTCGCCGAGGCTAACCCCAATACGATCGTCGTGCTCGAAACCGGCAGCCAGGTGTTGATGCCATGGCTCGACAAGACCGCGGCAGTGCTGGAGGCATGGTATCCCGGCGCACGCGGCGGCGAAGCGATCGCCGCGATCCTGTTCGGGGACGTGAACCCGTCGGGGCGGCTGCCGGTCACGTTCCCGCCGTCGGTCGACCAGCTTCCGCGCCCGAAGCTGCCGGGCAGCGACACGATCGAGCCCAATTTTCTTGGCTATGGCAAGCCGGGGCAGACTCTCGACATCGACTACAACATCGAAGGTGCCGATGTCGGCTATCGCTGGTTCGCCAAACACCATGCAAAGCCGCTGTTCCCGTTCGGGTTCGGTCTCAGCTACACCCGCTTCGAGCATGGCGCGCTGACAATCGTGCCGGGCACGGTTCCCATGGCGCGCTTTGCCGTCACGAACACCGGCAAGCGCAGCGGTGCGGATGTGGGTCAGGTCTATCTCGTCGGCACGCCCGCTGGCGAGACCCTTCGGCTCGTGGGCTTCTCCAAAGTGAAGCTAAAACCTGGCGAACGTCGCGTTCTGGAAGTTCCGATCGACCCACGCCTCCTCGCCACATGGAAAGACGGACATTGGAACATGATGGCTGGTATGTTCCGATTTGCTGTCGGCAGCTCTACTGCAGCTCTTGACCCGCCAGTCGCAATTGGATTTGCTGCCCGCAAATGGTAATTAGGGATCGCGGACGACGGTAACCGTTCGCTGGTCGCGCCGGCATATTCTGGGAAGGAAACCCGTAGTCTCGAGGGGCGAGCCGAGTGTGGTTTTGATCGCTTCGACGTCAGCGCTTGCGAAATATCCCCCCGCTACTCGGGCACGAAGCGCTCGCGTGAAACGACCTTACGGACGTGAGTTCTTTGTCACCATTTCGGATTACAGTTTGCTATTTCGCTGACCACCTCCACCTTCGTCAGTCAAGATGGCAGCCGTAAACAGCGGGAGCGTCGGCTCTTGCCGAAAGATCCCATGGCGAGGTGGATAGCGGCTGACACTCTGTCAGAGTGCGGTTGCTGACCCCTAACTCCGTGGGGCAACCATGCTTGCAGCTGATCGACCCCATGCGCCTGCCGCTATCCGTATAGATCTTGGCGCGATCTTTGTTTCGATGGAACTGAGTAAATCAACGTGGCTGGTCACGTCTTTGTCGCCCGGTGCTGGCGAGCGGATGTCGAAACATGTTGTGCGTGCTGGTGACGTTGCCGGATTGATGGAGCGTTTTGCGCAACTTCGCGAGAAGGCACGTGTTCGGACCGGGCACGAGTTCGGCTTCATCGTTATACAGGAGGCCGGCCTGGATGGATTCTGGATCCACCGCGTGTTGGAGCGCGAAGGGATCGAGAGCTATGTCGTCGACCCGGCGTCGATCGCAACATCGCGCCGACGCCGCCGGGCAAAGGCCGACAAGATCGATGGCGAAGCGCTGGTTCGTGCGCTGCTTGCCTACAAGCGAGGCGAGCCACGCGTCTGCGCGATGGTCAGGCCGCCCAGCGTCGAAGAGGAAGATCGACGTCGCATTTGCCGTGAGCGCCAGGTGCTGATCATCGAGCGAACCCAGCATATCAACCGGATCAAAAGTTTGCTCTTTGCACAGGGCGTCACTGGATATGAGCCGCTACGTCGCGACCGGCGGGAACGGTTGGAAGATCTCAGAACCGGCGATGGACGCGTTCTCGCAGCTCACGTCAGATCGCAGATCGATCGAGAGATGGACCGGCTCGAGCTGATTATTGAACAGATCAAAGCCGTCGAGGATGAGCGCGCTACGCTCATCGCGGAGCAAGCCTCCAACACGCCAGCGGCAATGCTTCTCAACCTCAAGGGCATCGGCCCGGAGTTCGCCACCATCCTCTACGCAGAAGGGCTGTTCCGCCATTTTGATAACCGGCGCCAGCTGGCGGCCTATGCCGGCCTTGCTCCCACACCCTGGCAAAGTGGATCAATCAGACAGGAGCAGGGTGTCTCCAAGGCCGGCAATAGCCGCCTGCGAACGACCATGGTCGAGCTCTCTTGGCTCTGGATCCGTTACCAGCCTGACTCGGCGCTTGCCCGCTGGTTCCAGGAACGCGTGCGGCACAACGGCGGCCGTCTCAAGAAGCCGACGATCGTGGCGCTCGCCCGCAAACTTCTTATCGCGCTGTGGAAATATGCAACCTCAGGTGTGGTGATCGAGGGAGCCGTGATGAAGGCTGCCTGATCCGAACCCTTACGCCTTCCCGGAGCCCGATCAGCTCCGTGGATCCAGGTAAGCGAACCGAAACGACTGTTGGCGTTCAGCGCCGTCCGAAAGACTGGTCCCGCTTTCCTGTGCCCGTAACCGCCGCAAGCGGGATAATGGTGCGGCCACCCCGAGTGGCGACCGTATGTGAGCTGGATAAGGTTCGGACTGTCGAGCCGCGTCATGCATCGGGCCAAGCCTGGATCCGACACCAAGGAGACCATCAATGTAGATACCACGATCACCCTTGACCGATGTCCTCGTCATGTGAGCCGTCATTCAAGCGGCGAGCGGGAACGGCGGCTTCGTCCCAATAAGCGTCCTTCGCTGTCCCCAATGTACCCCTTAAATGAAAAGCGAAACACATTGACGAATGGCCGGAAGCGGGGAGTGGATAGGGCAATCCAAGTGGCGACCTATGGTCCCTCGCTGCAATGGAGTGCGCATCTCCCTATTGCTTTACGGCACCACGCTGTTGTTGCTTCGGTCGCGGTCCGGCAGAAGATGGTCCGGATCCAGCATGACCGACGCTATGCGCCCGGCTGGTACGGCGATGACGGGCTTGATCCGCATCCATGTTTCGACCGGCAGCTTGATCCGCGTGGTGCGGCCATCAGCATATTTCACCTCCAGCACCGCCGGCATAACGAGCTTGTCACGGCTCTCGAGCGTGATGCTGGCAACCTTGGACGAGTCACCATCAGTATAGGCAATGTTCGTCACCGCCAGATCAAGCTGCCAGTTTTTGAAAAACCAGCCGCGCCAGAACCAGCTAAGGTCTTCGCCGGATTCGCTCGACATCTCGCGGAAGAAGTCTGACGGGCTGGGATGTTTGAACGCCCAGTCGGCAGTATATTTGCGGAAGGCAGGATCAAACCGGTCCGCGCCAAGGATGACATCGCGCAACAGCCGCAACCCCAACGCGGTCTTGAAATAGCTAACCGAGTGGCGGTATTTTTCGCCCATGACGTCTGGATAGCTCATGATCGGCGGCGCATCTTTGTCGGCCAACAGCGGCAGGATTTCGTCCACCGGATTGCCGCCGCCCGGAGCATATTCGCTGTCGCGCTTGGGTCCGAATACGCCGTTCTTGAACTCGTCGCTTTCGAACGTGTCGATGAAGGTATTGAATCCTTCATCCATCCAGGCGTCTCGGCGTTCGTTCGAACCCACGATCATGGGGTACCAAGTGTGGCCGATCTCGTGCGCCGTGATCCAGAACAACTCCTTGCCCTTGTCGGGGATGCCGTCGAACGCCATTCCCGGATACTCCATGCCGCTTGAACCACCGGCGATGCTCCAAGCGGTCGGGTAGGGATAGGTGAACCAGCGCCGCGAGAAATTCTCGACCGAGTCCTTCAGATATTCGGTCGACCGCCCCCAGCGGGCGTCGCCTGCGCTCTCGATCGGGTACACGCTTTCCGCCAGCGCGGTCTTGCCGCCGGGCAAGTTCATCCGC
>Ga0247735_1000426_pt1 | contig 16606 bp, 15 predicted proteins | sample UWRJL178409R2_FD_180934 | JGI IMG/M metagenome (GOLD analysis project Ga0247735, IMG submission 180934) | Plant litter microbial communities from Arlington Agricultural Research Station in Wisconsin, United States - UWRJ-L178-409R-2 | ecosystem: Environmental > Terrestrial > Plant litter >... | reverse complement strand
TGGTTGTGGGTGGCCACGGGCACCGCGTCGATGATGCGCTCGATCTCGTCGGCGTCGAAGCCCTCCTCGGCCAGGCGCACGCGGGCGCTGGCCGCGACCAGCTCCTGCGCGCACGGGCAGGCGGTCATCCCGGCGGCGGCGACGCCGCCCATGCGGCGGGTGCCGTGCTCGGTCGCCACCGCGGAGCCGTGCAGCGTGTAGATCTCCTGCGTGAGGATCCCCGAGACGGGCGCGGGCTTGTGCTCGGGATAGCGGGCGCGGACCGTGACCTCGGCGCGCCGGGCGCCCTGGCGCTCGCGGACCCGCTCGGCGATGCGCTCGGCGAGCGTCTCGGCGCCGAATGCCGCCTCGCCCAGCACGACCTCGCCGATCGCCTCGTTCACGACCTCCTCGAAGCGCGACATGTGCGCGCCCTTCTGGTCGGGCCCGAGGTCGACGAAGCACTCCAGCTCGGCGGAGTAGAACTCGCCCGGGCCGCCGTCGCCCGAGCGGTTGATCCGGATGATCTTCTCGACGCCGGTCACGCCCACGCGGGAGAGCGAGACGTGGAGCGTGGGCCGTTGGTTCTGGACGTCGGGAGCGGAGGAGACGGGGACGCGATCCATCCCCACAGGGTAGTGCCAGCGCGACGTCGGCCCCTCACGGGCGTGTCCGAAAGCCGTTCGTTGAGTGACCGCCGTCACACGAGCGACCGTTCCATGTGCGTATCTGTGCTATCACTCCGGAACGGCCGCAAGCCCCTCCGGCACCGCTCGAGAGGATCACAAGGCTCGGTCATCGCGACTCGCGTCGCACTCGCCGCAAGGGGTTGCGGCACCCACATCGCCAAAGTGCATAAGTGCAGTTCTGGGAGGAGCGCCCGTGGGCGTCCAGATCAAGAGGAGACTGGTGTGAGCACGAAGGGGACAGCGTTGCTGGCGGACGAGACGGCCATCTGGGAGATGGACGAGCTGAAGCCGCTGATCGGCGAGGGGCAGGAGAAGGGGCTGCTGACGTTCGAGCAGATCGCCACATGCCTCGAGGAGGTCGAGGTCACCAAGGAGCAGGTCGGCGAGCTGCACGCGTACCTCGTCGAGCACGGCATCGAGGTGGTCTCGGCGGCCGACGGCAAGCTCGCGACCTCCGAGGTCGCCAAGGTCGAGTCCGCCGCCTCCGAGCGCCGCGACCGCACCGACCGCAAGGGTCCGAAGAAGCCGGAGATCGACCTCACCGTCGAGCCCAGCCTCGACTCGCTGCGGCTCTACCTGCGCTCCATCGGGCGCGTGTCGCTGCTCACCGCCGAGCTGGAGGTCTCGCTGGCCAAGCGCATCGAGCGCGGCGACATGCAGGCCAAGGAGCAGATGGTCGAGGCCAACCTGCGCCTCGTCGTCTCCATCGCCAAGGGCTACCTCGGGCGCGGCCTGACGTTCCTGGACCTGATCCAGGAGGGCTCGCTGGGCCTCATCCGCGCGGTCGAGAAGTTCGACTACCGCCGCGGCTACAAGTTCTCCACGTACGCGACCTGGTGGATCCGCCAGGCCGTGACCCGCGCGATCGCGGACAAGGGGCGGACCATCCGCATCCCCGTCCACATGGTCGAGAAGCTCAACAAGGTCGTGCACGTCGAGCGTCAGCTCGTCCAGCTGCTCGGCCGCGAGCCCACTCCGGAGGAGATCGCCGAGGAGCTGGACTGCACGGCGCGCGAGGTGCGCGACATCCTGCGCATGTCGCAGCAGCCGATCTCGCTGGAGAAGCCGATCGGCGAGGAGGAGGAGTCCGAGCTGGGCGACTTCGTCGAGGACGAGAACGCCGAGTCGCCGTTCGAGGTCGCCTCCATCAACCTGCGCAAGGACAACGTCCGGCGCGCGCTGGCGGCCCTGCCCCAGCGCGAGCGCGAGGTCATCGAGCTGCGGTTCGGGCTGACGGGCGAGCGCCCGCAGACGCTGGAGGAGGTCGGTCGCGCGTTCAACGTGACGCGCGAGCGCATCCGCCAGATCGAGAACCACACGCTGAAGAAGCTCGAGTCGCTGCCCGAGGCGCAGCGGCTGCGAGACGCAAGCTAGCGGGAGAGCGTTCCGGTCCCGGCGGTGTCTCACGCGCCGCCGGGAGCCGAGCGACCCCCTCTCGTCGCGGGAGCCCCCGGAGACGTCGTCCTCGGATCGATTTCTCTATGCTCCTGCGCTGTCCCGGCGGGATAGCGAAGCGGTCAAACGCACAGCGCTGTAAACGCTGCCTCTCTGAGTTCCCAGGTTCGAATCCTGGTCCCGCCATATGGTCAGGCCGATTGACAAGCCGTGACACGTAGGACCGCCTCACCGAGATCCGAGAAGCCGTCCCGCTAAGACAGCGGGACGGCAACCGGTCACGACTTGTCATCCCGTCCGACTCGTCGTGCAGAGTGCCGTCGCATGGCAGCTTCCCAGCAGCACGACACGCCCGACGAGGGCAGCACGGCGACGACCGCCGTCCACCACGAACACCCCGCCCCGTCCGTCATGGTGCGGCGCCGGGTCCGAGAGGCCAGCGACCAGTGCGTGAAGCTCGCGCACTCCCGCATCCGCGACCCCGCGGCCCCCGGCCAGCTCAACTCGCAGATCCGGACCCTCGCCTCAGCTCGCGCGTACGCCCGCACCCAGCACGGGCCGGCGCGTGCCGTCGCCCTCTTCGATGTGCGTGGCGCATACCTGTCCATGGGGGCCTCGTGCATCCTCCTGGCCGAACGCGCTGACCGGCCGGCGGAGCTGCCCCGTGGGGAGAAGCTGACGGCCAAGCGCAGCCGGTTCCCTGGCGTCTACTGGGACGGCGGCCCCAAGGGCCTGGACAAGCGGTGGCGGGCCCGTGTGCGGACCGGGAAGACCTTCAAGCACCTGGGCTACTTCGCCACGGAGGAGGAGGCCGACGCGGCGGTCCGCGCCTTCCGGGCGGAGCAGGCCAAGGAGAACGGCTAGCCGAACAGGTGGGCGTCGGCCAGGACGGCGCCCACCACCACCGCGGCGAGCGTGACGCCTGCCCCGATCCAGCGGTCAAGCCGGCGCTGCCGTGCGCTGGAGTCCCCGGTGGACTGCTCCTTCAGGACAGAGGCCACGGCGATGGCCGCCGCCTCCCGCTCCTCCAGCCCGTTGACGCGACCGTTCGTCTTCGTCGTCTGCGCCTTGATCTCCCGCAGCTCGCGGCCCATGTCCTCCTGGCCGCGCAGCACGCCACCCAGGCGCTCGCGGATGTCTCCGAGCGCCTGGGTGAGGACCGTCTCTTCCGTCTGCGTCACGACTCGTTGCGGGCCTGGTGGACGAACAGGGCCGAGAGGATCGCCGCCCCCGCGCCGGCCAGGCCGAGGGCGTTCCAGGCGTCCGTCAGGAGCCCCGTGGCGACGAGGCCCAGGAGGGCGGCCACGGCGGTCACCAGCGTCTTCGCGGTCGGGAGCCGCTTGCTGACGATCACGCCCAGCGAGGCGAACGCACCGACGAGCGCACCGGCCAGGGTGGACTCGTTCCAGATCCCCGTCACGAGACTGAGCAGCACGATCGTCAGGACGGGGAGGAAGGCCGCGACCGCGGCCTTGGCGTACGGGCGCAGGCCCGCAGGGAGGAGGTCGAGAAGCATGGCGCAGGCTCCTTACGCGGTGTACGGTGGGCGGACGAAGGCGACGACGCCGTAGCCGTTGCGGAACTTCCGCTGGCAGGAGTCGCCGTTGTGCTGGGAGCCGCCGGTCGAGCCGGACGTGTTCCCTTCGATGCTCGCGTTCATGCCTCCGCCGTCGACCGTCTCGACGAGGCCGACGTGATCGCAGGTGTCGCCGCTGACGCCGGGCCACTTGAACAGCACGAGATCGCCGGGCTCCGGGGTGCTGACGATGCGGTAGCCGTACCGGCCGGCGCGGGCGTCGGAGAGGATGGTCGGGGTGTAGACCCACGACGACGGGGCGCTCACGCCCGCGGCGCGCAGGGCATTGACGACGAAGGCACCACACCACGGAGCCGCGCCGATTCCGCACTTGGCGAGCCAGCCCTTGACCGGGTTGGCGTAGCGGTTGGAAACGCCGAGCTGCTTGCGCGCCCAGGACAGGACGGTGGCGGCGCCCGTGGCCTTCTTGCGCCGACGCTTGGCAGCGACGGACCACCGTCGCGGCCGACGCTTCTGGAGCCGGACGATCCGCTGGTACGTCTCGGTGGCGCCGTGCTTGTCGAAGTAGGACGTGATCCCACCGAGCGCGTAGACGACGCGGCGCAGGGCGGCGCGGGTGTCGGGCCCGTACTCGCCGTCGACCTCCACCGGCTCGATCCCGCGGCCGGCGGCGCGGGCGTTGATCGCGTGCTGGAGGGCCACGACATCGGGGCCCTCCAGGTTGGGCGACGTGAGTCGCAGCCGGCGGTGCACCTTCGATGAACTGGAAGTCATTCATCAAGCGTGCGAACGGCGTTGGTGTGACTAGCCGGGCGGGACCTCCTCCGCCTCTCCCGGGATGGACTCCTCTATCTCCGGGCGTTCGCGAGGCACGAGGACGCCCAGGCGCACGAGTGTGGCTGCGGCCTCCGAGTTGTCCCCGATCTTGCCGTCCGTGGGGCGACCGGTCAGCGCCAGGAACTTGTCGGTGCTCACCTGCATCACCTTCGTGGTGGCCTGGATGATCTGGGGGAGCCCGCGCTTCTCGGCGTCGGTGAGCTGGTCGTCCTCCATGCGGCCGGCCAGATCGTCCAGATACGCCCGGGTGAACCGCTGGGCCCCAACGGTCAACTCCCGGAACTCCTGTGTGATGGCCTCCTCCTGCGCCGTGGAGCGCTCCTGAGCGATGGCGAGGTACATTCCGCCATGCTGCTGACGCAAGAGCTTCAGACGGCCCGCGTTGATGTCCACGCCCGCCTCCGACAGCCGGCGCACGGCCAGGCGGGTTGAGCCGTCGCACGCGGCGAGCGCGGACAGCAGCTCGATGAGCTGGGCTTCACTGGGGGTGGTGTCGATCTCGGCGCTCATCGGCTGGGGTTCACTCCGATGTGAACATGGTTGAAGTGGTTGCCGCCGTTCTGTGCGCCGTCGACCCGCCAGATGATCTGGACGCGGCCCAGCGGGGTGTTGAAGTTGTGGATGCCTCCGGCCTTGGCGAGCTTCATCGCGGCCGAGTAGCTCATGCGGCCGGCGATGGCGATGGCGTGTGCGGCCATCTCGTCGCCCTTGCGTGCGCCGACCGCGTTACCACCGCCGCGGATGTCCTCCCCGATGCCGAAGTCCCCGGCGTTGCCCTCGTAGTGCTCGGAGACGTTGCCGCTCGTCGTGTACTGGTTGTGGTTCGTGGTGGTCGTGGCGACCATCGGCTTACCCCATGCGCCCGCGACCTCGCGGACGAACTTGCGCCAGGGCTCCTGCGTGTGCTTGCCGTTGGACGCGCCGGGGGCGATCTCCAGGTGGCCGTACTTGGTGCCCGACGGGCGGGGGGCGGTGGCCTTCACGGACGCCGCAGCCGCTGTCGCGGCCGGCGCCTTGTACTTCATGACCTCCTTCGCCACGGTGCTCGTGAACTGCGACGGGTCGGGGGGTGTCGTGGACAGCGCCCCCGTCGTGAGGAGGAGCGACTTCGGGTTGCTCTTGGTGAGCATGGAGGCGACCGCCGATTTCCGCACCGCCTGGTCGTATGCCGCCCGGTCGAACTGCTGTGTTTCGACCGTGCTCTTTGTGAGCTTGCCGATCGCCTGGGCGTTCGACTTCTGCTTCGCCTTGTTCACCGTCATCGCGGAACCGGACCCCAGGAGGGCCACGTCGCGCGGCGACCCCTTGCCGACGATGATGGCGGTCAGATCCTTGACGCCCCAGTTGTTCAGGCGATCATGGTTCGTCTCATTGCCCTTGCCGGCGACGAAGAAGTCCACCTTGTTCGTGCCGCCCTGGAACGCGCCACCCGTGTCTGCCGCGGTGAAAATGAGGTTGTCGTCCCCGAACGGGTTGCCCGGGATCTTCAGCTTGGTGCCGTATGGGATGACGGTGGGGTCAACGGCGACGACGAGCTTCTGCTGGCCGGCGCGCAGCTTCACCCCGGTGGACGTGATGCCACCGCCCTCCATGGAATCCCACGGCGGGCCGTAGGCGGTGGTCTTGATGCGGATGCGCTTGCTCATCGACCACCCCGCCGGCTATCGTGCTGGGCCATGTGGCCCTCGCTCTCCCAGCAGCTCGACGACATGCCGCGCCCGCTGGCCGTGCTCGTGTGCATCGCCGCGGCCGCGTTCTTCATCGCACCCTTGACGGCGATGCTCGTCTCGTTCTTCACTTGATCGCCAGCTTCTTGTTGAAGTCGTCGATGCGCTTCTGAATCGACTTGCTCCCGGAGGACCCCTCCAGTCGCTTGTTGAACTGTTCGATGCGCTGCTCGAGCGGCGTCTTCGACGTGGCGGCGGCAGCCTGAGCGTCGTTCTGGATGACCCGCACCGGGTTAAGCCGATTTGGCCCATCGTCCGCGACGGATTTGATGATCCGGTAGGGCCCCGCCGACTGTTCGAACAGGTCGGTGAATGCCGTCTTCAGCTTCGTGTTCACGTCGGCCGGCGTCCCGTCTTCGTTGCGTAGACGGTTGCCCTTCCAGTCGAGCCCCTGAAACGCCTTCACGAAACCGTCCGCCTGCGGCAACAGCATCCCGGCCACGCCCGACAGGGGGTCGTCCGCGACGCTGAACGGCGTGCCCTTGCCCACCTGGACCATCCCGCCACCCGTGGGCACCGAACCCTCCAGCCACCCCGGAACGGCTCCAGGGTGGACATGGAACAGACCAACGTACGGCTCCAGTCCCTTCTCCTCGCGCCACTCCTCCGTGGCGACGTTCACCGACGCCAGGAGGCCGGTGAGAACTGGATGCTCGCGGGGCAGCACGTCGAAGACGAAGCGGACCGCCGACAGCCACCAAGGGGCGAACGGCGCGAAGGTGCTCAGGGCGGTCCGCGTGGCCGCCGGGTAGCCGCTGTACTTGCCGTACATGCGATACAGGCGACGGGCAAGCATGACTTGGTCGGACGTGTTCAGCAGTCCTCGGCCCGCCTGGTCCAGCGCGTCGCCGGCCAGCTTGCCGATGTCCCCGCCGCGGAGTCCCTCCTGCTTCATCGCCTTGCCGAGCATCGCCACCTGGAACTGGGATTCGACCTTGCCCATCGCGGTGAAGATCAGATCCGTGTACGCGACGAACGCTTTCGGCACCCAGCCGACCAGCGGAGCCTCGTGGGCCTTGTGCATGGCGCGGGCCAGCGTCTCAAACCGCTGCCCCTCGTAGTCCTCGTAGCCGCGGCGGATGCTGCTGCGCATTTGGAACCCGCCGGCCCCGCCGGGGGTGAGCATCGCCACCGCCCGCCGGCCAGCGTCATCGCCTGACGCGATGGCTGCCTTCAGCTCGCGTCGCCCGGCGAGCCAGCTCAGGGGCCCGGCGCCCGCGATGGCAGAGCGCAGGACGCCCTCCGTGACGTTGCGGAACGGCCACGTCGGGCTGAACGGCAGGACGGTGCGGCGGAAGACATTGAGGACCTGATCGCCGGTCTTACCGAGCGCCGAGCCGTGAAAGTTGAGCTGGGCTTCCAGCTCCTTGGCCGCGGCCTCCGGGATGGCGACCCACGGGCCAGCCCCACCGTTGGTGGCCGCCACGCCGTCTGCCATCGCGTCGTTGACGTGCTTGGCCCAGACTTCATCGCCTGCGTCGAGGGCGGCGTCGATCTGCTCCTTCTTGGCGCCGAACGGGGTCTGACGAACCACACGCATCTTGGTCGCGCCAGGGGTGGCGTTGTGCTCGCGCACCACCTTCGCCATGTCGGCGTACGTCTCGCGCTTGACGATCTCGCCATCGTTCCCGCGCCAGCCGAGCTCTTTCATGTAGAGCCGGTAGCCGCGGGCTGCGTTGGCGAGGTTGACCTGGAGCGCGGCCGTTCGGCGCAGTCCCTCGCGACCAGCTTCGAACAGGCCCTGCACGGCAGCATCGCCCGTGCGCCGCTGGCTGCCTATCTTCGGCTCTCCACCCTCGTGCATGATGACGAAGCCCTTCTTGCTAGGGGCGTGCGAGACATAGGCGGGATCGGGGCTGAAGCCCTCCTTCCGGGCATGCGTCTCGATCTCCTCCAGCGGCACCCGGCGGCCAGCGCCGTCCACGAGGGTGGCGTGCTCCTCATCCCAGTGGAGGCCCATCTGCGTGCGTGCGTACGGCACCCAACGAGACATGGCGGACTGCTCCTTCGTGACCAGCCCCTCATCGACCAGCTCTTGGTCGATGTCGCGCATGAGGGCCTTAAACTCCTCCGCGGCCTTCTGGATACGCCCGTCGTCGAGCTGGCCCTTGTTGCCCCAGTTTTCGATGGCGGCGTCCAGCTCGTCAAGCATCGCGTGGTTCGCCTTCAATTTGGACTTGGAGTCCAGCTTGGCGCCCTCGCGGGCCACGGCGTCGCGATACTCGACGAGGCTCTCCTTCGTCGGCTTGATGATGTTCTGAGCCACGAGAGAGGCGGCGGTGGCGTCCTTCTTGCCGATCCGCTTGTTGACCTGGGCGGTGAGCCGGTCTCGGTCATGGCGGGAGCCATCACGCAGCGCGCCGTTCATGATGGCGATGGCGTTCTTGAAGTCGTGGTCGGAGATCTTGCCCTTGGCGATCCCCTCATGACGCGCCGCCCGGACGCGTAGGTGATGAATGTCCGCCCGCGTGGTCTTGCCCACCTTGTCCGTCTGAAGGGCTTCCACGGCCAGGTCAACTGCCTTCTGGGTGGCCCGGGTTGCCTTGCGCGCGTGCCGCTTCTCCCGCGTGACCTGAAGCAGCTTCTCGATCACGTCCGGGCTGTACTGGCGGGGCACCTGGAGGTTGACGCCCTCCGCGGTCTTGGCGGCGCGGGTCCGGCTGGCGGCACTCTTGGCCTTCGGGCCCAGCGCGCCGGAGCGCATGGCACGTCCGCTGCCTCGCCCGATCGCGCCCTTGGCGCCCCAGAGCATCAGGCCGGTGTTCAGCGGGTGCTCGGTGCCGACCTTCTCCGGGTCCTTCAGCAGGTCGACGTAGCCGCCCAGTGACTCCGACGCCATCCCCTCCGCCTTGCCGGCCGCGGATGCCACCTTGCCGTGCTGGAGATCATTGAGCGCGTCGGCACCCTGTGACCCCGTGTGCCACAAGCCAGCCACCGTGGTGGCCGGCAGGGTGATGAGATCCTTGGCCGCGTTCGTCGCCAGCTTCGGCGCGAGCTTGGCGTACTCCTTCAGCGCATCCCCCATCGGGGTGCCGCCCGCGTACTTGCTCACCGCCGTCACGAGGCCGGGTGCGTGCTCCTCCGCGAACTTGCTCGACGCCATGACCATCTCGCCCAGGAAGCCGCCGATCCCGCCCTCCTCTTCGCCCTTCATCTTCGGGCCCTTCTTGCCGCCCTGAGACAGGTCCGAGAACTTGGCGAGGACGGTCGGGATGTCCTCGCCGTGGCGCTCCGCGCGCTGGGCCGCCAGGACGATCCCGCGCTTGGCTGCGGCGGAGGGCTCGCCCTTCGCGCCGGCCTCTGCGAACTTGGTGGCCTCCCGCAAGTAGTTGAAGGCGCGGACCCGGGCCTCGTGGAGCTGCTTGACTTGGCGCTTGGCCTTCGGGCTCAGGACGCCGGTGCTCTCGCGCATCTGCTTGCGCTGGGCGGGCGTGGCATTCACGTACGTGGTGCGTACATCGCTCTTGCCGCGGGTGGACTTCTTGACCGTGGTGCCCTTCGTCCCGATGCCCGACTGGGGTGGCGAAGGCGGACCCATCGGGGACTTCGGGACGGGGCCGCTCGACTTCACGCCGATGCCCGGGGCGGGCCGCTTGGCCTTGGCGCCGATTCCCGCGCTAGGGGTCTTGGCCTTCGCCCCGATCCCGGGGCTCGCCTTCGGCTTGGGTTTCGCCTTGGCAACATCGTGAACCCACGAGTTGAGGCCCATCTACTTGCCGCCCTTGGCGACATCGGACACCCAGGAATTGGGTCCCTTGGGTTTCTTCGTGGGCAGCCCGTAGTTCTGGAGCACGATGCCGAAGCCGTGCAAGTACTTGACGTTCGCCGGAGAGAGGTATCCCTTCGACGGCGAAGCTAGGTCCATCGCGGCGTTCACCACGTCGTGGTCGAACTTGTATTTCGGCAGCCCCTTGACCTGGGTGCTGCCCTCCAGAATCGACCGGATGTCGGTGGAACTCAGGCCGCCCATGGAGATCAGATGCGCCGCGGCAGATGCGGCGTTCTTCACCTTCGTGACGATGGCGCGCTGCTGCATTGGCGTGTACTTCGGCTTCTTGTCCTTCTCCGCCGCCCGCTCTGCCTCACGCTGCTTGCGTGCCGCCACGGTCCCCGCTGCGATGCCCTCACGTGAGGCACGGTCCAGAGCGTTCTCGCTGGACTTGAATTCGCGCTCGGCCGCAGCCTTCGCCTCATCCTTGTCCCAACCCTGCTGCTTCAGGCTGGCCTCGAAATCCTGCTTCTTGCGCTCCAACTCAGCCTTGGACTTGATGGCCGCCAAGTCGGCCTTGGAGTCCAGGCGGGCCTTTTCCAGACCGCTGGAAATGCCCTGCTGTGTCAGCCAGCCCTCGCGCTCCTGCTGGCGCAGCTTCAGGAGGGTGTCCGTCTCCTTGCCCAGGCGATCGGTGCCGAGCTTGGTGCGCTGGCTCAGTAGATCCGCGAGCTGGTTGCCGGCAGCGGTCGTGATGCCGCCCAACGTTTCGGTGCCGCGCATGGCGGAGGCCGCAGCCAGGTTGCGCAGGAACGCCTCCTGCGTGGACCCCGTGGACGTGGCGAGCCCCTCCTGGGCGGCACCCTGGGCAGCAGCACGGTCGGTGGCCGCCTGCGTGGTCGCAGCAGCCTGGGCGGCGGCTCCGCCGTCGAGCCCCGCGCCACGCACCGCGGCGTCGGCGGCCAGGCGCTTCGCGGTGGCGTCCTGGGCTGCGCCGATCTGGGCGATGTGGTCGGCCTTCGCCGCGGCTACAGCAGCAGAGGTCGCCGCGTTGGACTTCGCCTGGGCGACCCCGTTGGAGCTGAACAGCGCGCCCAGGCCGGCGGTGTACCCCTTGGCCCGCTCCAGTGACTGGTCGCGGTTGGCGGCGACCTTCTTCTCCGATGCGGCGATATCGGCCAGCAGCGGCGTGTACTCGCGGTCGACGAGGGTCTTGGCCGTCGACTGCATCGTCTTGCCGTCGATGGGCTTGGTGATGTCGCCCAGGGCCTTGGCGACCGCCGCAGCCTGCACCTGGGCCGGCGTCTTCGTGGTGGCCGCCTTGGCCTTGGTCTTGGCCTTGGCCGGGTGCAACTTGGACGGCGCCTTGACCCGCTTCTTGCCGGTCACCTTGAACCGGTCACCCTTGGAGTAGACGATCTTGGAGGTGGCCATCTACTTGCCCTTCTTCTTGGACTTCTGGGTGAGGGTCTTGCTCGTGCTCTCGCCCTTCAGCTTCTTCGGGGGAGCCGTGACGGCGGCCGTGATCGGCTGGAGCTGGCGTGCCTGGAGGGCCTTCAGGTACGCGATGACCTCCGGCGTCCAGGTGGACGGGTCATCGACCACGGGGGCCGGGGTCGCCTGGTCCGCGGCGAGCTTGCGGTCCGTGACGGCGTTGATGATGTCGGTGAGATCCAGGCCGGCGGTGCCCGTGGCGGAGTAGCCGAGCGGGGACGTACCGTCGGCATCAACCGTGCCCATCGCCGCCATCGCCGCACGGCGCGCCGCCATGGCACGATCGAATGCCGTGTTCGACGTATCGAGCTGGGTGTTGTAGCCGTCGTCGATGATGCCCTGCTGCTTGCCGAGCTGGCCGCTGCGACCGAGCCCCTGGGCGCTGGCCGTGTACTGCGCCTGCACGAGATCGCGGGCTCGCGCCTGCGCGATCTGCGCCAGCACCTTGTCGTGGTCGGCCGTGTCGTATGTGTCCTGCTCGAGCGCGGCGGCGCGCTGGGCCGCGTTCGTAGCAATGAGGCGAGCGATGGCCGCCGCGCCCGTGGCGTCCATCGGGACAGCGGGCTTGGCGGGGGCAGCAGGAGCGAGAGGGGCAGCAGGCGCCGTGGGGACGGGCGCCGCAGCCATCGTGGCGGCTGCGGCGGCACGCTTGGCGACCTCCGCCGCAATGCCCTTCGAGAAGTCGGCGAAGGCGGGGGGCTTGGAGGTCGGGACAATGAGCCCGAGATTTGGACCGCCGGTCGCGTTCGGCAGTGAGCCATACGGGGTGGGGTTCGTGGCGAAGTCCGCCAGCGTGGGGGCCTTGGCTGCGGCCTTCAGCGGCTTGCCGGTGGCCGCCGCCTTCGCGGCGCCACCGCTCGCGGTCGCCCCCTTCGTGGCCGTCTGCTTCAAGCGCCGGCCATAGGCGTCGTAGCCCGCCGTGGTCGTCGCGGTCGCGCCCGCCGTTGCACGGGGGCGCTTGGTGCCTTCAGCCATATATGCAGGGTGGCCGTGGCCCCGGTGTGACTAGGCCACGGAGTTAGGCGTACGCAACCCAGTAGACCGTGACGGTGCCGGTGTGTGTCGCCGCAATGAGCGTGGTGGCGAACGCGATATTCGTGCTGTCGATCGCGTACGGCGAAGCGAACATCGGCTGGAGACTGTTCGGCGCCTTCACGGTCATCTGGACGTTCGTCGGCGTGGTTCCCAGCCCGTGTGCGACGGTATCGCCGGTTCTGCTCTGGGTGCCGGCGAAGGTGACGGTCGTCGACCCGAATGCCATCTTCACGTCGGCGGGGGTCAAGAGCTTCGGGAAAGCGTTCAGCACATCCGTCGCGACCTTCGCCTTCGTCACGGCATCGTCGATGAGGTTCGATGCGTCCAGAGCGTTGATCGTTTGCAGCAGCACGGTCAAGGCCGTAGCGACCTCCGGGTCCGCGACGCTGTTCTGATCGACGCCTGCGCGAGGGATTCTGTAATTGATCTGCGGCATAGTCAGTCCTTCCGTGCGCCCATGCGCATGGTGTATGCGTCAAGTTCCCAGCCGTGGTCCGTGGCGCTGTAGACGCTCACCGACCACGACCGTCCGAGCCCCGGGCTGAACACCCGGTCCTCACCGATCACGAAGCCACCCCCGAACAGTCCTCCTCCGCCGAACAGGCCACTGCCGCCGAACACGGTGGAGTCATCCGTCAGATCCAGGTGGCCCTCCTGCCCGCCGCGTCCAGCCTCGTAGTCGACGGCCACGTAGACATCAACGATGCCGCGGCCGTCCAGGTGGATCTCCCGGCATCGCTTCCGCAGATCGGCCGCACCAAACGTGTGCCAGGGGCCCGACCACCAAGACTCGTAGACCACATCATCATCGCGGTAGACGCCGGGGCGGAACAGCTCCAGGAGCTTCCCCTTCGTGGCGTGCAGCCCGACGAGCTTGGCTCCCAGGCCGCGGTCCCACTTCGCCACGACGCTGACAGGCGGCGAGTGCAGCCACCATGATCCCAACTCGGCGTCGTAGTCCAGCACCATCGGAACCCCGTTGATGGGAAGCGTGAGCTGATAGTGGCCGTCTACATAGGCCGCGGTGGCCGCGGCCTTCTCCATCGCGGTCGCGTCGTCGAGCGTGGCCGCGATCTGTTGGGAGACGATCCGGGTGCTGTTGCCGTCCGTCAGGCAGACGCCCAATTCCGGATCTAGGTAGAAGACCCCGCGCTCGGACGGCACGACGGAGCGCGATGCGGTCGTGCCAGACGACTCGGTGATCTTCATGTTCGCACTGGTCTGGGCTGTGTGGACTCGCCAGATCCCGCGAGGCTTGAACAGCAGGAGGTACGGGCCGACGCTCGCCACGGCGGTCAGGTCCATCCCGTCCTCCGGTTCGAAGTCGGTGACGTTCTCGACCGGCCAGTTGCGGGGGTCCAGCGGGAAGGACCAGTAGAGACGGGTGCCCTTGATGACCCAGAGCGAGTCACCCCAGTACGCCATGTCGGTGCCGTTGGGCAGCGTGCCCGTGGTGGCCGTCCAGGTACCGGTGCCGGCGAGCGTGCCGTCCGTGTAGCGCGGGGCGTCCGTGCCGTTCATCCCGAACGCCGGGCCCTGCCCGCCCACGACGGTCTGGCGCTGGAAGACCCAAGGCTTGTCGGCGGTCAGGCCGGTGGCGAGCTGGGTGACCACGCCCGGCTCCGCCGACGATATGGCGACGAGACGACCGGTGCTCGTACTAGAGACAGCGAAGGAGGTTGTGCCAGTTCCCACGGGTGAGAGATCCTGGAGGCACTCCGTGTCGACGGTAGCGCCCAGCGTGGCAAGAGACACGCTGCCCCAACGGCGGCGCACGTTGCCACGGTCCTTGGACACCACGTTGAGCAGTGAGCGGCTCTCGGAGCCCAAGGCGGTGGGATCGTCCTCGTACCCCTCCTTGAGCCCGTAGGGGCCGTCCGTGCTGTTCCAGCCCCGGGCGAACCGGGTGAAGCGATACGCGCGTCCGCGAGCCATCAGACCCCGCCCAGCGCCAGCTCGCCGTCGCCCCAGGTGCCGGGCGTAACGATCGGGCCGTCGTCCTGGGGCTCCAGGGCCCCCTCCGTCAAGCAGGCTTCCCACTGGGCCTTCCAGTATTGGGCCATCTCGATGTCGTCTTCGATTTCAAAGCACCGGGACTTCGCCCAGGCGATAAGCCCTCGATCCATGTCCTCGCCCAGGCCGCTCGTATCGGTGTCGAGAACCATCGCGCCGGGGCGTTGAAGGCCGGTGATCGCCACCTTGCCGCCCGTGGAGCTGGCCGGCATGACGATGATGTCCAGCGCCATGCCACCACTGCGACGTGCCGAGTAGAACATGGGGGTCCCGTTGGGCAGGCCAGCGGGGGAACGGGTCGGCAACGGCTCCAGCTTGGTCGTCGCGTACTGGGCGATGGCGGCCTCTCCGCTGCCCGTTGCGAGGTCGCTAGCCAGATACAGCTCCTCCACTCGCCAGAACGGGTTGGGCGACTGGGTGACGCGGCCGTCGGCGTGGTAGTCGAGGATCTCGTGGCCGCGCTGCCATCGCATCCGCTTGCACGTCTCGCTGACCGCTTCGTTGAGGAAGCGGCTCACCTGGGTGGTGTAGCGCCCCTGGGAGAACGCCTGGTTGGTCACGGCGACCTTCAGTTCCGCGAACGTCTGAGACTCCGCAGCAGCGACGCTGCTGACGAAGAACGGGTCCGCGTCGGGGAACGGGATGCCATCGCCACTGTCCCAGTAGGCCAGGTACGCGCCGGGCACCGTGGCGAGCGGCAGCGGCACGGTGGCAACGTAGTTGCCAGGCTGCTCCTCCACGATGCCCACGGTCGTGTACGGCACGAGGACGGCGCCCGTGGGCACCGAGACGATGGACACCGAGATCGTGCCAACGAGCCCCGTGGGACAGTCGAAAGCGACAAGGCGGACATTCGTTCCTGGTGCGGCGTTCATGCATCGAACGCTGAACCGGGAGCCCGTGTGACTAGAGGTGATTCAGCTCGGCTAGCGTGTAGCCGTAGAGCTTGCCGCCCTGGGGGATCACGGCAGACGGCGGGTCTCCGTTGTCCACGTCACCGCAGACGGTGGCGGTGTAGTCACCCACCCGAAAAGTGAAGCCGATCAACCAGACAGCCACTGTGCCGTCCCCCTCGTCGACGCTACGAACCTCGCCGCGCTCCACAACTTCCCATTTGGTGTCGGCTGTAATTTCGATACTCATACCTTCAGCTCGATTCGGGGGACGATCACGGTGGACCCCGTGTTGCTGAGGGTCGGCATATTGCCCGAGGTGTATCCCGTTGCACTTCTGACGAGATTGACGCCGATGTCGACGGAGCCAAGCTGGGTGGCGGCACGAGCGCTGAGTCCGTCCACGGTGAAGGCGGATGCCACGGACACGACGGAGGGAAACACGGACGCACCCTGCGCAATGGACGCAGGCGTGCTCAACGGCGCCTCGTAGACCGTGTTGGCGGTGACGACCACCGCACTCAGATCCCCGGTGTCCGTAATGCGAGCCCCAGACGCATCGTTCACGCCGAGGAGCACCTTCGTAGCCGACGTGACCGTGGCTCCCGTGCAGAAGCGAATCTTGGAGTACGTGCGACCGGTCTTCTCGACCGCCAGGGCACCGTACGCAACGCCTGAGGCGAGGGTGACAGACGAGGTCGGGTACAGCCGGGGCAGCGTGTAGAGGTAGGACGATCGCCGGTCCGCGAAGAAGTCGTCTGCCAGGATCTCGGTGGGGGTCGGGACGGGGATCGACTTGGACACTTCGAAGCCACGGGGGAACAAGCCCTGGATCAGCAGCACTCGATCCACACTGATGTCGCCGGTTCCGGTCGACCCGGTGTCCGCGTAGATCGTCGCATCGACGAACGTGGCGTCAGGCGGGATGCGCGGGATGGACACGGCCACCCAACGGAAGGCACCGTGCCCGTTGACAAGCCCCACCGACGTGTTGGAGATCCCGCCCGTACCATCGCAGGCCAGACGCAGGCGCGCTTGGGTTCCGCTCGTCGCGGCCGTCGTCCCGGGGGCCGACCGGATACGCGCCACCATCATCAGCGGCTTGCCGGCACACTGCCGGAGCGCGTCGGCACTGATGCTCTGGTACACGCGCGCCGTGGCCGCACCAGCCGACTGGACTCGCAGCGAGTAGGTGCCGGAATCGACGTTCGTGGTGTCCTTGGAGAAGGTGCACCCTGAGTTGGTCCAACCTGCCGGCGTGCCCGACACGTACTTCGGCCAGTCGCCGCCGGTAAGCC
>Ga0247735_1000424_pt1 | contig 16656 bp, 16 predicted proteins | sample UWRJL178409R2_FD_180934 | JGI IMG/M metagenome (GOLD analysis project Ga0247735, IMG submission 180934) | Plant litter microbial communities from Arlington Agricultural Research Station in Wisconsin, United States - UWRJ-L178-409R-2 | ecosystem: Environmental > Terrestrial > Plant litter >... | reverse complement strand
ATGTTCCTGAACTCAGCCTTTATGACAACAGCACTAGTGCGGAAGAAGGCCTCTGGAGCAGGAGTGGTTGGGCTGGTCGGGGCTGACACGCCCGGGCCTATCCACACGTTCTTGCCGATAACCCGACGGGCCGGGCAGGAGGGCAAAAAAAGAAGGCCACCCGGGGTAGAAGCCCCCAGATGGCCAGTGGCCCCGACCGGCGTCGATCCGGTGACCTTTCGATTTTCAGTCGAACGCTCTACCAACTGAGCTACAGGGCCTAGAGGAACAAGTCCTCCGGGAAACCTACTTTCCGCGGAACGAGTTCCGAAGAGTTGTGTTTCCCATAGAGAAAAAGCCCCTCCTTTCGAAGAGGCTTCCTCATCAGCGACCCTGACCGGACTTGAACCGGCGACCTCCGCCGTGACAGGGCGGCGCGCTAACCAACTGCGCTACAGGGCCATGCTATTTAGTTTTACTTACCGGTAGATTCTAGTGCTGAAATTCTGGTGACCCCAACGGGATTCGAACCCGTGTTAACGCCGTGAAAGGGCGCCGTCCTAGGCCACTAAACGATGGGGCCGTGAAGTTTCAGGCGTTAGAGCAACCGAGGGATAACTATACGGGCGGTTCTGGGGAAACGCAAAACGCCTCGGCAAATCCTTGTATTTACTGGGTTTGATCGTGAATCCCGGGAGTGGCGAAACTGCCAGTTCGCCGCGTCAGATCCGCCAGGACTGCTGGGGTTACGGATACCCGTAGAGCTGTTCTTAGGGTTTTCCGCTTCGCCATTGTTAGGGTGGTCGAAGATACACGTGTTAGAGGTGGGTTGCCGCTGCATCTCTAACACCGATTCGGGGAATTTATGAGTATGCATTCAATTACTGCTTCGCGCGTCCGCACAGGCGCGCGCCCGCGGCGATTGATTGGCATGCTGAGTGTGCTCGCCCTTATCTGTGCCGCGATGATCACCGGCACGACCGTGCAGTCGGCCGCCGCTGCCGAATACCCGTCATGGTCCGACGTGCAGGCTGCGCGTGCCGACCAGGCAGCATCCCAGGCCCAGGTCATCGAGATCCAGGGCCTGATCCGGCAGCTGGAGTCGAACCTCGCCGCCGCGCAGGCAGAAGCTGAGCGCCTCGGAATCCTTTACCAGGAAGCCGAGCAGAAGTACTTCGAAGCCACAATCAAGGCGGACGAGCTGAAGGCCCAGGCCGAGGAAGCCGCGGCCAAGGCGAGCGAATCGCAGACCCGCGCCGGCCAGCTTGCCGCACAGATCGCCCGCACCGGCAGCAACGACCTCACCCTCAAACTGTTTATGAACGGCGACGACGCCGAAAACATGCTGGCCATGATGGGGCAGGCCGGCAAGGTTTCAGAGTCGGCCAACCTCATCTATGAGCAGGCGATCCTCGACCGGAACACCGCCCAGTCCCTCACCGACCAGGCCGATGTGGCCAGCAGCGTTCTCGAGGGCCTTAAGGCCGAGGCTGAGGCGGCGTCGAATGCTGCCCTGCGCGCCCAGGAGGCCGCTGCAGCAGCGGTCGCCGAATCCGAGCAGCACCGTGTTGTGCTCGAAGCCCAGCTGGTCGCGCTGACCTCGGCGGCGGACACCACGCAGGCACAGTATGAAGAAGGCGTCCGGATCGAGCAGGAGCGCATCGAAGCGGAGAGGCGCGCCGCGGCAGCCCGCGCCGCCCAGCAGGCCGCGGACGCCGCGGCAGCGCGTGCCGCTGCAGCCGCCGCTGGAAACAGCGGAGGCGGCGGAGGCAGCGGCGGTGGCGGAAGCGCCGGCGGAAGCGCCGGCGGAAGCGCCGGAACCGGCGGCTGGGTCAAACCCGCCACCGGCTACATCTCCTCCGGCTACGGCTACCGAATCCACCCGGTGTCGGGCGGAACGCGGCTGCACTCGGGCACCGACCTCGCCGGTGGCTGTGGCATCCCGATCTACGCCGCGCACTCTGGCACCGTCGCCTACGCCGGTGTCTACGGGACCTACGGCAACTGGGTACTGATCAACAACGGCGACGGCGTCTCTACGGGCTACGCCCACATCGTCAACGGTGGTATCCAGGTCAGCGTCGGCCAGTCCGTCAGCGCGGGTGACGTCATCGCCTACGTGGGCTCCACCGGAGCATCCACCGGCTGCCACCTGCACTTCGAGGTGCGTATCAACGGCGTCGCGACCAACGCGGTTCCCTACATGCAGGCCCGCAACATCTCGCTCGGCTAGGTTCGCCCCCGGGTAATTCGGGGCGGCCGACAGCCACTCGCTGTGGCCTGGGTCAGGCGGACTGGCGCTGGATCACGGTCGCCGGTTCTGGAACCTCACTGCCGGTCGGCAGGTCGAGTAGCGATCGTGCCATCCGGCGGCCGAACGTGGCCGCGTCGATGTGTACCGAGGTGAGGGAGGGGCTGAAGAGTTCGCCCACGTCGGTGTTGTCGAACCCGATGACGGCAATCTCGCCGGGAACGGCGATCTGCAGCGTGCGCGCGGCGGCCAGCAGGCGCAGGGCGATGGCGTCGTTCAGCGCCGCGACCGCCGTGACCTCCGGATGGTCCTGCCGGAACTGGGTGAGCGCAGCGCTGGCGCCGTCGAGCGAACGGCCGAGGATAAGAGTGGGGGCGGAAGCGAGGCCGAGCTCCGCGATGATCTGCGCGGTATAGCCAACCCGCAGGTCGGCGAGGCGATCGAGGCTGGTGTCGTCGCCCAGCGCGATGGCGAGGTGGCTGTGGCCGCGCCCGGCGAGGTATCTGATCTGGACCGCGGTGTGGGCGGCGAGACCGTTCGTCCAGCCGCCGTCCTCGCCGGCGGGATCCGAGTCGAAGTAGAGCTGGTCGAGATCCAGTACCGCGCGGGGGGAGATGGCGCTCATGATCTCTTCGACGTCGTCTGAGTGGTCGCGGTAGCGCACCAGGAGTGTGTGGTCGTGGAGGGCGAGTTCGGTGTCGAGGCCGTCGATGAAGCTGGCGAGGCTGCCGCCGCTATGCGGGAGCCGCGCCACCTTCAGGACAACAACGCGCAGCGATCCTGAACGCAACGCGCGGGCGAGACCGTGCGGTTTGTAGCCGAGCTCCGCCGCCGCCTGCCGCACCCGTTCGCGTGTCGCTGGCTGGATGGTCTGGTTGCCGGTCTCATTCAGGACGAAACTCACGGTCGCCGGCGACACACCACTGGCGCGCGCAACATCTTTCATGGTGGCGCGCTGTGTGGACATCTCCCCATCATCGCGCACGGGAAAGCCGGAGCGGAAACCGGTCAAGGGGCACGGGGCCGGCTCGCTGCACTACGCTTCACTAAATCGAATTAGTGACGGGTGCTGCCCAGGTACCAGCGGGTCGTTCCGGCCCCGGGAAGGAAAAGTGAACCAATGAAGTCGGTCATCGTTACAGGACCAGGAGTCACCGCGGTTGTGGAGGTTGAGAAGCCGGTCGCCGGGGCCAACGACGTGCTGGTCAGGGTGCGCGCCTGCGGGATCTGCGGCTCAGATCACATGTACACCACCTACGGCGGGATCCCGCCGCGGCAGGGGGCAACACCGCTCGGACACGAACCGGCCGGAGAAGTGGCCGAGGTCGGCGAGAACGTGCGGGATGTTGCCGTGGGGGACCACGTGGTGATCAACCCAATGGCCGCCTCCGACGGGATCATCGGCAGCGGTGGCGCCCAGGGTGCCTTTTCGCCCTACCTGGTGCTGCTCGACGCGGTCGCCGGAACCCACTTCCGTGTCATCCCGCGGCATATCCCCTTCGAGGTCGCCGCGCTGAACGAACCGATGGCGGTCGCCAGGCACGCGGTGAACCGTTCGGGCGCGACGGCGGGGGAGAAAGCCGTGGTGTTCGGCGCGGGACCCATCGGGCTGGGGGCGCTGCTGGGCCTCAAGGCGAAAGGGGTCGAGCATGTTGTGGTGATCGACCTGCTGCCGAGCCGGCTGGAGAAGGCACTGGCCATCGGTGCTGACGCCGTGATCAATTCGGCGGAGGAGAACATCGCGGAGCGATTGATCGAGCTGCAGGGCCTGGCGCCCGCGGCGATTGGGCAGCGCGGGCTCCGTCCCGCCACCGATGTCTACATTGATGCTGCGGGGGCGGCAATCGTGGTGACAACCGTGCTCGGGTTGGCGAAACACGGCGCACGACTAACCATCCCCGCCGTGCACAAGCGACCGGTCGAGGTGGACTTCGGGGCGATCCTGACCTCCGAGATCACCATCATCATGTCGATGGGCTACCCGACCGAGATCTTCGAGGTCACCGACGACATCATCGCCAACTGGGAGAAATACCAGCTGATCATCAGCGACCGCTTCGACGTGGCGGACACCCGGCAGGCGCTCGAGCTTGCGGCGACACCCGGCGCCGCGGACAAGGTGATGGTCACCTTCGACTGATCCGGCGCGACCTGCCGGCCAGGCCAGATCGGCGACGGCGACGGAAAAAGACACAGGGGCAGGCAGCCACGGAAACGTGGCCGCCTGCCCCTGAATGACGCAGGTTGTGCTGGCGCGAAGGTTTAGTGCGAGCCCTCGACCTTGAGCTTCTCGATGCCGGCGATGATGATCGCGTCGGCCTCTGCAGCGTCGCCCCAACCCTCGGTCTTGACCCATTTGCCTGGCTCGAGGTCTTTGTAGTGCTCGAAGAAGTGCTCGATCTCCTTGCGGGTGTACTCCGGGATGTCGTTGATGTCCTGGATGTGCGACCAGCGCGGATCCTTCGCCGGAACGGCGATGACCTTGGCGTCTGAGCCGCCGTCATCGGTCATGTTGAACACGGCGACGGGGCGAACCGACACACCAACGCCGGGGAACAGCGGGTAGTCGAGCAGGACAAGGACGTCGACGGGGTCGCCGTCGAGTCCGAGGGTGTTTTCGAAGTATCCGTAGTCCGTCGGGTAGACGAAGGTCGTGAACAGGACACGGTCGAGGTAGACCCGACCCGTCTCGTGGTCGACCTCGTACTTGTTCCGGCTTCCTTTGGGAATCTCGATTACGGCGTCGTAGGCGGCCATAGTGCATGCTCCTTGGTTCGGTGGTTGCTGCAATAACGTTATCGGATGGACTCCGAACGTCGCCCTCGCCTTACGCCCCCCATTGCGGATATCCGGCGGGCGGTGCGTGAATCCCTCAGCGCGCTGGCACCGGCGAGCCCCGCGACACCCGCCCCCACAACCACTGCCGGGGATGCTGCACCGCCCGGTACCTGGCAGATCGCGCTGCCCGTCGCAGTGGCGGAGGCGGCGAACCGCCCCCTGGTACTCGTCGCACTGTCCGGCGGCCCCGACTCGCTCGCGCTGGCGGCGGCCACCGCCTTCGAAGCATCCCGTCTCGGATTGCGGGCCGGCGCCGTCATTGTTGACCACGGCCTGCAGGAGGGGTCAGCGTCTGTGGCGGCCACCGCCTCAGTGCAGGCGAGCTCGCTTGGCCTCGACCCGGTCACCATCAGCACGGTCACCGTCGGTGGAAGCCGCGACAACGGGGGGCCGGAAGCCGCAGCGCGCACCGCCCGCTATGACGCACTGGAGCAGGCAGCATCCCGGTTGGACGCCGTGGCGATCCTGCTCGGCCACACCCTCGACGACCAGGCAGAAACCGTGCTACTCGGCCTCGCCCGCGGCAGCGGTGCAACGAGCCTTCACGGGATGAAGCGTTCCTCGGGGCTCTACCTGCGCCCGATGCTCGGCATCCGGCGCGCCACAACCGAACAGTTCTGTGTGGACTCCGGGCTCACCCCGTGGAACGACCCGCAGAACCTCGACCCCGAATTCACCCGGGTGCGGGTGCGCACCAGGGTGCTGCCGATGCTGGAGGCGGAACTCGGCCCTGGCATCGCCGAAGCCCTCGCCCGCACCGCCGATGCGCTGCGCGAGGACAGCGACGCGCTCGACCACTTCGCCGAGGAAGTCGCCGAAGAACTCGCCGACCACGCCGAAGCCGGTATCTCGCTGCCGGTGCGCGCCCTGGCCAGCAACCCCGCAGCTCTGCGCCAACGCCTGATCCGTCTCGCCGTGCAGAGCGAGTTCCACCTCTCGCTCAGCCGCTCCTCCACCCTCGAGGTCGCCCGCCTTGTGACCGACTGGCACGGCCAGGGGCCGCTGCACCTGCCGGGCGTTAGGGTTGAGAGGCAGGGCGGCCTGCTCGTTTTTACCGCGAGCGCCTAGCCTGCCGCAGGGAAATCACTACCCGTATCGCACCGCACCACAATCGAAAAGGACCCACCCCGCATGGAACTCAGCGACGTCGAAGCTGATCTGACCGAAGAGCTCATCACGGAGCAGCAGATCAAGGACAAGATCGCCGAACTGTCCCGCCAGATCGAGGCGGACTACGCGGGGGAGAAGCCCCTTCTGGTGGGGGTACTGCGCGGAGCCGTGATGGTGATGGCCGACCTCGCCCGCGAACTCAAGCTGCACATCGAGATGGACTGGATGGCCGTCTCCTCCTACGGCACCGGAACGCAGTCCTCCGGTGTGGTGCGGATTCTGAAAGACCTCGATTCCGACCTGCACGGCCGCAAGGTGCTGATTGTGGAAGACATCATCGACTCCGGCCTGACCCTGTCGTGGCTGAAAAAGAACCTGCAGTCGCGCGGGGCGGACTCCGTGGAGATCTGCGCGTTGCTGCGTAAGCCCGAAGCCGCCAAGGTGCAGGTCGACGTGAAATACCTCGGTTTCGACATCCCGAACGCGTTTGTGGTCGGTTACGGCCTCGACTACGCCGAAAAGTACCGCAACCTCCGCGGCATCGGGATCCTCGCCCCGCACGTCTACTCCTAAAACGAGTTGGAACGCCCCCGCCGCACCCCAAACCGGGGGCGCGGCAGGGGCGTTTTGTGTTGCCGGGCCGCCCTGCAGCATCCCCCTCACAGCCTGATGAGGAAATCCCGGTTACGCCCACGGCAAACATCCAGTGGCCGCCCAGTGTGGGGGCTGTAACCTAAGGCCCAAGTCTCTCGAGGAAGGTGAAGGGCACCGCGCCCGGATCATCATGGATATGAAGCGTATATTTCGCGGACCGATTGTCTACATCTTGCTGGCAGTCGTCGCGGTCTGGATTGGCTCAAGCCTCCTGACCGGCACCGGTTTCCGCGAAGTCACCACGCAGGAGGGTCTCAGCCTGCTGTCGGGTTCGACGGTGTCGCAGGCCAAGATCGTCGACGGTGAACAGCGCGTCGACCTCACCCTCAGCAAGGCGGACGGCGACAACGGCAGCAAGGTGCAGTTCTACTACGTCGCACCGCGTGGCGCCGAAGTTGTCGAAGCCATCACCAACTCGAGCGCCAAGTTCGACGACGAGGTGCCGCAGACCAGCTTCTTCACCTCCCTGATCGGCATCCTGCTGCCGTTCCTCATCATCGGTGTCATCTTCTACTTCCTCTTTATGCGGATGCAGGGTGGCGGAAGCAAGGTGATGCAGTTCGGCAAGTCGAAGGCGCGCCTGGTCAGCAAGGACGCCGCGAAGGTCACCTTTGCCGACGTCGCCGGTGCCGACGAGGCCATCGAAGAACTCGAAGAGATCAAAGACTTCCTGAAGGACCCCGCCCGCTTCCAGGCCGTCGGCGCCCGCATCCCCAAGGGTGTGCTGCTCTACGGCCCTCCCGGAACCGGTAAAACCCTGCTCGCCCGCGCCGTTGCCGGTGAGGCCGGGGTTCCGTTCTACTCGATCTCGGGTTCCGACTTCGTCGAAATGTTTGTTGGTGTGGGCGCAAGCCGGGTGCGCGACCTGTTCACGCAGGCGAAAGAGAACTCGCCCGCCATCATCTTCGTTGACGAGATCGACGCTGTCGGCCGCCACCGCGGTGCCGGCATCGGTGGCGGAAACGATGAGCGCGAGCAGACCCTCAACCAGCTGCTGGTGGAGATGGACGGCTTCGACCCGAAGACCAACGTCATCCTCATCGCGGCGACCAACCGTCCGGACGTGCTCGACCCCGCGCTGCTGCGCCCCGGCCGTTTCGACCGCCAGATCGGTGTGGATGCCCCTGACCTCAAGGGACGCCAGCGCATCCTCGAGGTACACGGCAAGGGCAAACCCCTCGCCGCCGGGGTCAACCTCGAGATCCTCGCCCGCAAGACCCCCGGGTTCACCGGTGCCGACCTCGCCAACGTTCTGAACGAGGCCGCGCTGCTGACCGCACGCTCCAACGCGCAACTGATCGACAACCGTGCCCTCGACGAGGCCGTCGACCGCGTGATGGCCGGCCCGCAGCGCCGCTCGCGCATCATGGCCGATAAAGAGAAGCTCATCACCGCGTACCACGAGGGTGGCCACGCGCTTGCGGCCTCCGCCATGCGCCACACCGACCCCGTGACCAAGGTCACCATCCTGCCGCGTGGCCGCGCCCTCGGCTACACGATGGTGCTTCCCCTCGAAGACAAGTACTCGGTGACCCGCAACGAACTTCTCGACCAGCTCGCCTACGCCATGGGCGGCCGTGTCGCCGAGGAAATCGTCTTCCACGACCCGACCACCGGCGCCTCGAACGACATCGAGAAAGCCACCGCGACGGCCCGCAGCATGGTCACCGACTACGGCATGAGCGCCCTCGTTGGTTCCGTCAAACTCGGCACTGCCGGTGGCGAACCCTTTATGGGCCGCGACATGGGAGCCGGCCGCGGCTACTCCGAGAACATCGCCGAGATGGTGGATGCGGAGGTTCGGGTGCTCATCGACCAGGCGCACGACGAGGCGTGGGAAGTGTTGAACAACAACCGCGACATCCTCGACCGCCTCGCGAGCGAACTGCTGGAGAAGGAGACCCTCGACCACGAACAGCTGGCCGAGATCTTCAAGGACGTCAAGAAGCTTCCCGAGCGGCCGCAGTGGCTCTCGAGCGTCAACCGTCCGGTGTCCGACCTGCCGCCGGTCATCGTGCCGGGCAAACAGCCGATCGATGCCGGTGCCGTGGACGGCGGAGTGGACTCCGAGCCGCCGGCCAAGGCCAAGCGTGCCCCGCGCCCGCGGAAGTCGCCTGGCATCGCCACCGCCTAAGGAACCCATGGCTCCCATCGATACCGGGCGCATCGAGGCGGCGGTCGCCGAGATCCTCTCCGCTATCGGTGAGGATCCGGCGCGCGCGGGCCTGTCCGCCACCCCCCGGCGGGTCGCCCAGGCCTACAGCGAATTTTTCGGCGGCCTCGGCACCGACCCGCTTGTACACCTGGCGGACAGTGCCGAGTTTGTGCCAGGCGACCATGGCGCCGGCGAGCTGGTGATGATGCGCGGCATCGAGTTCCGCTCGGTCTGTGAACACCACCTGCTGCCGTTCACCGGGGTCGCCCACATCGCCTACGTACCGAAGAACCGGATTGTTGGCCTCGGCCGCCTTCCACGGGTCGTCGACACCCTGGCCTCCCGGCCCCAGGTGCAGGAGCGCCTGACCGAGGAAATCGCCGACGCCCTACAAGCCGGGCTGGACCCGGCGGGGATCGCCGTGGTGCTCGAGGCTGTGCACGGCTGCGTGACCACCCGCGGCGAACGCCAGCCGAACAGCAGCACGGTAACCCTCGCCTCCCGCGGCACCCTCGCAGATCCCGCCGCGCGTGCCGAACTGATGACCCTGATTGGAGCTGGCCAATGACGCCGCTCACCCCCACGGCCGCAGCGTCGGCTGCGCCGCTCACCCAGGTACTCGGCATCCTGAACGTCACGCCGGATTCCTTCAGCGACGGTGGGCAGTGGAACGGCGTGGATGCTGCCGTCGCCCACGCCACCCGCCTGGTCGCGGAGGGCGCGACCATCATCGACGTCGGCGGGGAATCCACCCGCCCAGGGGCGACCCGGGTCTCGGAAAACGACGAACACCAACGGGTGCTTCCGGTTGTTGAGGCGCTGGTCGGCCGCGGCATCCGGGTCAGCGTCGACACCATGCGGGCAAGTACGGCCCGTGCCGCGGTAGGCGCCGGTGCGGAGTTCATCAACGACGTCTCCGGCGGACTGGCCGACCCGGAGATGTACCGCACGATCGCCGCCACCGGCGTCAACTACATCGTGATGCACTGGCGCGGGCACAGCGACACCATGCAGGGCAACACCGACTACACCGACGTCGTCTCCGAGGTGTACAACGCGCTCGAAGTCCGCCTGGCCGAAGCCATCATCTGGGGTGTCGACCCGGCGAAGCTGCTGGTGGATCCCGGCCTCGGGTTCTCCAAAACCGCCGCGCACAACTGGGCGCTGCTTCGCCAGCTTCCCCGGCTGGTGCAGCTCGGTTTCCCCGTTGTGGTCGGCGCATCCCGCAAGGGGTTTCTGATCCCGTTCGCCGCGGAGGGCGCCCCGGCGAGCGACCGCGACGATGCGACCGCGACCATCAGCGCACTGTCCGCGCAGGCCGGCGCCTGGGGTGTGCGGGTGCACAATGTCGCCGCGACGCAGCGGAGCCTCGATGTCTGGCACCACTGGAACGGGGCGGTGGAATGAGCTACACCGACCTTCCCCTCGACACCATCACCCTGACCGGGCTGCGCGCCCTCGGCTACCACGGGGTGTTCGACAACGAGCGCCGCGACGGCCAGGAGTTTGTTATCGACGTCACCGTGCACCTCGACTTCGCCGCAGCCGCCCGCAACGACAACCTCGAAGAGACCGTGCACTACGGGATCCTCGCCACCGACGTTGTCGCCGCGGTCGAACGTGACCCGGTCGACCTCATCGAGACCGTCGCCGAGCGCGTTGCTGCCGTGGCGCTGGCCTATAACGCGGTACAAATAGTGCAGGTCACTATCCATAAACCGCAGGCACCCATCACCGTCCCGTTTGCCGACGTGGCGGTTGGAATCACCCGGCGACGCCCCACGGCGCCGGAGGGTGCCGGCGACACCAGCAGGTAGTCCGCCGCACTTCCGCACCACCGCCGAGCCCCACCGACGAGAAGAGCCATTCGTGATCCGCGCCGAAAGGATCGACCCGCGACGGGTCCCGTCCCCTCCGTTGACTGCCGTGCTCTCCCTCGGAAGCAACCTGGGAGACCGCGAGGCGACAATTCGTGCCGCCGTCGCCGATATCGGGGCACTCGACGGGGTCACCGTCACCGCCGCATCCTCGCTGGTCGAGACCCCCGCCCTCAAACCGCACGGTGTCGATGTCTCGGCACCGGCGTACCTGAACGCCGTTGTGCTTGTCAGCACCACCCGGGAGCCGGTCGCGCTGCTCGATGCGCTGAACACGATTGAAGCCGAACACGGCCGGGTGCGGGTCGAGCGCTGGGGAGACCGCACCCTCGACATCGACATCATCACGATGGGCACCCTGTCGATCGCCAGCGACCGGCTGATCCTGCCGCACCTGCGCGCGGCGGACCGGGCGTTTGTGCTTGTGCCCTGGCTCGAGGTTGACCAGAACGCCGAGATTCCCGGCCGTGGACGCGCCACGGTGCTGCTGTCGGCGCTCACCAACGACGTGCTTCCCTACGAGGCGGAGCCGCTGCTGTGATCCGCACCAAGCCGGTCACCCTTGTGCTGTTCGCCGTATTCGGCGCGGCCGCAGCCTGGCTGCTTGAGGTCGCCCTGATCGCTGCAGGACAGCCGGCCGCCGTTCCCCCGACGACCCTCGCCCTTGCCCTCGCCGTTATCGGGGTGCTCGACGTCGCCCTCGCCCTGCCCATCCGCCGCGCGGTTCGTGACCGCACCCGGGCGCGGATCGACCCGTTCTACGCCACCCGCGTCGCGGTGCTGGCCAAGGCTTCGAGCCTTGCCGGGTCGCTGCTGGCGGGCGTCGCCGGCGGTATCCTCGTTTTCCTGACGACCCGGTCAGTGCTCGCGGTAGGCTCGGTGGTCATGGCCGTCGCCACCATAGTTGGGGCCGTGGTGCTGCTGGTCGCCGGTTTGATTTCCGAGAACTTCTGCAGCATCCCACCCGATGACGACGACAAACGGGAACAGATCGATCCCGTGGCGGTTAGGCCTAACTAGCTAAGGAATCACCGTGACCGACCGTCTTGAACTGCCGGAAACCGAATGGCGCCGTGTCTCGCCCAAATACGTGGTGGTCGACATCGTCGGTGCCATCATCACCGGGGTGATCCTGCTCGTCGCGACAAGCGTGCCTGCCGTGCTCTCCGGGATCAGTTGGTTGTGGGCGATCCCCTCGGTGACCGGTGTGATCACCCTGGTGACCGTGCTGTTCATCCCGCGCCGGGTACGTTCGATCGGTTACCAGCTGCGCGACGACGACCTGCTGTTCCGCCGCGGGCTGATGTTCCAGCGCTTCGTCTCGGTGCCCTACGGCCGGATGCAGCTGGTCGACATCAACCGCGGACCCGTCGCCCGCCTGCTCGGCCTCAGCGAGCTGCGCTTTGTCACCGCCGCCGCGGCCACCGGCGTGGTGATCCCCGGCCTCGCCGAGACAGACGCGGAAGAGCTGCGCGACCGGTTGGTCGAACTGGCCGAGAGCCGTCGGGCCGGACTGTGAGCGATACCGCCCGCCCCGGCGACGCCGGGCCGCCGAACGAACCGAACGAACAGAACGTGCCGAACGTGCCGAACGAACCGACTGTGCCCGCTGCTGCCGACGTGCCGCCACAACCGGTAACGCCCACTATCCCCGGGGCGCCCACCCCCATCGTTGCGGATGCTCCCGCCGCAGCATCCGCCGGCGAACCCAGCGAACCCAGCGAACCCGGCGTGCCCGACACCGCGCTGCCCGCCGCCCCACTCGGCACCGCCACGGGACTGACCGACGGGCAGTGGCACCGCCTGCACCCCGCGACGCCGCTGCTGCGCGGTGGGATCGCGCTGATCGCAGTGCTCGGCATCATCATCAGCAACCTGCGGGAACGTTTTGTCGAGATGTTCGTTGGCGGCCCCGGCGACTACCAGGGTGACCCCATCGACTTCATCCTGGAGAACGGCTACGTGCCGCTGGTGCTCGGAGCCGTGGCGCTGTTTTTGATCATCTTTATCCTGATCTTCTACCTCTCCTGGCGGATGCACACCTTCCGGATCACCAACGAGGTTGTCGAGGTGCGCAGCGGGATCCTGTTCCGCACCAACCGCCGCGGCCGCCTCGACCGCATCCAGGGCATCAACATCGTGCGCCCGTTCTTCGCTAGGCTCTTCGGCGCCGCGAAACTCGAGGTGAACGTCGCCGGCCAGGACGCCAACGTGCAGTTGGCCTACCTGTCCTCCAGCAACGCAGACGATCTCCGTCGCGACATCCTGCGGCTCGCCTCCGGTACCCAACTCGAACGGGATGCTGCCTCCGGCGCCGCAGCCGGCGGCCAGGCAGCCACCAATGTGATCGACCGGCGGGTGTCCGAATTGCTGGCCCCCGAACTCGACCCGAACTACGCACCCCCGGCCTCCGTGGTGAAAATCACGGTGGGCCGCCTCATCGGGTCTGTGCTGCTGAACGACACCACGTTCATCTTTGTGTTGATGGTGATCGGCGCGATTGTCGCGGTGGTGTTCTCCCAGTCGCCGTACCCGCTGCTGGCGATCATCCCGGTCCTGCTGGGTCTGGTGAGTTTTTTGTTCACCCGCATCACCAAGTCGCTGCGCTACACAATCGCTGGCACCCCCGATGGCGTACGTGTCGGATTCGGACTGCTGACCACCAGCAACGAGACTCTGCCTCCCGGACGCATCCACTCCGTGCAGGTCAGCCAGCCGCTGGTCTGGCGGCCCTTCGACTGGTGGGAGGTCAAGGTCAACCGGGCCTCGAAATCCTCGACCCAGGGTGCGAGCGGACAGCAGAACACCACGATCCTTCCCGTCGGCAACCGGCAGGACGTAATGCGGGTGCTCGGCCTGATGCTTCCCGGGTTGGTGAACGACGACTCGGTCGAGATGCTCACCCGCGGCCTCGTCTCGAAGGGCGGCGATGACGGGTTCACCAACTCGCCGCGACGCGCCCGCGGGATCCGCTGGTTCTCCTGGCGCCGCAACGGCTTCGCCTTCGGCCCCGGGGTGGTGCTACTGCGCAAGGGCGCGATCTGGCGTGAGCTGGTTGTAGTGCCCGAGCCCCGGGTGCAGAGTGTCGCCCTGCAGCAGGGTCCGCTGCTGCGGAAGCTCAACCTTGCCTCCTTCACCCTGCAGACCGTCGCCGGCCCCATCTCCGCCCGCCTCGGCGCCGTCGACGCGCAGGCCGCGCTCGCCTTTTTCAACGACGCCTCCCGCGCGGTCATCGAATCGTCCTCCTCCGACACCAGCCACCGCTGGCGCTCCAGCGAACTGGTGGCAGCCCCGCTGGTGGATGCTCCGGCCCCCACGGTCGACGCCGGGCCGGCAGCAGCCGCGACTGCTGAACCGATGCCAGCAGCTTCCGTGCCCGCAGCATCCGAACAGATCGGCCAGCCGGGGGGATTGGCGGGAGACGACGTGTCTGCGCACAGTGGCAGGGGCGAAGACTCGCCCGCACCGATCGACGGCCCGCCTGCCGGCGACGCCAGCCAAGGACAGGAACGAAACTAATGCAACGCTCAGGACGCCTCGGCGTGGGAATCATCGGCGCCGGACGGGTCGGGCCCGTCTTCGGTGCGGCACTGGCCGGGGCCGGGCACGCGATCGTGGGGATCTCGGCGGTCTCCGCCGCCAGCCGCGACCGCGCGGAGGCGGTGCTCCCGGGAGTGCCGATCCTCGAGATCCCGCAGATCATCGAACGCAGCGAACTGGTCATCCTAGCCGTGCCGGAAACGGAACTGGCCAGCCTTGTCAGCGGCCTCGCTGCCACCGGAGCGTTCCAGCCCGGGCAGCTCGTGATGCACACCGCCGCGGACCACGGCACCGATGTGCTCGCCCCCGCGCGTGCCGCCGGGGCCATCCCGCTTGCCATCCACCCGGCGATGGCTTTCACCGGGACCAGCCTCGACCTCGTGCGGTTGCGCGAGAGTTTTTGTGCGGTCACCGCGCCCGCCGCCGTGCAGCCGATCGGGCAGGCGCTGGTGATCGAGATGGGCGCTGAACCCATCGTTGTTGAGGAATCCGACCGCGCCGCCTACGCCGAGGCGATCGCGACGGCAACCGGTTTTTCCTCCGCGATCGTGACGCAGGCGACCGACCTCCTCGCCGGGATCGGGGTGGAATCCCCGGGCCAGGTACTTGGCCCGTTGGTGCGCTCAGCGGTCGAGAATGCCTTGTCCGCAGCAAGTCCGGGTACCATCGATCTCGCCTCCCTTACGCACGACAGCTTCGGGGCCTCTGCTCCGGAAGAAGAATTGTGAACGAAACGATGATTGCTCGGCCCGTTATTCTCGAAACGGTCGCCGGCGCGCGATCCGCCCTCGCCGGGCGAAGCGACGTAGTTTTGGTGCCAACCATGGGCGCCCTGCACGCCGGCCACCTCGCGTTGGTTGAGCGTGCCCAGGAGCTCGGCCAGTCGGTCGTTGTCTCCATTTTTGTGAACCCGATGCAGTTCGGGCCGAACGAAGACCTCGACGCCTACCCGCGCTCCTTCGACGAGGACGTCGACAAGCTGCACGCCCTCGGGGTGCCGTTTGTGTTCGCTCCCTCGGTCGAGGAGATGTACCCGGAGGGTGCAGCCCAGGTCAAGGTCGGCTCCGGCAACGTCGGTGGCCTCTACGAGGGCCGCTCGCGCCCCGGATTGTTCGACGGCGCGCTTACCGTGGTCGCCAAGCTGCTGAACATTGTGCGCCCGTCGACGATTGTGCTCGGCCAGAAGGACGCCCAGCAGGTGTTCCTGGTGCGCCGGATGATCGGCGACCTCAACTACCCCACCGCCGTCGAGGTTGTTGAGACCGTGCGCGAGGAGAGCGGCCTCGCCCTCTCCAGCCGCAACCGTTTCCTTGAGGCCCGCGAGGCGCACGCCGCCCGTGCCCTGTCGCAGGCCCTCGAGGCCGCAGCATCCTCCGCCGACCGGGGGATCGACGCCGTGCTCGCCGCAGCCCAGGCCACCCTGATGGGGGAATCCCTTGTGCAGCTCGACTACCTCAAGGTGGTCAGCCCCGATACCTTCCTGCCCTGCGACGACGATTACCGGGGGCCGGCCATCGTGCTGATCGCCGCCCGCGTCGGCAGCACCCGCCTGATCGACAACGAACGGATTGTGCTCGCGAACTGACCGAGCCCGCAGATTGACCGTGCTGGCGAACTGATTGTGGATGCTGCGCGGGTGCAGCGTCCTCCGGTTCCCGGTCGGGCATGCTGGAGATCCGCACTACGTTCGGCGCAGGGCATCCGTCGGCCGCTAGGTTCGATTTATGGTTGCACACCGTAAAACCCTGGTAATTTTCGGCGCTGGCGGAGATTTGAGCACCCGCCTGCTTCTTCCCGGGCTCGGCCAGCTGCTCGCGGCCGACCGGGACATCGAGCTTGAGCTCATCGGCGCGAGCAATGCGACGATCACCCCGGAGGCGTGGCAGGACATGCTCCGTACCGCCTTCGCGAAGGGCGGGGCGAACCCGGAGTCCACCGAACCGGTTGTCGCCCGCAGCCGGTACTTCGTTGCAGACGCCACCAACGCGGACGACCTTCGCCGTATCCTCGGCGAATGTGCGACCCCGCCCGCCCTCTACTTCGCGCTCCCGCCGGCGGTGACCGAGGCCAGTTGCCGTGCGCTCGACACACTCGAGCTGCCAGAAGGCACCTCGCTGGCCCTCGAAAAGCCCTTCGGGACGGACCTCGCGAGCGCCGTCGCGCTCAACCGACTCGTCTCCCGCCTTGTGCCAGAGTCGCGGGTTCACCGCGTCGACCACTTCCTCGGCAAGTCCACCGTGCTGAACCTGCTC
>Ga0247735_1000423_pt1 | contig 16666 bp, 14 predicted proteins | sample UWRJL178409R2_FD_180934 | JGI IMG/M metagenome (GOLD analysis project Ga0247735, IMG submission 180934) | Plant litter microbial communities from Arlington Agricultural Research Station in Wisconsin, United States - UWRJ-L178-409R-2 | ecosystem: Environmental > Terrestrial > Plant litter >... | reverse complement strand
GAGAATGCCGTCGCTATCCGCGGCCGCCAGCAACGCCCTGGTCCGCTGCACGATCCCGGCCGACTGGGGTGAGGCGTCCAGCCGGCGTGCCTGCTCCTCGGGCGGAAGGTCGACCAGTTCCTCGAACAGCGACTGGACGGCCCGCCATGTCTCGCCCGTTATCCCCGGCATCCGCCCAGCCCCCCGCCCGTTTCGCACAGGCTATGCGTGGCCGGGGCGAAGCTCCACCGAATTCTCGGATTATATTTTTTGCGGGTCGTGGCCGCTTTGGCGCGGTTTCGCCGTCTTGCCCGACATGAATGGTGCAGGGAGACACAGGATGATTTCGCTTCGCAAGGCCCGGATGCTGGCGCTGGTTCCGATTCTGGCCGGGGGGGCGCTGCTCGGTACCGCGGCTGCGGCGCAGACCGCCGGCACCGACTATTTCACCTATCGCAACGGCGGGCGCATCGTCGTCATGCCGGACGATGCGGACATGGCGCAGATGTCGGCCAGCCCGATGAACCTGATCGACGAGTCGACCAAGACCGATTGGGAAGGCCAGGGCAGCCAGGCCGTCTTCGTCGTGGAGCTGGCGGAGGAGACCGAACTCAGCCGGATCGCCTTCGACACCGGCTTCCTCAACAAGGACCGCAAGGCACCGCGCAGTTTCACTGTCGAGCTGTCGAACACATCGGCCAATTCGGGCTTCGAGGAAGTGCTGTCGGGCCAGTTGCGGATGAAAGCCGACAATCAAAGCTTTTCGTTCAAGGACGGGGAGCGTCCCGTCGGCCGCTGGGTGCGCCTGACGATCCAGAGCAATTACGGCGAGGACTATACCGCGTTCACCGGTTTCCACGGCTTTGGCCGCCAGATGACGAACAGCGTCTCGATGCCCGGCGTCACCGGCAGCTACGAAGGCGCGAGCGGCCTCGGCGCGGGCCATATCCGGCAGGACGGCAACCGCGTCACGGGATGCTATTCCTACCAGCAGGGCGAGATATCCGGCGTCGTCAAGGGCCGCGTGCTGATCCTCGACATCACCGAGACCGACTCGTCGGGCAGTTCGACACCCCGGACCGGCATCTTCCAGTTCAGCCCCCGCGATCGCGGCGTGCTGGTCGGCCTCGTCCGCAACAACACCGCATCGTCGCGCGAAAGCTATGCCGATTATTACCGGTTCGAGAAGACCGGAAATTCCGCCAACGGCTGCTGAGCGTCAGCAAGGGGAGATACATCATGCGCATCACCATCACCGCCGCCCTGCTGCTTGCGGCAACCGCCTGTTCGCCATCGGCCAAGACGTCCGGGGGAGACGATTCCAAGGTCGTCCCGCCGATCGAAACCAATATGACCGCAAGCGGCAACGCCAGTCCGAACATTGCCGCACCCAGGCGCCAGCCGGGGCTATGGACCTTCACTGACGTCGCGGCCAATGGCGACGAGCTGTCCACTGACACGCTATGCGTCGGCGACAAGTCCGAGGCGGCATATTCGGCCTTCCAGCAGATCGGCAATGGCGGCGACTGCTCGTCGCGCACCTTCACTAAGACCGCGGACGGCTACAGCTATGTCACGGTCTGCGGCGTGCCCGACATGAAGCCGGTCACGACGCGCGGAACGCTGACCGGCGATGTCGCGACCGGCTATACGCTGGAGGAAGTCCTCGATCTCAGCGTGAACGGGGACAATCAGAAGATCGTCGCGAAACGCACGGGGGACTGCCCGGCGGGCATGCCGGACGGCCAGATGAAGAACGGCAAGATGGGGATGATCTATTCAGTGCTGACCCGCTGACCGCTCAATCCCGCCCCGCCCGCCGGATCGCGCTGGCCGCGCCGGCGGGCCCCTCCAGGAAGGCCGCCACCCGCGCATCGACATCCGCCTCGGCGGCCTCGTCGCGCGAAAAATTGTCCATGCCCAGCTCCAGCACCGCGACCCCGGCATCGCGCAGCGCGCGCAGCACCAGCGGATCGGCGTCGGACAGCGCCACCGCGCCGTCGCACTGATGCAGCATCGCTTCCTTGACGTGCCACGCCCCCGCCCAGGTCGGCATGCGCAGTTCGTCGCCCATCGTCACGAAACGCGCGGCCAGCGCCCGCAACGGATCGCGCCCGCGATCGTGGCGGCGGATATAGCCGTCGGCCGCGAGACTGAGATACATCGAGCAGACGAACACCGCACCGTGGCTCTCTTCCCAGCGCTGGTAGAATTGCATGTCGCTCCACAGGCCGCGGCCGACGAACATCAACCGGATGCGCTCGTTCGGGCAGGCCGGCTCGCCCGCCCGCACCCGCTCGGCCACCTCGTCATGGAAATCGCGGGCCGCATCGCGCGCCCATTCGGTGCCGCGATGCCATTGCGGCACCATCGTCGCCGGCATGGTGTCGACGATGCCAACCGGCACCGGCACGGTCCGCGCGATCAGGTCGCGCGTCTCGCGATAATGGTCCTCCTGCTCGTTGACGAGCGTCATCACCTGCTCGAGCCGCACCGGATCGAAGCGTTCGCCCGATACGTCCTCCAGCTCGGCGATCGCCAACCTCAGTTCCGCTTCGAACAGGTCGAGCCGCTCGGGCTCGATGAACGCGTCCCAGCGATCCGCCAGCCCGTCCCACCAGTCGATCGGGATATCCCAGCGGCTTTCGACGCTACGCTGGAACCGCTGCAGCCGCGCGCCCGTCGCTTCCTGCCACGCCTCGAACAAATGCGTGGTGGCATCGGTGCTCGATACCATGCCGAGCACGTCCGGCCGGGGCAGCCCGCCCCAGGGCGCCAGCGCTGCGTCATCGTCGAACGCCGCCGCCACGCCCTGCGCGCTATAGGCTTCGACCGCCGGTGGCAGGTCATTGGCCGCCAGCAGCGCGGCATAGCGCGCCGATTGCTGCTTGGCCGCGACGATCGAGGCCCACCATTGATTGACCACGAACGGGATGCCGATCGCGCGCAGCATCTCCTGTGGCGCATTGGCGTTGACCGCGGCGAAGGTCTTCCCCGAAAGCGCGGCCGCGCGGACCTCGGCGAACCATTCGCGCTGATAGGCGCCGAAGCGCGCCACCGCCGCCAGCGACTTTCGGCTGCGCGGCGCGCGCGGGCGCGGCGGCGCGGCCAGCGCTTCGACATCGCCCGACCCGCTGGCGTCGATCTCCGTCACATGCCCGTCGGCGAGGAAATCCGCGATCACCGCGCTGCCGGGCGTCGCATCGAGCATCGGCACGCCGCCGGCCACGCGGCGCAGCGCCGCGACCTCCCACTGCGCACTATCGTCGCCGTCGCGGCTGAGATGCAGCACGCGTCCCGGTGCCAGTCGGTCGATCCCCGCCCGCAGCGCGGCGGCCCGATCCGCAATCCCGGAAAACACGCCCCATGCCGGGGTCAGCGCGCTTCGCGCCAGCGCCGTCACCGGGTCGCCACCATGAGGGAACGCCCGCCGGATCCGCGCCTCGCCCCAGCCATGATCCTCGCCGACCACCAGCGCGTCCAGCGTCTCGATCCGCGAGACCATGGCGATATCCTCGATGTCGCTCCCGCTCAGCAGCACCCGCACGCCGGGATGCACCGCGAGCGCAACCTTGCCCGCATCGATCGCCGCGAGATGATCCGCATAGTCCCCGACCGGCAGGATCGATGCCGCCGCGATCAGGCAATGCGCCTCGACCCCGGTCAGCCTTGCCTCGCCCCGCAGTGCCAGCACGCGGGCCATCGCGGCCCGCTGCGCTTCCCTCTGGTCGATCGCCGCGGCCAGGTCGTCCGTGCCGCCCAGCCCCGCCAGCCACGCGATGGCCTGCTCGACCCGGAGCCGGTTGTAGCACTCGGTCGAGGGCCGATCGATCGTCAGCAGATCCAGGAAGTGTACCTCGGGTTTCGCGATCGCCCCGGTTCGTGCCAGCTCGCGCAAGGTCGCGAAGATCTGCGGCTGCTCCGAGTCCGCGTGCGAGATCAGCAATGCGTCGTCAGCCGGCAGCGCGATGATTTCCGCCAGCAACGATCGTCCGCGCTCGCCCAGAGTCTCGGCGCTGACCATCGCATCGATCGCGCTCCGGTCGACCTTGGCATCGGGCACCAGGCGGATCGGGTGGAAGCCGGCCGCATCGACCAGTGCATAGGGCAGGTCGCTGCCCAGCATCCATACCACCCGGCGCCCCGTCGCGCGCACCCTGGCCGCGACCGAGCGCGAGTCGGCGCAGGCCTCGGCCAGCCGGGCCAGCGCATCGGCTGCGGTCATGCGACCACGCCGTCCTCGACCAGCTTCGCGATCGTCGCCGCGTCATAACCGAGCAGCTCGCCATAGACGCTCTCGTTATGCTCGCCGATCCGCACCGGCATGACCGGGTCGAATCCCGACCGCGACGCAGAGAACTGGATCGGGATGCCGGCGGTGCGCAGTTCCACGACCGACGCATAATCGGGGTGCGCCACCGCGTTGGTCTCGGCCCGCGCCACCACGCGCGGATCGGTCAGCGCCTCTTCCGGATGACGCACCGGGGCCACCGGCACGCCCTCCGCCTCCAGCGCGGCGACGGCCTGCTCCACCGTCAGCGTCTTCGACCAGGCCGTGATAGTCGCCTCGAGCACCGGCGCATTGGCGACCCGATTGTCGCGCGTCGCGAAACGCGGGTCGTCGAGCAGCTCCGGCTGGCCCATCGCGGCGAACAGCCCGACCGCCAGCTTGTGGTGCACCGCGACCAGCGCGATATAGCCATCGGCGCATTCGAACACGCCGAACGGCGACAGCCGCTGCACGGTCAACCCGGTCCGCGCCGGCATGTCCACCGCGCGCATCGCCGCCCAATTCTCGATCGCAACGAACGAGGTGAGCGCACCGAGCATTGAGATGTCGACATGCTGCCCCAATCCGGTCCGCTCGCGCTGATGGATCGCGGAAAGGATCCCGATCACGGCGAATACCGGCGCCAGCATGTCGGCGATCGGCACGCCCATGCGCACCGGCGGATGGTCGGTGTCGCCGCTGGTGTACATCGCGCCCGACAGCGCCTGGATGATCACGTCCATCGCCTTGCCGCCCTCGGGCGCGTCGGCGCCAAAGCCGCTGAGCGAGCAATAGACGATGCCCGGATTGACCTCGCGCGCGCCGGCATAGCCGACGCCGAGACGGTCGGCGGTGCCTGCCGTGAAATTCTCCACGACGATGTCGGCCGTCTTCACCAGGTCCAGAAACACCTCCCGCGCGCGCGGGTGCTTCAGGTTCAGCGCCACGCCACGCTTGCCGCGCGCGCGCGTCAGATGCGAGATCGAGATGTCGTCCTCGTGCCGCCGCTCGATCGCCACGCCGTCGCGACCCACATAGGGGCTGTTCTCGCGCGCCAGGTCGCCGCCCCTGGGGTCCTCCACCTTGATCACTTCGGCACCCAGGCCGGCAAGCAGCAAGGTGGCATAGGGCCCGGCCAGGGCGCGGGTCAGGTCGATCACGCGCAGCCCTTCCAGCGGGCGCGGCAGATCAGCATCGGTCATCGTAAAAACCCCAATTCACTCAAAATGGTCTCGGTGTCGGCACCCGCCAGGCGCGCGGGACGCGGCGCGACGGCAGGCGTGTCGGACAGGTTGATCGGCGATCCGATATGACGGATCGTGCCGCTGTCGCTCGCCACGGCGATCGACATGCCGCGGGCGATATTGTGCGGATCGGCCAGGGCTTCCTCGACGGAATTCACCGCCGCGAACTGCGTATCGGCCTTTGCCAGCAGCGCCAGCCAATGGTCCAGAGGCTTGCTCAGGAACGCGGCGTCGAGCCAGGCAATGATCTCCGCCCGGCGCGTCCTGTCATTCTGTGCCGCGATGAAATCGGGGCAGCCCATCGCGGTGCAGAAGCGCTCCCAATAGCGCGGCTCCATGTCGGTCACGACGATGAAGCGGCCGTCGCTGGTCTCGTAGACGCCGCAATCGGCGCGGTGCCGGCCCCGACCCGGTGCTTTCGACAGATCCGGATTGCGCGAGATCACCGGCGCGATCAGCGCCATCGCGCTGTCCGACATGGCGACATCGACGCGCTGCCCGCGCCCGGTCGTGTGCCGCGCCTGAAGCGCCGCGAGGATGCCGATCACGGCGTTCGATCCGCTGAGCAGATCGGCGACGGGCACGCCCGCCGATCCAGGCTTCGCCGGATCCTCGCCGATCCGCGACAGCGCGCCCGACACGGCCAGCGCCACCGGGTCATGGCCGGGCTTGTCGCGATACGGCCCGGTCTGGCCGCACAGGGTGACCGAGCAATAGACCAGCTTCGGGTTGATCGCCGCGACGGCCTCATAGCTGAAGCCCATCGAATCCAGCACGCCCGGCCGGTAATCCTCGACCAGCACATCGGCACTGCGCAGCAACGCCTCGATCGGTTCGCGCGACTCCGCCGCGCCGGGGTCGATCAACATGCTGCGCTTGTTGCGGGCGAAGATGTCCTGCCCGCGAATGCGCGCCCGCTCCGTCTCGGGCAGCTTGTCCCAGCCGAACACCTTGGCCTGTTTCGCCAGTTCGCGCGGATGCTCGATGCGCACCACGTCAGCGCCGAGATCGGCCAGCATCCAGGTGCAATAAGGCCCGGGCAGGAACTTCGAAAAGTCGACGACCCGGATGCCCTGCAGCGGGCCGGCCATGCTCGTGCCGGTCATGCGCCGCTCCATTGATAGAGCGGTCCCGGCACGCGCACGTCATGCCCATCCACCCTGTCGTCGCGCCACAGCCCGCGCGCCGCGAGATGCGGGCTCGCGATCACATCGACCGCCTCGTCGATCGCCGAGAGCCCCATGCCATGTTTGTTGGACATCGCACTCAGCTCCGCCCTTGTATGCGTCATCAGCCATGCGCCGATCTCGCTTTCCCAGGCCTGCAGCGTCTCCTGCGGCATGTCAGCCACCAGGACCGCGTCCCAGTCGATCGCGCCCAGGTCGCCCGCCATGCCGTCCTCGGCCATGCGCGCGACGGTCGCGCGCATCATCGGCGGATTGTCGACCAGCGCCCAGGTGATGAACCCGTCGGCACAGGACCAGATCTGCTTCACGCCGGATTTGCCGCGCACCAGCAGATTGCCCGTGCGCTGCCCGATCTTGCCGGCCCATTGCCAGCTCACCGGCTCGCGGTAATTGGCCAGTACCGTCGACCGATAGGCGGATACGATCGCGCGCTCGCCCAGCCCGCTCGCCGCGCGCGCATTGAGCGCGGTCAGGGCCGCGATCGCACCGTGAATACCCGCCAGCGCCCAGGCCTGCCGCCCGGGCAACGCCATGGGCGGCCGGTCCGGATCGCCGACGATCGTCAGCAGTCCGGAGCGCGCCATGAGCGTCAGGTCGGTCGCCGGCCGTCCCGCGTTGCGCCCGTTCGGATCGAAGGCCAGGATCGCCACGTCGATCAACCGCGGGTTGGCCGCGCCCAGCCCCTCGGGCATCGCCTCGGGTCCGCGCAGCAGGATGTCGGCCTGATCGACCAACGCGCGCAGCGCCGGATCGTCCAGCGCCATGCGCTCGATCCTTTTGCCCCGCCGCGCCATCGCGATCTCGGCCGCGTCGCCGACCAGATCGGCCCATTCGACCTGAACCACGTCGGCGCCCAGTTCCGCCAGCATCACGCCGGCATAACCGCCCAGGTCGCGCGTCAGGTCGACCACTTTCAGATGACCGAGCATCGTCACGCCAGCACCCCTTCATCGGCCAGCGCCGCAATCTCGTCCGCGTCCATGCCGAGCATCTCGACGAACACGTGATGATTATCCCCGCCCAGCATCGGCGGCGGCCCGATCTTCACTTCGGACCGGGAGAAATCCGCCGGCGGCCCCGGCATGTCGCACCTGCCGAGCACTGGATGCTCGATCGCCACATAATGGCTGCTCTCGATCAGCTCGGGGTCGGTGAACACCTCGCGCCCGTCGCGCACTGCCTCGGCCGGCACGCCCGCAGCGGCCAGTTCTTCCGCGATCAGATGCTTGTCCCGCCCGCGCGTCCAGTCGGCCAGCGCCGCGCTGACCTCCGGCGCGGCGCGCGCTGCCAGGTCGAGCGCCGGGTCGGCCCCGATGATTCCCGCCAGCGCCCGCCAGTCCGCATCGTCGCGCACCGCGATCGCACAATATTGGTCGATCCCGCGCGCCGGGAAGATCCCATGCGGCGCCATGCCCGGTGCGGCGTTGACCGGCTTTTCGAACGCCTCGCCCTCGATCTGCCGGCGGATCAGCACATCGCTCAGCACATGCACCAGCGGCTCGACCTGCGAGACATCGATATGCTGCCCCTCCCCCGTCTGCCTTTTGTGCTCGAGCGCGGCGAGCACCGCCATCGTGCCGAACATCGGCGCGACGACGTCGCCATAGGCGAAGGGCGGCATATGCGGTCCGCGATCGGGCCAGCCCGACAGCGCCGCCAGCCCTGACAGGGCCGCGGCCGAATTGCCATAGCCGCGCAGGTCCGACATCGGCCCCACCCGTCCCGCGACGCTGACCGACAGGATGATCAGGTCCGGCTTGATCGCCCGCAGCACGTCCGCGCCCAGCCCGATCCGCTCCATGAAACCCTTGCCGAAATTCTCCACCACAACGTCGGCCCAGGCGACCAGCCGCTTCGCCACCTCGATCCCGCGCGGATCGCCCAGGTTGATCGTCACGCCGAGCTTGCTGGTATTGGTGATGGCAAAGAAGGACGACCCGTCCGGGTTGCGCTTGCCGTCCTTGAACGGCGGGCTCATCCGGCCGAGATCGAGCCGCTTGCGGCTTTCGATCTTCACCACGGTCGCACCGTGATCGGCCAGGTCCTTGGTCGCGCGCGGTCCCGCTCCAACCCAACTGAAATCGGCGATCTTCACGCCGGTCAGGGCCTGAGTCCCCGATCCCTTGGTCCCCGATCCCTTGATCATTGCGTCTTTCCACAATCGAGCGGTTGCCCCGCGGTGCGCGCGGCCACCAGCGCGGTCGCATGTTCGGCGATCTGGCGCCCTGGAATGCCCAGCTTGCCGAGCGTCGCGCCCAGCCGGGTGGCATTGGCGCGGTACAGGCTGTCGAACTCTTCCTGCGCACCGGGCGCGGGAGCGACGAAGTTCAGCCCCGCGCCCTTGGCATAGTCCATCGACACCGCCACGGACTTGTCGAGCCCGGTGATCATCGCTGCCTCCCACACGCCTTCCGCACGCGTGAACAGCGCCTGGTCGGCCGGGCTCAGCCGCTGCCAGACCTTGTCGCCCATCGCGCGCGCCGGATAGGCCCCGCGGGGAATGCGCAGCGTCGTGTAATAGCTGGCGACATCGGCAAGGTGCATCGACTTGAGCGCATCGACCGGCGTGATCACCCCGTCGATCACGCCCTTGGCCATCGACGGATAGACCTCGGCCATCGACATGTTGACCGGATCCGCGCCGAGCGCGCGCAGCACATTGGCCGTGTCCTCCTGCGCCCGCAGCCTCAGCCCCTTGAGGTCGGCGAGCGTGCGCACCGGACGATTGCGCGTGAGGATACCGGGGAAGTTCCCGCCCTGCACCGCCAGCACATGCAGCCCGCGCACCTCGGCATTGAACGCCGGATAGGTCGCGGCCAGGCAGCGATAGACCGCGATCTGGTCTGCCATGGTGCCGACACCGCTATAGAAGCTCGGCTGGATCCGCTGGAGATGCGCGCTGCGCGCGTACATCGGCGTGATCATGCCGATATCGGCGACGCCGTGCCGGATCTCGAGCATATTCTCGTTCGAGGACAGCAGCGCCCCGCCCCAATAGGGCTTGATACGGATCCGGCCCTTCGATTGCTGCGCGATATAATCCATCCAGGCCTGGTCGGCCCGGCTGAATGTGTGCGTTGCCGGATAGGGGCTGGCATAGGTCAGCACGATCGTCCCGTCGGGAACCGGCGCCCGTCCGCAACCCGAAAGCAGGCCGATCAGCAGCGCCAGGATCAGGGTCAGCCTCATCTCAATGCGCCAATATCGTCGGCAACCACATCACGGTCGCGGGGATGAAGATCAGCATGGCGAGATGGACGAAGTCGCTCGCCAGGAACGGGATGATGCCGCGAAAGATCGTGCCCAGCGAGATGTCGCGTGCCAGCGAATGGATGACATAGACGTTGAACCCTAAAGGCGGGTGGACGAATCCGATCTCCATCGTCCGCACCAGGAAGATGCCGAACCAGATCGGGCTCAGCCCCAGGCTCTCGATCACCGGCAGGAACAGCGGCGCGGTCAGCAGCATCAGCGCGAGCCCGTCGAGGAAAGAGCCGAGGAGCAGCAACACGACCGCCATCGCGATCACCGCGAGCATCGGGCTGGCGCCAAGGCCTTCGACCAGGCTCGTCATATGTTCCGGGATGCCGGTCACGCTGACGAAGGTGCTGAAGATGATCGCGCCGATGATGATCGTGTAGATCATGCCGGTCGTGCGCAGCGTCGATCCCAGCGCTTCGGACAGCGACGCCCAGCTCAGCTTGCGCCGCAGCGCGCAGACCCCCAGCGCACCGACACAGCCGATCGATGCCGCCTCGGTCGGGGTGAACCAGCCGATGATCAGCCCGCCCACCACGAAGAGCACCAGCGCCGCGATGTCGACCACCCGCACCAGCGAGGCACGCCGCTCGGCCCAGGACGCGCGCGGCCCGGCCGGCCCCAGCGTCGGGTTCAGCCGGCACATCAGGACGATCACTGCGACGTAGAACAGCGCCTGGGTCGTCACCGGTACGATCGCCGCGGCGAACAGCTTGCCGATCGATTGCTCGGCGATGATGCCATAGACGATCAGCGCCCCGCTCGGCGGGGTCAGCGATCCCAGCGTCCCACCAGCCGCCAGCGCACCGGTCGCAAAGCCCGGCTTGTAGCCTTGCGCGCGCATCTCCGGCAGGGCGACCGCGCTGATCGTGGCGACGGTCGCCAGGCTCGATCCGCTGATCGCGCCGAAGCCGGCGCACCCGCCGATCGAGGCGATCGCCAGCCCGCCGCGGCGATGGCCAAAAAAGGTCGACGCCATGCCAAAGAAATCCCGGCTCGCCCCGGCCGCGAAGCATAATTGCGCCATCAGCATGAACAGCGGCAGCACGCCCAGTTCGTAGCGCGACAGCGTGTCGAACGAGGCCACGCCGGCCTTGATCAGCCCGGCCTCGGGCGAGATGATCACCGCCAGCCCGACCATGCCGACCAGCGCCAGCGCCGCACCGATCGGAATACCGACCAACAGGATTGCGAGCAACGCGACGAAGCCGATCAGGCCGACCAGTTCGGGCGTCATCGCCGGAAACTCCGGGCGAGGCTGCGCAGGAACAGGACCGTCACCGTTCCGGCCGATAGGATCCACACCAGCCGGAACCAGCGCAGGGGGATGCCGAGCAGTTCGGTCATCTCCTGCGTGTCCCACAGGTCGGCAGCGACCCAGACCGATCCGGCGCACAGCAACGCAAAGGAAAGCGCACCTGCCGCCAGCCCGGCCCGGTCGAGCCACAGCTTGGCGGGCGGCGAGACATATTCAGTGAGGATGTGCACCGCCGCATGGCGCTGCGACAGCGTCGCCAGCACGATCGCGACACTGGTCGCGACGACGGCGAAGATCTGGAAAAGCTCGATCGCGCCGAGAAAGGAGAAACCGACATGCCGCCCGATCACCGCGATCGCATCGGTCGCCATGGCGAGCAGCAACGCACCGGCCCCGATCGCCTGGAGCAGGTGATGGCCGCGCCCTTTCGGGGCACTGTCGTCCGGCGAAGCGTCCACGCATCCTCCCTCGGCCAGGTTATGATTCCTGCCTCAAAATAAGTTTGCAGATATAACCATAGATGTCATCAACTATTTCGCTTTTGTGCGGTTTAGCTTTTATCGCTCCTGCCGATCTGTATAGCCTGCGCCTTGACGGCAGGGAGTTGAGGCCATCGGCGAACGCAGGAAATCTGGCGACGACGTGTCGCTCGGGCGACTGAGCAGCTTTCTGGGCTTTCGCCTGCGCCGCGTCCAGAACCAGCTCTCGCGCGATTTCTCCGCCAGGACGCGCGCATGGGGCCTGCGCCAGGGCATGTTCAGCGCGCTCGAAGTGATCGCCGCCAATCCCGACATCTCCCAGACCAACCTCAGCCGGGAGGTCGGGCTCGACAAATCGGTGATGGTCGCGATGGTCGATGATCTCGAGGCTCGCGGCTGGGTAAAGCGCACCCGCTCGACCAACGACCGGCGGCGCTACAAACTCGCGATCACCGTCGAAGGCAGGGATACGCTCGACGCGCTCTTTGCCGAACTGGAAACGACGGAAGAACTCGGCCTCGCCGCGCTGACTGAAGATGAGCGACGCATCGTCAACGAAGCCCTGGACAAGGTCTATCGCGTCTATGTCCGCCCTCAAAAGGGTGCGGGCCGAGGTGCTGCTTCCGCTCCCGCGGGAAAGGATCCGGAAACCTGAGCGCAGCGATCCGGGCGGACTCCCGCTCCAGCTTCGGCCCGACATCATTATCCCTGCCGTCCTGATCGATTCAAATCGTCCGACCTTCATGCGAGCGTGAAGCTGGGCGGCGCCTCGGCAATGCCCCGCTGTTTCTCATGACGATATCGTTATCCGACTGGCAGGCCGCCTACCTGTGGGCGCTTCCTGTTACCGCGTCCGGCTGTCCCTGCCCTTCAATCAGGGCCGAACTCCGCAAGACATTGTTATCGCTGCGCAACTCCGGAGAAACGGCCGGAAAACGTCTCCGGAGCAAAAAAATAAAATCCTCCCTGTTCCCTCCCTGTTATTCGTCAGGAACAGGGAGGGAACAGGGTCCGTCAGGTCAGAGATCGCCCCACACGTCGCGCGCCACGTCGATCACCAGCTGCAGCTTGTCGCGCTGCTGCCCGACCTCGATGTCGTTGCCATGGACGGTCGAGGAAAAACCGCATTGCGGGCTCAGCGCCATCTGGTCGAGCGGCATGAACGCCGCTGCCTCGTCGATCCGCCGCTTCACGTCGTCCGGCTTTTCCAGCTCGCCCAACTTGGTCGTGACCAGGCCGAGCACTACCGTCTTGCCCTTGGGCACATGGCGCAGCGGCGCGAAATCGCCCGAACGCGGATCGTCATATTCCAGGAAATAGCCGTCGACCGCGAGCTCGTTGAACAGCACTTCGGCGACCGGCTCATAGCCGCCCTCCGCCGCCCAGCTCGACCGGTAATTGCCGCGACAGAGATGCACGCACGCCGCCATGTCCGCCGGCCGGTCGCGGATCGCCGCGTTGATCAGCCGGGCATAGCTGCGCGGCAATTCGTCCGGATCCATGCCGCGCCGGCGCGCATTCTCGCGCTGGGTTTCGTCGCACAGATAAGCGAGATTGGTGTCGTCTAGCTGGATATAGCGGCACCCCGCCTCGGCTAGGCTGGCGATCTCCGCGCGATAGGCCGCGGCGACATCGTCGTAGAATTCTTCCAGATCGGGATAGGCCTCGGTATCGATCGCCTCACGACCGCCGCGGAAATGCAGCATCGTCGGCGACGGGATGGTCACCTTGGGCGTCGCCGAGGTGACCGAGGCGAGGAACTCGAAATCGCGCCGCTGGATGTCGCGCGCATGGGCGATCTTGCCCGCCACCTTCATCACCGGCGGGGCATATTCCAGCTCCTTGCCGCCATGCTGGTGGAACTTCACCTGAGTGCCGCCCGCTTCCTCGACCCCGTCGAGCTGCAGCAGGAAATCGGTGTGGAAATAGGTCCGCCGGAACTCGCCGTCGGTGATGCCCTTCAGCCCCAGATCCTCCTGGAAACGCACCACGTCGCGGATCGCCTCGTCCTCGACCAAGCGTAGCTCGGCTGGCCCGATCTCGCCGGCGCGGTGCGCGGCCCGCGCATCGATCAGCGCCTTGGGACGAAGGAAACTTCCGACATGGTCGGCACGGAAAGGCGGTTTGCCCGGCATCGTATCACTCTCCTTGCATGATCCGATCGAGTCGGATTATCTGTACGTGTTACGTACAATATATCGATGCGGTCAAGCGCATCATGAGGAGTGGATCATGACCTTCATCCGCAATCGCTGGTACGTCGCGGCCTGGGACAGCGAGGTTGATCGCACACCCGTCGCCCGGACGATCTGCGGCGAGGAGGTGATGCTCTACCGCAAGCTCGACCGCACCGTGATCGCGATGCGCGACGCCTGCCCGCACCGGCTGTTGCCGCTGTCGATGGGCATCAAGGAAGGCGATTCGATCCGCTGCCGCTATCACGGCCTGAAGATCGGCCCGGACGGCTGCGCCGAGGAAATGCCGGTCAAGTCGGAACGGGTGAACAAGTCGGTCTGCGCGACGCTCTATCCGGTCGTCGAACGCCACCGCTATGTCTGGATCTGGATCGGCGAGGCAGCGCTCGCCGATCCGGCGCTGATCCCCGATTACTGGCCGTGCAGCGCCCCGGGCTGGACCTTCGATGGCGGTTATTACCACATCGCCTGCGATTACCGGCTCGTGATCGACAATTTGATGGACCTCAGCCACGAGACCTATGTCCATTCGGGGTCGATCGGCCAGCTCGAGATCAACGAAACCCCGATCGAGACCGAAACGCGCGGCGACGAAGTGATCGTCCAGCGCTGGATGCCCGGCATCGAGCCCCCGCCCTTCTGGCGCGACGCACTGCGCCAGGACGGCCTGGTCGACCGCTGGCAGATCTGCCACTTCCTGCCGCCCTCCTCGGTGCTGATCGACGTTGGCGTGGCTCCGGTCGAGGCCGGCGCGACGCCCGAGCATCACGATCAGGGCGTGCGCGGCATGGTGGTCGACGCGATCACGCCGGAAACCGAGACGAGCTGTCATTATTTCTGGGGCATGGCGCGCAATTTCGATATCGCCGATACGGGCTTCACCGCCCGCTTCAAGGCGCAGCAGGGCGCCGTGTTCCTGGAGGACGTCGAGATATTGGAAGCGCAGCAACGGTCGATCGAGGCCAATCCCGACATGAAGCTGCGCGCTTATGCGATCGACCAGGGCGGCGTCCGCGCGCGCCGGATCATCGACCGCCTGGCCCGAGCGGAGACCGGCCTTGCCGGATGAGATCGGCGCGCTCGACGCGATCCTCGGCTTCCATATCCGCCTCGCCCACGGCGCGGTGCAGCGCCATTTCGCAGAGCATTTCGCCGATCTCGACCTGACCCAGAAACAGGTCTCGGTGCTGTGGCTCGCGCACGACCACCCCGGCATCGCCCAGACCGACCTCTCGCGCCGCCTCCAGATGGACCGGGCGACGACCATGGCAATCGTCCATTCCCTCGAACGCCGTGGCCTGCTCGCCCGCGGCCCCGCCGAAACCGACCGCCGCCGTATCGCGCTGTCGCTCACACCTGAGGGGCGGACCCTGCTCGACACCGCCCGCAAGGCGATCGAGACTCATGAAGCCTGGTTGAAGGGACGCTTCACCAGGACCGAGGCCGCGCAGCTCGTCGGCTTGCTGCGCCGGATTCATGATTGACGAAATGCCCCGCAACACGTCCCGCTCGGCGCCGGATTTCGTTGCGACTCTGCCGTCGCAGCCAATCGGTCCGGCCCGAGAATTGTTGCATAACATAGCAAAATCCGGCAACCTTGCGGCATAACGAGAAGAGGGGATGAGATGGCCACCGATCCGCGCGCGATAATCGACCGCGAACCCATGTCGTCCTTCCAATGGGGCGTCGTGGCGGTGATGGTCGGGCTCAACGCGCTCGACGGCTTCGACGTGCTTTCGATCAGCTTCGCTTCGCCCGGCATTGCCAAGGCCTGGGGAATCGATCGCGCCGCGCTCGGCCTCGTGCTCTCGATGGAACTGATCGGCATGGCCGGCGGATCGCTGGTGCTTGGCCGCGTGGCCGATCGCATCGGCCGCCGCGCCATGATCCTTGCCTGCCTCGTCGTGATGGCGATCGGCATGTTCGGCGCCTCCACCGCGCACGACATCGTCACCCTGTCGGCATGGCGGCTGTTCACCGGGCTCGGCATCGGGGGCATGCTCGCGGCCACCAACGCCGCCGTCGCCGAGGCTTCCAACGCCGCCCGCCGTCCGCTCGCGGTCGTGCTGATGGCCGGCGGCTACCCGATCGGCACGGTAGTCGGCGGGTCCATCTCGGCGGTGCTGCTGCGTAGCTATGACTGGCAGGCCGTGTTCATCTTCGGCGGCATCGTGACGCTCTGCTTCATCCCGATCGTGCTGTGGCGCGCCCCGGAATCGATCGCCTTCCTGATGCAGCGCCGCCCGGCGGACGCGCTCGACCGAATCAATCGCACCCTCGCCCGCATGGGCCACCCGCCAATCGACGCGCTGCCGCCGGTTGCCGACGAGCCCCCGGCCCTACCCGTCTCCGCGCTGTTCTCGCCCATGCTCGCGCGTATCACCATCCTGCTGACGCTTGCCTATCTCGCGCACATCATGACCTTCTATTTCATCCTGAAATGGATCCCGAAGATCGTCGTCGACATGGGCTTCGCGCCGTCGTCCGCGGCCAGCGTGCTGGTCTGGGCCAGCCTGGGCGGGGCCGCCGGATCGCTGCTCCTTGGCCTGCTTACCGCGCGCGTCCGGCTGCTGACCCTGACCGTCGTCGCGATGCTGCTGTCGAGCGGCCTCGTCATCGCGTTCGGCCAGCCCCAATCGGGCCTGCACGGCCTGTCGATCGTCGCCGCGCTGGCGGGCTTCGTAACCAATGCGGGCGTGGTCGGGTTGTACGCGCTCCTCGCCCAGTCCTTCCCGACCTCGCTCCGCGCAACCGCGACCGGGTTCGTCATCGGCATCGGGCGCGGCGGGTCGGCGC
>Ga0247735_1000422_pt1 | contig 16674 bp, 16 predicted proteins | sample UWRJL178409R2_FD_180934 | JGI IMG/M metagenome (GOLD analysis project Ga0247735, IMG submission 180934) | Plant litter microbial communities from Arlington Agricultural Research Station in Wisconsin, United States - UWRJ-L178-409R-2 | ecosystem: Environmental > Terrestrial > Plant litter >... | reverse complement strand
CCAAGGCGGAATGGCTGGTCGGGGATTGCGCCGGATCCGGCAAGAACGGCCCGACTTTTGCCTGGACTTTCTCGCTCGCCTTCCACTCGATGCCGCGCTCGCATGGCTTGAACGATTGCCCGGTGTCGGGCGCAAGGTCGCCACGTCGACGCTCAACGCCAGTACGCTCGGCCGGCCGGTACTGATCGTCGACAGCCATGTGCTGCGGGTTCTCCAGCGCCTGAACGTCGTGCCGCCGGCCGCCGAGGCCCGCCTGGCGAGCGAGGCGGTCACCTCGGCCATGCCGGGCTGGTGCGGCGACGATTTCCTGATGCTGCATTTCGGCATGAAGCGGCTGGGGCAGAGGATTTGCCGGTTCGACGCGCCCGATTGCGCTGCCTGCCCGCTCGCGGCCGACTGCCCGTCAGCGAACGATTGACAGGCGCGGCCGGGTTCAGACATTCCGGGGCCATGAGCGACAGCGTCAAACTCCATCCGAGCTGGCTCGACCCGCTCAAGCCCGAGTTCGACAGCCCCTATATGGCGGCGCTCAAGGCGTATCTCGTTGCCGAGAAGGCAGCGGGCAAGCGCATCTTCCCCAAGGGAAACGAGTGGTTCCGCGCGCTCGATCTGACGGCGCTGGAGGATGTGCGCGTCGTGATCCTGGGGCAGGACCCCTATCATGGCGAGGGGCAGGCGCATGGCCTGTGCTTCTCGGTACAGCCCGGCGTCCGGCCGCCGCCGAGCCTGGTCAACATGTACAAGGAAATGGCGAGCGACCTGGGCATCCAGCCGGCGCGTCACGGTTTCCTGGAGCATTGGGCGCAGCAGGGCGTGCTGCTGCTCAATTCCGTGCTGACGGTGCAGATGGGCATGGCCGCTTCGCACCGCGACCGCGGATGGGAGAAGTTCACGGACGCGGTGATCCGCCTGGTCAATGCGAAGCCCGAGCCGGTCGTGTTCATCCTGTGGGGCAGCTATGCGCAGAAAAAGGCGGCGTTCGTCGACAGCGTGGATCGTGGCGGGCGGCATCTGGTACTGAAGGCCGCCCACCCTTCCCCGTTATCGGCGCATAACGGCTTTTTCGGCTCCCGGCCTTTCTCCAAGGCCAATGCGTTCCTGGAGAATCATGGGCAGAAGCCGATCGACTGGGCACTGCCGGCGTCAACCTGACCGTGGCCGCAAGGGCCAACAGCCAATAACAGTGTGCAGCCCAAATCCTACTTCACTGTGTATCAGATAGAGTTCTTCTACCAACCAACTGACGATATCGATTGGTTGATCCAAGCCGTGGCAACGTTGATATGCCAACGTTAGATGCGGCTCGGGAGGCCGGCCGACCTTTTCGAATAGCCCGCTCCGATCAACATACCTCATCAGCTGCTGCCGCAAATCGTAGAACGCACTGATCCGACGACTTGGCTTGAACAGAACCGACTCGTTAGAGCCTATAAGGTGATCCCACGCGACCCAAAATTGCTGAGCCTCAACATGGTCTCCAATCCGCTGTATCAACAGAATCGCCCATGTTGGCAGCGGGTCAAAATCGAACGAACACAGGGTGGAGTGGAGATACTCCGTTCGAACCAGCTTCCGTAGACCCAACAGATTGCGCTCGAAGTCGATATGAGCTGCCACTGGTTGCGGCGGTCGCAGGGCAAAGAACAAACGGTCGGAACAATCGTGAAACATGGAAGGCCCTTTCCAAATCGATTCGCATCGTTCCTATTTTGTTCTGATCGGTTATGGAGAGTCCAGTCCGCGACTCGGGGCGAATTGACTTCGCGCTCCAATGCGCGACGATGCCGAAACGAGGGGGCGGGGATGGACGTCAAGCGACTGCAGCAGCGGCTGACCGATGCCGGATATTATCACAAGCCGATCGATGGCGGGCTAGGCAAGAACAGCTATGCCGCGCTGTTCAGCTACATGGCGCGGCGCGAGCTGGGCGGTACCGGGTTGGCGATCGGCACGGGGTGCGCCGCCAATTTCAAGGATGCCGGCATCGTCACCGAGTTGCGGCTCGCGCATTTCCTCGCCCAGACCGCGACCGAGACCCAGGGGTATAAATATCTCGTCGAGAATCTGAGCTACACTGCGGTCGGGCTGATGGCGGTCTGGCCAAGCATGTTCCCGACCGACAAATCGACCAAGGGCTATGTCAACAATCCCGAAGCGCTGGCACTGAAGGTGTACAGCAACCGGATGGGCAACGGCCCGCCCGCGAGCGGCGACGGATGGGATTTCCGCGGACGCGGGCTGATCCAGCTGACCGGGCGCAACAATTACACCGCGCGCGAGGACGAGACCGGCGTACCGTTGCTGACCATCCCCGATCTCGCCGGCGATCCCGGCATGTCGGTGCGTCTTGCCTGCCTCTACTGGACCTCTCGCAAGATCAACGCCGCGGCCGATGCGGATGACCTGGTGAAAGTGCGCAAGCTGGTCAATGGCGGGAGCAATGGACTGGACGATGCGAAGATCCATCTCGCCCGGGCCAGGAAGATCCTGCTTTAGCCGCCCGAAGGCTGGTGCGGATGGTCGCCATGCGGGCCACCGACGAAATCGCCGATATTGATCATGCCGAGATTGCCCGGCCAGTCGCGCGAGACAAGCGTGCCGTTGCCGGGCAGATCGGCAATGTCGCCCGCCGGCTTGAACCCGCCATCGCCGTCCGGATCAGCCAGGACGGTGAAGCCGAGCGTCGTACGGTGCGGCTGGTCGCCGTGATGCGCGACGTGCCGGCGGTCACTTCTGATCACTTTGGCCGCTGGATGCGCCGGGTCGGTCGCGACGAGCAGCTGATGCGCCTGGCCCGGCGCGAGGGTGAAGGCCTTGGTCTCGCCGGGGTGAAGCGTGACCCGGTCGACTCCGACTCCCGGCGGAGGCGCCGCCGTCTGGGCGAAGGCGGCGGCGGGCAGGATGAGGGCGACAAGGATTGGCGCGAGGCGCATCGATCTTCTCCAACTGGCCCGCCCGTGCCGCGATTGAACGCGGAGGCCCGTTATTGGTTCATCCGGGACGACCCGAGGAGAGTGACATGACCGAGAGGTATCGCGGTGCCTTCCACCATATCGATTTGAACGTGCGCGATCTCGCCGCGTCCAGGGCAGTATATGGTCCGGTGCTGGAATATCTGGGCTATCGCTGCGTCAAGGATGAGCCGCAGGGCTGCGAATGGGACAGGGGGCCGGACGGACACGGCGCCTCGCTGGGGCTGAGGGCATGCGACCCGGCACTCGCGTCCTATCATCACGAGCGGTACGCGCCGGGGCTGCATCATCTCGCCTGGCGGGCGGAGAGCCGCGAGGATGTCGACCGGCTGCACGACCTGCTGGTCGAGCGCGGGATCAAGGTGCTCGATGCGCCGGCGCATTACCCCGAATATTGGGGCGATTATTATGCGGTGTTCTTCGAGGATCCCGACGGGATGAAGCTCGAGCTGGTCCACTCGCCCGGGTGGTTGTGACGGCCGATCAGACCAGCCCGTTTAGGCGGGCAAAGCCGAGCGTGTCGTACATCTCCATCAGGCTGACGCATTTGCCGTCCTTGAAATGCCAGATGTCGACCTTGGGCGTTGCGATTTCCCGCCCGGTGCGGCGGTCGCGCCAGCGGCAGCTGCCGACCCAGACGATCGTGTCGCCATCGACGATCAGCTGATGCGTCGGATGATCGAGCATTTCCATCGCGACGGTCAGCGAGGTCAGATAGTCGCGCGCGCGGTCGATGCCGATACGGGCATCCGCCAGCGCATGAAGCTCGGGCGGGTTGAGGACCGAACGCAGCCGTACATCGTCGGCAAGCAGCTCCAGGAAGAGATGAGCGCTATGACCTTTGGTCTCGTGCCATTGCTCATAAGCGTAGAGCAGGCGGTCGGCAGTGGAGGGCGCGTCGCTCATCTTCATTCCCGTCCCGACGGAACTAGACAGGATCGCCGCGCTATGGTGCGGAATTGGAACGGATTTGGCGGGAATTTTCGCTGATCAGGCGAACTGAATGAGATCCCACAAATTGCCGTAGAGATCGCGAAACACCGCGACGGTGCCGTAAGGCTCGACCTTGGGCTCGCGCACGAACGCCACGCCCTTTGCGACCATTGCGGCGTAATCACGCGCAAAGTCGTCGGTGGCGAGGAACAGGAAGACGCGCCCGCCCGCCTGATCGCCGATAAAGGCCGCCTGGTCGGGCGTGCTGGCACGGGCAAGCAGGATCGAGGTAGCGCCGGGGCCTGAGCCGGGTGGGGCGATGACGACCCAGCGCTTGTCCTGCGCCGGCTGGCACTGTCCTCGACCAGGGTGAAGCCGAGCGTGCCGACATAGAACGCAAGCGCCTCATCATAATCCCGGACGACAAGGGCGATATGGGCGAGGGACTGGCGCATGCGACCCGCCTAGCGATGTCGCCGGCCGATCGCACGCGTGGAACTCGCGCCAATTCGGATGCAAAATGCGCGGTCCCCTCGTCTCATTCGTCCTGAAGCAGCAGCCGCGCGTTGATCGTCGGATTGCCGGCCTGCGACAGCGGGAAGGCAGTGCCGGCTTCCTCCTGCGAGGGGACATGAATTTCGACGGTGAGCTTTCGGTCGAGGATCTCTGCCTGGTCGACGCGGAAATTGACGTTGATCAGGCCGTGATCGCGGCAATTGGCGCAGTCGTTCGGCGTCGCCGGCTGGAAGAAGGCGCGCGTCGCGATCGGCTGACCATCGGCGAGCAGATCGACCTGGAACGAGCCCGGAATGTTGAGCCGGTTGATGTCCTTCACCCGCACCGACACCGGCGCAGAGCTCTTGATCGTGAAGCTGCGCAGCGCATCGAGGCTGCCGACCTTGTTCTCGAACCGTGGCGCCGCAGCCTCCCCGGCGACATCCAGCGTGTCGTACCCGATATCGGTCTGTGCAATCGTCTGGTCGGCGGTCGCGGTCAGCGGCGGCGATGGCGGCAGCGCGCTGAACGGGGCCGACAGCCAATATTGATCCGACGTGCTCATCGTCGACTTGAACCCGGCGAGCGTCGTGCCGCCGACCAAAGTCTGCCATTTCCACCACATGCGATCGAGATTGCAGTGGAAGAACCAGAAGATCGGATCGAACGAGGCGATGTTCTGATCCGCCATGGTCGGGCCGATCGAGAGATGCCCGCCGTCATGCGCGGCGATCGACGTATCCTGATACCCGTCGACGCCATAATGGCCGAAGGTCGATTGCTGAAGCGACGTCGCGGTGTTGCCGGCGAAATCATAGCGCTTCAGCAAGGTCGCGATCTTCGCATCGTCATAGCGCGTGGTCTGGTAATTGGTGCCGTAGCCCGAGCCGAGATTGACCGGCACGATATAGGAATCGAACGGCGGCTGCTTGAACAAGGCCGGCACCGGCATCGACATGTCCCAGTAAGGCAGAGTGACGTCGGCGCAGCCGGGCACCGAGCGCAGCGCATCCTCGAACACGCGCAGATATTCGCGGTGCCACGGGTTGAAGCGCGGCTCGTGGTGGAGGCAATAGGTCGGCGCGGGCAGGCCATGGATGCTCGCGAGCGCGCAATAGCTGCCGGGATCGGACGGATCCTTCGAAAGCAGGCCCTGGAAGGCATTGGTGAGCGCGGTCACTTCGTCCGGGTTGAGGATACTGACATTCTTGCGCAGCCGGCCGACTGCGGGCGCGACGGCCTTCAGCGTCATCGCCTCCGCCACAACGGCCGAGCCCATCGGATAGCCGTTCATGATCCAGTTGAGGAAGGTCTGCGACATGTCCGCCGTCCATTTCGGCAGCGGATCTGGCGGCATGTCGCCATCGGGCTGACGGGTATGGATATAGATGGTCGGCGCGTTGGCCTTCACCCCGTCATAGGTGGAGAGATCGATGCCCTTCGGCCCCATATGGGCGATGTCGATATCCGTGAAGAACTGGCGGATATCGGCCATATAGGTCGGGTTCTGCACCGGCCCGTTCGCGCTGCTGTTGTCCATGATCCTGCCCCCATGCGATGGCGTTCTCGGGAAAGCCTGGCTCGACTCGGCGCGCCGCCCCGGGCTTTTCGCGGCAACGTCTTGCTGCAGAATTCGCTCGCCGGGATAGCGGAACCACAGCCGATATGGCGCCTTCGCCGGGCGCTATTCCGGCAGGCCGTCGACGATCTGGGTGCCCGGCCCGCCGGCCTGAGTCTTCACCTGTCCCCGCAACCGCGGATCGAAGGAGAGGTGGACGATGTTGCGGCTGATCTCGAGGATGAGCTGGTCGAATTTCAGCTTGCTCGCCGCCAGGGCACGGGCGACCTGGAAATGCGTGAGGCCGGCGACGCGGAGATCGGCGGCATAGCCCTTCGGGTGCGCCGAGGTTGGCGTCCCGCCGACGATCTTGTTGATCTTCGGATTGCGATAGGCCGAGGTGATGACGATCGCCCGCCCGTCGAGGATCGCGCGCGCCTTTTCGAGACCGGGGGCGAGCAGCTTCTCGATATTGGCGAGATGCTCCTTGGTCGGCGTGTTGGCGATGCCGAATTTCTCGGCAGTGTCCGAGACCAGAAACTCGTCGAGAAAGAAATGATCGGTCAGCCTGGTACGCGCCATCGTGTTTCTCCCAGATCGGTTGATGGGATCGTCTGTCCGGATAGCCTCGAGCGCCGCGCCACCCGCTCGCTTGTTCTACACCGTGTCGGCGCCATCCCGGTCGCTCGATGCAGCGGATGTGGCGATAATTGAATCGAGGCGGCGGGCGGGGCGCGCGTTCTGGTGCGATGGGCCTGACGATCGAACGGAAAGCGTCGGCTTGTCGTGGAACGTCGCCCCGAAAGCGGGGGCCGCCCTTCACCATCATGCCACTGTGTCGCGGCGCGGCGGCGCGAGAAGGCGGTTTCGAAGTAAAACTAAGTAATTCCGAATCGCCTTCGACAATAAAACCTGGCTTTTGCCACCCCATGCCCCCCGCAATTTTGCGCTCCAACAGCGCGACCGCCAAGACATCGCCTGCGGCGATGGCGACGAGCAGATCAAGAAGCTCGCAAAGATCGCGACCATCCAGCGTCTTTAACGCATGCTTGAGCGCCGAAATTGGTGAAGGGTTATGAGAATCGATCCGTTTCTCTTCGGTTGTTGGGATCGCGCCCGTTTCGTTTCCTGCCGTTGCCGAACGCGCCGCGGGAAGACGCCATTCCCCGGGGCGCCGGCTGCGCAACCAGCGGAACGCGACCTTCGGATCGGCGAGAACCCGGCGCGTATAGCGAGCGACCACTTGTGTGCCGTCGCGCCGCCTGAAGACCTTTTCGGCCTGGTATTCGTAGCCGGTGGCCCGGCGATAGGACGATGTCTGGACCGCTGCGGCGGCCTTTTTCCTGCCGGCTTCTGCAGCTGCGGCAAAATCGGGATAGCGGTGGAGCCAGCGGTAGAGCGTCGCGGGGCTTACCGAGAGGAAGTCGGCGAGCGCGGCATTGTCCATGCCGAGACCGCAGGCGAACCGGGCGTGGCGAACGAAGTCGGGTTTGTAGTGCGAAGGGCGGGCCATGCCGATAGCATGGACGGGCGGCAGGCATGATTGAATCGAGCCGCAAAACGAATCGATTGCCACCCCGCTGGACCGCTTTCCCCCAAGGCAACGCACCACCGCGCCGGAATCCTGCGCGATTTTGGTGATTGTGTCTGAATTCGAAGCCCCAAACGCTAAAGTCGCGCTCCTTTGATGAGAAACGCCGTGGGCGATCTGATATCAACCATGAGGCCAGGGCGTGCTCCAACGGCGCGCCGGGAATCGAACAAACAAGATACATAAAATTACAGCAACGTGTCGCCCATCAATAGCTACATCCTATAGTATATACCGATGAACTCGCCTTGATGTGGCGGGCTTGTCTGGAATGCCGCCAGAACAGTGCCCGCGATAGTTTGTAGATAAACCGCAGTCATTGCGGTATGTTCGGAGAGGTTTGCCAGAGGAGACTCGTTCTCCTCGACAAAGGCATCGTGTCTTTCAGGCTGTGGCAGCGCCACAGGCTGGACGGCGATGACGTTTGCCCCGCACCGGGCCGACTATGCTCTTCGAGGAAGCAGATCATGCAGCGACAACCGGAAATGTGCATCGTCAACCGCGACCTGGTGGAGCATCTGGAGCCCATGGTCGGATCGCAGGCCGAGGTGATGCAGCGGCTGGGGATCAGCTGGAACAGCTGGATCAAGATCGTCGCGGGTCTGCCGGTGCGCAAATCGGTCGCGCAGCGGCTGAAGGACCGGGCGATGGCGCAGGCCGCCACGGTGCAGGGGTTGCGCGCGAAGTTCCCGTGCAGCTCGGCGCCCGACGGCATCAACCGCGCGGCGCTGGAAAGCGTGTTCATGGCCCCTGCGGCGAATGACGCGGGGCCGGCGACGCGCCCGCCGGGCTATGGCCTGCGCGGCGTGCGGCAGGCGCGGTCGTTCGGGATGAGCGAGGGCGCGCCGGGCTGAGCGGGGGACCCCGGTCGCGAGATTTGATGGCGAATTGGTTCGGCGCTATTGCCCGGTTGCCAGGCCGCCACCGCGTCGAGCCATCGGGAAGGACCGCATGAAATCCCTGTTCGATCGCCTCTTCGGGTCCCGCAAGGCCGAAGCGGCACCTGTCATGCCGCCGATGGCAGCCGAAGCCTGCCCGAACGAGAAGATCGGCTGGCTGCGCGAGTCGATCCGGTGCGATGTCGCGACCGGATTCTACGACGAGGATGCCATCCTGACGCATGCGGCCGACTCCTTCGAAGAGGAGTTCGGGCCGGCCGAGTTGCGCCGCGAAGCGCAGCGCCTGCTGCGCGAGGCGCTGGCCGACCATAAGGAAGCGCGGCGCACCTGGCCGGCGCGGACGGATTGCGACCGGCTGGACGACGCCTTCGCCGCACTGGAAGCCAGGGGCGTGGTCTCCCGCCAGCATTTCACCTGCTGCGGCACCTGCGGCGCGAGCGAAATCTGGGATGAGATCGACGCAGTGCACAAAGCCGGCCGCCCGACGCGCGGTTATGCCTTTTATCATGCGCAGGACACGGAGCGCGCCGCCGAAGGGGGCGGGCTGTATCTGAACTATGGCGCCTGTGAGGAGGGCGAGGAGGCGGCGCTGGCGGTGGCGCGGGATATCGTCACGCATCTCGAGGCACATGGGCTTCGGACGGAGTGGGACGGGAGCTGGGGCCAGCGGATCGCGGTGTCGCTGGACTGGAAACGACGGCGCCAGCCCGATCTCGATTCCTGACAGCCCGACACGGCGCGGAAGGCGCGCACGGTGGCTTTGGCATCAGACTGAAATTTCGCGGAACGGCATGTTCGCCCGGCGGGATCGAGACCTTGGTATGTGGTGAAAATTGCTGGTATTCCGCCATTGTCGTCAAGACGCGGCAGGCATTTCAGATAAGGTCCCTCGCATGACCGACAAACGTCCAGACGGCATCAGGGACTATCACGAACCCGCCGGCGGCTGGGGGGCGCTGAAGGCGGTGGCGGTGGCCCTGAAGCGCCAGCAGGTGGTCGTCCAGGGCAGCAAGACGCTGTTGAAGAACAACCAGCCCGATGGCTTCGACTGTCCAGGGTGCGCCTGGCCCGACCCCAAGCACACATCCGCGTTCGAATTTTGCGAGAATGGCGCGAAGGCGGTCGCGTGGGAATCGACGGCCAAGCGCGTCGATCCGGCCTTTTTCGCCCGGCACAAGGTCGCCGAGCTCTGGGAGCAGCCCGACCATTGGCTCGAGGGCCAGGGCCGCCTCACCCATCCCTTGCGGTACAATGCGGCAACCGACCATTATGAGGTCGTCGGCTGGGACGAGGCGATCGCCGATATCGGCGCCAGGATGGCGGCGCTGGATCACCCGGATCAGGCGGAATTCTACACGTCCGGACGCGCCTCCAACGAAGCCGCGTTCCTGTTCCAGCTTTATGCGCGCGCGTTCGGCACCAACAATTTTCCCGATTGTTCGAACATGTGCCACGAAGCGACGTCAGTGGGGCTGCCCCAGTCGATCGGCATCGGCAAGGGCACGGTCAGCCTCGAGGATTTCGACCATGCCGATCTCATCCTGTCGATGGGCCATAATCCGGGCACCAATCACCCGCGCATGATGACGTCGCTGCACGACGCGGCGAAGCGCGGGGCGACGATCATCGTGTTCAATCCCTTGAAGGAGCGCGCGCTTGAGCGGTTTCAGGCCCCGCAGGAACCGATCGAGATGGTGACGCTGAGCTCGACGCCGATCGCCTCCGCCTATTTCCAGGTGAAGGTCGGCGGCGATGCCGCTGCGTTGAAAGGCATCTGCAAGTCCCTGATCGACATGGACCGCGCCGCCAGGGCCGCGGACACCGCCCCGGTGCTCGATCACAGCTTCATCGCCGGGCACACCGCCGGTTTCGACGCGTTCGTCGCGGATCTCGACGCCACCTCCTGGGCCGATATCGAGCGCGGCAGCGGCTTGCCACAGGCCGATCTCGAACAGGTCGCAAGGGCCTATGCCGCCGCCGACGCGACGATCGTCTGTTATGGCATGGGCATCACCCAGCATCGCATCGGCACCTCCAACGTCCAGCAGATCGCCAATCTGCTCCTGCTGAAAGGCAATATGGGCCGCCCCGGCGCGGGCATCAGCCCGTTGCGCGGCCATAGCAATGTCCAGGGCGACCGCACCGTCGGCATCACCGAAATCCCGAGCAAGGCGTTTCTCGATCGCATGGAATCCGTCTTCGGCTTCGCTCAGCCGCGCGCGCATGGCCATTCGGTGGTCGATGCCATCGCGGCCATGCGGGACGGAACCTCGAAGGCGATCATCAGCCTTGGCGGCAACCTGGCGGTCGCGGGCCCCGATCCGGCCGCATGCTTTGCGGCATTCCGCAATCTCGACCTGTCCGTTTCGCTCGCGACCAAGCTGAACCGCACGCATCTGCTCACCGGCAAGGCGACCTATATTCTGCCCGTGCTCGGCCGCACCGAGCTCGACGAGCAGGCGACCGGCGTCCAGTCGGTGACGGTCGAGGATTCGATGTCGATGGTCCACGCCTCGCGGGGCTTTCTCGCGCCGCCGAGCGACATGGTGCGATCGGAACCCTGGATCATCGCGAGCCTTGCCCGTGCGACACTGGGCGACAAGGTCCCGGTGGACTGGGAAAAGCTGGCCGGCGACTATGCCCTGATCCGCGACAAGATCGAGGCGGTCTTCCCCGATTTCGAGGCCTATAATGACCGTATCCGCAAACCCGGCGGGTTCCACCTGCCCAATTCCGCCGCCGAGCGGGTGTGGAAGACCGAAAGCGGCAAAGCGAATTTCCTGATCTATCCGCATGGCGACGACGACGTCGACACCGCGCAGCCCGGCATCCTGCGCCTGACCAGCCTGCGCGCGCACGATCAGTACAACACCACCATCTATGGACTCGACGATCGCTATCGCGGGGTGTTCGGGCGGCGCGACGTGCTGTTCCTGAATGTCCGCGACATGGCCCGCCTCGGTTTTGCCGAGGGCGATGTGGTCGATGTCGAGACGGCGCTGACTCATGCCCATCCCGACCGGGTCGTGAGGGCGCTGACGATCGTGCGGTACGACCTGCCGGATGGCTGTTGCGGCGCCTATTATCCCGAGACGCAGCCGTTGATCGCGCTCGAGGATTGCGATCCGCAAAGCCTGACCCCGTCATATAAATCGGTCCCCGTGCGATTGCGCCTGGCGACCCCGGACGATCTCGCCGCCGCCACGGTGGTGCGCGCCGGTGTGGTCGGCCGCCCGGGGGCCGCGTCCGGCGCGTGATCGAAAGCCGGCCCGGGCGCGCCGCGACACGCCCGGGCGTGGACGAGGCGCTCGCCATCATCGCATCGTCGGCCTGCCCGCTCGGCATCGAGGAAATCGATACCGGCGTTGCCGCGGGCCGCGTGACCGCGGGGCCGATTCACGCGGCACGGGATTTTCCGGGATTCGACGCCGCGGCAATGGACGGATTCGCCGTCGGCTACGACCCCGGCGCGACTCTGCAGCATATCCGGGTGGTCGGCAGCGTCGCGGCGGGACAATGGGCCCCGCCCCTCGCGGCCGGGACAGCGACCCGGATCAGTACCGGCGCCCCCGTTCCGGCCGGCGCGACCGCGATCCTGATACAGGAGGCCGCGACGCTGGTGGAGAGCGACGGTGCCGAATATCTGCGGCTTTGCGAACCAGTCGAGATCGGCCGCAACATCCGGTGCCGGGGCGAAGACGTACGACAGGGCGCGGCCGTCCTGTCGATCGGCGTGCGCCTGACGCCGGACGCGATCGGCGCCCTGATCAGCTATGGCGTACGCCGCGTGCCGGTCCGCCGCGTCCCCACGCTTGCGCTGATCTCCACCGGATCGGAACTGGCGGTGGCGGGCGACCATGATCTCGCGAGCGGGCATATTTTCGACAGCAATGGCCCAATGATCGCGGCCGCTATCCGGGAGGCGGGACTGGCCGTCGACTTTCTCGGTAGCGCGGCCGACCGGGGAGACGATCTTCGCGCGCTGATCGACCGCGCGATGTCTGGCCCGGCGACGCTGATCCTTAGCACCGGCGGCGTCTCCAGAGGCGAGCACGACCATGTCCGCCGCGTTCTCGAAGACCTGGGGGCGACCATCCTGTTCCACGGGGTCAGGATGCGCCCGGGGAAGCCGATGCTCGTCGCGCGCCTGCCCGACGGACGCCTTTATTTCGGCTTGCCGGGCAACCCGGTGGCCGCGCTGGTCGCCTTTCGCTTCTTCGTCCTCCACGCCGTCCGGATGCATCTTGGCCTTCCGGCGGAGGCCGGCGATCCCGTCGCCACGAGCCCAGGCGGCCGACCGGATTCCACCCTGTTCCTGCGTGGCAGGAAGATCATGGGGCAAGACGGATCGGTCGCCATCGACACGTCGCTCGACCAGCGCTCCCACATTCTGCGATCCGTCGTTCAAGCGGACACCTGGCTGAGAATCGATGAGCGGGATGGGCGCACGATTGCCCGCGCCTATCCAAAACACGCGCCTCGCCTGGCCTGACCGCCCCAACGGCATGAGCGGGGGATCAACCGCACATGTTCGGGCATATGGAAGATCATGGAAGATCGATGAAACGCTCCGTACCCAGCATGTTCGAACGGGTCGCCAGAGACGGCGATCGCACCGCCGTGACCCGCGCGGTGGCGGTGGAGACGCCGATCGCCATCGAATTCAACGGCATCGGCTATGCCGTCATGATGGCAACCCCGCAGGATCTGGAGGATTTCGCGATCGGTTTCGCCCTGAGCGAGCGGCTTATCGACGATGCTCGCGATATCCTGGCGATCGACACGCATGAAGCGGCGACGGGCATCATCCTTCGGGTACAGTTGCCCGCGGCGAATGCGGCGAAAATGGTCGACCGGGTCCGCCACCGGGTATCCGATTCCTCGTGCGGCCTGTGCGGGATCGACAATCTCGAGCACGCCCTGCGGCAGCTTCCTCCGGTGTCGGCCGCGCCGGGCATCGCCGACCACGCGATCTTCGCCGCGCTGGATCGCCTTGGCGACCATCAGCCGCTCAATCGCGCAACGGGTGCGGTCCATGCAGCCGCGCGGTGTTCAGCGGATGGGTCGATCCTCGACGTGCGCGAGGATGTCGGGCGCCATAACGCCTTCGACAAGCTGATCGGCGCCATGGCGAGATCGGCCACCGGGTGGGATGGTGGCTTCGCCCTGCTGTCGTCGCGCTGTTCCTATGAACTGGTCGAGAAAGCGGCGCTGAGCCGGTGCCCGACGCTGGTGACGATCTCGGCCGCAACCGACCTTGCGATCGCGCGCGCCCGATCCTGTGGCCTGAGGCTGATGGTGCTGGCCCGGCCGGATGCCGTGCTTTCAGTCGCCGGAGGGGACGGAGCGCCATGATCCTCGGCGTGGTTCTCGCCGGGGGCATGTCGCGGCGATTTGGAACGGACAAGGCCATCGCCCTGTGGCGCGGCCGGCCGCTCCTGTCATACGCGGCGGACGCGCTCGACCCCCATTGTGATCTTGTGGCGGTGTCGGGCGGAAGCCGTGGCGCACTGGACTTCCCGACCGTGCCCGATTGGCCGCGCGGCGATCTCGGCCCCTTGGGAGGGATTTGCGGTGCGATGCGATACGCCAGAGAGTTCGGCTTCTCGACGGTCGTCACGATCGCCTGCGACACGCCTGTGGTGCCGGCGTCCGTCTTCGTCAGCCTGCTTGGTGCGGGGGCGCCGGCCATCGTCCGGGGGATGCCGGTGATCGGATGCTGGCCAGCGGATCTGGCCAGCGATTTGGCGGACTATCTGGAGCAGTCGCCGGAGCGGTCGATCATGGGCTGGGCGGAGCAGATGGGCGCGATGCAGATCGAGGTCGAGGCGCCTATCCCGAACGTCAATCGCCCGGATGATCTGAAGGGGCTCGCCGCATCATAGCAGCGTGAACCCAGGGTCTGCGCCAGCCCCGGCGCGCACGGGCGTGTGCCGCTCTAGCAGAAGCGAGAAGACAACTTAGCTCACGAGTGCCCGTAAGCCGCATATAATTCCAACACCCGCTCCGGCGCGACGCCTTCCGCCTGCGCGCGGGCAAGATCGTGCTCCTCGTTCCCCAAGGTGATGACCGGCCGCTGGCGGGCAAGTTGGGGATGGACCCAGCAGGGCTGGTTCAGCGTGTCCTCGAACGGCGTTAGCCGGTTGGAGAACCAGCCGGTCCATGGCCCGAGGTTCGCGTAGGCGCCCTCGTCGAAGCCATCGAGATAGATGTCGAAATTGGCGCGGGAGAGCGTCGACCACACGCCGAAGCCGAATTTCTCGGCGAGGCCGTGGACCGGGATGTCAAACACGCAGCGTACGAAGAAATGCTCGCCGCCGACGACGCAGAAATCCTCCGAGAGGAAATCGCCGTCGAAGCGGATGGCGCCGTTTGGTTCATATTCCTCCGGGCCTTCCCAGAAATCCGGGGCGAAGGCGGCGAGGTCGAACATGCCTTTATGGGCGATGCCGCAGGATGCGCAGTCCCAGCCCGCGCCGCGAAGGCGATCGAGCGCGGACAGGGTTTTTTTACGGCCGAAGAACTTCATGGAGAGTCTCGGTCATAGCCATGATGATCCTCGCGACGGTTTCGCTTGTGGCAAGGCCCCCTCCACCATTCGCGAAGAGCGAATGGTCCCCCTCCCCCGGCAAAGCCGAGGGAGGAATAAGTGGGGCGCCTCACGCTCGCGTAAACCTTACTCGGCCGCCGGCAGGTAGATCTCACTGCCAGTTTGCCGGAACTTCTCGCTCATCTCGTCCATGCCCTTTTCGGCATCGGCATTGGCGAACCGCGCCCTTGCCGCGTCGCCTTCCTGCGCCGGCGTCGCGGCGAGGAAGCTGTCCACGCCGCTGTTCTGCTTCGCGGCGAAGTCCCGCACTTCCTGGGTGATCTTCATCGAGCAGAATTTGGGGCCGCACATCGAGCAGAAATGCGCGGTCTTGGCGCCTTCGGCGGGCAGGGTCTGGTCGTGGTACTGTTCCGCCGTGTCGGGATCGAGCGACAGGTTGAACTGGTCGCGCCAGCGGAATTCGAAGCGGGCGCGGCTCAGGGCGTCGTCGCGCAGCTTAGCGGCCGGGTGGCCCTTGGCAAGATCGGCGGCGTGGGCGGCGAGCTTGTAGGTGACGACACCCACCTTCACATCGTCGCGGTCGGGCAGGCCGAGATGCTCCTTGGGCGTGACGTAGCAAAGCATCGCCGTGCCGTACCAGCCGATCATCGCGGCGCCGATGCCGCTGGTGATGTGGTCGTAGCCCGGCGCGATGTCGGTGGTGAGCGGCCCGAGCGTGTAGAAGGGCGCTTCCCCGCAGACCTCGAGCTGCTTGTCCATATTCTCCTTGATCTTGTGCATCGGCACATGGCCGGGGCCTTCGATCATGACCTGGACGTCTTCCTTCCACGCGCGGCGGGTGAGTTCTCCCAGGGTGTAGAGCTCGCTGAACTGCGCTTCGTCATTCGCATCGGCGATGCTGCCGGGGCGCAGGCCGTCGCCGAGCGAATAGGCGATGTCATATGCCTTCATGATCTCGGTGATCTCGTCGAAGCGTTCGTAGAGGAAGCTCTCCTTGTGGTGGGCGAGGCACCATTTCGCCATGATCGAGCCGCCGCGGCTGACGATGCCGGTGACGCGCTTCGCGGTCATCGGGACGTACGCGAGGCGCACGCCGGCATGGATGGTGAAATAGTCCACGCCCTGTTCGGCCTGCTCGATCAGCGTGTCGCGGAAGATATCCCAAGTGAGGTCCTCGGCCACGCCGCCGACCTTTTCCAGCGCCTGGTAGATCGGCACGGTGCCGATCGGCACGGGGGAGTTGCGCAGAATCCATTCGCGCGTGTCGTGAATGTTGCGGCCGGTGGAGAGGTCCATCACCGTGTCCGCGCCCCAGCGGATCGACCAGACCATCTTGTCGACCTCCGCCGCGACGTTGGAGGCGACGGCGCTGTTGCCGATATTGGCGTTGATCTTCACCAGGAAATTGCGGCCGATCGCCATCGGCTCGGATTCGGGGTGGTTGATGTTGTTGGGGATGATCGCGCGGCCGCGGGCGACCTCGTCCCGGACGAATTCGGGCGTGACATGATCGGGGATCGAGGCGCCCCAATCCTGGCCGTCGCGGATCAGCTTCTCCTTGGCGGCGGCGCGGCCCATATTCTCGCGGATCGCGACATATTCCATCTCGGGCGTGATGATGCCTTTGCGGGCATAGTGCATCTGGCTGACATTGTGGCCGGCCCTGGCGCGCAGCG
>Ga0247735_1000420_pt1 | contig 16723 bp, 13 predicted proteins | sample UWRJL178409R2_FD_180934 | JGI IMG/M metagenome (GOLD analysis project Ga0247735, IMG submission 180934) | Plant litter microbial communities from Arlington Agricultural Research Station in Wisconsin, United States - UWRJ-L178-409R-2 | ecosystem: Environmental > Terrestrial > Plant litter >... | reverse complement strand
TGGATCTATCGTCGCGCACGACGATGGTTGCGGGGCTGGACATGATGGATTGAATCCTGGTTCTCGCCCTGCTTAGATGGCGGACTTGCTCTGAGGTACTGGCCTCAACTCATGCTGACACGCAGGGGTGCGCGCCGGCCCTGCAGGGTCGGCGCGCTTGGTGCGTATCTCGCGAACTGTGGGGTCTTCGATAATCTCCACATGAACCAGCAACATCACGACTCATAAGGCTGATCCCATGCCACGACCAATTCGCATCCGTCGCAACGCGGGGCGCGAGGCGCACGGGCGGCGATGGTCGATAACCTTCCTGAAAGCGGCCGTCACGTTCGCCGTAGCAATTGGCCTCTCCCTCACCGCAGTCGGCGGAACCTACGCACTCTGGAGTTCCACTGCGCCGGTTCCCCTGATGGCTTCCGGTGCGACAAACGTGACCATCAAGGCCGGTACCGCAACCCTCGCGGTAGGCGGAACGCCCTCATTGTCTGGCCTGTACCCCGGCGGTACGTCGCGGACAAGTTTCACCGTCACAAACACCGGTTCTATCGCCCTCGTGGTTGGAACACCATCACTGTCGAATCCCGGGACCCTGATGTCGCAGAACCTCGCTCTTGGTCTCAACGTCGATCAGACGGCGACCCCGTGCACCTCACCCAGCGACACCTGGACAAGTGCGTTCGGCGCGACGCCAGTGGGAACTGCGGATGTGACCCTGGCAGCCGGATCCAGTGCGACGTACTGCCTAAGCGCGACCCTGTTGGGTTCGGCGCCGACCGCGCTGCAATCTGCGACTACAAGTTTCACCCTCACTCTCTCCGGGGCACAGCCATGACGCGACCATTGCAAACACGCCGATTCGCGTCCGTGCGGCTTGCAGCAACATTGGGTATCGCCCTGTTTTTGGCCGTCGCTGGAACGGGCGTCGGATATGCCGCCTGGTCAACGTCGGTGGCATCGCCCACTACCGCTACCGCGGGAAGCGCTGCGTCGACGGTTACCAACGTCGGTGACCTCGGCCGCCTCTACCAATTCCCCGGGTCGACGAGCCCCCTCAAAATTTCGACGATCACCGTTCGCAATTCCGGGACCGTGCCGTTGAATTACACACTCGCGGTGACTACGACCGCACCTGCTACGCCGCTGCCACTGTTGGCCTCGTCAGTGTCTCTCTGGCTGTGGTCGGCCTCAACATCGAACGGGTGCGGTTCCGCCACCCAAGGTGCGATGGGGACTCTGGCCGTACCGCCGGCAATGCCCGTGTCAGCAACGGGTGTGATGCCCGCCACCAATTTTTTCCTCTGCGCTGCCACCCAATTCAACGGGACAAACGCGGCCGCACAAGGGCAGTCGACCGAATTCTCATTGGTCGTGACGGGAAGGATCGGGACAAACTGGACCGCCACCGCCGTTGGTGTGTCAACTGCAACCCAGTCGGTGTATCGCATCGGCGCAGTTGCTACAGCGGGTACCGGCTGCGTTACCAACTCTCTGATCAGCCTTGCTTCCACAGCGACATTCACCTGGACGACTCCTGCCGGCCCCCCGGCCCCCACTGTCACCGTTACCGCGAATCTCGCAAACACTGCTGGTACCGGACCTGCCAGTTTCACGGTGACGTCGCCGCACACTTTTACCCGGGCGGAGGTAAAACTGTCGACGACCCTCACTTTTGTGGTGTCGGAGCAGGTCTACGGCACCACTTCCGTCAGCGTTGTCCGTAACATCAAACCCACAGCAGGCTTGGGTCTGCTGCCTGGCACAGAATGCGGCTGATGGCGGTTCGACTCGGTCTCGGGGCGATAGTTGCACTTTCTACTGCGATAGTCCCCACCGCCGCATCCTCAGCAGTTGTGGACGAATCGACCATAGAACTCAGCATTGATGGAACGACGTGGAACACAACGCCTCCTGATGCGTTGTTCCCCGTCGACTTCCGGATCGTTCCTGGCGACGAGGTGTCATCGACCCTGTACATACGAAGCGCTCGCGATGCGCCGTCAGAGTTGACCGTTGTTGTGTCAAACGTGGTGGTGGACAACAGCCATTACCGAGAAGATCTCCTTCTCAGCGCCCGCGACGATCACGCGACGGGAATGTCCCGGCAACGCCTGTCATCCATTAGTTCGTGTATCGAGGTGATTCCGTCACGCAGGGTTGCGAGGGGGGAGGTCGTTCCGGTCACCCTCTCCGTGGAGCTACCGATGGAGAGCGGAAACCAGACCCAGCACGCCCTTGCTCAGTTTTGGATACAAGTGGGCTTGTCGGAGGACACGCTCGGTGGACGCGACCCCTTTGGCTGCCCGACTGGTCCCATCGTTGTCCCGGCGCTACCAACCCCGACTGACCCCTCAACCAGCCCGCAACCAGCAAGCCCGGGTGTGACGCAACCGACCACTGGCACTGCCGTTGCGAACGACACGGGTGCGCGCGCGATCGCGACGACGGGAAGCGACCTGCTTTACCCCGCTCTCGCACTGGCAGGTTCAGCAATAGGGGCAGGGCTGTTTTTGCTTCGAGCAAGACGCACGCAACGGGACAACGAATGAAAGTGGGGAGCCAGCAGGCTGCCGGTGACCGACACGACATTCGACAGCGGGGCAATCGCGAGAAAACGTTATGGCACTACCTGGGGCTGTCGGTGAGTGCGGTGCTCCTCATCCTCGTTGCCAGTACCGCTGTGCTGGTGATTGTTCTTCCCGCGCTGGTTGGTGGTACTCCACTCACCGTGCTGACGAACTCGATGGCCCCAAAATTGCCACCGGGAACACTGGTGGTTATTCGACCTACCCCCATCGACGAGATCGGGATTGGGGACGTCCTCACCTACCAAATAGAATCCGGAAAGCCCGCGCTCATCTCCCACCGTGTGGTCACCCGCAGTATGGACACAAACGGCGTCACCACGTTCACCACTAAAGGAGACAACAACTCCCTCGCCGATCCTGAACCCGTAAAGGCCGTTCAGATCACAGGAACGGTCTGGTACAGCTTCCCGTGGCTGGGACACGTGAACAATGCGATTAACGGAAGCGCCCGGGCCTGGATCGTTCCGCTGATCGCGGGGTTGCTATTCATCTACGGCGGGTTCACCGTGGCATCCGCGATTGCTTCCCGCGTGCGTAAACGGCGTCTCAATAGCGGCGACGGAAGTGTAAGCAACTAAACGTTCACCGTCGAGTGTTCTTTTCTGGACAACGGAAGCCCAAGTCCTGTCCTAGGGTAATCAGGGTGAAGGCAATTCGACGTTTTACCGTGCACACCGTCCTCCCCGAAGCACTGCTTTCGCTGGAGGAACTAGCCACCAACCTGCGCTGGTCCTGGCACCAGCCGACCCGCCAGTTATTCGCCTCGATCGACCAGGACGTCTGGGTTGAATCGGGCCAGGATCCGGTCGGCTTGCTCGGTGCGGTGGAGCCGGCGCGGTTGGCGGAGCTTGCCGCCGACCACGAGTTCGTGGGTCGTGCCAATGCGTTGCGCGACGACCTCCACGGCTACCTGTACGACCCACGCTGGTACCAGGGGCTTGAGGATGCTCCGGCGACGATCGCCTATTTCTCCCCGGAGTTCGGAATTGCCGCAGCATTGCCGCAGTACTCCGGCGGCCTCGGCATCCTTGCGGGTGACCACCTCAAAAGCGCCTCCGACCTGGGGGTGCCGATCATCGGTGTTGGGCTGTTCTACCGAGCAGGCTACTTCCGCCAGGCGATCTCGCGGGACGGCTGGCAGCAGGAGACCTACCCGGTTCTTGACCCGGACGGCCTTCCGCTCAGCGTCCTGCGGAACCCCGACGGTACCGCCGCCCTCGTCACCCTCGCCCTGCCGGACGGAAAAGCGCTGCGCGCCCGCATCTGGCAGGTCGCCGTCGGACGGATCAAGCTGTTGCTGCTCGACACCGACATCCCCGACAACGAAGACGGTCTTCGCTCCGTCACCGACCGCCTGTACGGCGGCGGGGGAGAGCACCGCCTGCTGCAGGAGCTCCTGCTCGGCATCGGCGGGGTGCGCGCCATCAAAGCCTTCACCGAACTCACCGGGGCGCCGGAGCCCGAAGTGTTCCACACAAATGAGGGTCACGCCGGATTCCTCGGCCTCGAGCGCATCAGCGACCTCATCGGCAACGGCCTCTCTTTCTCCGAGGCCCTGCAGGTGGTGCGCGCCGGAACCGTCTTCACCACCCACACCCCGGTGCCCGCCGGCATCGACCGGTTCGACAGTGCCTTGATCTCCCGCTACTTCTCCACCGACCTGCTTCCCGGTGTGGCGCTCGCCGACGTGCTTGGCCTCGGCGCCGAAAACTACTCCGGCGGCACCGCGAACACCTTCAACATGGCCGTGATGGGACTGCGTCTCGGGCAGCGCGCCAACGGGGTATCCCAGTTGCACGGGGACGTGTCCCGCGGCATGTTCGGAGCTCTCTGGCCCGACTTCGACCAGGACGACGTGCCGATCACCTCCGTGACCAACGGCGTGCACGCGCCCACTTGGACGGACCCGATCCTGCTCGAACTCGCCCAGCAGAAGCTGGGCACCAGCAACACCACCACCGCGGACTGGAACTCGCCGGCCATCTCCGATGACGACCTGTGGCGGGTCCGCGGCAATATGCGCCAACAGCTGGTGGATGACGCGCGCCGCCGCACCACCGAGGCTTTCGGTGAAGAAAACCCCGGTGTTGGTGCCCCAGCGTGGATCGGCAAAATCCTCGACCCCAATGTGCTCACCATCGGGTTCGCCCGTCGTGTCCCCACCTACAAACGCCTCACCCTGATGCTGCACGACCCGGACCGCCTTCGCTCGCTGCTGCTGCACCCCACGCAGCCGATCCAGATCGTGATTGCCGGTAAGTCGCATCCCGCGGATGAAGAGGGCAAACGCCTGATCCAGAAGCTGGTCGAGTTCGCGACGGCCGCCGACGTTCGCCACCGCATCGTGTTTTTACCGAACTACGATATCGCCATGGCCCAACTGCTGTATCCCGGCACCGATGTCTGGCTGAACAATCCGCTCCGACCGCTCGAGGCCTGCGGCACCAGCGGGATGAAGGCGGCCCTCAACGGTTCGCTGAACCTGTCCATCCTCGATGGCTGGTGGGCCGAGTTCTACGACCAGGAAAACGGCTGGGCCATTCCCACCGCCGACAGCGCGGGTGACAGTGCGGAGCGGGACCAGCTCGAAGCGGACGCGATGTACGACCTGATCGAACACCAGATCGCACCTCGTTTCTACGACCGCGGAGACAACGGGGTGCCCGGCCGCTGGGTCGCCTCGATCCGGCACACCCTCGCCACCCTCTCGCAGCCGCTCAGCGCGGATCGCATGGTGCAGGAATACGTCACCCGCCTCTACATCCCGGCGGCCCACGCCGAACGACGCATCAGCGCCTCCTCCTACCGTCCGGCTCGCGAGCTGGCGGAGTGGAAGTCCCGCGTTGTGGCAGCCTGGCCCTCCGTGAACGTCACCCACGTCGAATCCGGCGGGGTCGACACAACCCCGCAGGTCGGCGACTCGCTGCACGTTCGCGCCCTCGTCGAGATTGGTTCGCTTGCGCCGGAGGACCTGAAGGTTGAGGTTGTCTACGGCCAGGCACAGGACGGCGACCAGCTGGGCAAAATCACCCGCCAGGCGTTGCTGTTCGAATCACGGGATGCTTCGGGCCCGGCGGTCTTCACGGGCGTTGTGGTGCTGAAGCGACCGGGCAGCTTCGGCTACAACGTGCGGGTGGTTCCCGCCAACGACCTGTTGGCGACCCCGGCGGAGATGGGACTCATCGCCATCGCGCACTGAGCGTCGGCGGGAACCCACCCTTATCGCGCGCCGGGGGCCCGGAAAGCCGGGCCTTAGTCGCGGGCGATGGCGGCGATGCGCCCCTCGGTGATGCGCAGCAGGTCCCGCGGGGCGAGCTCGATATCAAAACCGCGGCGTCCGCCGGAGACAAAAATTGAGTCGAACATCTCCGCGGTCTCATCCAGCACCGTCGGAAGGGCGGTTTTCTGTCCGATAGGGGAGATGCCGCCCACCACGTAGCCGGTTTTACGTTCGGCGACGGCCGGGTCGGCCATCACCGCCTTTTTGCCGCCGATTGTCGCGGCGAGCGCCCGCAGGTCGAGTTTGCCGGTGACAGGCACAATCGCCACGGCGAGGTGCCCGTCGATGTCGGCGAGCAGGGTTTTGAACACCCGTTCCGGATCGAGCCCGAGCACCGTGGCAGCCTCATGGCCGTAGTCGGTGTTTGTTGGGTCATGGTCGTAGAGGTGTGGCATGAAGTTGATTCCCGCGGTGAGCAGGGCAACCGTCGCCGGGGTGCCGGTCGACTCATTCTTTTTCGCGGTGTGTTTTGTCATCGGTTTCCCACGCTCGAAGTCTGCCAGTCGGCAGTGGGGTTCTGCCAGTAGGTAATCCGCCCCGGGCGGTCGCTGGTTCGGCTACCCGTTCAGTGGGCCCGCAGCAGCAGGATGGAGGTGCCCGACATTGTCAGCTCGCTTCCCGGCCCGTGTTCGTCAGCGGAGGTCGACACGGCATCCTTCGCCGAGTCCCACAGCATCGTGTACCCGGTGACACCTTCGTGCTCCGGCAGGGTAACCGTGATGTCATCTTCGAGCCCGTGCACAATCAGCAGGATCCGGTTGAACTCCTCGACCTCGGGGGTGGAGGCGGCCAGGTACTGCAGGGTGCGCGCGGTGGGGGAGTTCCAGTCCTCATCGCTCATCGACAGGCCTTCGGTGTTGTACCAGTCCATCTGGTTCGCCGACGGCACGGTCTCCCCGAAGCGGCCGAACCGTACGGGACGCAGCGCCGGGTTCTCCCGGCGAAGACGCAGCAGTTCCCGGGCGATGGTCCACATCTCGACCTGCCACGGCTCACGCTCAGCCCAGGCCAGCCAGGTCAGTTCGGTGTCGTGGCAGTATGCGTTGTTGTTGCCCCGCTGGGTGCGGCCGTATTCGTCCCCGGCGGTGAGCATGGGCACACCGGCGGATAGCAGCAGGGTTCCCAGCAGGTTGCGGATCGCTTTGCGCCTCGCGGCGAGCACCGGTTCCGAGGTTGTTGGGCCCTCGATGCCATGGTTGAAGGAGTGGTTGTTGTCGGTACCGTCCCGGTTGTTCTCGCCGTTGCCGAGGTTGTGCTTCTGGTTGTAGGCGGTCAAATCCGCCATAGTGAAGCCATCATGCGCCGTTATGAAGTTGACGGAGGCGAGCGGGCCGCGTTCCTGTGAGAAAACGTGGGCGGACCCGGCCAGGCGACGGGCGAGCCCACCAATGCCCTGCGCGGCAACACCGTTGTGGCGGGCAGCAGAGATATCGGTCAGCCAGAAGTCGCGGGCGCGGTCGCGGTAGCCGTCGTTCCACTCCAGGTAGCCGTCGGGGAAATTGCCGACCTGCCAGCCGCCCATCCCCACGTCCCAGGGCTCGGCGATCATTTTGACCCCGGCGAGTTCCGGGTCACTGATGATTGCTTTCAGCAGCGGATGCTCGCGCTGGTAGTTGACGTTCTCATCCCGCCCGAGGGTCGCAGCCAGATCGAACCGGAAACCATCGACCTGCACTTCGTTGGCCCAGTATTTCAACGAATCGAGCACGAGTTGCTGGGCCACCGGCTGTGAAAAGTCGATCGTGTTGCCGCATCCCGTCACATCGATGTAGCCACCGTCGGCCATTTGCCGGTAGTAGGTCGCATTGTCGAGGCCGCGCAGCGATGTTGTTGGACCGCCGGGACCCTCTTCGGCCGTGTGGTTGTAGACCACGTCGAGAATGACCTCGAGTCCGGCTTCGTGCAGCAGTCGCACCATTCCCTTGAACTCGCGCAGCACCGCCCCGGTGCCGCCCTGCTGGGCTTCGCGGGAGGCGTAGCTCAGCTGCGGCGTGAAGAAATTGAGGGTGTTGTAGCCCCAGTAATTGACCAGGCCCTGCTTGACCAGGCGTTGCTCGCTGACCGACTGTTGGATTGGCAGCAACTGGACGGTGGTGACGCCGAGGTCTTTGAGGTAGTCAATGGTGCTTTTATGCGCCAACGCGGCATAGGTGCCGCGCAACTGCTCGGGAACATCCGGATTGACCCGGGTGAGGCCCCGAACATGCGCTTCATACAGCACGGTGTGGTCGAGCGGCACCTGCGGCTTCAGCACGCCGCCCCAGTCGAAGGCGTCGTCCTGGATGTAGGAGCGCCATTCGCCGGTGGGGGTGCGGGCGAGTCCGCGCGAGTACGGGTCAAGCAGGTTCCTGCTCGCATCAAACTTGTGGGTCGGACCCTTCGGTCCACTCGCGCGCAGCGAGTAGCGAAGGCCGGGGACCAGAAGAGGCGAAGTCGCAACCCAGACGCCGGCAGACTCACGGATCATCGGGATGGTCGCGCCAACCCAGTCGGGATCGCGTTCGGAAAAGAGGCAGAGATCCAACGCTGTCGCATTTTTCGACCACACCCTCAGTTCGCCGCCCTGGCTGGTGCGGGTATAACCAAGGTTGTGCATCGGATCAGTTTCTGCCATGGCATCTAGAGTAGTAAGGCTGCGAGTCCGGAAAGTTACGGGCCGCCTCCCGCGAAGAAGGACCCATGCCTATTTATCTCGATCACGCGGCGACAACCCCGCTGACTGCGGGGGTGCTGGCCGCCTACGTCGCGGCATTGACCGTGGTGGGAAACCCCTCGTCGATCCATAGCCAGGGCCAGAACGCCAAGCGAATGCTGGAGGAAGCCCGCGAGAAGGTCGCGGCTTCCCTCGGTGCCGACTCTGTCGAGATCACCTTCACCTCCGGTGGTACCGAGGCGGTGAACCTTGCTATCAAAGGGTTGTACTGGTCCAGAAACTCCGGTGCGGGACTTTCCGCAACCGGCGAGAAACTCCGCCCGCGCGTGTTGATCGCCGCGGGGGAGCACCACGCCACGATTGACGCCGCCGAGTGGCTTGGCCGTTTCGAGGGTGCCATCATCGAAGAAATCCCGATTGACGAGTACGGGTCGATCGATCTGGTGGCGTTGGATGCCGCGCTCGGCGAGGACGTCGCCCTGCTCAGCATCCTCTGGGCCAACAACGAGGTCGGCACCATCCAGCCCATCGCCGAAGTGACAGCGCTCGCCGCGGCCCACGGCATCCCCGTGCACTCCGACGCCGTCGCCGCGTACGGCTATCTTCCGCTGGACTTCCATTCCTCCGGGCTCGCCGCCCTCAGCGTCTCCGCCCACAAGATCGGCGGGCCGGTGGGTGCCGGCGCCCTTGTGCTCGCCCGCAGTGCCACGGTTGTCCCGCTCATCCACGGCGGAAACCAGCAGCGGGGACGCTCCGGCACCCAGGACGCCGCCGGGGCCGTGGCTTTCGGGGTCGCAGCCTCTGAAGCGGTGTCCGCACTCGACGACGGATTCGCCGACGGCCTGCGGGTGTTGCGTGACCGACTCGTCGCGGGAATCCGCGAGGCGGTGCCGTCCGCGATCCTGCGCGGCCACCCCACCGACCGGCTGCCGGGCAATGCGCATTTCACGTTCCCCGGCTGCGAGGGCGACTCCCTCCTGTTCCTGCTCGACGTAGCCGGCTTCTCGGTGTCGACCGGCTCGGCCTGCCAGGCCGGGGTTCCCGAGGCATCGCATGTGCTGCTGTCGATGGGCCTGAGTGAGGCGGATGCCCGCGGGGCGCTGCGCATCACCCTCGGCCACAACACCACGGAGGCGGAGATCGACGCGTTCGTCGCCGCGCTTCCGGCAGTGGTGACGAGCGCCACCCGGGCCGGCTACGCCGACCAGGTCACCACCCTCGGTCGCTGATCCGCGCGAGGGAGCCCGACGCGCAGCATCCAGCGGCCACAAAACACCAGCGCGTACACTGGAGACCATGCGTGTTCTTGCAGCAATGAGTGGTGGCGTCGATTCTGCGGTGGCGGCGGCTCGCGCCGTCGACGCCGGTCATGATGTGGTGGGGGTTCACCTTGCCCTGAGCCGGATGCCCGGCACCCTGCGTACCGGCTCCCGCGGCTGCTGCACCATCGAAGATTCGATGGACGCCCAGCGTGCGGCGAACATCATCGGAATTCCCTACTACGTGTGGGATTTCTCCGAGCGGTTCAAAGCCGACGTAGTGGATGATTTTGTCGCCGAGTACTCGGCCGGGCGCACCCCGAACCCGTGTATGCGCTGTAACGAGCGGATCAAATTTGCCGCCCTGCTGGAGAAGGCGATCGCCCTCGGCTTCGATGCTGTGGCCACCGGTCACTACGCCAATATCGTCACCGATGTGAACGGCAACAAGGAACTTCACCGCGCGGCAGCCTGGGCGAAGGACCAGTCCTACGTGCTCGGTGTGCTCACCACAGAGCAGATCAACCACAGCATGTTCCCGCTGGGTGCGACCCCCTCCAAGGCCGAGGTGCGTGCCGAGGCCGCCGAGCGCGGTTTCAGCGTCGCCTCGAAGCCCGACTCCCACGACATTTGTTTTATCCCCGACGGCGATACCCGCGGCTGGCTTGCCGAGCGGGTCGGCGCCGAACAGGGCCAGATCCTTGAGCGCGACGGCTCCGTCATCGGTACCCACCAGGGAGCCCACGCCTTCACCGTCGGCCAGCGCAAGGGCCTCAGCCTCGGCGTTCCCTCGCCGGACGGCCGCCCGCGTTTTGTCCTTGAGGTGCGCCCGAAGGACAACACCGTGGTTGTTGGCCCGAAGGAAGCACTCGACATCGCCCAGATCTCCGGCATCAAGGTCAGTTGGGCCGGTCTCAACCCGGTCGAGTCCGGAATCGTGGCGGATGCTGCGGAGTCGTTCGACTGCGAAGTGCAGATTCGCGCCCACGCCGATCCCGTTCCCGCGGTCGCGGTGATGCGCGACGGCGAACTGGTCATCACACCGAACGTTCCCCTTAACGGTGTTTCCCCCGGGCAGACCGCCGTCGTCTACGTGGGCACCCGGGTGCTCGGCCAGTGCACCATCGACCGTACCGTCAGTGCCGTGCCGGTGCCACAAACCGTCGGCTGACCACTCGCCCGCAGCGTCCCTCGCGCCCCCGCCGGGGTCAGCCCAGGAACGGAATCGCGAGAACGTTCCTGAGCACACGACGTTTGCCGGCTTCGACAACGCCCATGATGACCACCACCAGGTGGGTGATCGACAAGGCCAGGAATGTGATCACCGGACCGGCCGGTGTTGACCACCAGCTGCCGGTAAATACGGTGGCCAGCAGCACAACCCAGATTGCCAGCAGGATCATCACCGCAATGATGGTGAGGCCCCAGTTCGCGGCCCGTCGCCCATTCTCGGCTGCCAGCGCGCCTTTGTCGCGGGAGCCGGCGTAGTTGGCCGCCATCACGATCGCTGCGACCAGCAATCCGAGGAATGGGACGGGGATAAAAGCGAGAAAGCCCAGTCCGTAGTAGAGCCCACCGGTGAACTCCAGGGCGCCACCCGCGGGCACCGCACCGGGCTGCGGGTTCGCTGTCGAGGGGACCCGTCCGGCGGCTGGCCCATAAACCGCCGCGGAAGGGCAGACTGTGCTTCCCGCCGCATCGTCCGGCGGGCCCTGGGGAGAGGGCCCCGGCGGGGGCAGTGGGGGAGGGCCGGGTGCACCGTTGTCGGTCATGGCCGAACCCTAGCAGCGCGTGTTGCCCTGCGACCGAACGGCACTATTGCCGCCCGTGGGCAAGGCGTGGGGCAGATCCGGGAAGTGACGGGGGCTGCTCGTAAACTAGGACGGTGGCTGAGACATACACAATGAAAGAGCTGGACGCGGCGAAGGCGGAGCGGGACCTGTTGGTCACCCGCATCCTGGAATTGCGCGAGGCGTACTACGAGCACGACGCCGCCCTCGCCTCCGACGAGGACTACGACGCCGCACTGCACCGGCTCAGCGAACTCGAGCGTCTCTTTCCCGAATTGCAGAGCCAGGACAGCCCGACCCAGACGGTGGGCGGCCGGGCGCAGGCCACCCTGTTCGACCCGGTGGAGCACGCCGAGCGGATGCTCAGCCTCGACAACGTTTTCTCGATCGAGGAATTCCTCGCCTGGGCGGCGAAGGTAGAGCGCGATTCCGGTCGCGCGATCGACTACCTCTGCGAGCTCAAAATCGACGGCCTGGCAATCAACCTCCGGTACGAAAACGGTGTGCTGGTCTCCGCGGCGACGCGGGGCGACGGCGTGGTGGGCGAAGACGTCAGTGAGAACATCGACTTCGTCACCGATATCCCCCAGCGGCTCGCCGAGACCGACGAGCCGCACCCCGCGCTCGTCGAGGTGCGCGGGGAGGTATTCATCCCGGTCGAGGCGTTCCGAGTGCTCAACGCCGAGCAGACGGCGGCCGGCGACCGCGTGTTCGCCAACCCCCGCAACGCGGCCGCGGGAAGCCTTCGCCAAAAGGCGGAGGGGAAAAACGCCGAGAAACTTGCCCTGATGCACCGCAGGCTTGGGAAGCTGAAGATGCTGGTGCACGGCATCGGGGCCTGGCCGAACCCCCCGGTTGCCACCCAGTCCGAGGTGTACGGACTGCTGAAAAGCTGGGGACTGCCCACCAGCAGCCACTACAAGGTCACCGCGAGTGCGACCGCCGCTGCCGAATTCATCGAGTACTTCGGAGAGCACCGCGGCACCGTCGAGCATGAGATCGACGGCATCGTGATCAAGGTCGACGAACTGGCGCTGCACGACGAACTCGGTGCCACCAGCCGGGCACCACGCTGGGCGATCGCATACAAGTATCCGCCGGAGCAGGTGAACACCCGCCTGCTCGACATCGTGGTGAGCGTTGGCCGCACCGGCCGCGCCACCCCCTTCGCCGTGATGGAGCCCGTCCGGGTTGCCGGATCTGTTGTGCGCCAGGCGACACTGCACAACCAGGATGTGGTCAAGCTCAAGGGCGTCCTGATCGGCGACATCGTGGTGCTGCGCAAGGCCGGCGACGTGATTCCCGAGGTGCTCGGCCCGGTTGTTGAACTGCGCGACGGCACCGAGAGGGAATTTGTGATGCCGACGCTGTGCCCGGAATGCCAGACACCGCTGGCGCCGGCCAAGGAGGGCGATATCGACCTGCGCTGTCCGAACGCCCGCGCCTGCCCCGCGCAGGTTCGCGGTCGGGTGGAGCACATCGGTAGCCGCGGCGCGTTGGATATCGAAGTCCTCGGCGAAGTTGCCGCGGCCGCACTCACCCAGCCGCTCAGCCCGGCCGCGCCACCCCTCATCACCGAGGCGGGGTTGTTCGACCTGCGTGTCGAAGACATCTTCCCGATCACCGTCCTGGTGCGCGATTCCGAAACGGGGATGGTCAAAAAGAACGACGACGGTACCGACCGAACCGACACCCCATTCAAAAAGCTTCGCAAGCCGCGCGAAGACGGCGCCTTCGATCCGGATGCTGCAGAGTTCGGCGGCGACGAACTGTTTGTGCCCTCGACCAACGCGACCAAACTGATCAACAACCTCGAAAAAACGAAGACGTCGCCGCTGTGGCGCATCCTCGTTTCGCTGAACATCCGCCACGTCGGACCGGTGGCCGCCCGTGCCCTCGCCAACTACTTCGGCTCCCTCGATAACATCCGCGGCGCCAGCCGCGACGAACTCGCCGCGGTGCCCGGCGTCGGTGGAATTATTGCCGATGCCCTGCTGGCTTGGTTCGAGGTCGACTGGCACGCGGAGATCATCACAACCTGGGCCGCCGCCGGAGTGCAGTTCGCCACCCCCGACCACCCCGGTCCCGGTGCGGCCGGCGACGTCGACGGACCGCTTGCCGGACTGACGGTGGTCGCCACCGGAAGCCTGGAAGGCTTCACCCGTGAAGGCGCCCAGGAGGCAATCATCGCGGCCGGGGGCAAGTCCGCCTCCAGCGTCAGCAAAAAGACGGACTACGTTGCCGCCGGTCCCGGAGCCGGGTCCAAGCTGGGCAAAGCGGAGAGCCTCGGTGTGCGCATCATCGATGCTGCGCAATTCCAGCTGCTCCTCGAGGGCGGACCGGCGGCAATCGCGCTTCCAGAGGAGTCACCCACGGCGGGCGACGAACCGGCAGTGGAGGACGCGGAACCCGCAGCCAAGTGAGGTAACGCAGGGGCGAATGCGCCACATCCGGGTGCCCTTTCGTAATGGGTCGACAGAACAATCTGTCAACCCCGTCGGTCCGACGGCGGGCTGGATGCCGTTTTTATGGTGCCAATCGGGGGAATATCGCGGAAAAACCCCGGAAGTCCGCGGATTTTGATGGACAAACGACGGCCGCCCGTAACGCAGACTTAACGTAAAGAACTGCAAAAATGCGGGTATCCGCAACTAGGATTAGGTTGCACAACACCCGTCGATTGGCTGACGTGGTTGGTCTTTCCTGAGGGGAACAATCCGAATTGCTGTTTGACGTCACAGCTCTTCTCTACGCCTCGGCACCGCTCCCGGTGACCGAGGCCTTTTCTGTGCCATCACACTCCGTCTCGATCGTTGCCACCGCAGCGCGCGACACCTCTTTGGCCACCTCGCGGGTCACCGCTGATTCGATTGACCGGGGAGCCGTGGAGTCACCGGCGGCCGTGCTTGGCGCCTCCGCCGCACATCCCGCAGATCTGCCCGGACGGGTGAGCAGCGTGGTCGCCCCCTCCCGCGTTCCGTTGTCAACACTGGCGGAGCTCAGCGGCACACCCCTTCTCAGTCAACTGGGACTGGTGCCATCCCGCACCCTCGATGCCTACCTCAGCGCGCATCCGGAAACGGTCGCCGGCCTGCTGGCCGCACCACCGGCCGCCGCCGACGTCAGTGTGTGGTGGGCATCCCTGACCCCCAAAGCGCAGGGGGCGCTGCGTTCAGCATCCTCTGAACTGGTGGGAAACCTCGACGGCATTCCCGCGACGGCACGCAATGAGGCGAACCAACTGTGGCTGGGAGAATCGATCACGGCGCTGGAGTCTGCAGTGGCCAGCAATCCAGCGCGTTCCGTGCAATCGGAGTCGACCAAAACGATCCACATGCTGACCGAGGTGAAAACCGCCCTCGGTACGGCGCACTCCGTTCCGCAGCGGAGTCTGCTCACCGTCGACGACGAGGGCTCGGGGCGTGCCGCGATTGTGCTCGGCGACCTCGACACCGCCGATTTTGTCACCTACCTCGTGCCGGGGATGTTTTTCACCGTCGACGGCCAGATCGGCGACTGGACCGACGATGCCGCCCGCATCTACGACGAGCAGGTGTCGTGGCTGTCCCTGCTCGGCGAGAGTGATTCGGACTACTCCGCGAAGACCGTCGCCGTGGTCGCCTGGATGGGATACGAGACGCCCGACCTCACCAGTATCGCCACCCTCGACCTCGCTGAGAGGGGCGCGGATGTCCTGGCGTCGGCGATCGATGGCCTCAAGGCCGACCGGTCGGCGGATCCACCGTACATCTCGATCGTTGCCCACTCCTATGGTTCGACGACGGCGTTGATCTCGTTGTCCAAGTACGCACTCGATATCGACGCCCTCACGGTCATCGGGTCCCCGGGAAGCGCTGTCACTTCCGTCGACGAACTGTCCGTGCGTGACGGGAACGTGTTTGTGGGGGAAGCGGCCTGGGATCCGGTGCCCAATACCGCCTACTTCGGTCGCGACCCCGGGGCCGCCGGGTTCGGAGCCAAACACATGAATGTCGGTGGCGGCCTCGACCTCATCACCAATGAAATCCTCGGCGCCTCCGTCGGACATAACGGTTACTTCTCCGCCGGGAGTGAATCCGTGCGCAACCTCGCCCTGATCGGGATCGGCCAGGGCCAACTGGTCACCGACGGGTCCGCCGAGGACCGGGATCGCACCCTCGCACTCGTCGAGTAGCCAGCACTCGGCGTTTGCGACGGGGACTTTCCCCTTCCTGCCGCCCGTCCGCGACACAAAGTGTGTCGGAAATCGGGACTTCTGGCCGGTTTTGGATGCTCCCGGTGCTAGCTTTGCCCTACATCAGTGCAGATTGAGGGCAAGCGTGTCACGCAGCGGGATCGAGAGACTGGCGGTGTGCGCGGTCCTTATCCTCGCCCTCGCCGCCGCCAGTGGCTGCACGGTGCGTACCGGCAGCGGGGCAGGTCCGGAATCGGCCAGGCAATCGCTGTACGGCGTGCTTGACGAGACGCAGGAGCTGCTTGGCGGGTCGTGGACGAACCAGGACGATCCAACCCCGCGCGGGTGCAGCATCCCCCTCTTTGTGGAGGGAGAGATGTACCCGGCACTGCGCGTGGGCACGGCCAGGGGAGATTCGACGGCGGCACTGGCCACCGTGAGCAGGCTGTGGAGCGATAAAGGCTACGACGTGACCAGCACCGGGGTCGGCGCCGTGCGGGAACTGCAGGGCAACAATGACGTCGACCAGCTGTTGGTGCTGCGGATCAACGGCCGCTCAATGACCCTGCAGGGCGAAAGCGAGTGTCGTCCCACCCCCTGATCGGGCGTTAGCGCGGAACAGGGGCTCGTCCCGGTGCGGCGGCAGCGTGCACGCGCGCAGCATCCCTGGTCGCGGCGGTGTTGCTTCTGCCCGCCCGGGAGCCGGCGAGTTTCTGTTCGATGTGCGCGGCGACGGTGATCGGCTCGAACACCGGTTCAGTGCCGGGTTCGACGCAGCCGGTGAGGGTGCTGATCACGGCGTCGGCGTTGCCATCGTGGAAGTAGGCGGCCGAGCGTCGGCGCTCGATAGTGCCGTTGATGATCGGCGGCTTCACCCGGTGCAGGGTCGACATCCAGCGTTCGTTGGTCCAGCGCGCCGTGAGGTCGCCCAGATTGATGAGCAGCGCGTTGTCGGCGGGGGAGACATCGTTCCAGGAGCCAT
>Ga0247735_1000419_pt1 | contig 16735 bp, 12 predicted proteins | sample UWRJL178409R2_FD_180934 | JGI IMG/M metagenome (GOLD analysis project Ga0247735, IMG submission 180934) | Plant litter microbial communities from Arlington Agricultural Research Station in Wisconsin, United States - UWRJ-L178-409R-2 | ecosystem: Environmental > Terrestrial > Plant litter >... | reverse complement strand
CGCACCTCGCCGTTCGACTGCGAGGTTTTCGACGAGAGCGACGACATCGCGCTCATCGCCATCCAGGGCCCGAAGGCACTGGAGATCCTCCTGGAAGTTCCCGGCGTCGCCGTCGACGACCTGGATTCCCTCAAGTACTACTGGGCGCGCCCCGGAACGTTCGGCGCCCGCGGCGAACACGAATTGCTTGTCGCCCGTACCGGCTACACCGGAGAGGACGGCTACGAACTGTACCTGTCCCCGGATGCTGCACCGGAACTGTGGGAAGCGCTGATGGAAACCGGTGCGGGCAGCGGCCTCATCCCCGCGGGGCTCGCCAGTCGCGACACCCTGCGGCTGGAAGCGGGCATGCCGTTGTACGGTCACGAGCTCGGCCTCGACACCTTCGCCGTTCAGGCGGGACTCGGCCGGGTGGTCAACCTGAAGAAGGAAGGCGACTTCGTCGGTCGCGCCGCGGCCGAAACCGGCCCGGACGCCAGCGCCCGCCAGCTGGTCGGGCTCACCTCGGAAGGCAAACGTGCCGGCCGCGCCGGCTACCTGCTCTACGCCAGCGCGGACACCACCGCCGATGCGGCATCCGTCGGCGTTATCACCAGCGGTGCGCTGTCGCCGACCCTCGGCTTTCCCATCGCGATGGCCTACGTCGACCCCGAATTTTGCTCGCTCGACACCCCCCTGTTCATCGATGTGCGTGGCAAAAGGATGCCAGCGACCGTCGTTTCCCTCCCGTTCTACAAGAAAGAGTCCCGCTGATGCCGAACAAGACCGAACTGCAGTACACCGCTGAACACGAGTGGGTACTCGTCGAGGGAAGCACCGCAACCGTCGGGATCACCGACTACGCCGCAGACAAGCTCGGTGACGTCGTTTTTGTCGACCTTCCCGAGGTCGGCTCCGACGTGGCCATCGGCACCGTTGTTGGCGAGATCGAATCGACAAAATCGGTTGGTGAACTCTTCGCGCCCGTCAACGGCACCGTGCTGGAGGCCAACGAGGCCGTCATCGACACCCCCGAGCTGGTCAACAGCGACCCGTTCGGCGAGGGCTGGCTGATCAAGGTGAGCTTCGAGTCGCTTCCGGCGCTGCTCACCCTCGACGAGTACACCGCCCTGGTCGCCGAGTAATGCCCTACGGTTTCGCAGAACGCCACATCGGAACGGACTCGATCGCCCAGCTCGAGATGCTCTCGGCCGTCGGCTACGACACCGTCGAGCACCTGGTGAATGCGGCAGTGCCCGAGTCGATCCACGTGGCCCCGCTGCCCGTCTCGACCATCCCGTCGGCCGCGACCGAGCGTGACGCGCTCAAGGAGCTGCGCGTGCTCGCCGGCCGCAACACCGTGCGCCGCTCGATGATCGGCCTCGGGTATTACGACACCATCACGCCGGCGGTCATCAAGCGCAACGTGCTCGAGAACCCCAGCTGGTACACCGCGTACACGCCGTACCAGCCGGAGATCAGCCAGGGCCGCCTCGAGGCCCTGATCAACTTCCAGACCATGGTCTCCGACCTCACCGGGATGACCACCGCCAATGCCTCGATGCTGGATGAGGGCACCGCCGTTGTCGAGGGGATGCTGCTCGCGCGGCGCGCCTCGAAGTCGAAGTCGCCCGTCTTTTTGGTGGACGTCGACGCGATGCCGCAGACCAAGGCGTTGCTGGAAAACCGTGCGGCTGCCGTTGGTATCGAACTCGTGGAGACGGACTTCCGTGTCTGGGAAGCCGCTGCCGGCCAGGCCGACCGTGCTATCCCCGACAGTTTCGGTGTGTTCATCCAGTACCCGGGCGCGTCCGGTCGGGTCTGGGATCCGTCAGCGGCGATCGCCGCGGTCAAGGAGCGCGGCGGCCTCGCCGTTGTCGCCGCCGACCTGCTCGCCCTCACCCTACTGAAGGCACCGGGGGAGCTCGGCGCCGATGTCGCCGTTGGTACCAGCCAGCGCCTCGGAGTGCCGATGGGCTTCGGTGGTCCCCACGCCGGCTACATGGCGGTGCGTAAGGGCCTGGAACGCCAGCTTCCCGGTCGTCTGGTCGGCGTCTCGCAGGACGCGGACGGGCATCCCGCCTACCGGCTTTCCCTGCAGGTGCGCGAACAGCACATCCGCCGCGAGAAGGCGACCTCGAACATCTGCACCGCGCAGGTGCTGCTGGCCGTGATGGCGTCGATGTACGCCGTCTACCACGGGCCCGCCGGACTCAAGCGGATCGCCCAGCGCATCCACCTGAGCGCCCAGGTCTTCGCCCAGGACGCGGTCACCGCCGGATTTACAATTGAGAACGACCACTTCTTCGACACCGTCCGGGTGCACGCGCCCGGCCGCGCCACCGACATCGTGGAGAACGCCCGCCAGTCGAACATCAACCTGTACCTGGTGGACGAGAACACCGTCGCCGTCAGCTTCGACGAGGTGTCCAGCGTCGACGGCCAGCTCGGCCTCGCCGAGGCATTCGGGTTCGCCAGCCGCCGCGAGTTCGCAATCCTCACCGCGTCGTTCCCCGTCGAGCTCGAACGCGACAGTGAGTACCTGACCCACCCGGTGTTCAACACGCATCGCTCGGAAACGAGCATGATGCGCTACCTGAAGTACCTGGCAGACAAGGACTATGCGCTGGACCGCGGCATGATCCCGCTGGGCTCCTGCACAATGAAGCTCAACGCGGCGAGCGAGATGGAATCGGTCACCTGGCCGGAATTCGCCGGCCTGCACCCCTTCGCGCCGGAGGCCGACGTCGAAGGCTATCTCACCCTGATCGAACAGCTACAGACCTGGCTTGCCGAGGTCACCGGCTACGACTCGGTGTCCCTGCAGCCGAACGCGGGAAGCCAGGGTGAACTGGCCGGGCTGCTGGCGATCCGCGGCTACCACCACTCCCGCGGGGACGAGCACCGTGACGTCTGCCTGATCCCGTCGAGCGCCCACGGTACCAATGCCGCCAGCGCGGTGCTCGCCGGTATGAAGGTTGTTGTTGTTGCCACCGACGACCTCGGCAACGTGAACGTCGACGACCTGCGCGCGAAGATTGAGGCGCACGCCGAGAACATCGCCGCCCTGATGATCACCTACCCGTCGACCCACGGCGTGTACGAACACGAGGTCGGCGCCATCTGCGACGCTGTCCACGCCGCCGGCGGCCAGGTCTACGTCGACGGTGCGAACCTCAACGCGCTGCTCGGTTACGCCCGCTTCGGCGACTTCGGCGGGGACGTCTCGCACCTCAACCTGCACAAAACGTTCTGCATCCCGCACGGCGGCGGCGGGCCCGGCGTCGGCCCGGTCGCAGCCAAGGCGCACCTCGCGCCCTTCCTACCCGGACACCCGATGGCGCAGCGCGACCTCATCGCCCACCGCGATGGCGCCACGCTGCCGTCCCACGCCAACATCGTCAGCGCGGCGCCCTACGGCAGCCCGAGCATCCTGCCGATCAGCTGGGCTTACGTTCGAATGATGGGATCCGAGGGCCTGAAGGCAGCGACCGGTGCGGCGGTACTCGCCGCCAACTACGTCGCCACCCGACTGCGCGAGCACTACCCGGTGCTGTACGCCGGGGACAACGGGCTGGTTGCCCACGAGTGCATCCTCGACCTCCGCCCGTTGACCGCGGCGACCGGAGTGACCGTTGATGACGTGGCCAAGCGCCTCGTCGACTACGGTTTCCACGCGCCGACCATGTCGTTCCCCGTTGCGGGCACACTTATGGTGGAGCCGACCGAGAGCGAGGACCTCGCCGAGATCGACCGGTTCATCGACGCGATGATCGCGATCAAGGCCGAAGCGGATGCTGTAGGCGCGGGACGCTGGCCAGCCGACGACAACCCGCTTCAGGGAGCACCGCACACCGCGCAGTCGGTCATCCTGGGGGAGTGGGAGCACGCTTACACTCGCGAAGAGGCCGTCTACCCGGTGCGCTCACTGATCCGCGGAAAGTACTGGCCGCCGGTGCGACGGATCGACAATGCCTGGGGGGACCGCAACCTGGTCTGCGCCTGCCCGCCCATCGAGGCGTTCGCAGAATAACCCCGCCAAAACACAACAATGCCGCACCGTAGGTCCCCGGACCTCGGTGCGGCATTGTCGTTTTCCCGCCCCTGAAAGTGGGTATGCACAGTCCCTATTCGGCAGGCGTCGTCTGCTCTAAGATCCGTTCATGACCACTACCGAGGTATCGTCAGAAGGCAAGGGACTCGCCACAGGGCAGCTCGGCCTGTTCGGCTCCACAGTGATGGGGCTCGCCAGTACGGCACCGGTGTACTCGCTGGTTGCGACTCTCGGTTTTGTGATCACGGCCGTCGGTTTCCAAGCCCCGATCGCCTTCATCCTTGCCTTCATCCCGATGTTTTTCATCGCGTTCGCGTACCGGGAATTGAATCGCGCGGTACCGGACTGCGGCACCACCTTCACCTGGGCGGCCAAGGCCTTCGGGCCCTGGGTCGGTTGGATGGGCGGTTGGGGTGTCGCCGTGGCCGGCATCGTTGTGCTGGCAAACCTTGCACAGATCGCCGGGATCTATTTTTGGATCCTGCTTGGCCAGGAGGAACTGTCCCAAACCCTCTGGGTGACCACGCTCACCGGTGTGGTGTTTATCGTGTTGATGGTCTACGTCAGCTACCGCGGCATCGAGATCGGCGAACGGCTGCAGAATGTGCTGCTCGGTGTGCAGTACCTCGCCCTGCTCCTGTTTGTGGTCTTCTCCTTCGCCAGCGTGTTCGGTGCGAACCCGCCGGAAGGTTTTGTGTTGCCCAGCCTCGACTGGTTCAACCCGTTCGCCTTTACGTCTTTCGACGGGTTCACCGAATCCATCCTGCTCGCCCTCTTCATCTACTGGGGCTGGGACACCTGCCTTGCGCTCAACGAGGAGACGAAGGATCCGAAAACGATTCCAGGCCGCGCTGCCCTGATCTCGACCCTGGTCCTCGTGGTTACGTATGTGCTGGTCACGGTAGCGGCGATGTCCTACGCGGGTGTTGATGCCCTCGCCGACCAGGACGACGTCTTCCTGGTTGTCAAGGACGCGCTGTTCGGACCCTGGGCGTGGCTGCTGGTCCTTGCCGTGTTGATCTCGGCGGTCTCCTCCACCCAGACGACGATCCTGCCCACAGCCCGCGGCACGCTCTCGATGGCCGTGTACAAGGCACTGCCCAAACGTTTCGGGTCAGTGCACCCCAAGTACCGCACGCCGGGTTTCTCCACTCTGGTGATGGGCGCCGTCGCACTGGTCTTTTATGTGGGAATGACGCTGATCAGTGAAAACTTCCTCGCCGATTCGATTTATTCGCTTGGCCTGGCGATCGCCTTCTACTACGGCCTCACCGGCTACGCCTGCGTCTGGTATTTCCGTCGGGAGTTGTTCGCCTCACCGTTCAACTTTGTCTACAAGTTTTTGTTCCCACTGCTGGGTGCAGTGATTCTCACCGCCGCGTTTGTGAAGTCGGCCATCGACATGTTCGATCCCGACTATGGCTACACCGTCATCTGGGGTATCGGCGGGGTCTTTGTGATCGGCATCGGGTCGCTGCTTTTCGGTGTGGTGCTGATGATCATCTGGTCGCTCTTCCCCCGCTCCAAACCGTACTTCCGCGGCGACAGCCTCAATGCGTCGACCGAGGTCCTCGTCCCCGAGGACGACGTGGTCTACGGCCGGTCGATTGACGGTGGTCGGATCTAACCCGAAGCCACCCACACCACTAGGACTGGAGTGGCGGCAGCGTGCCGTAGATCTCACCGTCGACAAGTACGGTGATTTCGGCGAACGTGTCGAGGCCCTCGGGTGGCTCCGCCGCGAAACTTGTCGGCTTGAGGTCGTCGGTGCACGCTCCCTTCGTCGGCGGCTCAAACGTGACGGCGATGGTTGTCGGGTCGAGCAGCTCCAGGGTCGCCGGCGTATTCGGGCAACTGCCACTGCCGTAGGACATCAGGATGATGTGGGGAAAACCATCGTCGCCCCAGCGCACAGGTTGGTCACCGGTAGAAACATATTGCTGCTGCCAGGGACTGGTCGCCTCCGTCGGAGTCGGTGTTGGAGTTGACGTGATGACCTCGTCCGGGAGGGGCGGAGCAGTACAGCCCGACAGGGCCGCCGCGAGGAAGATTATCGCGACGGCGCCACTGAGTTTTGCCGGTTGTCGCATACGCATCAGGGTATCCGCGCCGATCGTGTCTCGGAAGGTTCCTGGTTGCCCCGGCAGCTCTCAGTCTTTGGTCGCCTTCTCCGCGCCGAGACCCGTGAGCGAACGCACATCCATTTCCTCGGCCTTCGCCACATCCTCATCGTTCCGGCTGAGCAGGCTGCCCACCCAGCCCAACAGGAATCCGAGCGGGATGGAGACAATTCCGGGGTTCGACAGCGGGAACCAGGAGAAATCGACGCCCTTGATGATGGACGTCTCCGCTCCCGACATAACCGGGGAGAACACAATCAGGATGAGCGCGGAGCCCAGCCCGCCGTACATGCTCCACAGCGCACCGCGGGTGGTGAAGCGCTTCCAGAAGATCGAGTACAGGATCGTGGGAAGGTTTGCTGACGCGGCGATGGCAAACGCGAGAGCAACTAGGAAAGCGACGTTCTGGCCCTGCACCCCGATACCGCCGGCGATCGCGAGGATTCCGATGACAACAACGGTGATGCGGGCGACCCGCACCTCGCCGTTGGGCTCGACCTTGCCCTTTTTGATGACGTTGGCATAAACGTCGTGGGCGAAGGAGGTCGCCGCCGTGATGGTCAGCCCGGCAACCACCGCGAGGATAGTGGCGAACGCCACGGCCGAGATGATGCCGAGCAGGATCGAGCCGCCGAGCTCGAAGGCGAGCAGTGGGGCGGCGGAATTCACACCACCGGGGGCGGCGAGGATCGTTTCCTTGCCGATCAGGGCGCCGGCACCGTAGCCGAGCACCAGGGTGAAGAGGTAGAAGATCCCGATCGCCCAGATGGCCCAGACCACCGATTTGCGGGCTTCCTTCGCAGTGGGCACCGTGTAGAAACGCATTAGTACATGGGGCAGCCCGGCGGTGCCGAGCACAAGGGCGAGCGCGAGCGACAGGAAGTCGAGCCTCGACAGGTCGCTCAGCCCGTACTGCACGCCCGGTGCGAGCACGGCGGCGTCGGAGTTCGCGGCGGCAGCTCCGAGCAGGTCGGAAAAGTTGAACCCGTAGATGGCGAGCACCCAGATCGTCATCACCGCGGCGCCGACGATGAGCAGCACCGCCTTGATGATCTGCACCCAGGTGGTGCCCTTCATCCCGCCGACAAGCACGTACATAATCATCAGCCCGCCCACCACGATGATAACGATGGACTGGCCCAGCCGGTCGTTGATACCGAGCAACAGCGAGACAAGCCCGCCGGCACCGGCCATCTGGGCGAGAAGGTAGAAGAAGCAGACGGCGAGGGTGCCCGTTGCCGCGGCCATACGCACGGGGCGTTCTTTCAGGCGGAAGGACAGCACGTCTGCCATGGTGAACTTGCCGGTGTTACGCAGCAGTTCTGCGACCAGGAGAAGCGCCACGAGCCAGGCGACCAGGAAGCCGATCGAGTAGAGGAAGCCGTCGTAACCGTTGACGGCGATGGCGCCGCAGATACCGAGGAAAGATGCCGCAGACAGGTAGTCGCCGGCGATCGCCGTGCCGTTCTGCGGCCCGGTGAACGAGCGTCCGGCGGCGTAATAGTCAGCCGCCGTTTTGTTGTTGCGGCTGGCCCGCAAAACGATAACAAGGGTGACGGCGACAAAGGCGCCGAAGATGGAGATATTGATCCAGGGTTCACCGATTGTCATGCTGTCACGTCCTCGTGGTTGGCCGACTCGTCGGTGTCGTACTGGGCGCGGATGCTCTCCGCGATGGGGTCGAGCTCACGGTTGGCATACATGACATACCAGGTGGTGATGGCAAAGGTGGTAACGAACTGGCCGAGGCCGAGGAGCAGCCCGACGTTGACGTTGCCGATTACCGGTGTTGCCATAAATTCGTGGGCGTAGTCCGCCAGCAGGACGTAGGCGAAATACCAGAGCAGGAACAGGATCGCGACCGGGAACACAAACGAGCGGTGCTTTCTTTTCAGCCGCCGGAACGGGCGTGATCGCTCGATCTCAGTGAAAACCTCGGCAGAAGTGGACGGGGCGGCATTGCTCATGGCGTCTCCTCGTGGATCCCAAATACACGTCGATGTGTATCCCTCACCATTACGGCATGTGCCTCGAACGGGTGTCAATGCCCTTGAATCGGGGGCGCGGATGCTCTTTAGCTGAACAGCTCCGGGAACGTCGCGGCTGCCCAGGGGTAACCCACAAAAATTGCCGTGTCGATCACCGTGTGCGCGATGACCAGGGGGAGCACCCGGCCGAAGCGGTGGTAGAGCCAGCCGAAAAGCATCCCCATGGCAAAGTTTCCGATGAACGCTCCGAAGCCCTGGTACAGGTGGTAGGTGCCCCGCAGCAGCGCCGCGGTGACAATGATCTGCCATTTGCCCCAGCCAAGGTCGCGAAGCCGCGCAAACAGGTAGCCGATCACAATGATTTCTTCGGTCATCCCGGCACGCAGGGCGGAGAGCACAAGGACCGGGATAGTCCACCAGTACGTGTCGAGTGCAGAGGCGACCACGTTGACGGTCAGGCCGAGTTCACGTCCGGCCAGGTAGACACCGATGCCGGGGATCCCGATAACCAGTGCGAGGCCGAGGCCGTTGATGAGGTCGGCGCGTGGTCTGGTGAAGTCGATGCCAAGCCTGCCGAGGTGCGGACGGGACTGCTGCCAGAGCAGGAAGGCCACCAGCGCGACCGGCACAAGGTCGAAAAAGATCGCGAGCAGCTGGTAGATGAGGTCGAAGGTGGGCCGGGCGCTCAGCGACGTGTTCAGTGACGTTGTCTGCTGCGACAACGCGACATCCTGGGTCAGCTTGTTGGTGATCGAGACAACGGAGTACACCGCGGATGCCCCGAGGGACAGGCCGAGCACCAGCAGGATCTCGAACCGGATCCGCGTCGGGGATTCCGGACTCCGCAGGACGAATTCACTCATGGGGGGATGCTGCAACAGCGGAGGTGTGCCTGGGCCGGTTCATCCCCCGATGTTACGCGGACCCGCAACGTAGCGATTTCTTGCGCGAAACAGTCGCGCAAGAATCCTGCGTGCACCCAAAGATTCAACGCTACATATTTGCGTCGGGCGCGAAAATCCCCCAATAGGGTTACACGTGTGTAACAACTTCGGTCTGGATTTGAAGCACTTTGTTCCCCGACCTAGGGTAAATCGACACGTGCGGCAGTAACCGACGATCTCGGGAGCGCCGCATTACGCTTTACAGGAGGAAACTTGAGACTCAATCGATTCGGTGCAACTGCTGCCGGTCTGTGTATCGCGACAGCATTGGTGCTGACGGGATGCACGGCCGGGGGAGACGACGATGCGTCGTCCGACACCGCTGGAATCATCACCACCAACGGTACGGAGCCAGCGAACCCGCTGATCACCACCAACACCTCCGAGGTCGGTGGTGGAAAGATCATGACTTCCATCTACGCCGGACTCGTCTCCTACGACGGCGCTGGTGAGGTCTCCAACGAGGTTGCCGAATCCCTCGAGACGACGGACTCCATCAACTGGACCGTCACGCTGAAAGAGGGCTGGACCTTCACCAACGGTGAAGCAGTCACCGCAAGCAGCTTCGTCGACGCCTGGAACTACGGCGCATTGATCGACAACGCCCAGAGCGCCGCAGGGTTCTTTGACAACATTGCCGGCTACGCCGACGTCAGCAACCAGGTTGAGGACCCCAACGGGGAAATCGACGAGGAGACCGGTGAAATCAAGCTGGTTCCCGCTCCGTTGGCGCAGACCCTCTCGGGCCTTGCCGTTGTTGACGACACCACCTTCACCGTTGAGCTCGCTGCCGCAGAAGCCGACTGGCCGCTGCGCCTCGGCTACACGGCATACATGCCGCTGCCTGCTGTCGCATTCGAGGACATGGCCGCATTCGGTGAGAACCCGATCGGCAACGGCCCGTACATGCTCGACGGCGAAGGCGCGTGGGATCACGACGCCCGCATCGACATGATCACCAACCCCGACTACGCCGGTAACCGTACCCCCGTGAACGAGGGCCTCCAGGTCATCATCTACTCCGACCTCGGCGCCGCGTACGCGGACATGCAGGGTGGAAACCTCGACCTGATCGACGAGATCCCGGACACCGCGTACGAGACCTTCCAGAGCGAGTTCGAAGGCCGTTCGGTCAGCCAGCCCGCCGCGATCTTCCAGGCGATCAACATTCCCCAGTACCTGGAGCACTTCCAGGGCGAAGAGGGCAAGCTGCGCCGCGCCGCCATCTCGATGGCAATCAACCGTGACGAGATCACCGAGGTCATCTTCCAGGGTGCATACACCCCGGCAACCGACTTCACCTCGCCCGTGATCGACGGCTACTCGTCCGAGCTCATCGGTTCCGAGGTCCTCGAGTACAACGCCGAAGAAGCTAAAGCCCTTTGGGCTGAGGCCGACGCGATCGCCCCCTACGGCGACACCGTGTTCAGCATCGCGTACAACTCGGACTCGACCCACCAGGCCTGGGTGGATGCTGCATCGCAGAGCATCGCCAACACCCTCGGAATCGAAGCAGCGGGAAAGACCTACCCGCGTTTCGCCGACGCCATCGCTGACCGCCGCGACCAGCTCCTCACCGGAGCAACCCGCGCCGGATGGCAGGCCGACTACCCGTCGATGTACAACTTCCTTGCCCCGAACTACCTGACCGGTGGCGGCTCGAACTACGAGGGCTACAGCAGCTCCGTATTCGACGGCCTCGTCGCCCAGGGAACCGTTGCCCCGGATGTTGAAACGGCAACCGAGTTCTACCAGAAGGCCCAGGAAGTTCTCCTCGAGGACCTCCCCACGATCCCGCTCTGGTATGCAAACGCCAACGGTGCCTGGGGAACCGCAGTCGACAATGTCGTCTTCGGTTGGGACTCCGTACCGCTCTACGAACAGATCACCAAGGACTAACCCTCAGGTTCGATTCTTTTCACCAGCGTAAACTCGCTCGGTCATGTCCGGAGTGCCATTAGGCGCTCCGGACATTGGCCTGTAGGCCATCTACTTTTTCGACGATTGTGATTGTAATGTTTCCGAATTCTGGCGAGAGCGCCTGATGCTCTGGTACATCGGACGACGGCTCCTCCAACTAATCCCCGTATTTTTTGGTGCGACGTTCCTCATCTATTTCATGGTGTTCTCCCTCCCCGGCGATCCCATTGCCGCCTTGTTCGGGGAGCGACCCCCGCCCGACTCGGTAATCCAGGCAATACGCGAGCAGTATCACCTCGATGAGCCTTTCCTGGTCCAGTACTTCCACTACGTTGGTGGCATCCTGACCGGTGATTTCGGGCTCACTTACTCTGGGCGCCCTGTCATCGACCTCCTGGTCCAGGCGTTCCCGATCACTTTCCGCCTCGCCATGCTCGCCCTGCTGTTCGAAGCGGTCGCCGGCATCGCGGTCGGCCTTTTCGCCGGGCTGCGCAAGGGCAAGCTGTTCGACGCTTCGGCCCTGGTTGTCAGCCTCCTGCTGATCTCCGTCCCGACGTTTGTGATCGGCTTCATCCTGCAGTACGTCTTCTCAATCCAACTCGGGTTGTTCCGAACCACCGTCAGCTCGGGTGCGCCGTGGAATGAACTTGTCCTGCCCGCAATCGTGTTGGCCTCGGTCTCGTTCGCCTACATCGTTCGCCTAACCCGAGCGAGCGTCGCCGACAACCTCGGTGCAGACTTCGTGCGCACCGCAACGGCAAAGGGGCTTCCCCGTCGCCGCGTGGTCACTGTCCACGTCCTGCGCAACTCGCTCGTACCGGTGGTCACCTTCCTTGGTGTCGACGTCGGCTCGCTGATGGTGGGAGCGGTCGTCACAGAGGGCATCTTCAACATCAATGGTGTTGGTGGCACTGTATTCAAGGCGGTCCAGGTGGGCGAAGGCCCAACTGTTGTGTCTTTCGTCGCGGTCATGGTCATCATTTACATGCTCGCCAACCTGCTCGTGGATGTTCTCTACGCGGCACTGGACCCGAGGATTCGTCTTGCCAAATAACCCACTTTCCACGTCAGAACACTTTGTGGCGGATGTCTCGGAGACACCGGTTGCCGCGATCGACAACATCGACGAAACGGAAAAGCCGCGCAGCAGCTTCTCCGACGCGTGGGATGCGATGCGCTCCCGGCCCATGTTCTGGGTCTCGACGGTCCTCATCCTCGTCATCCTGGTGGTGGCGCTGTTCCCGTCCTGGTTCACCAGTGTCGCGCCGAACCGGGGTTGTGATCTCCCGGACAGCAATGGTGGCCCGGAAGCAGGCCATATCTTCGGATTTACCAGGCAGGGTTGCGATATCTATGCCCGCATCATCTTCGGAACCCAGGCATCGGTAACGGTCGGACTTCTCGCCACGTTGATCGTCACGATCTTCGGGTCAATCGTTGGAGCCGTCGCCGGTTTCTACGGCGGGCTCGTTGACGGTGTTCTGTCCCGCCTCGGCGATATCTTCTTCGCGATCCCCACCATCCTTGGCGCGATCGTCCTGATCTCCGTGCTTCCCGATCGAACGCCGATTGTTATCTCCCTGGTGATCGCCCTGTTCGCCTGGCCCCAGATCGCTCGCATCATGCGTGGTGCCGTGCTCTCGGCGAAGAGTGCTGACTACGTGATGGCATCGACGGCACTTGGGGTGTCCCGCTTCCGCATCCTGATCCGTCACATCATCCCGAACTCGCTCGCCCCGGTGATCGTTGTGGCGACGACCTCGCTTGGAACGTTCATCGTGGCGGAGGCGACGCTGTCGTTCCTCGGCATCGGCCTGTCCGGCAACTCCGTGATGTCGTGGGGTGCGGATATCGCCCAGGCCCGCTCTTCCATCCAGACGGCACCCATGGTGCTGTTCTACCCGGCTGCAGCACTGTCCGTAACTGTGTTGTCCTTCCTGATGCTTGGAGACGTCGTTCGCGACGCTCTTGACCCGCAGGCGAGGGCCCGACGATGACCCAGGATTTTATGACCAGCACACAAAGCACCCTCAACCCGTCCGTGGCACCTGCGAAGGCGCCGCTCCTTGAGATCCGCAACCTCGAGGTCGGCTTCAAAACCCAGCGCGGGTTTATCCCCGCGGTCAAGGACGTGAGCTTCACCCTGGGCGCCGGCGAGACCCTCGCCATCGTGGGGGAGTCCGGTTCCGGCAAGTCGACCACGGCGCAGTCGATCATCAAACTGCTGCCGGGCGCCGGCCAGGTTACCGGCGGGCAGATCTTCTTCGAGGGCCAGGACCTCACGAAGTTGAAGCCGTCGGAGATGGAAAAGGTCCGCGGTGGCCTCATCGGTTACGTGCCCCAGGACCCGATGTCGAACCTCAACCCGGTCTGGACCATTGGCTTCCAGGTCGAAGAGGCGATCAAGGCCAATAGCGCGCTCCGCGGGAAAGCGGCGCGGGCGCGCACCATCGAGGTTTTGCAGGAAGCAGGGCTGAAGGATGCCGCGTCACGGCTGAAGCAGTACCCGCACCAGTTCTCCGGCGGTATGCGCCAGCGAGTGCTTATCGGAATCGGACTGTCGTCGCGACCGAAGCTACTGATCGCCGATGAGCCGACCTCGGCGCTGGACGTCACGGTGCAGCGGATCATCCTCGACCACCTCGCAACCCTGACGCGTGATTACGGCACCTCCGTGCTGTTTATCACCCACGACCTCGGCCTTGCGGTCGAGCGTGCGGAGAAGCTCGTGGTGATGTACAAGGGAAAGATCGTGGAGGCGGGACCGGCCAAGGAAATCCTTGCCAACCCCCTGCACCCCTACACGCAGCGCCTCGTCGCTGCGGCGCCGAGCCTCGCCTCCCGCCGCATCCAGTCGGCGCGACTTCCGGAGTCGACCGACAAACTGGACATCTCGGCGATTGGCGCGAACGATGACCTGCTGATCGCCAGGGCTGACTCGCGTGAGAGCACCCCCTCGGCTGATTTGATCACCGTCAAAAACGTCTCGAAGGTGTACAAGATTCGCCAGGGTGGCTTCAAAACCACGGCACTGCGCGCCGTCGACGACGTATCGTTCAGCATCGCAAAGGGGACAACCACCGCTCTGGTGGGGGAGTCCGGTTCAGGTAAGTCGACGGTCGCCAAGCTTGTCCTGCAGCTCGAGGGGATCAGCTCAGGCTCGATCGATTTCGACGGCCAGGATGTTGCGGGACTGCGGGGTACGGAGCTGTTGAAGTTCCGTCGCCGCGTGCAGCCGGTCTTTCAGGATCCCTACGGTTCGCTGGATCCCGTCTACAGCGTGGGGGACACCATCGGTGAACCTCTGCTCGCCCACGGGATCGGCGATCGCAAGTCACGCCAGGCACGGGTGCGCGAACTGCTCGACCAGGTCGCGCTGCCCGCCTCGACCGTCAACCGCTACCCGAATGAACTGTCCGGCGGCCAGCGCCAGCGCATCGCCGTGGCGCGGGCGCTGGCGCTCAAGCCCGACGTTATTGTGCTCGATGAGGCGGTTTCCGCTCTCGACGTGCTGGTGCAGGGCCAGATCCTCAACCTGCTGACTGACCTGCAGAGCGAGCTCGGGCTGACCTACCTGTTCATCACCCACGACCTTGCCGTGGTGCGCCTGATCGCCGACAACGTCTGTGTGATGCGCCAAGGCAAGATCATCGAGTCTGCGACAACCGACGAGGTGTTCGACAACCCCCAGAACGAGTACACACAAAACCTGCTCGAGTCGATCCCGGGGGCGCACTTCACCTTCGGGCGCTAGAAAGTCCCGACACCGATGACCGCCTTCTTGCGGTTGTCGGAACCAACCGTGCCATCCGCCCAGCGGGTGGCACGGTGTCGTTAAAACGGCGTCCTGTCTGCGACCATGGTCCGATGCGTATTGATGCAGAACCCTGGATGCCGCAGGGCCCGGATCGCCACGGCCACCGCCTGGTCCTTGTGCCCCTCGACGTCCTCGAAGCACTGTCTGTCGGCGATCTCCCGGAGGCAGCGCGGCGCACCAACCTGCCGCTGAGCCCATACCTGGTCGCGGACGAATGCCGGAGCACCTGGCTAATGAGGGTCGCGCAGCTCACCAACCATCCCGGCGACGGAGTCTGGGTCACCCGCATCCTTGTGGCGGGGGACAGCGCACAGATTGTCGGCAGGGCCGGCTTTCACGGGCCGCCGGATGCTCGTGGCATGGTGGAAGTCGGATACTCGATCGATCCGCTGCACCGTCGAAAGGGCCACGCCCGCGCCGCCCTCGAGATCATGGTGCAGATGGCGAAAGCGGACCCCCGGGTGACCGTGGTGCGCGCTTCGGTGCGGCCGGACAACCTTCCGTCCCGCGCGCTGGTCGACTCGTACGGCTTTGTGGAGGTCGGCGAACAGTGGGACGACGTAGACGGCCTCGAAACCCTGTTGGAACTGGCCGTCTGAGACCTGACGCCGGTGACCGGTCGCAGCCCGCACGCGCGATGCGGGACGTGGGCTGCGACCGGTCGACGCGAAGCTAAACGAGCTGCTTGGCGACCGGGAAGTGGCAGGCGGCGACGTGGTCCTGGCCTTCGCGCCAGTGCGGTTCCTGTACGGGGACGACCTCCACACATTTTTCGCGCTTCGTCTCGTCGAGCATCGCGAAGATCTGGCAGCGTCCGCGGAAGCGGCACCCACCCTGTTGCACGGTGGGGCTGGGTGGGTCACCCTGCAGCAGGATGTGCTCGCGGGCACGTTCCTTGACGGGGTCGGGAATGGGAACCGCCGACAGGAGCGCCTGGGTGTAGGGATGCAGCGGATGTTCGAAAATCTCGTCGACGCTGCCCGTCTCAACCGTGCGGCCGAGGTACATCACCGAGACGCGGTCGGCGATATGCCGGATCACGGACAGGTCGTGGGAGACAAAGAGGTAAGACAGCCCGAGCTTCGCGCGCAGGTCGGCGAGCAGGTTGAGGACTCCCGCCTGGATGGAAACGTCCAGGGCGGAAACCGGCTCGTCGAGAACCAGTAGCCGCGGGTTCACGGCGAGGGCGCGGGCGATCGAGATGCGCTGGCGCTGGCCGCCCGAGAATTCGTGCGGGAATCGTGTGCCGTTGTCCGGGTCGAGTCCAACAAGCTTCATCAGTTCGGGTACACGGCGGTCGATCTCGTCACGCGACGCTCCGGTCGCGCGCAGCGGCTCGGCAATGATGTCGATGACCGGCATCCGCGGGTCGAGGCTCGCCATCGGGTCCTGGAAGACCATCGAGACGCTGGAGCGCAGTTCCTTTCGCCCGTGGGCACCCCCGGTGAGTGATCCGAAGTGCTGGCCGAGCATTTCGATCGTGCCGCTTTCGGGAGCGCCGAGGTTCATGATCTCGTGCAGCGTGGTGCTTTTGCCCGAGCCGGACTCGCCGACCAGGCCGAGGGTCTCGCCGGCGCGGATGTCGAGGTCAACTCCGTCGACAGCCCACACGGTGCCGGTGCGGCGTTTGAAGACGGCGCCGGCCACCAGGGGGAAGGTACGGACAAGGCCGTCGGTTTTGAGCACGATCGCCCGTTCGTCGCGGGGTACTGCGGCGAGCTGTGGTTCGTCGAGGGTGGGAACGTCGAAGATGTCCCGCGGTGTGAGCCCTTTTTCTACGATCTCCTCGGCGCGGATGCACGCGACACGGTGCTCGCCGCCCACGTCGCCTGGCAGGGTGCGCAGGGGAGGCTCGGCGGTGCGGCACTCGCTGATGACGAGTGGGCAGCGGTCGGCAAACGGGCATCCACCGT